>Ga0335069_10007443_pt1 | contig 15815 bp, 15 predicted proteins | sample Lox_Sample_11_FD_206714 | JGI IMG/M metagenome (GOLD analysis project Ga0335069, IMG submission 206714) | Soil microbial communities from Loxahatchee National Wildlife Refuge, Florida, United States - Lox_Sample_1.1 | ecosystem: Environmental > Terrestrial > Soil > Wetlands | place: USA... | reverse complement strand
TTGCTCCACTTCCGTCTGTCCACGTTGTAGGTCATCGGCGCTCTCCCTGCGGATGGATACATCCACAACGGCAATTTCCAGTGCCCTGCGGTTTCGCCCGGCTCTGTGAGGCAGAGGTCCTCATGGTATTCCTTGAAAACGCCGCCTCCCAGTCGTCGCAGGCGCATGCCGGGAAGTTTGAGCCGTCTTCGGGCGACAAACATGGCATCGACGGGTTCCTTCAGATTGCAGAATGCATCTGTGTCACCACAAACGTGCGGGTGGTCCCACGCCCATTTCGGGAGAACCGAGTCCGCATTGAAAGCGCACCCAATCTCCCCCACTTGAAGCCAGCCGAAGATTACGTGCGCATCTTTCCCATCAGGGTCGAACCTGAACCGCCCACTGGTCTTTTGAACGGACCGAAACCAACCGAAGAACAGAAATAGGTCACCTTCCCGGACCCCATGATTGAGGAGATGGGATGTGGCCGCATCCGCCTGCCCGAACATGGGCAGGCAGCCAGCCTGCCCTTCGGCGGCGGTCGTAGCGAATAAGGTCCGGGTCCAGATGGCAGAAGTCGGTCCCCCTTATCCGGGACGTTCCCCTTCTTGGGCTGAAGGTCAAGTCCTCTACGATGGATTCCCGCTCTTTTGTGGAGTAGCCCAAGTCTTTGTACCTGACCCGGTACCGCCGTGCGGGCAGGTCCCTCCGGCCCCAGTCCTGAGGAATGGGCAGAGAGCAAAGCCCACCATCTGGAAAAATCGGGCTGGCAACACCGCCGTTCTTCTTGTCAAACCCCTTTCGATTGAGGATTATCTTCATGCGGTTGATGCCCTGGAAACAGCACGAAGATACATTTGGAGCGCCTTCGATGCAACCCAATCGGCATCCAGCGGTCATGGCACGGGTCAACGGACGCTATCCGCCTTCCTGCAAAGGCTGCTCTTCACTCATAATTTCCCCGACGAATCCCAAACTCGAATGTATACCATAGGTGTGAGACGCATCTCCGGCATCAAGTACCCGCATGTCCTCCGCCGAAGTCCAACGCCGCCCACGCAGCTTCGGTCTCGCTGCCATCGTTGTGGTCCCAACCCCCAGCCTGCAATGGAAGCCACCCGACTGGTGCCCGGCGTGGACCTCTGCCGAAGGGGGCCTTGCGCCGGAGAAATGGAGGGATTGCATCCTTGGTGACTCAGGTCTGGGAAAGGCTGTTCATTGGCGGCATGGCCGATGCCGAGGCGCTCGCCAAGTCCAACCCGCTCGGCATCGCCACGGCCATCACCGTTTGCCGGGAGGCCGTCCGGGCAAGGGCGGAAGGCGTCAATTACCTGCATTTCCCGATGCGGGAAGTCCGACCTCTGCCGGTCGGCCGCTTCGACGCAATCATCGACGCCCTATGGGAAAACGTCCGTTGGGGAAAGGTGCTCGCCCACAGCCTCGCCGGTGCTAACCGTGCCCCGGTCGTTGCGGCGGCCTGGATGCACGCCGTGGGCTGCAAGGGCATTGACGCCGCCTTGGCGGACATCGGGAGGCTGCGCATGGTCGAGCCGGACCCGACGCTGCTCCAGAGCGTCAGGCGGGCGCTCGGATGATGCCCTGGGTCGGCCGCTTTGAGAGAGACCAGCGGGACAGGGCGGGCAACGAGCAACCGATACGTGGCCCGGTGGACAAGCTACCGCTGTCGTCGCCTGCGGGAGGGCGGCTCGATGTTCAGCTTCTCGTAGATTCCGGTGTCCAAGCCCCGCACGAGCTTCGCCATGGGGATTTCAAAGACCTCGCAGATGCGGAGGAGAGTGGTCATGGTGATGGGCCTACCCGCTTCAACCTGCTGCCAGTGGCGGGCCGAGAAGCCAAACGAAATCATGTCCTCCTGGCTCCATCCCTTCTTCTTGCGAAGCTGGCGGACCTTGGCGCCCAGAGCACGGAAGAATTCCTCTTGATTTGCCATGCTCCAGTTTGTAGTATTGCACGAGCAGATTCACCACGAGCAGATTAGCTGCAAGCGGATTGGCGTGGTGGCCTGCTCACTCATGCATTGCGAAAAGGAGAAGCGTACCCATGGCATATTCCAAGCCCGTGCTGCTGGCGGCTAACGCAACGACACGGCAGGCCCTCACCGTCTGCCCGCCCAAGGCAGCTTGTATCTATTCTTGCCAGAATCCCAAGATGTGACGAGTCCCGTCGGGTGGGGGCTCCAAAGCCCCCACCAGTTCCGTCGTTGCTTCCAACTTGATTCCTATGCGGACTCCCTTATGAACCCCCCTCAGATTAGCGTAAGACTCAAGCCCGACTCGTTCGTCAGGAAGCTCGATGGAATAGGCTTCATCTACAGCATCGGCAGTCACCGCCAGGAGGTGTTCGACGCAAGCGGGGCGGTGTTCTTGCAGCAGCTTGGTAGGAGCTTCCGCGCCGGAGACGAAATCGCCGATGACCTGTGCAGGATATTCACCGGTGTTCCCCATGAGGTCCTCCTGGGGGATTTTGGGGAATTCGCCGCCTATCTATGCCGGGCTGGCTTCGTGGAGATTCTCGGGGGCATTGCCCAACCGGCCATTTCTCCTGCCACCCGGGCGCAGCAGGGGAGCGCTGTTCCCGCACGAGACCGTGGGCTGGCGGAGACCTCCGAGTTCCTCAAGGAATACTTCCGGGTGCATCCCACTGTGTTTTCGTTCCAGTTCTACACCACCGAGCAGTGCAACGAGCGTTGCGTTCACTGCTACGTTGACCGGGAATCGCACGGCAGACCGCTTCCGCCCGACCGGCGGCTGGCGCTCATCGACCAGCTAGGGGCCTTGGGCACCCTCGACGTCACGTTCACGGGCGGCGAGGCTCTCATGAGCAGTGACCTCCCCGCCCTGATTGACCGGGCGAGGAGAAACGACCTGGTGGTCTCCCTGCTGTCAAACCTCACCATCCTGACGGACGAACTCCTCGACGCAATCAAGAACCCGAATGTCGATGTCGTCCAGACGTCGATTTACTCCATGGATGCCGGGATTCACGACGCCATCACCCGCAGGCCGGAAAGCCTGAAACAGACACGCTCGGCGCTGGAACGGCTCCGGTCGGCGGGAGTCCGTGTGACCATCAGTTGTCCCGTCCTCAGGGAGAACCGGGATTCGTTCCAGGATGTCCTCCGCTACGGTGCGGAGTCCGGCATCCCGGTGAATTGCGACTTCGCCATCATGGCCAAGGAGAACGGCGACGCCACCAACCTTGCCCACCGCCTTGCGACCGGTGACCTTGAAGGTGTCGTCAGGGCGGTCGTGCAGGGCAGCCCGAAATACCGGGAACGGCTGGAGCAGAACCGGGAAGCACCTGATGCGCCGTCGCTGGACACGTGCGGAGTCGGCAGCTACATGCTGTGCATGAAATCGACTGGCGAGTTCCTTCCCTGTCCCGGCTTCGGGCTGGTTGTGGGGAACGCCTGGGACTCGGACATCGGGGAGGTCTGGCGCAACTCGCCCCAGCTTGCCGCCCTGCGCCGGTTCAACCGGAAGGAGCGCTTCCCGCAATGCATCTCGTGCGAGGCGACCGCCTTCTGCAATTTCTGCCTAGCGAAGTTCCACAATGAGTCGGGCTGGGACTCGGGCGTCATGCCTCCCGGCTACTGCGAGATTGCCCGTATCAACCGGCGAGTGGCCCAGGAGTACTTGGCCACAGGGCGTTGACAAGGCGAGGGGGGACATTCACAGCCGCGCCTCTGAGGACGGCCACCAAGCCCGTACCGCTCGAACGCTCAAGGCCCGTGACGGCCCTCAAGCTTTTTGCAGCAGAGACTCCACCCCACAGAGGTCGCGAACACGCCCATGAAGACTTGCCCAACTTGCCAGCAGGCCTATCCCGATGATGTCGAGTTCTGTCCCCGAGACGGTTCCCCGCTTTGCGCAGCGCCCCGTGACGAGCGGGAATGCCCGTATTGCGCCCTGCGGATTTCGAAAAAGGCACGGGTGTGCAGGCACTGCGGCCGGGAGGTGGAGCCATCGGCAGCGAGCGATACTTCCGTTCAGGTACCACCCCCCGCCCCGTATCAAGGAATCGTCGGACACCCTACTGCGCAGTCGCATGGAAGCAGTCATGCGGCAGGCCACCCGCCCGTGCGGGACATAACCCCACAGTTCAGGTCGATATCGGAACCTCCCAGCAAGATGAAGCACGTTGCGTTAGGAGTGGCTGCCGTGCTGGTCATGGTCATCTTGGGGGGGTGTACTTCTCGGAACAGAAAGCGCATCGCGAGCAAGAGCGGGCAGAGAAAGCACTCCAAGAGGAGCAGCAAAGGCAGGAACATTTGGAGGCGGAAGCGGAACGCAACCGGCAAGCCGAGGAAGAAGCAAGAGAGCAACGCATCGAAGCGGAGAAACGTGCGCAGCTTCAAGCGTTGCAGGCGCAGCCTTGCGAGGAGAGCATTACCAACAGCCCACCCGAAGTGTACGTGATGCTGCGGCAGCGGGAGGCGGGGATACTCGCTAACACCTTGATGCGCCACCTGGGCGGTGACGTGATTGACGGCAGTGCAGTTGGACCCCGCTCGGAATTCTTGGTCCTCAGGTACAGTCCCGCCGAAGGCAAGTACGTTGAGGGGGTAATGGCGAAAGTCGCGGGCGAAGCAGCTTTTGGTGACGAAGCGTGCAAGCTGGCGTTCCGTTCCATCGCAGGAGTGGAGGTTGGTTCTGGCGTATCAAGCCTGAAGTTCTACTACTTCGTGACACGTGGCGGGCTTGTCGCTGCATCGGACAAGCAACTCAATCGAATCCAGATGAATGCCGAATTCGGCGGATTGAATCAATAGATTGCTCGATGCGGAGGGCGGGCCCGTGCGTGTCTGAATCGCCCGGGCCGGGCGGCGGCTCGGGATGCTGGCGTTTGAGTTCCACAACCACGGGCCGGAGCATTTCACAGTCGGGCGAACAGGCGACGAGAGCTGCATCGGCGACCCAGCACACGGACATTGACGTGATGCTACCCTCCGCTGTCCATCAGAGCCACTCACGGCGTTCAGGGTCGGCTTTGGCGGAGAGCAGCCAGTTCGATAGCGATCAGTGGAACTGGTGGAGACGGCAGAACTGGTCAAATTCCAGCCCAATGGCCAGCCCGATGGTGAACGAATTTACAAGCACTTAGCAAAGTCAGCAGCCCCCTGAGCGCCTGTAAGTTTTTGAAAATAGAATCAACTGCGAATTGACACGGAAACCAGATGACCCAAGGTTCGACATCTCTTCTGCTAGGTTCATTGACCAACGGCGGAAGCCCCAGGAGCAGAACCAACCCCTTGAAGCCCCTTACAAAGAAGACTCTGACAGTCAAATCCGGCTGCGAGAACTCAAAAAGCAGGGGAAGCTGACAGCCGACGTTAGGAACTGAGCCAACCGCGTCTTGTTAAACCACACTGCCCCAGCGTCCATGAGCAGGGGTGATAACTGACCGCGAACTCAGGCAAAAGTATATCGAGCAAGCAAAGGTGGCTTCAATTCCGGCATTTGCCACAGAGAATGCGATTTCAAAGCACGAGTGGAGAGCGCAAGGGGGCACTGACAAAAACACACTAATCGACAAGTTCCACCTAAGATCGGCCTTGCCCTGCGCCGATGAGATTGTGTCAAGCGACAGATTCTCTCTTCAAGTGTACCCTGTTGCTGCCGCTACAGGGCATGTGGGCGAAGTTGCTTGCGGGCAATGATTTCCTCAAACGGATTGCCCCGCCCAGAGCGACGCAAAGCGTTCGGATAGCACGGGGTGTCGGATGGGGTTGTCCGCTGTGCTGACGCTAGCTGGCTCGTGGTCGATAGCCTTTCCTCTTTGTGCCTAGGCTGATGGCCACTCTCTGGCGCGAGCTAGCGCCTCATGAGTGGCCGGCCCATCCGCGCAAGGCGTCATGGGCCAGCAGATGCCGATCTCGAATATCCATGCTGAATGTCCGTGCTTGCGTTTTCCTTTGCCGGGGTGTATATCCTCGTCACTTCAGTAAGTGGTGACCACCTTGCGGACGGCCGACTCGCCAAGATCGCGACGAATCTCCTGCCCGTTTCTTGCCTAAGCAAGGAGGATCCTTTGCCTGAAAGCCCGCTATGGTCTCATTTGTGGGCCAAGGCTAGCCCAAATGGGGCGCATCAAAGTCACAAAACTCTCCGCTACCACCCCTTGATGTGCCACATGCTCGATGTGGCAGCGGTTGCGAGCCTGGTTTGGGACCATTGTCTCAGCGCCAGAATGCGTTCCAGGCTTGAAACCGGATTGGGATGGGATGCCCGCGCCCTAACGGTGTTTCTTGCTGGGACACACGATCTAGGCAAGGCTAGCCCGGGTTTCCAGAGAAAAGTTCCTGAGTTAATGGACGAATCCCAGCTACGTTTCTCCGAGAACGATAGGGTCCGTCCGCATGGATTTATAACTGCGCACATCTTAAACGCCTTTTTCGCGTGGTCTGATGCCGTATTGGCCAAGATTGCCGGAGGTCACCACGGTGTCTTCCCTAGGTCGGCAGGGCTCCAGATCGGCGTTGACACGCTCGGGGGCAAGGATTGGGATGACGCTCGACAGGGCCTAGTTCGGGAAGTTGCCAAAGCCGTGGGGTTCGACTTGGGACAAGCGGCCCAATCCGAGCGCGCAATCACGGATCCGGCTGTCGTTCCCATCCTCGCGGGGCTTATCTCTGTAGTTGACTGGATCGGTTCAAATCAGGATTTCTTTCCGCTTTCCGCTGAGTCCGGAACGCCGCCCGACATCGGTTCGGCCGAATACTGGGTGAAGGCTCAAACCCGGGCGCGAGAAGCTCTCCGCGTGCTCGGCTGGCTGCCGGCCGTGAGATTTGCCGCCGAGGCTGGGTTCGAGAAGGTTTTTGGAGATTTTGTCCCCAACGCCCTCCAATCAACTGCCATCGAATTGGTATCAAAACAAACCTCTCCATATCTCCTGATCATTGAGGCACCCATGGGCCAGGGCAAGACGGAAGCCGGGCTCTACGCGGCCGACGTGGCCATGTGCAGAGGTTTTGCTCGCGGCATGTATATCGCCATGCCGACTCAGGCGACCGGGAATGCCATGTTCAAGCGGGTCCTGGATGATTACCTGAGAAAGCGGGGCCATCAGGGGAAGCTCAATCTGCAACTCGTGCATGGTGATGCACTCCTGGCCCAAGAGGAGGTGAAAGAAGGCAAAATCGGGGACTTCAAGCCCAAGGCCATCGGGGACGGAAACGACCTGGAAGCGCAATCCTGGTTCACGGCGAAAAAGCGCCCGCTTCTTGCTCCCCTCGGTGTTGGCACTATCGACCAAAGCCTCCTGAGCGTTCTACAAACCAAGCACTGGTTCGTGCGCCTCTTCGGGCTCGCGGGCAAGGTGGTGATCTTCGACGAGGTTCACGCCTACGACGCCTACATGAGCACCATCCTCGAACGCCTTCTACATTGGCTGGCGGAGGTGGATTGCACCGTCATCCTGCTTTCAGCGACGCTCCCCGAGGCCAAGCGGAAGGTGCTTGTCAAGGCGTATTCTGGCCTAGACGATATCGAATACAAACGCTATCCGCGGATCACACTAGCCGAGCCACGCCACTACCCTGAAGCGCATACGGAGAGTTGCCCTGCATGCGCCGAGATCCGAATGGAGGAATCACGTTCCGTTGAAGTGTCGTTTGCCAAGACCGATTTGGGATCTCTGGCTCTCACGCTAGATCGGCAATTGGCCCATGGCGGCTGCGTGGCAGTGATCTGCAACACGGTTGACCGCGCCATTGAAGTATACACACACCTGAGAGACAACCTGCAGGATACCGAATGCCTGCTTTTCCACGCTCGCACTCTCCAGATGTGGCGCCGGGAGCGAGAAAGAGAGGTCCTCGGCAAGTTCGGCAAGGGTGAGAAGCAGACCGATGGCAACTACCTGAACCTGCACCGGCCCGGGCGCACCGTCCTGGTGGCGACGCAGGTTATTGAGCAGAGCCTGGACTTAGATTTTGATCTCATGGTTTCGGAAATCGCTCCCGTTGACCTGCTGCTCCAGCGCTGCGGCCGGCTGCACCGACACCCGCGACCGCGTCCGGCAGGGCTGGAGGTACGGCACTTTGTCGTGCTCTGCGAAGCTCCCGAGGTCGGCCCGCCACCCGAGTCATTCGGCAAGAGCATCGAGTACGTTTATGATCGTTACATCCTCCTGCGCACCTGGCTGACGCTTCGCCAACGGAAGAAAGTCGAAATACCCACAACAATCGAGGTGTTGGTTGAGGCTGTCTATGGCGGTTCTGATCTCAACTGCGATGGTGTATGGGCGTCAGCGCTGGACGATGCGAAGGAGCAAATGGAATATCGTTGGGGCGAATCTGTCAAGTCGGCCAACAGGCTACTGGTCTGTCGGCCCAGGTATCCTGATGACCTCATCGAAGATTTCAACGAGCAACTGACCGAAGATGATGACCCGGAAGTGCACCGGACCGTCAGGGCAGCAACGCGCGAGGGGGACCCGTCCATCACGGTCGTGACGCTGCCAGAAGATGTGGTTCTTGCACGCGATCCAGGAATCTCGGAGATTCGCTTGCTACTCGACAGGTCGGTGAAACTGAGCCACAAAGGGATCTTTCAGGTGTTGCTGGACGAAGGTGACTCACCTAGCGAATGGGCCAACAACGCCCACCTTCGCCGCGCGCGCCTCCTGCGGCTTGATGAGGGAAACCAGGGACGGATTGGGAACTACGTGCTAACCGTGGATGAGAGGCTGGGAGTCGTAATCGAAAAGGACGGCGAGAACAATGTCTGAGTTTAATCTAATCGACGAAGACTGGATTCCATGTATCGGTGGTGAGCGCCCTGAGTACGGCATCCGTGACACACTCCTGCGGGCACACGAACTGCGCGACGTCTGCGACGACTCACCCTTGGTCACGGTGGCACTTCACAGGCTCCTCCTGGCCATTTTGTACCGCGTACACCGGGGCCCCAAAGATTTCAATGCCTGGAGAAAACTATATGCGAGCGGAGCCTTCGATTCAGATAAGGTAACGCGTTATCTGAATCAATGGCGTAGCCGTTTCGACCTCGCCGCGAGCACCTACCCTTTCCTCCAAATGGCGCAGCTTGAAACGAGAAAGGCGGTCTCCGTCACGCGTCTTGCGACAGAATGCGCGAGCGGCAACAACGCAACGCTGTTCGACCATTGTGGTGATGACACCGAGGTCGACTGGCCGCGGGCGCGAACAGCAAGGGCGTTGATTGCTTGCCAGTCATTCGCGCTTGGGTTTGGCAGGAGTGGCGACGCAAGAATAGGTGGCAAGAATGAGACACTCCCTTATTCCTCTGACGCGATAGCACTACGCGGCATGAATATCTGGCTGCAGGGCTCGAATCTCTTCGAGACCCTGACGATCAACCTTGCCCCGGTTGACGACGATTCCTTACCGCCTTGGGAAATGGACGATCCCCATGAATACAGGGATAAGCTCAAAGGCAAAGAGAGGAAAACGGTCGCATCTTGGGGTGTAGTTGACCGCCTGACCTGGCAAAGTCGCCTAATCCGGCTCATCCCGAATGACGGGGCGTTCTCAAGGATGTACTTCACGCAAGGGCGCTCAGCCGATAAATCGCTTGGCGATCCCATGAAGGTGTATCGAACATCGAAAGAAGAAGGCATATCCCCCTTGTCACTCAGCAGTAGCAAGGCTGCGTGGCGAGATGCTCACTCGATCCTAACGATTCCGTCCGCTCGTAGCAATGAGCGACGGCCTGAGTGCTTCAACCTTGTCGCGAGGATCCGATCAACAGGAACGGCTCAGCCGAATAAGCAATATCTGGTCAATGTCCTCGGCCTTGCGTCGGCCCCTAACAAGGCGGGGAAGTTCCTCCTTTGGCGGCATGAGCGGATGCCGGTCCCAGCACCTTTGCTCGCAGACACAAACTTGATCGAACGGCTCGGGGCACTGTTGCAAATTGCCGAGCAGGTGGCGATGGAACTCAACAATCGGGTGCGCAGGATCGCCAAGCTCTATCTTGCGCCTGATGCAGAATCCTCCGGCGGCAGGCAGCCCGACAGGGAAGAGACCTCAAGAGTTGCTGACACCTTAGACCCTCGTCCCGCTTACTGGGCGCGGCTGGAGGAGCATTTCTTCGAGCTATTGGAGAATCTTCCCAAGGATTGGGATGCCCAACACAATACCTGGAAGCCGGACGATCAACAGGCGGCAACCAAGGCATGGCGTGAGCACGTGAAAAGCGAGGCACAGCGTGCGATCGAGGAGAGCGTCCGCTGGTTAGGCACGACGGCCCGCGCCATCCGGGCCCTAGCGCGCGTTCGGACTGACTTTAACGATGGCGATCTCGACCCACAACCGCAGCAGCCGGCCAAAGCAAACCGAAAATCGAAAGGGGACAAGAAGAAATGAGCCTCGACGAGAGACAAAAGGAGTTTATTGGTTACCTGCTGAGTTTGGCGAACGAAGGCAAGGAGGACCGCGGCGCGCTGGCCGATTTACGCAGCGGCCTAGGCAAGGAACCAGGCGAGATGTCGCGTGTCCACAAGTACGTTGTGCCATTTCTTCCAGAGGCAAGAAGGCGGGAGGACCGCTGGTATTACGTAACTGCCAGTCTCTTCGGCTTACATCCTGCACACAAAGGTCGTGTCAAGCATGAGAAGAACGGGAAGCCGTGGTGGGAAGTCTGGACGTTAGGGAGAGCTTTTCGTCCTCTCGCCTTTCCGCCTAACGGACCGAAAAAAGATGGCATGGAAGCCCGCTTCGTCGCACTTCTCAATGCTCACTCCGACGACTTAGACGACCACCTCCGCCATGCCATGCGCCTCCTGGAGAGCAGCAACCAACCACTCGACTGGTTTGAGCTTTTCGAAGACCTGTTGCACTGGGACGAACCTGGGGGGCCTGTCCAGCTAAAGTGGGCTCGCCACTTTTACAAGGGCGCCTTGGCTTCCGATCCTGACAGCACCGATTCTGGTTCAACCGCAAAAGAGGAGGAATAACACATGAATGATTCCGGCATTAAGATCGAAGTACATCTAATCCAGAATTTTGCTCCCTCCAACCTGAACCGTGACGACACGGGGCAGCCGAAAAGTGCCACCTTTGGAGGTTTTCGGCGAGCGCGTGTATCGAGCCAATGCGGGAAACGCGCGGCTCGTGAGTGGTGGCGCGGTCAAGGTGGCGTTACCGTTGGCGACAGAACAAAAAGGCTCCAGCAGATCATTGGGGACGAGCTTGATAAAGACCAGGAGTTCACCGAGAAAGTTCCCGACGTCGAAGACCGCAAAACTGGGATTCGCCTCTTTACCACCGCGTACTACGCCGCTGCGGACAATCAGAAACCGGAAAACACGAATGTACTGATCTTCATCGGTCCTGAGGAGATTGCCGTTTGCGCACGGGTAATCAAGGACATCTGGGACAGCGAGGTCAGGGATAAGAAAGAGCTCAAAGCCCGGAAGGAGATTCAGGATCAAATCAAGGCAGCACAAGTCTCGGCTGACATTGCCCTCTTCGGTCGCATGTTGGCCGAGCAGCCGGGTCGTAATACCGACGGCGCCTGTCAGGTGGCCCATCCCATTTCCACCCACAAGGTGGATATGGAGATGGATTTCTATACTGCCGTTGATGACCTCAAGCCCACGGACGAAACTGGCGCCGAAATGATGGGAGTCGTCGGATTCAACAGCGCCTGTTATTACCGCTATGGATTGGTGGACCGCGACCAGCTCGCGCGGAACCTCGCGCGTAAGGTCGCGCGCAAGAACGGCCAATGGGTAGAGCCACTCAGTACCGAGGACTACAAAGAGGCCGACACCGTGATCAAGGCTTTTCTGGAAGCAATGGTCTATGCCATCCCCACGGGCAAACAGAACTCCTTCGCAGCCCAGAACCTTCCCTCGTTCGGGCTGTTCGTCCGGCGCCAAGGCGGCATTCCCATCTCGCTTGCCAACGCGTTCGCTAAGCCCGTTCGCCCCACCAAGCAAGACGATGATCTGATTGGCCTGTCTGTCGATCGTCTGACGGAGCATTGGGACGCATTGAAAGAGGTCTATGGCGAACAGGGCGTCCAAGCGAAGGCGTGCTTTCACGTCCAGCAGGAAGGACACCTGAATGGGCTCAGCGGTTCCGACAAGAAAACCGTCGCGGACGCGATCGATGTCGTGATGGAGGTCAAACCGTGAGCCAACCGTACACTCTTCTCTTCCGGCTGCAAGGCCCGATGCAATCGTGGGGATACCGAAGCCGGTTCGACTACCGCGATACGGCTCTTGAGCCGACACGTAGCGGCGTAATCGGCCTGATCTGTGCAGCTATGGGCATTGCGCGCGGGGAACCCATCTCGCAATTCGACGTAATCCGAATGGGCGTGCGAGTGGACAAGAAAGGACGCCCCGAGCGTGATTACCACACCGCAGGTGGTGATCGCCACGAGCCGCGTGAATATGGCGTGATTAAGGCTGACGACAGGGGGCTGGACGCCGTCGTGTCCTATCGGGATTATCTGGCCGATGCATCATTCACCGTCGGGTTGCAGTCGGACGATATAGGCCTGCTCGACCAGATCGCCGCAAGCCTGCGCGACCCAGCATGGTTTTTGTACCTCGGTCGCAAAGCGTTTCCGTTGACGGTCCCGCCCCTCCGCCCTGACGATTGTCCTAAGGCCGGAACTTTGGAGGAGCACCTATTCTCGGGGGATTCCAGGAAGCGGATACTGCTCGAGACGCCAGATGGTGAAAGAACCCAGAACGACTGGCCCATCTGTTTCCGTGAGCGGCGGTTCAGACCGCGATCAGTCCACGCCGCGTTCGGAGGAGGAATCTCATGATGGGTGCCACAGCAACCTCGCTTTACTTCTCTCGGCTGATTCTTGATCTTCAGTCCCGGCAGGTCAGGAGCGAACTGGCACAGCCCTATGAAATGCATCGCACCCTCATGCGCGCGTTCCCGGAAGCGCCGCGGAGCGCTCCGCCCGCCCGCGAGGAGTTTGGCGTCCTGTTCCGTCCCGAGGTAGACGATCAGGAAGGCACAGTAAAGGTCTACATCCAGTCGCTTGTCGAACCTGACTGGTCTTATCTCAACAGGGTCGGGAACTACCTCAGCACCGAAGCGGAGATGCCCAGTGTTTCCAGCAAAGACGTCATGCCGGCTTATAAGAATCTTCGTAATGGGCAAGTCCTTCGCTTTCGTTTGCGAGCCAATCCTACCAAGCGGGTCGCCAGGGAAAACGATCCGCTCAAGGGCAAACGAGTTGAATTGACACGCGAGAACGAACAGATCGACTGGCTGATCCGTAAAGGAAAGGAGAGAGAACATGATGTGCCGGGAGGTTTTGAGCTTCTCATGAAAGAAGTCAAGGACATGAGGGGCAAGGTACGCTCGGTGCCGCGCGCCAGTGCCTGCCCGGAGGGGAAGCAGAAAGGCCGCAAACGGGACGGGGCAGGCAGTCACGCGACCACGCATCTGGCCGTTCTTTTCGAGGGGCTCTTGCGGGTGACGGACAGAGACGCGTTTCTCGAAACCTTGATTCGCGGTATCGGCCCTGGCAAGGCCTTCGGCTTTGGACTGCTTTCCGTGGCCGTGGCCCCTGCGGACGCGTAGTGTGGGGGTGCCGTCAAACTTACAGCATCCCCATGCGCGCGGGGTGACCGGTTTCCCGGCCCAGTGTAACCCGTACAGCCCGTATCGTGCCCACGGGAGTGGGGTATGGAAAAGCTGTAGCGGTGATCATCGGCCGCCGGTAGGGACACGCCGTGGCTTGCCCTTGCGGATCGCTGATCGGAAATCGACCGTAGGGGCTGGCACTCCCGAGGCAACGTGGCATGAGCGTCTTGCCCATCAGCGTTGACAGGCGGAGCACCCGTGCTACGTCAGGCAGACGTTCTGGCGATAGTGGAACCCTTTCATCCGCGGAGGCACCGTGCGACTCCAAGATCTCCATGTCCTACCCAAGTTCAGCGACGGATGGAGCTGTCTTTACGTCGAGCACTGTCGTGTCGATCAGGAGGACAAGGCCATTGCCGTCCATGAACAGTCGGGCAAGGTGCCGGTGCCTTGTGCCAATCTGGCGTTGCTGATGTTGGGCCCTGGTGTCTCAATTACTCACGCTGCGATTTCCGTCCTGGCAGACCACGGCTGCCTGGTCGCCTGGACGGGCGAAGAGGGGGTGCGTTTCTACGCTCTGGGCATGGGCGAGACGCGCAGCGCGGCCAATTTGCTGCATCAGGCTCGGTTGTGGGCGCACGAAGGCTTTCACATGCAGGTGGTGCGGCGCATGTACCAGTTGCGGTTTGCGGAGAAATTCGACCCGGCTTTGAGCTTGCAGCAGATTCGCGGCATCGAGGGCGTACGGGTGCGCGACGCCTACGCCCAAGCCGCCCAGGCAGCGGGCATCACTTGGTCGGGACGCAGCTACAAGCGGGAGGAGTGGAATAACGCGGACCCGGCCAACCGCGCTTTGTCCGCTGCCAACTCCTGCCTTTACGGAATCTGTCATGCGGCCATCGTGTCGGCGGGTTTCTCGCCCGCGCTGGGTTTTGTCCATACCGGCAAAATGTTGTCGTTTGTGTATGACATCGCCGATCTCTACAAGACGGAGATTACCGTGCCGGTGGCATTCCGCGCCGCCGCCGAAGGCTTGGGACAGCTCGAACGGAAAGTGCGTATCACTTGCCGCGACCAGTTCGTGTCCAGCCGTCTGCTGGAGAGGATCATTCCCGATATTCAGTCGGCGCTGATGATGACCAAAACGGAGACGCCGGGCGCCGATTTCGATCTTGATGCTGGCGCTCCCGGCTTCCTCTGGGACGACGCCGAGGGTATCGTCGAGGGTGGCCGCCTGTTAGCCCCCGATTCCGGTCGCACGGAGCCCGGCAATGGTGGTACTGATTCTTGAGCGTGTCCCGCCCGGTTTGCGTGGCGAACTCACTCGCTGGTTCCTCGAACCGCAGGCGGGCGTCTTCGTGGGCTGCGTCTCCGCCATGGTCCGCGACCGCCTGTGGGAAAAGGCCTGCCAAAACGCCAAAGGAGGTGGTTGCCTCATCGTCTATTCCAGCGATAACGAACAGGGCTATAAAGTCCGAACGTGGGGCCGTACAGCCCGCTGCGTCGATGACTTCGAGGGCCTTTCCCTCGTCCGCGTGCCAGAGAATCAGTAACTTGGCAAGTGTTGTCCCCACACGCGTGGGGGTGAACCGATTCAGGCGCTCGCTGCGAGCATGGCGGCGTTGTTGTCCCCACACGCGTGGGGGTGAACCTTGGTCATAGATCACCTCACGCCGAATGTTCAGGTTGTCCCCACACGCGTGGGGGTGAACCGAGGTACGAGCCGCTGTTAATCGGAGAAATCGAGTTGTCCCCACACGCGTGGGGGTGAACCGATTGGCGCGGGGGTCGGCAGGCTGGTGGCCAGGTTGTCCCCACACGCGTGGGGGTGAACCGGCGGCCCGAGGCCGCCCGGCCCGGAGTCCTGCGTTGTCCCCACACGCGTGGGGGTGAACCGTCCAAACGGGCGCCGAGGAGGTCTCCGAACAAGTTGTCCCCACACGCGTGGGGGTGAACCGAACACCTGTCTTTGGTGCTCGCTGATGCCCAGGTTGTCCCCACACGCGTGGGGGTGAACCGCGGTTGTGAAGCGGCGAGGTTTCCGGCCTCGCGTTGTCCCCACACGCGTGGGGGTGAACCGCAACGTCTTGTCTTGAGGGAGTGTGTATTATGGTTGTCCCCACACGCGTGGGGGTGAACCGTCTGGGGAATTGTTACGGCGGAGCTGCCGGACGTTGTCCCCACACGCGTGGGGGTGAACCGCAACGTCTTGTCTTGAGGGAGTGTGTATTATGGTTGTCCCCACACGCGTGGGGGTGAACCGCCCAGC
>Ga0335069_10007440_pt1 | contig 15820 bp, 10 predicted proteins | sample Lox_Sample_11_FD_206714 | JGI IMG/M metagenome (GOLD analysis project Ga0335069, IMG submission 206714) | Soil microbial communities from Loxahatchee National Wildlife Refuge, Florida, United States - Lox_Sample_1.1 | ecosystem: Environmental > Terrestrial > Soil > Wetlands | place: USA... | reverse complement strand
CCTCCTGCTACAAGCCGGGTGTACTCTCCGCGTCACGTCTGAGCCATTGGCCTACGAAGGGGTTCTATCGTCGGCCTGGAAGACGCTGCCCATCTCGGGAATGCTCGAACTGAGCGGGGTCCTGTTGTTCGCCCTGAACCTAGCGCTCACTATGGTTGCCAAAAGCTTGCCGTTGCGCTCGCAATCCGCAGCTCCGCACTCCCGCCAGTAAGGCCGAAGTGGCAGGCAGGCTGCCTCCGTGCCCTTGGGGGCGATTAGCCCCCTCAGTGCCGGAAGCAGTATTGCGTGATTTAAATCACACGCTTTATATCGTGACACGATGCATGCTTGTTGCAGAGGGATGACCGGCGGTTCTGTCGCGCGAGTGACAAAAGTCCCTGCGCTCGATCTCTGGTCTGCTCTACCTTCCTGTTGTACCTGAGTTCGCGAGGAGATCGTCCGGCGTCATTCCTGATCAAGCTCTTCGTTCACAAACACAATGATTCCTTAGAAAGGAACGCAATGACTTATAAACGCTATTGGTTCGCGCTCGCCGTCGTTATCCTCGGCTCCTTTGCCGTCTTGGGTTTCGTCGGGCGCAAGATGATCAGCGAAGCTCCACCCATTCCCGACGTCTGCACGAAGGACGGACAACTTCTTTTTGCCGGCGCATCTATTACGGATGGACAAGGGGTCTGGCAATCCATCGGTGGTCAGGAGATCGGCACGGTCTGGGGGCACGGCGCCTACGTGGCCCCAGACTGGAGTGCCGACTGGCTCCATCGTGAGTCAGGCATTCTTCTCGACCGCTGGGCGCAGCGCGAAGGCGCCTCGAACTTCGAAGATCTGAATCAGGATCAGCAGGCGGTGCTCCAGGCGCGGCTCGTGCGCGAGATGCGCACCAACAGCTACGACGCCGCATCGAATCGCGTGACGATCGACGACGATCGTGCTGCAGCTTTCTCCCAGCTTGCGGCATATTATGCAAGCGTTTTTGCGGAAGGCCGCAAAGAGTACGCCATCCCGCATGGTGCGCTCACTGACCCGGCGAAGCAGAAACAGTTGGCTGCTTTCTTTTGGTGGACTGCCTGGGCAGCGAGCACCGAGCGTCCCGGTTCGACCGTCACTTATACCAATAACTGGCCGCACGAGCCTCTCGTTGCCAACGGACCTACGCCAGGTGCGGTTTTCTGGAGCATCGTCAGCGTCGTTTGCCTGCTCGCTGGGATTGGCGGCCTTGTCTGGTGGTCGTCATCGCGAGAAAAGGAGGTTCCGCACGGGCCCTACCCCCAGCGCGATCCATTTCTTGGTTTCCACCCAACGCCATCGCAGCGAGCAACAATCAAGTACTTCCTCGTCGTTGTAGCTCTTTGGGGTGTGCAGATCATGATGGGTGCCATCACCGCACACTATGGCGTGGAAGGCCAGGGGTTCTATGGCTTCCCGCTTGATCGTTATCTTCCCTATGCCATCACCCGCACGTGGCACTTGCAGCTTGCCATCTTCTGGATCGCGACATCGTGGCTGGCGACCGGGCTTTATGTTGCCCCGGCTGTGGGGGGGCACGAACCGAAGTTCCAGCGTCTGGGCGTCAACCTGCTGTTTGGCGCTCTTGTGCTGGTCGTCGGAGGGTCGCTTGCCGGCGAGTGGATGGGCATCCAGCAGAAACTCGGCAATTTGTGGTTCTGGTTCGGGAGCCAGGGATTTGAATACGTCGACCTCGGACGCTTCTGGCAGATTCTTCTCTTCGTCGGTTTGGTGCTGTGGCTTGTGCTCATGGTGCGCGCACTCAAGCCGGCTTTGATGCGCAAGAGTGAAGATCGCCCGCTTCTCTCGCTCTTCCTCATCTCGAGCATCGCGATCCCACTGTTCTATGCAGCCGGACTCATGTACGGGCAGCGCAGTCACCTCGTCACCGCAGAATACTGGCGCTGGTGGGTGGTGCATCTCTGGGTCGAAGGCTTTTTCGAGGTGTTTGCGACGGTGGTCATCGCATTCCTATTCACGCGTCTCAAGTTGCTCGAGATTCACAGTGCGACGCGGGCTGTGTTGTTCTCAACAACGCTCTTCCTCTCAGGAGGAATCATTGGCACCTTCCACCACCTCTACTTCGCTGGCTCTGGTCCTGCGGTCATCGCTCTGGGTTCTGTCTTCAGCGCTCTTGAAGTCGTACCGCTCACTCTGATCGGCTATGAGGCTTGGGAGAACTTGCGGCTTACTCGGCCCACAGAAAAAGCTCCCTGGATCTCCAACTATAAGTGGCCGGTCTATTTCTTTGTGGCTGTCGCTTTCTGGAATCTGGTCGGCGCAGGGCTCTTCGGCTTCCTCATCAATCCGCCCATCGCGCTCTATTACATGCAGGGTTTGAATCTGACCCCCGTGCACGGGCACACGGCGCTCTTTGGTGTGTACGGCATGCTCGGGCTTGGACTCACTCTCTTCTGTCTACGTGTGCTCCAGCCAGGTCGCGTCTGGAAGGAAGGATTACTCAAAGCGTCCTTCTGGTTAATCAATCTGGGGCTTGTCTTTATGGTCGTTTTGAGCATGTTGCCCATCGGTCTGTTGCAGGCGTGGGCGTCAATCGAACACGGCACTTGGTATGCACGTTCGGCCCAGTTCCTGCAGTCGGAACCCATGCAGGCCCTTCGCTGGATGCGCGTTCCAGGTGACGTACTTTTTGCTGCGGGTGCAGCTCTTCTAGGGTGGTTTGTCCTTGGACTCCTGACTGGACACTCCTATATGCAAATGGCTATAGCCCTGGATTCTAAATCGGCTCAGCAAGAGAAACAAGAAATCGCCGTAGCGGGCGACTAACTCTGCCACCGCGGGCGGCATCGCCAATGTCGCCCGCATATCGGATGAGAGGCTATCGATGAACTACAAATTCATCCCCGATCTTGCGGCCGAAGCAATCATTCCCGAGAAGGGCATCCTCAGCCAGGTACTGCAAAAGGACGACACGGTCAACATCACGCTCTTCGGTATGGCCGCCGGTGAGGAGATCTCATCGCACTCGGCGCCGACCTCAGCCGTTCTCCACTTTCTAGAAGGTACGGCTCGGGTTGGTCTTGGTCCTGAAACTGTTGATGCCGTGTCAGGCTCATTCGTTTTTATGCCGCCAACGCTCCCGCACAGCATAGCCGCGCTCTCTCCGGTGAAGATGCTTCTTACGCAGATCAAATCCCAACGCGCAGAGCCACCTCCAGCTCACCCCTAACGGAACAAGAAATGCGGTATACCTCGAACAACGCCGCGAGGACTGACGCCTTTTTGGCCAAAGAAAAGGCCCCGTTTTTTGGCGGGGCCCTTGTCAGAGACGTGCTTTGCGCACACTAGGAAAGGTGAGTGAAGGGGCGTTCGGCGAGCCGGCGAGGCAGCGGAGGGGGCACAAGTCCGGCAGTTGAAGAACTCATGACTTCGCTAAAGGCCTTCCGGAATGCACTCATCTCGTCCGATGTGCCGACAGTAATGCGCAGGCTCTCCGGCCACGCCGGCCAGATACGGCCCACGAACATCTCCTTCTTGGCTAGCGCGGCTTGTACCTCCTTGCCAGGCCGGCGCACGTCGAGCATGAAGCAATTGCTCTCAGACGGAGTGTACGAGTAGCCCTCGCTCTGCAGCCAGGTCAATGTCTGCCTCCGGATATCCGCGATGATCTTCTTCCGCGTGGGAACAAGATCGGGATCAAGCAGGCTGGCCTTTGCCGCGGCAACGGCGGTGATTGGCAGCGAATTCTGCCCGCTGAACTGAGCCATCTTCGCCAACAGATCGGGTTTTCCTACAGCGAAGCCCATGCGAATGCCGGCCATGCCATACAGCTTGGAGAAGGTTCGAAGGACGATTACGTTCTTCCCTTCCTGGACGAAGTGCAGCGAGCGCGGCTCATCGCAAAGGTGAACGTACGCTTCATCAATCAGGATTACGGTGTCTTTCGGCGCATTGGCCACGGCCTCTTCAATCTCAGTATGGGGCGTGCATGTTCCGGTCGGATTGTTCGGGTTGCAGATGTAAATGACGCCAGGGTTCGTCGCCGCGGCGAGCATCGCTTTGATGTCGTGTTTGGCGGCGCCCTTGGGATCGGCGAGCGGCACCTTCAGGATGGGAGCTCCGGAGATCTGCGCAGCCCACATAGGCGCCTCGTACCCCGGGTCGGCGATCACCAACGGGCGGTCCTTGCTGGTGAAAGCAAGAACCGTGTAATGCAGGGGCTCTGTAGAACCGGCAAAGGGGATCACCGACTCGGGGTCCAGGTCCTCCTGTTTGGCGAAGATCTCAGCTAGTTCTTCTTCCATCGGAAACAGGTAGCGACCCCCGCGGGGAATGATGTCCGCCATCGCCTTGCGTGCGGCCTCCGAAGGCCCCATCGGATTCTCGTTGGCGTCGATGTGAATGCCGACGTTGGGATCGGCGAAGTGGGGACGCGCGGCATGAGCAAGGCGTGACTCGGTTATAAGAGGGAGGCTGCCGGCAAGGGCGGATGCGCCGGCTGCATATCGAAAGAAGCTGCGACGGGAGAAGCCACTACAAGCGATGGGGCCTTCAGCAGTTTGCATGAACTTGACTCCTTTAAACGAAGTTGAGGCAGGGCAGAGATTTGCCGCAGCGTTTTTTTTGTGAGGAAGTCCAGAGGTCGGTTGGGGCCGAGACAGAGGGAAGAAGATGTCCCATGTCTCAAAGTATCCTTCGCGCGATTCAAAGACAAGGAGGATCAACCTGGAACTTATGGGTTCCTTATATCGGTCCGTTCCTCGGTCGCACTTCGGAGAGATGCAGGCCCGAGAATCGCGAAGAAGGTGTCGCCCGACATCGGCCTGTGGTACACTTCGTCGGGTAAACGCTTACTCGGATTGGGTCCCCACGCAGAATGCGCTGGCTCCAAGCTCTCTAAACGGGGAAGCTCCGGTTGGATTCGGCTTTGCTAAGGACTTGACAGGTCTAGCAGTAAAACCATTTACTTAGTGCGACCGTCTGCAGCACCTGCAAATGGAATCGCGCCCTCGGGGTGACGGAATGTTCGAATTGGTTCCAGTTTCCACGAACGCAGCGCACATCGGTTCGCTGCCCTCGCTTCTTGCCTTCGCCTCTTCGCCGTTGGCTCACCTGCGCGCGTTGGATATCGCCATCATCGCCATCTATTTCGGGATGGTGATCTGGATAGGCTTTTACTTGAAGGGCCAGTCGAACACGAGCGAAGAGTTCTTCATGGCTGGCAGGGAAATGACCGCTTGGATTGCCGGGCTGAGCTTTGTTTCTGCCAATCTCGGTTCGCTGGAGTTGATGGGATGGGCGGGATCCGCCTATCAATACGGCATTTTGGCTACGAATTGGTATTGGATCGGCGCCATTCCGGCCATGCTCTTTCTGGGCTTGGTAATGATGCCCTTCTACTACGTATCGAAGACGCACTCGGTGCCGGGATACCTGGATTTGCGCTACGGAGGTGAGGCCCGGAGTGTGGCGGCGATTTCCTTCGCGACTGAAATGATCCTGATGAGCGGCGTGAACATGTTCGCGATGGCCGTCGTGATGAAGGTTGTTCTTGGCTGGGATATCAACTTCAGCATCATCGTCAGTTCGGTCGCGGTTGCGCTCTACGTCGGCCTGGGCGGCCTCCGGTCTGCAATTTTCAACGAGGTGTTACAGTTCGTCCTGATCTGGGGTGGGGCGCTGCTGGTGCCCATACTCGGTTTGTTCCAGGCGGGTGGATGGACGGGATTGAAGGCGAGGATCCTGACCAACATGGGCTCCGATAGCTACTTCCACCTCTGGCGCGACACGGGCAGTTTTGCTGCGAACCCGATGGGCGTGCATTGGACAGGAATTGTCTTTGGCCTGGGTTTTGCAATCAGCTTTGGGTATTGGACGACTGATTTTTTGGTCGTCCAGCGCGTCCTCGCCGCGCACAATCTGCGTGCAGCACGCATGGCCCCGATCATCGGATCATTTTTCAAGATGGCCGTTCCGTTCATCGTGATTCTGCCTGGTCTGCTCGGCCTGGTCCTCCTGCAGAATCCTGATGGCTCGCGTCGCCAACTCGTTGGCGAGGATGTCGTTGCGGCATGCGTACCCAGCGCTACCGGACAACCCGCGGTTCCCTCCGTCTGCTCCGCAGCAATGGCGAAGACCAATCTGACGGCTGAGACCCAGCAGAAGGTTCTCAGCGGCGCCCCCGACTCTGAATTGCATACCTACAACCAGGCCTTGCCTCTGATGATGGTTCGCTATCTTGGGCCCGGGCTGCTGGGTCTGGGCATCACGGCCTTGATCGCCGGATTCATGAGCGGCATGGCCGGCAACGTCAGCGCGTTCTCGACTGTTTGGACATACGACATCTACAAGCCGCTGATCAACAAAAGAGGCTCTGACAGCCACTATGTGCTCGTGGGAAGACTCTCGATTTTAGTAGGTGTGATTGTATCGATCGGCGCCGCCTACCTGGTGCAGCAGTTCCACGGCATCATGGACTACGTTCAGGCGCTCTTTTCGATCTTCATTGCGCCGCTTCTTGCCGCCATTCTCTTCGGCATGTTTTGGACACGCGCGACGCGGTTGGCCGGTTTCCTTGGTTTGTTTACGGGCATTCTCTTTTCGGCCAGTTTGTTTGTCTGGGTCAAGCTGAATCCTGCAAAACTGGCGGTCGTTGCGCTTTCACCAGATGCAAAGCCAATGGCCGAGAATGTCTTTCGAGCCTTGTGGGCGTTCTGTTTCACGGCAATCGTCATCATCCTGGTCAGCATGCTTACAAAGCCCAGGCCGGTGGCCGAACTGGACGGATTGGTATATGGCGCTACCAAACTACCCACGGAAGAATGGGTTCCTTTTTATAAGCGCGAATGGTTCTGGGCTGCCATCGTGGCGATCATTTTTGTGATTCTTAACGTTCTGGTTTGGTAACGGAGGCACTATGCATGGTTCGCGCATCGCCATCTGGTTTTTTATCGGGCTACAGCTTCTGGTCTATGGCGTGATCATTTTTGGATATGGGCTGTACGAGGCAATAAGTGGCAGCTATGCACCTGGTGTACAGCTGACCAACTTGCATACTCAGATCTGGTGGGGAGGGCTGCTCCTCCTTCTTGGCTTGCTTTATGTAGTGAAGTTCCGGCCCGGGAAGGCAACGTAAGCCGGAGGAGTACATCCGCGCGGCCCTATGTTGGCTCAGCGCAAGGCAATCATCCATGCCATCGGGATTCACGCAAAGGTTTCTGGCATGAGTAACAAGCCGCACGAGCGGCGAGCTTCTTGAAGGAGTGAAAGAAATGGCTGCGAGGAGAATCATGACTTTCGGTGTTATTGTAGGCAATCGCGGATTTTTCCCGGATCACCTGGCGAAAACGGGCCGCGAAGAGATCATCTCCGTCTTAGAGGCGGCAGGAGCGCGGCCAATCGTGCTCAGTCCTGACGATTCAAAATACGGCGCAGTAGAGACCTACACAGAATCGCAGCGCTGCGCCGACCTTTTCAAAAAGCATGCCGATGAAATCGACGGCATTATCGTGACCTTGCCGAACTTCGGTGAGGAGCGCGGGATCGTCGACGCGATCCGCTTGTCGGGTCTGAAGGTCCCCGTGCTGGTACAAGCCACGCCTGATCGTTCCGACAACATGACCATCGCGGTGCGGCGCGACAGCTTCTGCGGGAAGATGAGTGCGTGTAACAACATGATGCAATACGGCATTCCGTATTCGCTGACAACCCTGCACACCGAGGCAGTAACTTCGGCCGAATTCAAGGCCGATCTCGAGTGGTTCTCTGCGACCTGCCGCATCGTGAAGGGCCTGAAGAATCTTAGGATCGGCGCCATTGGCGCTCGGCCGACGGCCTTCAATACCGTCCGTTATTCCGAGCGCATTCTCGAAACGAGCGGTATCACAGTGGAGACCATCGACCTGTCGGAGATCTTTGGCCGGATTAATCGGATGAAGGACAACGATGATGCCGCACAAGCGAAACTGGCCAAAATCAAGAGCTACGTCTCTACGGCCGGCATCTCGGAACAAGGCCTGATCAAGCAGGCCAAGCTGGGCGCCGTGATCGACGAGTGGATGAAGAAATCGCATATCGACGTCAGTGCGGTTCAATGCTGGACCTCGATGGAGGAGTTCCTTGGTGTCGTTCCGTGCACGGTTATGAGCATGATGAGCAACGAGCTGATTCCTTCAGCGTGCGAAGTGGACGTGCCGGGTGTATTGAGCATGCACATGCTCGCGCTGGCCAGTCAGACGCCGAGTGCGCTCCTCGATTGGAACAACAACTACGGCAACGACCCGAACAAGTGCGTCTGTTTCCATTGCTCGAATCTACCCAAGCACTTCTTCAAGGATGTACGCATGGATTACCAGGAAATCATTGCGGGCACCGTTGGTAAGGAGAATACGTTCGGCACGTGCGTGGGCCGCGTCAAGTCCGGAGCCATGACCTTCGCACGTTATTCGACGGACGACCGCCGAGGCGTCGTCCGCGGCTATACCGGGCCGGGACGCTTCACTGACGATCCGCTCGAGACTTTCGGCGGCGCCGGCGTGGCAGAGATTCCGCACCTCCAGAAGCTGCTGAAGTTCATCTGCCGTGAGGGCTTTGAACATCACGTGGCTGCCAACTTCAGTGATGTTTCGAAATCGATCCACGAAGCTGCTCGCTATCTGGGGTGGGAGAGCCATTACCATCCTTCGCTCGAGGACTAAGGAAGTTGAGCTGAGCTACGCATCAGGGCGTTGACAGCAAATGTCAACGCCCGACGCACTTTAGGACACTCTTGGAGAGGAAGCATTCATGAGCAGGAGAATTAGCAAGAGCCTCATCGCGAGCGGGTCAATCGTGGTGACGGAAGCTGCATGGAACGATGAACTCGAAGCAAAACATCAGAAGCTAGTGGAATGGCTCAAGTCGCAGCATCTGGCGGGTGTGCTCCTGCGACGGAACGAGAATGTTGCGTGGATTACCGGCGGAGCTGTGGAACTGCGTGTCCTGACCCCATGCGAGACCGGCGTTGCCTCGCTTCTGGTTACTGCCGAGGGCAAGCGCTACTACTTTACGACAGAGAACGAGGCTCCCCGTCTGCACGACGAGGAGTTCGGCGTGCTCGATTTCGAGCCGATATTATTTCCGTGGTACGCAGATGATACAGTGGCCGCGGCCAAGAGGCTCGTAGGCGGAACTCTCGGGTCGGATTCGCCCGGGCCGGGCCTTACGCCGGTGAACCTGTTTCCGTTGCGGGCGGATCTCACAGAAACTGAGCTTGCACGCTATCGCTGGCTGGGCGCCGAAACAGCGGCGGCTACCGTCGAGTCCCTGCATCAGGTTGAACCGGGGTTGAGTGAGTACGATCTTGAGGCGATCACCGCCGCGAACCTTTTGAAACGAAGCATTCTGCCTTCGGTCTACCTCTATGCGGTGGATGATCGCATCTACAAATACAAGCACGCGGTGGCGCGGGGTAAACGCCTCAAACAGTACGCCATGCTGAATCTGTGCTCGCGCAAATGGGGGTTGGCGATTTCGATCACGCGGTTTGTTCACTTCGGCACTCTGCCGCCGGATCTGGCAGCTCGGTTCAAATCGGCTGCGCAAGTGAATGCCGCGCTTCTCGATGCGACTCGACCGGGCACGACGTCAGCGGCTCTATTCAAGGTGGCGCAGGATGCGTATGTCACCGAGGGGTTCCCCGGGGAAGAGCGCTTCCATCATCAGGGTGGGCCAACGGGCTATGGCGAGCGCGAATGGGTGGCGACGCCGAATGGCGTGGAGACGGTGGTCAACAATCAAGCGTTTGCATGGAATCCGAGCATTCGCGGCGGCAAAGCCGAGGACACGGTGATTCTCAGCAACGGCAAGATCGAGTGGCTGACAGTGACACCGAGCCTGCCGGTCATCGAGACTACCGTCAATGGTAGGAGCTATCCTGCTGCGGGAGTGCTTGTGAAGTAGAATCGACTGCCCGTGCGTTTTTTACGCATTTCTGGGCTGCAGCGTGAGCCGCGCAGTGAGCACCACAAGCGCGGCCCACAACGCGTCCGCGCCGAGCAGGTGTGTAATTTGCATCCAAACCGGCGCGAGAAGAAAAACATCGAAAACGCCGAGGATGTACTGCGCGGCAAGCAGGACTAGGACTAATGCAGAGAGCGAGCGATTATCCCAGTGACCGCTGCGTCGGGTTGCGCGGACCAGGAGCCAAATAAGAAACACGCTTGCGATGAAGGCCACGGTTGGGTGCGTCCACCGCCAGCGAACCAGCCAGTTGCTTCCGGCTGCGAAATCCTGTGTGAGAGCTGCGCCGAGAGACTGCGCCGGAAAGAGCGTGTCGCCGAGTGCGGCAAGTGAGCCAGTTACACCCACCACAAGCAGAACGATAATGCCAATGGAGGCGCGGATCGGAGCAACCAGAACCACTTCTTGGCGCCGGAAGCCGAGCCGACGGTTCAGCAGATGGGCTGTCATCGTGAGCGCTGCGAGCAAGAGCAGTGTATTGGCCAAATGAAGGGCCAGATAGGGGGCGCGGAACGGCGACTGGCTCTGCGCAGTCAGCCCAAGCTTCACCAGCAAAGCGCCGAGTATCGCTTCGATCAAGGTGAAAACGACGCTGGCCACGACCGCGGCGCGCGCGAGATGTCCGCGTGAAGTGCCGGCATAAACCCACACGAGCAGGCCAACGGCAGAGAAGAAGGAGATCCCGCTGGTGACGCGATGTGTGAATTCAATGATGGTATCGACACGTGGCGAGTGCTGAATCATGGTTCCATTACAAAGGGGCCAATGGTCGCCGCAGCCGGCGCCAGAACCTGTGGCGCGCACCAATGCACCCCACAGGATAACCGCAATGAAGTAGACGAGCACCACCCAGGCAAAGCGACGCAGCGCAACCGACGGCAGTTTCTGTGCGGCAACCGGAGAGGCAGCAAGGCTCATGAGCGAGACTCCGACCTTCCAGTGTAGACCAGCTGAGGCGGCGAATTCCTCGCTGCCTCCGAGGCACCCTTCACAACCGATCTACTGGCCCAGGAGGCGCACGACGTGATTCACAATGATCAGGTCTTCCGCGGGCGGAATAACACGGACCGTCACACTTGACGTCTCCGATGAGATCGTTGCAGCTCCGCGCACGTTGTTCCGCTGCGTGTCCAGCGCGATGCCAAGTGCCTCAAGACCAGTGCAGATCTCGGCACGAGAAGCGATGTCGTTCTCACCTATACCACCCGTGAAGACAAGCATGTCGAGTCCATTCAGTTCGGCGAAAAAGCTGCCAATCCACTTCTGGATAGTCCAGACGAATTTGTCTACGGCGAGTCGCGCTTTTGTATTCCCATCTTTAATGGAATCCCGCAGATCGCGCATGTCATTGGAGAGTTCACTGACGCCGAGAAGTCCGGCCTTTTTGCTGGCGACAACCTCTAGTTGATCCGCTGCCGCTGAACTGTCTTTGGCCTCTTCGGCGATCTTTCGCAGAATGAAGAGCAGCACGCCCGGATCAATGTCGCCTGTTCGAGTCCCGCTGATGATTCCGCCCGTCGGCGTCAGACCCATTGAGGTGTCAAGGCACTTCCCGCCACGAATTGCCGAGATCGATGCCCCGTTGCCCAGGTGAGCGACAATCAGCCGATTCGGAACATTTGGCTGCAGTTGGTAGACGATGGACTCGTAGGAGATTCCGTGCGCGCCGTAGCGCCGCACCCCCATTTCGGCGTATTCCGACGGGATGGGCATGCGCGTCGCAACTTCTGGCATGGTCCGATGAAAATAGGTGTCAAGGATGACGAAGTTTGGAATGCCAGGAAATAAGCGCAGCGCTTCGCGCATAATGTAAACCGCGATGGGCGTGTGAAGCGGAGCAAACGCCGTATATCGCTCCATCTCATCGACGAGTTCGACCGTAATCAGCTGGTTCTCCTGGACAGTTGGACCACCGGACACCATTCGGTGGCCAATGGCGACCGGAGAAGGGAAAGCGCCCGAGTGTAAGGCGTCGGCAACGAGTTTGAAAGCAACGGCGCGCGTAGGCAGAGCCGGCGTCTCATCGACCAGCTTATTCCCGCGCTCATCCTTGATCCAGAATTTGCCCAGATCGGTGCCGATACCGTCGACCGCGCCTTCGTGCAGCTTCGTTCGCGCTCCGTTGCTAGCCTCGTAGATTGAGAACTTGATCGAAGACGAACCGCTATTTAGAACCAAGATCGGCAAAGACGCCATGAAAAGAAGAACCCCTTACTTGGATTGAAATCAGTGTGCCTGCTCAAGGGGCCACCGCCAGTTGCGAATCTCGGGCAGGTCGTCCCCGTTCTCAGACACATAAAGCTTGTGGCGCTGGATCTCCTCGGAATACCACTGACGCGCCGCGTCGGCCTGCGAGATCAGCCGCGGGATGCGAACAATGGCATCGAGCGCCAGTTGGAACCGGTCAATGTTGTTCAGCACGCACATGTCGAACGGCGTGGTGGTGGTGCCTTCTTCCTTGTAGCCGCGCACATGAATGTTTTCGTGATTGTGCCGTCGGTAGGTGAGGCGATGGATGAGCCACGGATAGCCGTGGAAAGCAAAGATGACCGGCGTGCCAACCGGGAATAAGCGATCGAAGTCCTCGTCAGGCAGGCCGTGGGGATGTTCCGACTGCGGCTGCAGGGTCATCAAGTCAACGACGTTGACGACCCGAATGCGAATGTCGGGAATCCGCTCCCGCAGGAGTATGACGGCAGCCAACGTTTCCATGGTGGGTACGTCACCGCAGCAGGCCATCACAACCTCAGGTTCCTTGCCCTCATCGGTCGACGCCCAGTTCCATGCACTGATGCCGGTCGTGCAATGGGCAATCGCCTCTTCCATCGTCAGCCACTGTGGCGCAGGCTGTTTGCCGGCAACGATGAGGTTGATGTAGTGCTTACTGCGCAGGCAGTGATCGGCCACCGAAAGCAGTGTATTGGCATCGGGCGGCAAGTAGACACGGACGACATCGGCCTTCTTGTTGACTAGGTGGTCGATAAAACCAGGGTCTTGGTGAGAAAAGCCGTTGTGGTCCTGACGCCAGACCAGCGAACTCAACAAGTAGTTGAGCGAGGCGATCGGTTTGCGCCACGGAATCTGCCGCGTAACCTTGAGCCATTTGGCATGCTGGTTCACCATTGAGTCCACGATATGAATGAAGGCCTCGTAGCAAGAGAAGAACCCGTGGCGCCCCGTGAGCAGATAGCCCTCAAGCCAGCCCTGGCACATGTGCTCGCTTAGCACTTCCATCACGCGGCCAGTTTGTGAGAGGTTCTCGTCGACCGGCAGCGTCTCGGCCATCCATGTCTTGCCAGTATCCGTGATGACGTCGCCGATGCGGTTGCTGGCGGTTTCATCGGGTCCGAAGACGCGGAAATTCTTCTCGTCGAGATTGGCCTGCATCACGGCGTGCAGCAGGTGCCCGAGGATACGCGTCGATTCGACATCTTTCTGGCCACGCCCTTCGATCTTGACCGCGAAGTCGCGAAAGTTGGGAACTTTCAGGGGCTGGAGCAACAGTCCGCCATTTGCGTGGGCATTCATACCCATGCGCCGGCGGCCCTTGGGGGCCATGTCGGCAAACTCCCGACGGAATGCGCCCTTCTCATCGAAGAGCTCCTCCGGCTTATAGCTGCGCATCCATTCTTCGAGCAGGCGCAGATGATCGGGCTTTTCGCGCAGTTCGCTGAAGGGAACCTGATGCGAACGCCACGTGTTTTCGACTGGCTTGCCGTCAACGTCTTTAGGTCCGGTCCAGCCCTTTGGCGTGCGCAGGATGAGCATCGGCCATGCTGGCCGCTGGGTTGTGCCACTCTCGCGAGCGCCCTTCTGTATTTCGGCGATGCGATCGAAAATGGCATCAAAGACGGCTGCGGCCTGCTGATGCATCAGCGCCGGATCGTCGCCGGCGACGGTGTAGGGTTCATATCCGTAGCCGCGCATCAGGTCTTCGAGTTCGGTGTGCGGAATGCGAGAGAGAACGGTTGGATTGGCGATCTTGTAGCCGTTCAAATGGAGGATCGGCAGAACCGCACCATCGGTCGCTGGATTAAGAAACTTGTTCGAGTGCCAGCTCGTGGCTAATGGACCAGTCTCTGCCTCGCCGTCGCCGACGACGCACGCGACAATCAGGTTGGGATTGTCGAATGCTGCACCGTAAGCGTGAACAAGCGAATAGCCAAGTTCGCCACCCTCGTGAATCGAGCCCGGGGTCTCAGGCGCGACGTGACTTGGAATACCGTAAGGCCAGCTGAACTGGCGGAAGAGGCGCTTGATGCCGTCTCGATTCTGTTCGATATGTGGATAGACTTCGGAGTAGGATCCTTCGAGATAGGTGTTTGCGACCAGCCCCGGACCGCCGTGCCCAGGCCCGATGATGTAGATCATGTCAAGGTCGCGCTCACGGATGAGGCGGTTCCAGTGCACATAGAGAAAGTTCAGTCCCGGCGTCGTACCCCAGTGTCCCAGCAGGCGCGGCTTGACGTCATCTACCGTGAGTGGACGCTCGAGCAGAGGATTGTCCTTTAGATAGATCTGGCCGACGGAGAGATAGTTTGCGGCACGCCAGTACGCATCCATCTTGGCGAGCTCATCCGAGCTGAGCGGGTCGGTGATCTTCAAATCGGTGATCGCATGGCTCATAAGGCACCTCGGGGATGTAGGCTGCTTGTCTCTCAGGCTAGCAGCCCACGGTTTAAAACAGGGTGATTGAGGTCACAAACGACAGTCGGGCTCGGCGCTGTGCGATCCCGCACTTCTTTGCATCAGATGCTAGCGCGTTCTCCGAGGGTGCGCATCCGCAGTTTGCAAATTCGCGGTGAGTTTTATGCGCTCGTAACAATAGAAGCGCCTCAACTCGAATCTTTCCCGGCGGGCTCGTCCGCGCATGTCAAAAGTAGCGCTTAAGCTTGAGGATCTGCTTTTCGAAACCGTACCAAAGTACCGTTGCGACAATGGTCGCCGTGGCGAGACGGAAACCCACGATGGCGAGATTCCCAGGGACCCCATAGGGGTCCATTTTCAGGTCGAACCAGCCGAAGAAGATGAAGACGCTGATGTGGACCATGTAGAGGCCGTAGCTGATGCGGCCGTAGAAAGCCAGCGGCCCGCGACGCAGAAGGGTGTGGAAGGGCGATTTCGTTCCAGTCGAAGCAATTGAGAAGAGCACTGCCCCGCCGTAGGCGAAGGCGAGCGCGGTGTCGAGATACGCCGTACCGCCGGCAATGGTTCCAGAAGCACCTGCCCCGCCGAAGAAGCAGAGAACGCCGATCCAGAGCCAGGTCCGCCGCGAGAGTCGATTGGCATAGAGTGCGATAGCCAACAGGCTGCCTAACGCGATCCCGTCAAGGTGAATCAGCGTGTGTGTCGGTGTGATCCAGTGCGGATGTGCCCGGCGAATGAGGGGCGACGCCACGAGTGACAGGACGAGAGGAACCGCCAGCACGGCGGGAGAGCGCAGCCATCGGACCACGGGTGCCCAGACAAAGTAGTACTGCTCTTCAATGGCCAGAGCCCAGGTTGGCCCGAGTGCCGGAGGAAGCGCGAGCGGGAAGAGGTTTTGCAAAAAGAGCAGGTAGGCCCACCACGGCGCTGTCCGGATGGCGTCCCACACACTGGGCCCGATGTACCACGGTGCCTCGGCGTAGACGAAAGCAAGCACCAGCAAATAGACGGGCCAGATCCGCAGCGCGCGGCGCGCATGGAAGTTATGGAAGTACTGCGGCTGATCCCGTGTCTCGAGCAAACCTGCGGTGATCAACAGGCCACTCATAAAGAAGAACAGCGTGACACCCGACCATCCCCAGAGAGCTGCTGGATACAAGAACGTGCCCGCGAGGCGCGGATGGCAGTGATAGAGGATGACGGCGAG
>Ga0335069_10007439_pt1 | contig 15820 bp, 7 predicted proteins | sample Lox_Sample_11_FD_206714 | JGI IMG/M metagenome (GOLD analysis project Ga0335069, IMG submission 206714) | Soil microbial communities from Loxahatchee National Wildlife Refuge, Florida, United States - Lox_Sample_1.1 | ecosystem: Environmental > Terrestrial > Soil > Wetlands | place: USA: Florida... | reverse complement strand
TCTTTGCCGCCGTTGCCGCGGGGGCCCCCCGGGGGTTCTACCCGCGGTATCTGACAGGCGCTCAGTCCTACTGGACGGTGGTCGGCGCGGCCGGCGACACCAGGGAAGCGCTGATGAACGAAGAGGGAATGATCGAGACGGACAAGCTGTGCTTTTCGCTCGAGCCGTTTCTCTGGCTCGACAACCGGCTCGTCACCTGGAACGACGTCACGCGGGCGCAGTCGCTCGAAGGCGGCTATCTTCCCATTCCCACCGTGGAGTGGACAACAGCGTCCGGTGTGCTGCTTCGGGTCACTGCCTGCGCCGCGGGACCTGAACAGGAGAGCGTTCTGCTTGTCCGGTATGCCGTGCGGAACACGTCGGCGCAGGCGGTCAGGGGGAAGCTCTTTGTGGCCCTCCGCCCCTTCCAGGTGAACCCTCCATGGCAGACATTCACGATCGTCGGCGGCGCGGCACATGCGGAGAGCATCCGCTGCGGGGGGGTGATCCGGGTGGACCGGAAAGAGGTGTTTCCCCTGACACGGCCGGACGGGATGGGTGCGGCTGCGCTCGGCCAGGGGGATGTGACGGAGTATCTGCAGGAAGGAATTCTGCCGGCGTGGCAGGCTGTGCGCGACCCCGGCGGACATGCCTCCGCCGCGCTGGCGTACGACCTCTCCCTGCCTCCCGGCGGAGAACGGGAGGTGGTCCTCGCGCTTCCGTTTCATTCCCGCCATGCGCCGCTCCCCCCGGCCGGGACCGGCGGGGGCGCCGGCGCGTGGTTCGCAGGCCAATGCGCATCGACGGCGGCGTTCTGGGAATCGAAGCTGAACGGGGTGACCATCAGTCTCCCGCCGTCGGCTCCCCCCGTCGCCGCAACGATCAAGTCCAATCTCGCGTACATTCTGATCAATGCCGACGGCCCGGCGCTGCAGCCGGGATCGCGCAGCTACGAACGGTCGTGGCTGAGGGACGGATCGCTCACCTCTGCGGCGCTTCTGGAAATGGGAGTCCGCGATGAAGTGCGCCGGTATATTGACTGGTATGCGCAGTATCAGTATCCTGATGGGGCGATCCCCTGCATTGTCGAGGACCGCGGTCCCGAACCGACGCCCGAACACGACAGCCACGGCGAGTTCATCTACGGGATCATGCAGTACTTCCGGTTCACGCACGATACGACGTGGCTGCGGACACACTGGGACCGGGTGGCGCGGACGGTGCGCTACATCCGGTCGCTGCGGGCCCGGAGGAAGACCGCCGCGTATCGCGACGGAACGCCCGAGCAGCGTGCCTGCTTCGGACTGGTGCCGGAGTCCATCAGTCACGAGGGCTACTGCGCGAAGCCGATGCATTCCTACTGGGACGATTTCTTCATCCTGCGCGGGTTGAAAGACGCGACGGCAATCGCGGAGGTGCTGGGCAGGAAGAAGGAGGCCGCGGAATTTGCCGCGGAACGGGACGACTTCCGCCGCGATCTGTTTGCGTCCATGCGGCTGGTGATGGAGGAGAAACACATCGACTACATCCCGGGCTGTGCGGAGCTCGGCGACCTTGATCCGACGGGCACCACGATCGGCGTGCTGCCCGGCGGCGAGCTGGGAAATATTCCCGAACCCCAGCTCCACAACACGTTCGATATCTATTACGCCGGCTTCACGGCAAAGAGAGCGGACCAGCGGAACAACGCGTTCCTCCCCTACGAAGGGCGTGCCATCGGCGTGTTCGTGATGCTGGGTCAGAAGAAGCGTGCCGCTGACCTGCTCGACTTCTTCATGAGCGCCCGGCGGCCGGCGGCGTGGAACGGCTGGGGAGAGGTGGTCTGGAAGGACAGGGATGCGCCCAGGGGGATCGGCGACATGCCCCACGCGTGGGCCGCATCGGACATGATCCGCTCAATCCGCACCATGCTGGTCTACGAACGGGAGAGTGACAGCGCGCTCGTCGTGGGTGCGGGTATCCCGGAACCATGGGTGCGGGACCCCGCCGGCGTTCGCGTGGAGGGGCTCCCGACGTATTACGGCCCCCTGTCCTACGCGATGAATGCCGCGGGAGATTCCGCGGTCGTCACGCTCGCCGGGCCGCTGAGCATCCGGCAGGGGAAGATCATCGTGTCGTCGCCGCTCGCGGCCCCGGTGCGTCGGGTGGAGGGGGACGGGCGCAGGGGGAGCGCCGCGGATGAGATCATCGTCGACCGGCTGCCCGCCCGCGTGGTCCTGGTCTACTGACATCCGCCGAACCGCTTTCCGCGCTCACCGGCATTCAGTGTTCGTTCAATCGAAGGGAAGTTCATGTACAGCACAGTGATTCGGAGGAACGTGTCCCGCGCGGCAGTCCTCGTCGGGAGCGCGCTGCTCACATTCATCTCCCCCCGGGCCCTCGCGCAGGGGGTCATGCTCGACGCATTCGAGTCGCTTGCCGGGTGGCGAACGATCGTCTCGGACGGCGCCGCGCTGACGCTCGGTCTGGAGAAAGGAACGACCGGCAATGCCCTGGCGATGCAGTTCGACCTCAGGGGCGTCAGCGGCTATGTCATCGCCGAGAAGGACTTCCCGATCGACCTGCCGCCGGAGTACCAGTTCACGTTTGACATGCGGGCCGAAGCGCCCGTGAACAATTTTGAATTCAAGGTGATTGATGACCGCGAGAACGTCTACTGGATCAAGAAGCTGAATGTCGAGTATCCGCGGGAATGGACGGCCCAGCGGATCCGGAAGCGCCACCTCGCGTTTGCCTGGGGGCCGGCCCCCGGGAAGCCGCTGACGACCGTACGGAAGATCCAGTTTGTCGTCTCCTGCGGCACCGGCGGCACCGGGAAGGTCCTCCTCGACAACTTCCGGTTCGTACCGCTCGACACGGGCGCCGGGAAGGGCGCCGCTGCTGGCATTGTCGGGTCGCCGGGGGGCGGCATCATCGATGCGGCGGGGACGGTCCTGGAGCACTGGAGGAGCACGGGTGCGCCGGAGCGCGATTCTCTCACCGTCGATTTCCACAGGGTGAAGGATGTGGGAGGTCTGGTCGTGGACTGGGACTCGAGCGACTACGCGCTCGCGTACGACGTCCTCCTGACGGATGACGGGACGCACTGGTCGCGCGCCTGCAGCGTCGCGGCGGGAAAGCCCGGACGGGCCTATGTCCCTCTCGGTGACGCGGAGGGATCCGGCGTCAGGCTGCTGTTGACCGGGAGCAGCAGGCACAGCGGCTATGCCATACGACGGCTGGAGTTCCGGACGTCGGAATTCTCGGCCTCCCCCAACGCCCTGTACCGCGCCATCGCGGCGGATGCCCCCGCGGGGTCGTTCCCGAAATACCTCCGGAACGAACAGTCGTACTGGACTGTGGTCGGTGTCGACGGAGATCCGAAGGAGGCTCTCCTCAACGAGCAGGGGATGGTCGAGGTCGAGAAGCTGCAGTTCTCGATCGAGCCGTTCCTGATGCTCGGCGGCAAACTTGTCACTTGGAACGATGTGCACACGGAGCAGTGGCTGTACGACGCCCAGGTCCCCTTCCCCTCGACGACGTGGCACTACGGGGATGACGTGCAGCTGAATGTCCAGGCGGCGGCCGTCGGGGTGCCGGGCAACTCGCTGCTGTTGCTCCACTACGCGGTGTACAGCGCGCGGGGGAGCCTGAAGGGGAAGCTCTATCTCGCCTTCCGCCCGTTCCAGGTCGTCCCTCCCTGGCAGCAGCTGAACGCGGAGGGAGGCGTCGGGCGTATCGACAGCGTCGCCTTCAGGGAGGGAATCCTCCGCGTCAATCAGAAGCTCGTTGTCCCCCTGACGCCCCCTGAGGGGTTCGGTGCTTCCCGCTTCGACCAGGGCGACATCACCGGCTTCCTCAGGCAGGGGAGGCTTCCGGAGGCGCAGGCGGTGGTTGATCCGGCCGGGTTCGCGTCGGGCGCTCTGGCCTACGACGTGACAATCACGGGCCAGGGGACGGCGGATATTATTGTCGCGGTTCCCTTCCACGGAAGCTCGGGGGGTCCCCCCCGGCATATGAGCAGCGCGGACGCCGGCCTGTATTACGATCTTGCGACGAAGACGCAGGCGTCGGGATGGCGGCAGAAGCTGGGGACGTTCCGCATCGATCTTCCCCCTGCGGCGCAGGCGGTGGCGGCCACGCTCAGGTCCACGCTTGCGTACATCCTGATCAACCGCGACGGAGCGGCCATTCAGCCGGGATCGCGGACGTACAAGCGGTCATGGATCCGCGATGGGGCGCTCACGTGCGCCGGGCTCCTCCGCATCGGGCATGCCAGGGAGGTGCGGGACTACCTCGACTGGTATGCGGCGTACCAGTTCCCGGACGGCAAGATCCCATGCGTCGTCGACGCGCGCGGTCCGGACACGGTGCCGGAACATGACAGCAACGGCGAGTTCATCTACGCGGTCTGCCAGTACTATCAGTTCACGAGGGACACGACATGGCTCCGGGGGATCTTCCCCCATGTCGCCGGGGCGGTCCGCTACCTCCGGTCCCTGCGGGCGCAGCGGACAACGGAGAGGTACAGGAACGGTACGCCGGAACAGCGGGCCGAATTCGGGCTGCTTCCCGAGTCGATCAGCCACGAGGGGTACTGGGATGTGCCCCGCCATTCCTACTGGGATGACTTTTTCGCCCTGCGCGGGCTGAAGGATGCCACCACCATCGCGGAGGCCCTCGGCGACACCGCACGTGCGAAGGAGTATGCGGCCGAGCGGGATGATTTTCGCAGGGACCTGTACGCGTCGATGCGGCTCGCGATGAACAACAGGCACATCGATTACATTCCCGGGTGTGCGGAGCTGGGCGACTTCGATGCGACCTCGACGACGATCGGCGTGCAGCCGGGAGGCGAGCTGGGGAATATTCCCGAACCGCAGCTGCACAACACATTTGACAGGTACTACAGGTACTTCCTCGACCGGAAGTCGAACGACAGCATCACCTCCTATACCCCGTACGAAACCCGGGTGATCGGAACAATGGTCATGCTCGGTCAGAAAAAGCGTGCGGAGGAGGCGCTCAACTTCTTCATGAAGGACCGCCGGCCGGCCGCGTGGGATCAGTGGGCGGAAGTCGTCTGGCGCGATCCCGCAACACCAAAGTACATCGGTGACATGCCGCACACGTGGGTAGCGTCGGATTTCCTCCGCTCCGTGCTGACCATGTTTATCTACGAACGCGAGCATGACGGCGCTGTTGTTCTGGCGGCGGGGATTCCGGACGCATGGATCAACGACACGGCCGGAGTCCGTGTGGCGGATCTCCGTACATACGACGGGACCATCAGCTACTCTCTCAGGAAATCCGGCGACATCGTGACTGCGGAGGTCGCGGGAGCGCTTGCGCCGGGCCGCCATCCGGTGGTCATGAAATTCCCCCTGTCGGGGAAGGTCCGCGCGGTCACTGTCAATGGCTCCAGGATTGCCGTGCCGCGCTCGGGCGAAGTGCTCCTGGAGAAGCTGCCGGCTGCCGTGAAATTCACGTATGCGCGGGGTACCCGATGAGCATCACTGCCGGGAAGGGGATGTTCCTGAAGGGTGGCAGGCCCCATTTCCTGGCTTCCGGCGAGGTACACTATTTCCGGCTGGATCCCCGTCTCTGGGAACGGCACCTCCGGCTGCTGAAGCAGTCCGGTGCCAACACGGTGTCGACATACATCCCCTGGGACTGGCACGAATATGAGCCCGGAAGGGCGGATTTTTCCGGTCAGACTCACCCCGGGCGGAACCTCCTCGGATTCTTCCGGCTGTGCCGCCGCCTCGGGCTGCACCTGATCGTCAAGCCCGGTCCGTACATACTCGCTGAATACGAGCTGCACGGCCTGCCCGCGTGGCTGGTCGACCGGCTGGGTCCCGGGGCCCGGGCGCAGGATCTGAAGGGGAACGTGATTGCCCCCGACCTGATGTGCTACATGTCCGAAGAATTCCTCCGCTACTCCCTTCTCTGGTACGATCACGTTATGCCTGTCATCGCCCGGCACCAGGAGTCCGCGGGGGGGCCGGTGATCATGGTGCAGGTCTGCAACGAGGTGGGGGTCTTTCAATGGCTCTCGGGCCGGATCGATTACAATCCTGCCGTTGTCACGCTCTACCGCCGGTTCCTGAGCGAGAGATACGGCGACATCGGCGAGGTGAACAAATTGTACGGGACTCGGGCGGCGGGGTTTGACGACATCGCTCCCCCCGGCGGGAGCATCACCAGCCGGGAAGAATACCGCGCGTACTATGATTTTCACCTCTTCTACCGGCACTACTTCGCGCAGTATCTCGACACGCTGGCACGCAGGATACGGAGCTTCGGAATCAGCACGACGCTCACCCACAACATCCCCGGCTGGATCTACGGCAATGCGGCGGAGCTGCCGATGCTGATCAGCACGTACGTCGATGTCCTGCGGACGCGGGAGGATATCGTGTTCGGCCTCGACCATATTCCGGAATTCGTGTCGTTCCGCAATGCGCATTCGGACCTGGCGTGCAACAAGCTCCTGGCGGCGATGCAGCCGCACGGTCCCGTCTGGGCGGCGGAATTCCAGGCCGGAACGCGCGAACATTTCGTGAAGAACGATCCCGCGGACATGGAGATGTTCTATTTCGCCTCGCTGGCGCACGGCCTGCGGGGCTTCAACTTCTACATGTTTTCCCAGGGAATCAATCCAAAAGGGAAGGGATATTTCGGCAAGACCTTCTACTACCAGACACCGCTCACCGCCGGGGGGGAGAAGACCCCCCTCTACGGCGTGACGCGGAAAGTGTCCTCGTTCATCCGCCGTGAGGGGGAAGACCTGCTCACGAGCCGGACGCGCGCGCGCATCTGCGTGGGGCTGTACCTCCCCTACTACTATACCGAGCTGACGACCTCGCAGATGCTGAAGGAGAAGAGGCTCTCGATCGACAGGCTCGGGCTCTCCCTGGATCCCCGGTTCGTGCGTGAAGAACTCCTCTTCAACGGGGTCCTGCGGGGGCTCCAGACGCTCAATTTCTCCTACGACGTCAGTGATCTGGAAACCACCGCAGAGGATGCACTGCTCCGGTACCGGCAGCTCTGGGTGCTGACGACCGAGTTCATGGACGCGAAGACACAGGGCCTGCTCGCTTCCTACGTCGCGAAGGGGGGCCACCTGGTGATCACCCCTGCGATACCCTCGCTGGACAACTACCTGAATCCGTGCACGGTCCTTGCGGATGCGTTCGGTCTCCAGACGCGCATGACCGACGGGACGCCCAAGGTCACGGCGCTCGGGATCGAGGATGTGTTCTGCCAGAACAGGGGGAAGCAGCTGTACGGGACGGCCGGGGGGCGGGTCGTCGCGACCACGAAGGACGGAGAGCCCTGCGGCATCCAGAAAGACATCGGCCGCGGGCGTGTGACGGCGCTCGGATTTGCGTTTGGCTATACGACGGACGAGCACCTGCTCCTGCTGGAGCGGCTCGTCGCGCAGGACCGGATCCGGCGGGACGCCCGCGTATCGGATCCCGACATCCAGGTGGTCGTGCGCCGCGGGAAGCGCCGGTCGTACGTGTTCCTGCTGAACTATCACAACCGGAGAATATCATTCACCGTCGACGGCACACGGCACACCCTCGCGCCGGTGTCATGCCGCGTTCTGAGGAAGGCGGGGCGGGCCTGAGGCGGCCGGGAGTCGCGACGGCCCTGGCGTTGCTTCTGGCCGCGGCCGTCCACTCGTGCGGTCCGCGTGAGGCCGGCGACGTCGTCACCTTCTGGGCGTTCGGCGTGGAGGGAGAACACGTGGCGAAGCTCATCCCCGAATTCGAGCGCCGCAACCCGGGGATCCGGGTGCGCGTCCAGATGATCCCCTGGAACGCCGCTCATGAAAAGCTGCTGACCGCCTTCGCCGGGCAGTCGCTGCCGGACATGTGGCAGCTGGGAAACACCTGGATTCCGGAGTTTACGACGCTGAACGCGATCGAGGACCTCGGCCCGTGGCTGTCCCGTTCCCGCACCCTCCGTCCGTCAAGCTACTTCCCGGGCATCTGGGATACCAACCTGATGGACACGGTGCTGTTCGGCATTCCCTGGTATGTCGACACGCGCGTTCTGTTCTACCGTTCGGATCTCCTGGCGGAGGTGGGCTACGGCCATCCTCCGAAGTCATGGGACGAGTGGTTCGACGTTTGCGCGCGGCTGAAGCGGGCGCACCCGGACCGGTACGGCGTCTTTTTCTCGACGAACAACGAGTGGGCGCCGCCGGTGATCATGGGACTGCAGGAGCGCTCGCCGCTGCTGAAGGAGCAGAACACGCGCGGGGATTTCAGCGGACCCGAGTTTGTCAGGTCGACACAGGCGTTCGACAGGTTCTTCACGAATGCCTGGGCGCCCGTGAAGACGACGCAGATCGTCAACGTCTTCCAGGCGTTTGCGGAGGGCTATTTCGCGATGTACATCACCGGCCCCTGGAACATCGGCGAGTTCAGCCGCCGCCTTCCGGATTCGCTGCAGGACCGCTGGATGACCGCGCCGCTGCCCGGCCCGGACGGTTCGATCGGTCTGTCGACCGCAGGCGGATCGAGCCTGGTGATGTTCCGGGGCTCGAAGCACAAGGAAGAGGTCTGGAAGCTGATCGAGTTCCTGTCGGAACCCGCACAGCAGCTCGAGTTCTACACCCTGACGGGAAATCTCCCCGCCCGGCGCGAGGCGTGGGGTGACTCCGCCCTCGCGTCCAACAGATACGCCGCCGCGTTCTTCACCCAGTTCGATCACGTCGTCGCGACGCCGAAGGTCCCCGAATGGGAGCAGATTGCGCAGAAGGCCCGCGAGTACATCGAGCTGATCACCATGGAGCAGTACAGCGTCGGGGAGGGTCTGGCCGCCCTTGACCGGGAGGTTGACATCATTCTGGCAAAGCGGAGGTGGCTCGTCCGTGGCGAATAGACATGCTGCGTTCCTGTTCCTGGCGCCCGCCCTGCTCGCGATCGGCGTGTTTTTCTTCCTGCCGGTGCTTGCCGCGTTCGTCCTCAGCTTCACGGATTTTGACATCTATGCGCTGGGCAGCTTTGCCTACGCGCGCTTCGTCGGGTTGAAGAACTACGCTCAGCTTCTGGGTGACCCGCTCTTCTGGCAGGCCCTGAAGAACACGTTCTACTTCCTGATTGTCGGCGGCCCGCTCTCCATCGCCGTGTCGCTGGGTGCCGCGCTGATGCTGCAGCCCAAATTCGTCCGCTTCAAGCAGCTCTTCCGGACGGCCTATTTCGCCCCGGTCGTCACGACGCTGGTGGCGGTTGCCGTGGTGTGGCGGTTCGTCTACCATCCGCGGTTCGGCATTCTCAACTACCTCCTCTCGCTGGCCGGTCTGGGCGGCATTGACTGGCTGGGTGACCCGCACTGGGCGATGCCCGCGATCATCCTGATGGCCGTGTGGAAGAATTTCGGCTACAACATGATCATCTTCATTGCGGGCCTCCAGGGGATTCCTGACGAGCTCTACGAGGCCGCCGCCATCGACGGCGCCGGCCGTTTCCAGCAGTTCCGGTCGGTCACCCTCCCGATGCTCGCGCCGACCACCGTGTTCATCAGCATCATCACCATGATCGGCTACTTTCAGCTCTTCGCGGAGCCGTACGTGATGACGCAGGGGGGGCCGCGGAACACCACGCTCAGCATCGTCTACCTGATGTATCAGCAGGGCTTCCGGTGGTGGAACATGGGGTATTCCGCTGCCCTGGCATTCATCCTCTTCGCGTTCATCCTCGCGGGATCCGTCCTGCAGACGCGCATACAGAAACGGTGGGGTGTATGATGCAGCGCATCGGGAGGTTTCTGCTCTACGGCCTGCTGGCCGCCGTGGCGATCCTCACGCTCGCACCGATCGTCTGGATGGTGTCGGCCTCGTTCATGCCCACCGGCCAGTCCGCCGCCTTTCCGCCGCCGTTTGTCCCGAAGGATGTGACGTTTGAGCATTATGCGCGGCTCTTTACGGGGATACGGCTGGCGCGCTACCTGTTCAACAGCGCGTTCCTTGCCCTCAGCGTCACGGCGATCTCCCTGGCCGTCAATTCGATGGCCGGCTACGCGTTTGCCAAGTACCGGTTCCGCGGGCGCGACCGGCTCTTCAGGCTCCTGATCGCCTCGATGGTGATTCCCTCCCAGGTCACCATGCTGCCGCTCTTCCTGATGCTCAACAAGATGGGACTGATCAACACCTACCTGGGCGTCATCATTCCGGGGATCGCGGGGATATTCGGGATCTTCCTGATCCGTCAGTTTGCGATGTCGATCCCCGACAGCCTGATCGAGGCCGCCCGCATGGATGGGGCCTCCGATTTCCGCATTTACTGGTCGCTGGTGCTCCCGCTCTGCAAGCCGATCCTTGTCACGCTGGCGATCTTCACGTTTATGGGAACGTGGAACGACTTCCTCTGGCCCCTGATCGTGATGACGGACGACTCGATGTACACGCTGCCGGTGGCCATCGCCAACCTCTCGCTCGAACACGTGCAGGATACAGAGCTGATGATGGCCGGGGCGGTGATGACCGTCGCCCCGGTGCTGATCCTGTTCGCATCGGTCCAGAAGTACTATATTTCCGGGATCATGGCTGGATCCCTCAAAGAATGACGTCGCGCGCGGTGTGCCGGATGATGAAGTCTCTGAAATGCGCCGTCCCGTGGAGTGTCCTCCTCGGGTGCGGGTTCCTCGTTGCTGCCGGCGCCCCGACGGCATGCGCCCAGAACCGTCCCGGGCTTCCGGCCGACACGCTTGCGGAGGTGGGCACGAGCGTCGTGACGGCCAGGGACCTGATCGAGCGCCTCGAGCTCATGCCCTGGCCGGAGAAGGAACGGGGGGGGAAGATGGACAGCATCAAAGTGAAGGCGCTGCAGAGCCTTGCGGCCGAACGGATTCTGGCGCTGGAAGCAAGCGCCCGGGGAATCGTCGACGACAGCACACTGCGGCGGCACACGAAGAGCCTGGAACGGCTGATGGTGCGGGACGAGCTGTACAAGCGCGAGGTGGCCGCGAAGGTGAACGTCGGGGAGCGGGAGATCCGGGAGGGGATCCGGAGGTCTGTTTTCTCGGTCAGGATTCTCGTGCTGGGACTCCAGAGCCGGTCCGGGGCGCAGGAGGTCTCAACGTCGCTCCTCGCGGGGGACCATGTCGACAGCGTCATTGCCCGGTACCGCTCTGCCGGCGGGGTCACCGTTGATACCGTGCTCGTCACGTTCGGGCTCCTGGAGAAGCCGCAGGAGGATGCCGTGTACGCGCTGACCCGGGAACGACCGGCCAGCGAGCCGCTCGAGGCCCCGGGCGGGACATGGATGATCGCGTACCTCCTTGACCGGCAGAACGATCCCGAATTCGCCCGGCGCTCCCTCTCCGAGCGCGGCATGATTGCGAGCGCGAGGGTGCGGAAGCGCAAAGAAGCCGAGCGTGCGAGGCGGTACAGCGCCGACATACTCTCGCCGGCGCGTGCGGATGCGGTGCCGTCAACGTTTGAGCTTTTCGCCGGCACGCTGTCAAGGATCCTGCAGGTTGATTCCGCGTGGGCGAAGACGGACGCTGGCTACAGGCTCGACAGGATCGCGGATGTCGCACTGGATTCCCTGAAACTTCACCGGGATGAACCGCTTGTGGAGTACCAGGGGGGCGTGATGACAGTGGAAGACGTCCTTGAAGGTTTCAGGACCGCGGCGTTCGTCATTCCGACGCTCCGGAAGGCGGATTTCCGGCGCCATCTCAGCGGCTGCGTGCGCGAGATCGTTTCACGCGATTTCCTGGCGCGGGAGGGATACCGGATGCATCTGGAAGGGACGGCGGAGGTGCGGCATGACGTCGGCACCTGGTCCAGGTACTGGTTGTCACAGGCGATGATGGAGAAGCTTGCCGGCGAGGTGTCGGTCACGGGCGACGAGGTGTTGTCCGCCCTGAGGCCGTACGCGGACGAGCTCGGTCAGGCGTATGAAGTCAACATCCGGGAGATTCTCTCCGACAGTCTCCGGGAATCCCTCGCGATGATGGAGAAGGTTGTGGGAGGCGCCGACATGGGCCAGCTCGCGCGGCAGTACTCAAAGAGAACGGCGTGGGCGGCGCGCGGCGGGGAATCACAGTTTTTCCCCGTGAGCCTGCATCCGGAAATCGGCATTCACGCACTCGACGCGCGGCCGGGGGCGCTGGTCGGTCCCGTCAGGGTGCCTGAAGGGTACAGCCTGTTCACCCTCCTCGCCAGGCGGTCGGTGAGACCCGATTCCATGCTCGCATACGATTCCCTCAAGACCGCCATCCGCGCGGACCTCCTCGGGCGCAGGATCCGGGCGCGCGTGAACGGCTTTGTCGCGGCTGCGGCCTCGTCGTACCGTGTGAAATTCCACTATGCCCGCCTGTCGAATGTGGACATCCCTCCCATCAACATGGTCACCAGGCGCTTCATCGGGTTCGGCGGGTCGATGATGGCAGTCCCGTCGCTGTTTCCTCTGTGGGAGTGGTTGGGCGAACGCAAAGGCGCAGCCGAAATCCTCCCGTGACGCCGCCGTCATTGCGAGGAGCGCTCAGCATCTGTCATTGCGAGGGGCGCCGAAGGTGGCGCCGCAGGCGCCACCGAAGGCGCCCCGAAGCAATCTCCGCTTTTTCCTCTCCTTGAATATTGCCGCAGAACGCCGTACCATGTAGCATACCTCCACGTTCTCCCTCCTTGACTCGAAGGGCTTTCATGACACTCCCCCGTGTTGTCGCTGCGGTGGCGCTCTCGTGCGTTGTCATCATGCACTCCCCCGGTGCCCGTGCAGGAGGCCATCTCTCCCGGCGCCAGACGACCGACAGCCGCAATGAAACAATGATCGATTCGCTCCTGGGCGTGATGACAGTCGAGGAGAAGGTGGGCCAGCTCGTGCAATTCACAGGCTGGCACCCCGATCCGCACTCGGGTCCGCAGGTGTCCCCGGAGCAGCGTGCCCTGATTGAACGGGGAGAGCTTGGCGGGATTTTCAACATCTGGGGGGCTCAGGCGACCCGCGAGGCCCAGCGGGTTGCGATCGAACATTCCCGTCTCAGGATTCCGCTCATTTTCGGCCTGGACGTGATTCACGGCTACAGGACCACGTTTCCGATACCGCTCGCCGAGGCAAGCAGCTGGGATCCCGCGATGGTCGAGCGGGATGCGCGCATTGCGGCCGTCGAGGCGTCCGCATGCGGCATACACTGGACATTTGCCCCCATGGTCGACATCGCGCGCGACCCCCGCTGGGGCCGGATCGCCGAGGGGTCGGGGGAGGATACCTATCTCGGGTCGCTCATGGCGGCCGCGCGCGTCAGGGGATTCCAGGGGGACGACCCCTCGTCGAGCTCATCGATCGCCGCCTGCGCGAAGCATTTCGCGGCATACGGCGGCGCGGAAGGGGGACGTGACTACAATACGGTCGATATGTCCGAGCGGACGCTCCGCGAGGTGTATCTTCCCCCGTTCCACGCGGCCGCGGATGCCGGCGCCCTCACGTTCATGAGCTCGTTCAATGAGATCGGCGGCGTGCCGAGCACAGCCAACCGCTGGCTCATGACCGACCTGCTCCGGGGTGAGTGGGGGTTCCGCGGGTTCGTGGTCTCGGACTGGACGGCGATCACGGAGCTGATGAATCACGGCGTGGCGGCGGATACGGCCCGGGCTGCCGCACTTGCCCTGACCGCGGGTGTCGATGCCGACATGGAGTCGGGGGCGTATCTGAAGTGTCTCCCCGGGCTCGTGCGCGACGGGAAAGTGCCTGTCGCTGTTCTGGATGAAGCGGTCCGGCGTGTCCTGCGGGTCAAGTGTGCGATCGGCCTCTTCGATAATCCGTACGCCCGGTGCAGCGAGGAACGGGAGCAGACGATGCTGCTCACCCCCGAACACCTTGCGCTGGCGCGCGAGGCGGGAAAGGAATCGATTGTGCTGCTCAAGAATGACAATCAGATCCTTCCCCTGTCAAATTCGCTCCAGTCCATCGCCGTGATCGGCCCCCTGGCCGCTGACAGCGCCGATCTGCTGGGCCCGTGGGAGGCGATGGGCAGGCCTTCCGACGTCGTCACGCTCCTGGAGGGGATCAAGCATGCGGTGGCTCCGGAGACACGGGTGCTCTATGCGCAGGGCTGCGCCATCGAGGGGACGGACCGGCGCAACTTTGCCGCGGCGGTCAGGGTCGCGCGCAGCGCGGACGCTGTTGTCCTTGCGGTCGGTGAGTCGCGCGAGATGAGCGGGGAGGCCTCCAGCCGGTCTTCGCTCGACCTCCCCGGTGTCCAGGAATCGCTGGTCGAGGCGATCGGCGCGACCGGCAAGCCCGTCGTGCTTGTGCTGATGAACGGCCGGCCGCTGTCGATCACGCGCCAGCTGAGAGAAGTGAACGCCGTCCTGGAGACATGGTTCCTCGGCGTGCAGGCCGGGAACGCCATTGCCGATGTCCTGTTCGGCTCATCGAGCCCTTCCGGGAAGCTTCCGGTGACGATTCCCAGGACCGTCGGACAGGTGCCGGTGTACTACAACCACAAGAACACGGGACGGCCCCCGCTGGACACGGAGAAATATACTTCCCGCTACATCGATCTCCCGAACACCCCTCTCTTCCCGTTCGGCTTCGGACTGAGCTACACGACGTTCGGCTACAGCGGCGTCACGGTCTCTCCCGTCACGATGGACAGCGGCGGCACGGTGACCGTCTCCGTGCGCGTGAAAAACACCGGCGCACGCGCGGGAACGGAGATCGTCCAGCTCTACGTGCGCCAGGACGTCGGGAGTGTGACCCGTCCCGTGAAGGAGTTGAAGGCCTTCAGGCGCCTGACGCTGGACCCCGGGGATTCGGAGCCGGTGGTGTTCACGCTGGCGTGGTCGGACCTGCTGATCACCTCGGCGGACGGGAAGCGCACCGTGGAGCCGGGGACATTCACCGTCGAAGTGGGGACGAACTCGCGCGACGTGAGCGCTGCCCGGTTTACCGTTACAGCCCCCGCGGCGCACTGAAAGGGCAGACTGCCTCAAGACAGAACCTGACAGGATCGGACCATGGCATTGACTGAAGTGGTGCTCGGCGTCGATATCGGCGGCACAAACACGAAGTACGGAATCGTGGACAGGGCGGGCAGATCGCTCGCGGAGACATCCATTCCCACCAACGCCCGGGAGCCGGCCGAGGACCTGATCGCCCGGCTCCACGACGGGTTCACGCACATGCTTGCACCGTTGAAGGCCACGCACGTCCTGTGCGGCATCGGCATGGGGGCGCCGAACGCGAACTTCTTCAGGGGCACGGTGGAAAATCCCCCCAATCTGAACTGGAAAGGAATCGTGCCCGTTGCCGACATGGTGAGGAAGCACTACGATCTTCCCGTCGCGCTGACCAACGACGCCAATGCCGCCGCGCTGGGCGAGATGCTCTACGGTGCCGCGAAGGGCTTGAAGAACTTCATCGTGATCACGCTGGGCACGGGTCTGGGGAGCGGCATTGTCTCCGGCGGCGAGCTGGTCTACGGCGCGGACGGTTTCGCCGGGGAGATCGGTCACACGATGGTCGATCCTGACGGTCGTGAATGCGGCTGCGGACTGCGGGGACACCTTGAGACGTACGCCTCCGCTCCCGGGCTGTGCCGCACCGTGGGGGAGCTGCTGGCCATGCGGAAGGACGAGAGCGGGCTGCGGGCAATCGCCCCGCGCGATCTCACCTCCCGCATGGTTGCCGATGCAGCGCATGCCGGGGATCCGATCGCCGCCGAGGCGTTCGAGATCACCGGTCAGATCCTCGGCATGAAGCTCGCCGATTCGGTTGCGCACCTGAGTCCCGAGGCCATTATCCTGTTCGGCGGCCTTGCCGCTGCCGGCCCGCTCATTTTCGAGCCGACGGCCCGATCGCTGGAAGAGCATCTGCTTCCCATTTTCAGGAACAAG
>Ga0335069_10007437_pt1 | contig 15824 bp, 13 predicted proteins | sample Lox_Sample_11_FD_206714 | JGI IMG/M metagenome (GOLD analysis project Ga0335069, IMG submission 206714) | Soil microbial communities from Loxahatchee National Wildlife Refuge, Florida, United States - Lox_Sample_1.1 | ecosystem: Environmental > Terrestrial > Soil > Wetlands | place: USA... | reverse complement strand
TAGATAACTGTTCAGATCAAGGATCAGGTCGTAACCAGTCGGCAACTTTCCCAATCGCACTTTGGTTGCGATCTCCCAAGCCGACGCAGCACTTACGAAGACCTCATTGCTGCCATCTTCGATTACTCGCCGGGCTTCGCTGGTCAATGAGGGGTCGGCGTTGAACGACCACAAAAGGGCATGCGTATCCAACAAAACCCGCATCGATCACTCCCACCGATCCAGTTCCTCTGGCGGAAGGGGCTCGAAGAACTCAGGTCCGACCACGAGCCGGCCTTTTAAGATTCCTAGTTTCCTGCGTTTCTTCCCGGCGATCGGAACCAGGCGAACTACGGGCTCGTCCCCCCGAGCAATGATGATCTCCTCCCCCCGGCAGGCCTTTTCGATCAAACGGGAGAGGTTTGTTTTTGCTTCATGGATTTTAACGGTCTTCATCGAGTTAGCTAAGTTAATATAGCTTAGCTAATTGTATACTAGCTAACATCCATTTTACAAGGGCGACCGAACTCCTATTCCATCTCAAAACTCACGTACTTCAATCCATCCTCGCGCTCAATCTGGAGCACCACGGGATCGCCAGTCTTCAGCGCGTCCAGCAAGCTCCGCAGCGTCGCCACTGAATCGATGGAAGTTGTATTCAGCTGGTGAATCACATCCCCAGCCTGGAGGCCCGTGTCCGGCGTGATCAACTCGGCGGCTTTTCCCACGACGATGACGCCCGACGGCACGCGCAATTCAGACTTAACTTTGGCTCCTAAGTCACCGGTGATGTCGATTGCGACCACGCCAAGTTTCGCAATCAAGCTGTTCTCGGGGTTCACAGCGTCCAGAAGCTGATCCATCTGGTCGCGGTGCTCGATTGCCGGAATATAGAGCGTTTTCCTTTCTTTCCCGCGGAGCACCTCCAGCTTCACCACTTGATCGATGCGATGCAGGTAGAGCGCCGCAGTGAGCCCGGGCAGCGTCTCGATGCGGCGGCCATCCGCGTTCAAAATGATATCCTGAATCTGGAGGCCCGCCGCGGCAGCAGGCCCGTCAGGCGTTACATCTACCACAACCACACCCCAGCGCTGTGAAAGCTTCAGTCCATCGGCGAGCGTTGGCGTTATGTCCTGTGCGGCCGCGCCGATTTCCACCCGATGCACGTGGCCGTACTTGCGCAAACTGCGATAGACGAAATCAACGACGCGCGCAGGAATTGCAAATCCCAAGCCTTCGCTGCCGCCGCCTTGGGACAGAATGAACGTGTTGATGCCCACTACGGCTCCGTTCATATCAACCAGCGGGCCGCCGCTGTTGCCTGGATTGATCGGAGCATCCGTTTGGATGTACGTCATCGGCTTGGCGGGATCGGGCTGCCGCGCGAGAGCGCTCACAACTCCCAACGTTACGGAATTCTGCAGACCTTCTGGACTGCCAATGGCAAATACCAACTGCCCGACGCGAGCCGGTTCGTGGCTCACCAGGGGCAGGATGGGGAGATCGCGTTCTTCGATCTTAAGAAGTGCGAGATCTGTTTCCTTGTGCTGGCCGAGCAGGCGTGCATCCACGATCCGGCGCTTCCCTACCGGAACCAATCCAGAGGAGTCCGTCGACGATCCCAACGGCAAAGCCACACGAATCTGCTGCGCACCTTCCACCACATGGGCATTGGTCATGATGTAGCCCGTCGGATCGACGATTACACCTGAGCCGACGGCGTGCTGCTGCACGATCAACGCGGTCTGCGAACGGTCTTCTTCGTGGACTGGACCAAATCCGGTGACCAGGATCTGAACCACGGCTGGTGAAACCTTCGCCGCGAGCCCCTCGAGCGCGGTATTGAGTTGCACGAGCACGTTCGGGGCTTCGCCGGTTTTTGCCGTTTGCGGCGCGGCCTGGGCTATGGGCTTCTGACCCGGTGTCTGTGCGGCAACAAAAGCAACCGAGAACAAGGCAAGCAGGCACAGGCGAAGAACTTTGGGGGCTAACGTGAAAATCCTCTGGCAACTCAACATAGATGACTTTTGCCTCGGTTCAGGAAGGACACCTATGTAGAAGAAGCTATCACGGGCTTTGGTGTTGGACGTAAAGCTCTGTCAAGCCGGGAGAGGGCGAAGCCGGTCCGTCTGGCGGCCCCGGGGGGGAACCTAGATTCTACCGTTAACTAACGGGTTATCAGGCTTTTACATGGGTAACTTTCCGTGATATAACCGCCCGTGAGCACTAAAGCGGGCCCCAGTCCGCCAGGAGCTTGGTTTGACGACGTTGGCCCCACTCATAGAAACCATGCAGACAGGTCAACATAGAGGAGGTACCGTGGGGGAAGAAGCACGGACCGGAAAAAGATTTCCGCTCGAATTGCCGATCAAAATCCATAAAGGGGAAGGCGCGACTGCGAGCGGCGACGCCAAAGGCGTCACCGGCAATCTGAGTGCGGCGGGCGTGTATATCCGCGCCGACGCCTCGATGGAGATTGGTTCGCCCGTGGAATTTGAAATCACGCTGCCGCCGGAAATGACAGGCGGTCAGGAAAACGTCACGATTCAGTGCAAAGGGCGCGTGGTACGCGCCGACGAGACTGGAGAAAGCGGCGAAGGCCGCGGAGTGGCGTGCGTGATCGACTCTTACGAGTTCGTTCGCAACTCTTAAATTTTGTGAACCGGATATTTTTGGAGCGTTGACAACATGCTCAAATTGATTCTGGCCGATAACCAGGCGATCTTCCGGGCGGGCATTGCCAAAGTCCTCGCGGTGGAAGACGAGATGCGCATCGTGGCGCAGGCGCAAACGCCCGAACAGATGTTCATGGCGCTCGACAAGTTTCGCGCCGCCGTGCTCGTTGTGGCCGCTGGATTTCACAACGATTTCGCAGCGATCATCCAGGCCGCGATGAAAGCCAAGACACGCGTAATCGTGCTGGCCGACACCGGCGAGAGTGCGCAAAAGCATATGTCGAACGGAGCGCATGGCGTGGTCTATCGCAATGTGACCAGCGCCGCTCTCGTCGACTGCGTCCGCAAAGTCGCTCGCGGCGAGACCTGGGTTCAGGATGTCGCCGTGCCCAGCGAGCTCACCGAGAACGATATGGTCGGATTGCGCGTGCGCGATCGCCTGACCGCGAAAGAACTGCGGATCGTCGCTTTGATCGTGCAGGGATACAAGAACAAAGAAATCGCCTCGCAGCTCGGCACAACCGAACAGGTCATCAAGAACTACCTGCGGAACGTGTATGACAAGATCGGCGTGTCAGACCGGCTGGAACTGGCGCTGTTCACCATCCATCACCGGATCCTGAATGAAGCTGCCGCCGCAACCACAGCTGGTGCAGCTCCCCAACCGCCGGCGGGAGTTTCGCCCTAACTGCAATCTGTTCAAGGGATGAGAAGGCCGCCGCGATGGCGGCCTTTTTTTTGAGAAATGCTCCTCAGCTCACCTTGAACTCTCGAACAGCGTCTCCGGCGCCGCTCAGATCCGTAAGACGCATTTCAGAGTATTTGCGCGACAAGATCACCCCTGGCGCACCCGCCCGAAACGCCGCCGACACTGCCTGTTTCACGCTTTGCGGCGTGCATTTGCTGTTGTTCGCTTCCGTAGGGATGTCGATATCGATTCCGGGCCAGATTAAGGTCTTGGTTCCGGACACACCTTCGAGAGCGCGCTTCGTTTCGCGATAGACATAATCCGCCGAGAGCCCGGTGTGCGGAATCTGCTCGTAGCTGCCTTCTTTGAAATTCATGACTGCATAGTTGAAATCGAGCAAGCCTTGTTTGGTCAAATCGCCGTAAAGGGTCGAGCCAGCGTTGTCGACATAGAGTGCCATCCGCTCGCCGCCGCAGTTGTTGTACATCACGACCTTGATGAAATCGGAATAGTTCGAGAGTTCATGAAGGTCCTGCTCCGCGCGGTAGATCGGATTGAACGAATTGTTGTGCCAGATGTGCCAACCCACCGGCACAGTGGGCTTCGCAGCTTTCACAGTCTTATAAATCGCAGCGTAGGTCTCGCGCAGGCTGTCGGTCCACAGCATTTCCCATGCGGCAAGCTCCGGATAGCGCAATAGCAGGCGCCAGAATTGAACGTAGTAGCCATCCACCGGCCGCTTGCCGCTGCGTGCAGCTTGCACGAACTTCTCCACTTCCAGAAATCCCTGACGCGCACGATCGGGATTGACGCCGCGCTCTTTCGCTTTGCGCTGGCAAAATTCGCAGAAGCAGGTCACGTTCCCCGGATCGATCGGCGGCGTGTCATGCGTCATCGCCAGGCTGTCGCAGAGCGCACCCTGGCGTTCCGAGCCCCACATGATTCCGTCGATGTCGTACGAGCGCGCGTAATCCTCGACCAGCCCGATCAGGAAATTCCGGTAGTCCGGATTGTTGACGCAGAGCGTCTCCGCATTTCGTCCGTAGAGATCGCGCTCCTGCACTTTCTCGATGTTCGGCAGATCCGTGCGGAACACGTCCTCAAGCCAGCAAATCACTTTCATGCCGCGTTTCTTCGCAGCTGGGACTACTTCCGCCAGGATGTCGAGATTGCCGTGGTCTGGCGCGCGCAGATTTTTGAGAACGGTGTTCTTGTAGTACTCGGGATGCGGCATCGCGAAATTTCCGCCGTGAAAATTCAGATCGTATTCCTGCTTGCCATGGTCGGGGAGCGGCTGGCCCGGTATCTGTCTTCCGGCAATGCCGCGGCCATAAGTAAACACGGCGAGAAACAGAGTGTTGACGCCACCGCGCTGCTGCAGCACGTCGAGCACCTGCTCGGTGCCTTCGTCGACAAACGAGACTGCCCCGATCTGGATTCCAACCATCTTGGAAGAATCCGCCGCCCGTGCTGGAGTCGGTACGGCCAAGGCCGCGCCAGCAGCCGCCGTGACTTTTATAAATTCGCGACGATTGACATCTCCGCTCAGCATGAATCGCTCCTCGCTATCGTTCTGATGTTGTCCCCGACGGGTACATTACACCCGCCTGAGTTGAGAGTGTCCGAGGATTTCGGAGAATGAAAACGAAATGCAGACCAGGAGAGTGCCATTGCGGAAAAATAGACCGCAGTCACCTACGCAATACAAGCGTGAGAATGCACAGAAGCTCTTAAGCGACGCTGCTCATCATTCGTTCCGTAACGCCACGGCCGGCTCAATCGACGCCGCCCGCCGTGCCGGAATAAATCCCGCAATCGAAGCGCAAGCCACCAGTGTGAGCACCGCAGTCACCAGCAATGCGGCACTGAGCCCTGTCACTTCGTAGAGTTGCGATTTCACGAATCGTACGCACAGGAAAGCGATCGGAATTCCGATCATCAAACCGATTACTGCCTGCAACAGAGCGCTTCGAACTACCATCAGCGCCACCTTCCCCCGCTCTGCGCCTAGCGCCATACGTATGCCGATTTCTGAAGTCCTCCGCGCCACCGAGTACGCACTCACGCCGTAAAGTCCGATCATCGCCAGCAACAGCGCTAAAACCCCGAACAGCATCGTGAGCCGCGCCAGCATGCGGTCCTGCGTGAATTGGTCGGCGATCTGCTGATCGAATGTCTGGAACTTCACCACAGCGAGGTTGGGATTGATCTGCGAAAGCGTCTGGCGCGAGAGCGATTCCATCTCCGGAATCGCGTGACTGGTCTGCACCACGAACGCGCTGACATAGAGCCCCTCATCATGCTCAATGGGATCCTTATCACTGGCCGGCCTCTGCATCAGCGGAACAAAGAACATCAGGTGATCTTTCCAGCGGACGTCCTGATAAACGGTATCCGCCACAACGCCCACGATCTCGTAATCGTGCGTATTACCGCCTCCACCAAAGTGATGTCCAATGGGATTCTCTTCCGGCCGGAAGAATTTTCTTACAAAAGTTTCATTGACCACGGCTACCGTCGGAGAGTTCGCCGTGTCCTGAATTCCAATGCCCCGCCCCATCCGGACGCGCGTTCCGACGGAGTCGAAGTACTCTGGGCTCACGCGAATGTTTGAGCTTGGCAGTTCGAGTTCCGGCCGCCCTTCCAGCTTCACATCCTGCGCATTGTTGTTGTCCTCCATTGGTGTATAAGACGCGATGCCAACCTTCTCGACTCCGGAGATCCCATGGAACTGATCTTCAATGGAGCGGTAAAGCTGTCCGAGATCCCGCTGCGAATAACCCGCCGCCTGCGGATTGATATGGACGATATATCGATTGGTGGATTCCAATTCCAGATTGCTGTGCTGCAGTTTGCTCAGGCTCTGTGAGAAGAGACCGGCACCCACAAGCAGCACAAGAGAAAGCGAGGCTTGCAGCACAACCAGTCCGCGCTGCAGCAAAGTAGCTCCTCCCGTGGCGCGAGTGCCACTGCGCAGCGCCTCGACGGGCTCCGCCTGCGCGGCGATCCAAGCAGGCGCAACGCCAAACAAAACTCCAGTGAGCAGCGTCAGTCCGCATGCGAAGCCAAGGACCGCAGGAGACGGACTCGCATGGATCGGTAGGCTCGTGGTATCGGTGAATGCGAGCGTCAGCAGCATTTGCGTTCCTGCATAAGCCACAGCAATCCCCGCCAAACCACCGAGCCCGGCCAGAAGCACACTTTCGGTCAGCAATTGCCGCACGATCCGGATTCGTCCTGCGCCTAATGCAGTTCTCACGGAAATCTCCGCCTTCCGCGCCGTCCCGCGCGCCAGCAGCAGGTTTGCGATATTCGCACACGCAATCAAGAGAACCAGCCCTGAGGTCCACATCAGAAGCTTCAACTGCGAAACGTATCCATCCTGCATCGTTTGGATTCCCTCGCCTCCCGGAGTGAGTCCGAGATGCGCGCGTGCCAGCGCTGCCTGATCGTCTTTCTTCGAATACGTTCTCGTCGTAGCGAGCACCTGCCGCAGCAGACCGCTCAGCTTTGCCTGCAACGCCGGGTGTGATACTCCGGGCTTCACTCGGCCGATCATATAAAGCCAGTTGCCATCGGGATCGTTCACGTACTGCACATTGGCCAGCAGCGGCATCGACTGGATCGGCAAATAAAAATCCGGCGGCGTGCTCGTCAGGCGGTCCCCGTAGAAATGCTCCGGCGCAATTCCAACCACGGTGACCGCCTTGGTGTTCACATAGAATGTGCTGCCCACCACGGAGCCATCTCCCGCGTAATTGTTCTTCCAGGTTTCGTAGCTCATTACGGCTGTGAACGGCGCACCCTTCAGATCATCCGCATCCTGGAATAAGCGCCCTGTCGCGGGCGTCAATCCAAAGGTCCGGAAGTAATTTCCCGAGACGAACTCACCCATCACCGACCGCGCATTTTCCTGCGTTGCTGCGCGGCGGACGACCACTGGCCTGTACGTGAACCCCGCTTGCATCGCCGCGAGTTCCTCAAACTCCGGAGCATTCTTCCGGATGTGCTCATAAACGGCCGTTGAGAACAATGCATAATCGCCATCGTCACGACGCCCGTAACCGACGCAACACATGCTCTGATCACCCAGTTTCACTAGGTCCTGCGGCTTGGCTACGGGGAGGTTCTTCAGCAGGACCGCATGAACCAGCGTGAAAACAGCTGCATTCGCTCCAATACCCAGCGCCAGCGTCAGGACCGCAGTGGCCGTGAAACCGGGCGTCTTGCGCAGCTGGCGAAGCGAGAAGCGAAGATCCTGCATGAATGTCGAAAGCATAGTTTTCCCTCAATGGCTTCCCAAGGATCTGCAACTGATTGCCCATCCCGGCCTTAGCCCATTTCATTGCTATCTCATCACTTAAATGACGAGCCAGGCGCGAGACTGTCCCTTTGCGACTTGTTGCGTCCGAAAGCGGACACGGAGAACGCTATTTTCCGAATCCTCGCTGGCAGTGAGGCATCATAGGTCCATGGAATTTCGACAGCTTGGCAAGTCTGGACTGAAAGTCCCGGCCCTCAGTTACGGTACGGGAACGTTTGGCGGTGGCAACGAGTTCTTCAAAGCATGGGGCGCGAGCGACGTCGCTGAAGCCACGCGGCTCATCGACGTTTGTCTCGACAGTGGCGTCAATCTCTTCGATACCGCCGATATCTATTCGAACGGGTTGTCCGAGACAATCCTGGGAAAGGCGATTGCCAATCGGCGCGACAAGGTCCTGATCTCCACCAAGGCGACCTTCCGTTTGGGCGACGGACCGAATGACGTTGGATCTTCTCGTCATCACCTGATTCAGGCTTGTGAAGCCAGCCTGCGCCGCCTCGGCACCGACTATATCGACATCTATCACCTGCACGGATTTGACGCGCTCACGCCGGTCGAAGAAGTGCTGAGCACTCTGGACAAGCTGACGAAGAGCGGCAAGGTGCGCTACATCGCCTGCTCGAATTTTTCCGGATGGCACTTAATGAAATCGCTCGCCGTTGCCGATCGTTACGGCTGGACTCGCTACGTGGGCCACCAGGTTTATTACTCGCTCATCGGCCGCGAGTACGAGTGGGAGTTGATGCCGCTCGGGTTGGATCAGGGTGTCGGTGCGCTCATCTGGAGTCCGCTGGGCTGGGGAAGACTGACCGGAAAGATTCGCCGCGGGCAGCCGCTGCCGGAAGTGAGCCGGCTGCACAAGACCGCCGACCAGGGTCCACAGATGCCGGACGAATATCTCTACCGCGTTGTCGATGTGCTGGACGAAGTAGCGAAGGAGACCGGCAAAACCGTTCCCCAGATCGCGCTCAACTGGCTGCTGCAACGGCCAACCGTTTCGACCGTAATCATGGGCGCGCGAAACGAGCAACAGTTGCGGCAGAATCTTGACGCGGCTGGCTGGAATCTCACGGCAGAGCAGGTTGCCAAACTCGATCGTGCCAGCGCGCTGCAGCCCACTTATCCCTACTGGCACCAGTGGGGGTTCACGGAAAGGAATCCAAAACCGGTAGCTTAGCCCTGATCAAAGTTACACGACTAATCTCGCGGCTTTGCAATGGATGAAAGCTCAGTCCTGGTCAAGCCGCAGTTCTGGCACTCGTCGCCATAGTATTTTTCGGTTCCCCATCCCCGGAAAGTCTGTCCGCAGCGGGGACAATCCAGAAGAGCGATCCAGATTGCAAGCGCAATGCAGGCGAAGAACGCCCGCTTGGCGAGAGCGGCCGCCACGGCTCCGAGCGGAGTCTTCGCAAGCACCAGAATCCAGCACAAAACGAAAGCGGCGCCCGTAATCCAAGTGAGGTGTTTGAGAAGCAAATACCTTCTCCACCACAGGTGATAGCGGACGCGCTGTTCGTGGTCAAGATTTACAAGAAACCCTGATCCGCGATGCTCCACGTGCTTAACCTTCTTGCACTATAAGATCTTCTCGCCGACAGCTTTCGCCTGCGTGAAAAGATACAGGTAATCCGGGCCACCGGACTTTGAGTCTGTCCCCGACATGTTGAACCCCCCGAACGGATGCGCGCCCACCATGGCGCCGGTGCACTTGCGGTTGATGTACAAGTTGCCGACGTGGAAATCGGTAATTGCGCGCTCAATCTTTTCACGCGAACTCGTGTAGACCGCGCCTGTCAGGCCAAACTCGGTGTCGTTTGCAATTTCCAATGCGTGATCGAATCCGCGAGCCTTGATCACCGCGAGCACCGGGCCGAAGATTTCTTCCTGCTCCAGCTTCGATTTCGGCTGAATGTCGGCGATGACGGTGGGCTGGATGAAGTAGCCTTCGCCGGCGCTGGTCGCGCGCTCGCCGCCCGTGATCACTCGTCCGTCTTTCTTGCCCTGCTCGATGTAGCCAAGAATCGTCTTCATCGAACCTTCATTGATGACGGCGCCCATGTTGGCATTCTCGGCAGGATCACCAACGCGAATCTTCTCGACCCGCGCCTTCAGCATCTGCAGGAACTTGTCGTAGACACGCTCGTCAACGATCGCCCGTGAACACGCAGAGCACTTCTGTCCCTGGAACCCGAATGCGGCCTGCGCCACGCCTTCCACCGCGGAATCGATGTCCGCATCGGCATCGACGATGATCGCGTCCTTGCCGCCCATCTCGAGGATGGTGCGCTTGATCCAGATCTGACCGGGAGCTTGTGTCGCCGCCGCCTTGTTGATGTGCAATCCGACTTCGCGCGAACCTGTGAAGGCGATGAAGCGCGTCTTGGGGTGCGCCACAACCGCATCGCCGAAGCTGGCACCTGCGCCGGGGCAAAAGTTCACCACGCCTTCCGGCATGCCACATTCTTCGAGCAGTTCGACGAATTTCGCCGCGATTGTCGGCGAGTCGCTCGATGGCTTCAGGATGACGGTATTTCCGCAAACGATTGATGCCAGCGTCATTCCCGCCATGATGGCGAAAGGGAAATTCCACGGTGGAATGACCGCGCCGACTCCGAGTGGAATGTAATGCAGCGTGTCGTGCTCGCCGGGAAGCTGAATCGGCGTTTGTGCCTTCGCGAAGCGAAGCGCCTCGCGGGCGTAGAACTCGCAGAAGTCGATGGTCTCGGAAACGTCGGCGTCCGCCTCGGCCCAGTTCTTCGACACTTCGAAGACCAGCCAGGCCATGTACTCCATCTTGCGCTGGCGGATCGTATCGCCCACTTTAAACAGCAAGCCGGCGCGCTCTTCCACGGTCGTACGGCTCCAGGACTCGAACGCCTTCAGCGCGGCGTTCATCGCAGGCTCAACGTGGTCTTTGTTCGCTTTCTGATGAGTTCCGACGACTTCGGAGGGCTTCGCTGGATTCAACGACTTGATCTTATCGGTGGTCTTGACTCGCTTGCCGCCGATGATGAGGTCGTACTCGCGGCCGAGCTGTCCGCGAACTTTCTCGACTGCGGCGCGCATACGGCGCGCGTTCTCTTCTTTCGTGAAATCAAAAAATGGTTCGGTCGTAAACGGTCCGGAGTGCAGGCTTGTGCGCGCAGGTCGGACGGGGGGCTCAAGTATCGCCATGGGAGAATTCCTTTCAGAATCGATAAAAGCGGTATAAGGCTTTGATTAGTCTACACCTCGAAAAGACGCTGGAATCGCCTGCAGCAGCTGCCATCACATCCGGAATTGAGCTAGTTTCGACAGTGCTGGCATGCTGCCACGATCCCAGACGTCCGGAAGTTTTCCACAGGCGTTCGGATCTCCGTTGTGACATCTGACCTTGCGCACATCAACTGTCATCTGAAACCATGATCAGTGCGGCACTTGCTGCCAGAAGCAGCTTGAGTCGGCACCGAGGAGGACCAGTCCTCTGGCCTGTAAGTTCTTTGACATCAAGAATTTGCCCGTAAGTTATTGAAAATACGATGCAGGTTTTTTAAATTTCAAGCTAACTCCTTTATAAAGAATATCTTACGGTCAAGTCACCTGTTTTCAATAATTTGCAGAGTCATCCCGAGATGCATTGCGCGTAAGTGCTTTAAATCCAAGACTTTGCGAAAAATGCACTAAAAAAATATTCCGCGGGCGACTAGCGCTGATGACCGATCAAGCACAAAACCAAAAAAACCCCGTCCTTCCGCAACTGCGCGACAAGACGGGGCTCTCTGTCTGAGATTGAAGACGTGAATCAGTTCCCTGATGGCAGTTCGACGTGATCGACTACGAGCACCTGGACGGGTTCGGTCTGCGGTTCCAGTTTCAGACCGAGCTGCTGTTGTAGAGCCACGAAAAGGGAAGGAGCATTAGGATCGGGCTGATAGGACGTTTTCGCGGCTTGCTCCGCTTCCAGTTTCTCGTTTTGCAGTTTCTCGGCTTCGCTCTGGCTCGGGTTCACTGCACGCATTTTCATCAGCACTCCACCACCCGGCTCCTCGGCACGAGCAAGGCGTTCTTCTTCCTCGGGGTCCGGCGTCCAGCGGAGATCGAAGGCGTAGTTGCCCTTCAATCCCGTCTTGTCAACGACCATGCTTCCCACCCGGTTGGACAATTGCTGGGCCAGGAACGCAACGGGGCTTCCCGTGGAGTTGAGTTCTCCGTGTTCCATGTGCATCATCTGGATTCCGCTGGCTTCCTGAAGTTTCGAACCGTTCTCATCCATCAGCAGGTCGTACACAGGAAGGTTGCGGGTTTCGAAATGCGCTTTGAGTTTGAATTGGTTCGCCAGAAGCGACTTGAGCATTGCCTGGTCGTCGATCGGCATTTCTTGCGGACTGCGTTGGTGCATCGCCGCGACGAAAGCAGGATCGAGTTTTGCATCGACGTCAAACCTGACTTTCGTTAGCGAGTCTGCGGGACCGGACATTTGAGCGTCCTGAATGCGATACGCCATTTGAATGAGATGTTGCAACGTTGCGCCTTGGGCGACAAAGCTGCCGTCTCCGAGATTGAAACGCATTTGGTGAAGTCCGGCTGTGGTCGGGTCTGAAGGCTTGACCGACACGGCGGAGAACACCGTCGCCGGAGCGGTCGCGGTTGTGGCCGGCTCTTGGGCACGGCTGGGCGTGGCATGGAACAGGCCGAAAGTTATCGGAATCGCTATCGCAAGAAATGCCGGTGCGGTGAGCAGAAGTTTTCGGGCGAAATCGAGTTTGTGCAGAATGCGGTCGTTCATGATGTGAACCATCCTTTTCTTCAAATCAGCGCCGGTCACTCCTGCAACGCAGGGCAGCGGCGAGCCCAGACAGAATTCGCAAACTTTCAAAATGCTTTCCGCATAGATTTGGCGATCGCTGCCGGACGCGACAACTTGTTCATCGCAGGCGCGCTCGCGTTCATCGACCAGGCGGGAACCGATCCACCAGACTGGGGGATAAAACCAGAATATGGCTTCCACCAGCATGTGCAGCACCGAGAAAAGATTGTCGCGCCGGCGGACATGCCAGACTTCATGCGCGAGAATGGCTTCGAGCTGCGCGTCGTGCAGATGCTTGGAGATTGCCTCCGGCCACAGCAGAACTGGACGGGAAATTCCGAAAATGCCGGGTTCGAGCGAGGAACGGGAGAGCAGCAATGCGATGGGACTACGCAAACCTCCCACGCGCTCGACACGGCGAAGAATCTCCAGTTCGCGCCCCTGAGACGATCGCTCGGCCGATTTCATCTGGATGGAAATGCGAAACCAACGAAAGATCCAAAGGAGGACAACCGCTGTGAAGCCTGCCAGCCATACAGCAACGATCCATGAAGTCCAGTGCGATGGACTTGCAGTAACACCTGAGATGTTTGGCTGAGCGGTGATTTGCGTTGCGACCCGCGTGAACGGCTGGCTGGCCTGCTCCACGGCGTAGAACATCGAGTCGTCTTGAAGTGCGGTGGAAGGTGCTCTCCATGCCAGCAACTTGCCGAGGCCGATCAGAAGTGAGAAAGGCAGCAGGAATTTCGCGGATGCGGCAAGCCACACAATGTACCGAACCCGGGCGTTGTGCCTGCGCAGAGCAAGCGTGAGTGCCGCCGCCGCAAGTGCAACGAGCGTGGATTGCCAGAGATGATTGCCGATTGCCGGAGCAAAGGAGTTCCACAGGGCGGAGAAATTTTTAATCATTGGCTTTGTCCTTTCGCTCCAACTTGCGCAGTGTCTTTTCGGCTTCTTTCACGTCGGCGAGAGTCAGCTTGCCGGTTTCAATCAGGTGCGCCATGACGGGCTGGGTGCGTCCGCCAAAGAGGGCGAGCAGTTCGTCAATCAACTTGCGCTGTGCGGCGTCCCGAGAGACGGCGGGCTCAAAGACGTGGAAGTTGCCGACCTTCTTGACGCGTCGAACCGCCTTCTTGCTCTCGAGCCGGTAGACCGTGGTCTGGATCGTTGTGTATGCAGGCCGGTCGGCTTCGGGAAAATTCTCCTGGATTTCGCGGATGGAAGCGCTGCCGCTGGACCAGAGCGTCTCCATGATCTTCAGCTCCAGCTTGGTGAGTTTAGGACTCGGCATCCTGTCTCCTATCGACGTTTGTGATACTACTACATGTGTAGTAAATGTCAAGATCTTTTCTGGATTAAACATTGACACCAGTCGAGCGTTTACCGCTTTTCGAGTCACTCAGCGGGCGTGGTACGATGCTCTGCCAGATTCAGCATTCAAGGATGAGATATGGGCAAGCATGTAATTCAGACGACGAAAGGCGCTCCGCCGCAGGGAGCATATTCCCAAGGATGGCGCGCGGGCGACTTTATTTTCGTCACCGGAACCGGGCCGGTTGATCCGATGACCGGGAAGTTGGTGGGCGACGACATTGAGCGGCAGACCGAGCAGACGATCGACAACATCGCTTCAATTTTGGAGGCGGACGGCGCATCTCTCAGCGATGTGGTGAAAGTGAACGTTCACCTCAGCACCACGAGCCTGTTCGCACGCTATAACGCCGTGTATGCGAAACGGTTTGCGAAACCGTATCCGGTGCGGACTACCGTTGGCAGCGATCTGGGGCATTCGCCGGGCATGCTGATCGAGATCGATTGCATCGCTTATCTCGCGACGAAGAAGGCTCGCCCTGCTTCGCGCGCTAAGAAGAAAGCGAGGCGGCGGAAATAAAATCAAAACCTTGCACCACAGGGAACACAGAGGCCACAGAGTAAACCTCATCACCTCTTTATTGAGATCGTCTATGCTGCGACCACTTCGTTTTTCGTTAGGAGCGGGCCTTCGTGACCGCGAGCTGAGACTTTTTCTATCGCTTCGATTTCCCCGTTGCGCACAATTAGGGCGGCGTCGAAATTGTTCACTGTCGGGCAGACGTGTCTCGGAATCAGAAGGAGGATCTCACCGACTTTAGGAGCTTCGCAGCCTTCTTTCACCGCGAGTGGCAGATGCTCGTCGCTCGGCCCAAGGGGCGTTAGTTCTGGATGCCCTATCACTACGCATGTCGGGACGCCGGCATCGGCGGAAACGGCTTTATGTCCGGCATCGCAGGTGACGATGCCGTGACGAGGATGGCTGACCACCCGTGCGACGACGAGGGCTGCGGGCACATAACCGTATTCGGCCGGAAGTTGCGCCAGACTTGTTGCGTCGTGATAGACGACTGTTCCGGGAGAGACGCGGTGGATGAACTCGCCGCCCTGGAATTTGCGATATGTGAGCGAACTGGGAAACGTGGGGGTTCCTGCCGTGATGATTTCGGAAACTCGAACTCCAGAGCGATTGAGCTCAGCAACAAGACCCAACAATTCGTCGTAGCCCCCATGGGTCGCTTTGCTTAATTCCGGTTCTTGCACGGAACCGAACTGACCGTCGTAGTAGTGAAGGCCCCGAAATTCAATTTGCGACTTTCTTGCCATCTGTGCGAGTTCGATAACGAGCGCTCTTGCACTCTGTTCGATTCCGGTGCGGTTCATGCCGGGATTGATGTCGAGGAAGATTCCGATGTCGGAGCCGCGCCATTGGCGGATCTGCTCTTCATTCTCAGCAAGGACTGAAATGCGTGTGCGGGCATGTTGGTTGGCAATTTCACGCACTCGGCGAGCGTTTGCGCCCATGTGTGGATAGGCTACGAGGACGTCCGTTGCTCCGGACTCGCAAGCTTGCAGCAGTTCGAGTGTTGTGGCGCACTTGAAGTTGCGGACGCCGCGATCGATCAACATTCGCAGCGTGTAGTTCAGCTTGGCGGTTTTGATGTGGGCGCGCCAGCGGTCTGCATTACCGTCGAGCAGGTTGAGGGTGGACTGAACGTTCGAAATTATCGCATCGGGATAGATCGCGAGCGCCGGCGTAAGAACGTTGTCGAGATCAGGGACACGGTATCGATCGCGCCAGGGGAACTCCTGCAACAGGAACTTTGCCGCCATAACGCATTGATGATAGCGCAGGCAAGAAGGTTTTACCGCGAAGATCGCCAACAAGGCCGCCGAGGCCGCGAAGAAAAGCAATTCGAAGCGATGCGGGACGATTGATTGACCCGGCTAGACGGCGAGTGTAGGCTCTCTGAATCTGCAATGGACGCCAACCTCCCCTTTCATCCTGAGAAGTCTGAGACAAGTCGTGCTCATTTAGTCCGTGGGCTCGGGCTTTGGTCT
>Ga0335069_10007436_pt1 | contig 15825 bp, 15 predicted proteins | sample Lox_Sample_11_FD_206714 | JGI IMG/M metagenome (GOLD analysis project Ga0335069, IMG submission 206714) | Soil microbial communities from Loxahatchee National Wildlife Refuge, Florida, United States - Lox_Sample_1.1 | ecosystem: Environmental > Terrestrial > Soil > Wetlands | place: USA... | reverse complement strand
CGGATCGGCACGGACACGGAGATCGGGGCGCACGTCGTGCTGGAGGGCCGCGTGACCCTGGGGGCGCGCTGTCGCGTGGGCCACGGCGCCATCATCGGCGGCGAGCCGCAGGACCTCAAGTTCCGCCCCGCCGGGCAGGGCGTCTCGATTGGCGACGACACCACGCTCCGCGAGTACGTCACCGTGCACCGGGCCACCCACGAAGGACACGACACGACGATCGGCCAGCGCTGCCTCGTCATGGCCTCGAGCCACGTGGCGCACGACTGCCAGGTCGGCAACGAGGTCATCATCATCAACTACGCGGGGCTCACCGGCCACGTCGTGGTCGAGGACCGCGCGACCGTGGGCGGGCATACGGGCCTCCACCCCTTTCTCCGCATCGGCACCTACGCCTACATCGGCGGCTGCTCCAAGGTCACGCAGGACGTGCCGCCGTTCATGATGGTGGACGGCTCCCCCGCCCAGGCCAGGGCCGTCAACGTCATCGGCATGCGGCGGGGCGGCATCGGCGCGGAGAGCCGGCGCCAGGTGCGCGCGGCCTTCGCCATGCTGTACCGGTCGGGGCTGGCCCCCGCCACCGCCGTGGCTCGCCTCAAGGCGGAGCTGGGCGGCGATCCCATGGTGGCGCGCATAGTCGAGTTCATCGAGGCCTCCAAGCGCGGCATCGTCTCGAGCGGGTGCACGGCGGCCCGGTCCGACGAGGCGGAGAGCGAGGAGCGGGTGTGGTGAGCGCATCGGAAAGCGGCCGTCTCCGCGCGGGCGTGGTGGGCGCGGGACACATGGGGCAGTACCACATCCTCGCCCTGGCCGAGCTGTGGGACGTGGATCTCGTGGCCATCTGCGACACCGATCCCGAGCGCAGCCGCCAGGTGGCGGGCCAGTACGGAACCCGCGCGGTGGCGAGCCATCGTGACCTGGCCGGCCTGGTGGACATCGCCACGGTGGCCGTGCCGACCGAGCAGCACTTCGAGGTCACGCGCGATCTCCTCGACGCGGGCGTGCACGTGCTGGTCGAGAAGCCCATGGCCCCCACGCTCGAGGAGGCCAAGGAGCTCTTCCGGGTGGCCCGCCAGCGCGGCCGCGTCCTCCACGTGGGCCACGTCGAGCGCTTCAACGGCGCCGTGCAGGAGCTGCGCAAGATCGTCGAGGACCCCGTGCTCATCGAGTCGCGCCGGCTCGGCCCCTTCGTGCCGAGGGTCCAGAACGACTCGGTGGTCATGGACCTCATGATCCACGACATCGACATCGTCCTTGGCCTCGTGGACAGCGAGCCGCGCCGCATGAACTGCCTGGGCCGCTCCATCCACTCGCGGCAGGCGGACGTGGCCAACGTGCAGATCTCCTTCGAGTCCGGGGCCATGGCCACCATCACGGCCAGCCGCGCCACCGAGGAGAAGATCCGGACGCTGTCGATCACCCAGCCGGATGCGTACATCGTCCTGAACTATGCGGACCAGGACATCCAGATCCACCGGCGGGCCGCCCAGGAGTACACCCTCAACCGCGAGTCCATCCGCTACCGCCAGGCCTCCTTCGTCGAGCGCCTCTTCGTGCACAAGGACAATCCGCTCAAGCTGGAGATCCGGCACTTGATCTCCGCCGCCCGCGCGGCCCAGGCGACCGGTCAGGCGGAGCTGTTCGAGACCGAAGACCTCCGGTCTCTCGCCGTGGCGCTCGAGATCGAGCGGATGATCCGCGACGGCCGCGGCGAGGTCGCGTGGCCGAAGGATCTTCCGTGGAGCGCCGCCTCGCCGTAATGGCCGGCGCCGGGGCGCTCCCCGGCCAGGCCGCCGCGGAAGCCGCCCGCCAGGGCTGGCGCGTCGTCGCCCTGACGTTCGACCAGGCGACGGGCCTGGAGGCGCACGTCGAGCGGATCGTGCCGTCGTCCCTCACGGACATCCAGGCCGTGCTGCAGACGCTCACCGCCGAGCACGTGAACGCCGCGCTCTTCGTGGGCAAGTTCGGCAAGCGCCGCCTCTTCGCCGACTACGAAGAGGCCGACGAAGCCGGCCGCGGCCTCATCCAGGCTGGCCTGTCGGACGAGGCGCTGTCCGGCATGGTGGTGGCCACGCTGGGCGGCATGGGCATCGAGGTGCTCGATCAGCGGCCGTTCTTCTCGACCTGGGTGATGCAGACGGGCTCCCTGACGTCGCGGGAGCCGTCGCCGGCGGAATGGGAGGAGATCCATTCGGGATTCGCGCTGGCCCGCTCCCTGGCCGCGCACGGCATCGGCCAGACGGTGGTGCGCTCACACGGCGTCACGCTGTCCGTGGAAGCGGCCGAGGGTACCGACGAGACGATCCGCCGCGGCGCGCGGCTCGCCGGGCGGGGCGCGGTCGTGGTCAAGGCCGTGGCGACCGAGCACGATTTCCGCTTCGACACCCCGACGATCGGGCCCGCGACCATCGAGGCCATGGCGGAGTGCCGGGCTGCCGCGCTCGCGGTGGACGCCGGCAAGGTGCTCCTGGTCGATCGCGACCAGGCGATACGGATCGCCGACCAGGCGGGCATCGCGCTGGTAGGCGTGTGACGCCGGCCCGCGGCCGCCTCATCATGATGTCCGCGGGGGAGGCGTCGGGAGATCTCCACGGCGCGACGGTGTGCCGGGCGCTCAAGAGCCTGGCCCCCGAGACGCGCGTGTTCGGCATGGGCGGCTCGCGCATGGCCGCGGCCGGAGCGGAGATCGTCATGGATCCGACCGCGCGGGCCGGCGTCGGCACGAGCGAGGTCATCGGGCGCATCCCGTCCCTGTTTCGCGCCTACCGTGTGCTCGTGCGCCGCCTGCGCCAGGAGCGGCCGCACGTGCTCGTGGTGATCGATTTCCCCGAATTCAACCTGCGGCTGGCGAGGCAGGCCCGGCGCGCGCGCGTGCCCGTCGTCTACTTCATGCCGCCGCAGCTCTGGGCCTGGCGATCCGGCCGCATTCGCCAGATGCAGAGCCGCGTGACCCAGGTCCTCGCCGCGTTCCCCTTCGAGCGCGACCTCTACGAGGGCGCCCGGATCCCCGTCGAGTACGTGGGTCACCCCCTCCTCGACGTGGTGCCGCTCTCGCTCACGCAGGACGAAGCCCGGCAGCGCCTCGGCATCGCGAGCGACCGCACGGTCGTCGGGCTCCTCCCGGGCAGCCGCCGCGAGGAGGTGCACCTGCTGCTCCCGCCCATGCTGGAGGCGGCGGGGCAGCTGGCGGGCGCGGACGCCCACCGCAGCTTCGTGCTCGGCCTCGCGCCGACCGTGAGCCGGGCCACGATCGACGAGCACATCGCCCGCGTGGCCGCGGCCCCGCCGGTGAGCGTGGTCGACGGCCTGACTCACGAGGTCATGGCCGCCGCCGACGTGCTCCTGATCGCCTCGGGCACCGCCACGCTCGAAGCGGCCCTCCTCGGCACGCCCATGGTGGTCTGCTATCGCGTCTCGAAGCTCACCGAGATGGTCGGGCGCCTCCTGGCGCAGATTCCCTGGATCAGCCTGCCGAACATCGTGGCCCGCCGCACCGCCGTCCCCGAGCTGCTGCAGGCCGACGTCACCGGGACCCGCCTCGCCGCGGAGGCGGAGCATCTGCTCCGGGATTCCGCCGCCGCGACGGCGCAGCGCGCGGCGTTCAAGGACCTTCGCGACCGCCTCGGGCAGTCGGGGGTCGGGGAGCGCGCGGCGCGGGCGATCCTGAGAGTCGCGGGGGTCGGCTGATGGCCGGCGCGACGACGCGGGCACTCGGACCGGTGGGATCGTGGGCGCTCCGTCTCCTCGCCGGCACGATGCGGATCCAGCGCGACGAGCGCGCCGTGGCGCCGCTCTGGGCGGCCCGGACGCCGGCCATCTACGTTGTGTGGCACGCGCGGCTGCTCCTGCTCCCGTACCTCTACCGGCACCGGGGCCTCCACGTGCTCATCAGCCGGTCGCAGGACGGCGAGATGGTGGCCGGGCTCGTGCGCCGCTTCGGGTTCACCGTCGTCCGCGGCTCCTCCTCGCGCGGCGGCGCGTACGGGCTCCGCGCGCTCGCGCGCGCGCTCGCGAACGGGCACAGCGTGGTGGTGGTGCCCGACGGGCCGCGCGGGCCATCCGAGAGCGTCAAGGCCGGCGTCGTCGCGCTGGCGCGGCTGTCCGGCGCGCCCGTGGTGCCGGTGGCGCTCGCCGCGTCCGCCGAGTGGCGGACCCGCTCGTGGGACAGCTTCCGCGTGCCGAAGCCCTTCGCCCGCTGCCTGGTGCGGTTCGGCGATCCGCTGCACGTCGCGCCGCAGGCGGGCCGGGCGGCCGACGAGAGCGCCCGGAAGGAGATCGAGGGGGCGCTCCGCGAGGTGACGTGGCGGGCCGACGAAGAGGTGCGGCGCTGATCCACGCCGTCTACTCGATGGTCCTCGGCGCGGCCATGATCGCCTACCTGCCGGTCTTCCTCCTGCGCGGGCTCAGGCGAAAGGGCTACCAGCGAACGCTGGGCCAGCGCTTCGGCCGCTACGGCGCGGGGCTGCCCCGCGAGCCTCGCTGCTGGATCCACGCCGTGTCGGTGGGCGAGGCGGCCACGGCCGCGCCGCTCGTGGAGGCGATCGCGCGCCGCTGGCCGGAGCTGGCCGTGGTGATGACCACGGTCACGCCCACGGGCGCGCGCGTGGTGGCCGACCGGCTCGACGGCAAGGTGACCCACCGCTACTTCCCGCTGGACCTGCCCGGTCCCGTGAGGCGCGCGCTCGCGGCGGTCAAGCCGCGCTTCTTCATCGGGATGGAGACCGAGCTCTGGCCCAATTTCCTCCGGGCGCTCGCGCGCCGCGGCGTGCCCGCGATGATCGCCAACGGGCGCATCTCCGACCGGTCGTTCCGCCGCTACCTGCGCGTGCGCTTCCTGACCGCCCGCATGCTCCGCGACGTCTCCGTCTTCGCCATGCAGTCGGAGGAGGATGCCCGGCGGATCATCGCGCTGGGCGCTCGCCCGGATCGGGTCGTGGTCACCGGCAATCTCAAGACGGATCTCGTCGCGACCGACCGCGGCGGGGAGGCCGTGTGGCGGCGCCTCCTCGGGCTCCGCGACGGCGACCTGGTCTGGATCGCGGGCAGCACCCATCGCGGCGAGGACGCGGCCGTGCTCGACGCCTACGCGCGCCTGCGCCGGCGCTTTCCCGGTCTGGTGCTGCTGCTGGCGCCGCGCCATCCCGAGCGCGTGCCGGAGGTCGAGCGCCTCGCCGCCGACCGCGGCGTCGGCACGGTGCGCCGCAGCGAGCTGCCGAAGGCGCGCGAGCGGGACGCCGTGGTCATCCTCGACACAATCGGAGAGCTCGCGAGGGTCTATCGGGTGGCGACCCTCGTCTTCGTGGGCGGCAGCCTCGTGCCGACCGGCGGCCACAACATGCTGGAGCCGGCCCTCCTGAGGAAGCCCGTGCTGTTCGGGCCGCACACCACCAACTTCCGGGAGAGCGCCGCGCTCCTCCTCGAGGCCGGCGGCGCCGCGCTCGTGGAGGACGCATCCCGGCTCGAGGAGGCGGTGGCGCGGCTTCTGGCCGACGCCGATCTCCGGAGCCGCATGGGCGAGGCCGCCTTGCAGGCCGTGGCCGGCCGCCAGGGCGCGGTGAAGCAGACCGTCGATCTCGTCGAGCGCTTCCTCCTGGCCGGCGCGCATGCCTGACGCCCGCGTCTCGCCAGAGATTCGCCTGCGCCGGATCTGGAGCGGGCAGGGCAGCGCCGTGCTCCGCGGCACGCTCTCCGCGGCGGCGGGCGCCTACCGCGTCGCGCTGGCCGCACGAGACGCCGGCTACCGGGCCAGGCTCTTCTCGTCGCGGCGCCTGCCGGCCGCCGTCGTCTCCATCGGCAACCTCACGGTCGGCGGCAGCGGCAAGACGCCGCTGGCCGCGCTCGTGGCTGCTCTGCTGGCCGAGCTCGGCGCCGCCCCCGCGATCGTGAGCCGCGGCTACGGGAGGCGGACCCGGGGCGCGCGAGTGGTGGCCGACCGGGACGGCGTCCAGCTGAGCGCCCGAGATGCCGGGGACGAGCCACGGCTGCTCGCCGAGCAGCTGCCCGGGGTGCCTGTGGTCGTGGGCGAGAGCCGCTACGAAGCCGGCCGGATCGCCCTCGAGCGCTGCGGGGCCGACGTCCTCGTGCTGGACGACGGCTTCCAGCACCGCACGATCGTCAAGGATCTCGAGATCGTCACCGTGGCCGGCGCCGAGCCCTGGGGCAATGGCCGGCTCTTCCCGAGAGGCATCCTCCGCGAGCCCCTGTCGGCCCTCGGGCGCGCGGACGTGGTGGTGGTGACCAATCCCGCGACGGCGGCGATGCGATCGGCGGTCGAGCGTGCGCTGCGCGAGCGAGAATCCCAGGCGCCGGTGCTGGCGGGATCGTACCGGCCCGAGGCGCTGCGGGCAGGCGACGGCGGTTCCCTGCCGGCCTCGACGCTCGCCGGATGCCGGGTCCTGGCGGTCGCGGGGCTCGCGTCTCCCGCCGGCTTCGTGGCGACGCTGGCCAGTCTGGGCGCAGACGTGGTCGACCTCGTGGAGTTTCCGGATCATCACCGCTACACCGGGTACGATCTCGAGCGCATCCGGGCCGCCGCCCGCCGCGCCGGTGCCGACCGCGTCGTCACCACCGAGAAGGACTGGATGCGTCTCCGGGAAGGGCCGCCCTCCGACATCGGGTGGCTGGTGCTCTCGGTGCGGCTCGACATGGGCCCGGACCGCGCCCGGCTCGCGGCGCTGCTGTCTGAGACGCTCCGGCGCACCGCCTCCGCGCGGAGCGTGCCGTGATCCTCGACGGCGCCGTCCTCGTCGTGCGCCTGCCGAACTGGCTCGGGGACACGGTGATGGCGCTGCCGTCGCTGGCCGCCCTGAAGGCGGCGCGGGCCGAGGCCCTCGTGGTCGCGGTCGGATCGTGGGCGCCGATCCTCACCGGGCAGGGAGTCGCCGACGTCCTCGTCGGATATCCGCGGGACCGGCGGCAGCGGCAGCGTCTCGCCGGCGCGCTCCGGGCCATGCGGCCCGACGCGGCAGTGCTCCTGCCGAACTCGTTCGAGGCGGCGCTGGCCGCACGGCGATGGGGCGCGCGCGTCAGGCTCGGCTACGATACGGACATGCGCGGGTTTCTCCTCACCCACCTCCTGGATCTCCCCGACCCCCGCCGGCATCAGATCGACGAGTACGCGGGGCTGCTGGAGGCCGCCGGCATTGCCACGCCATCGACAGTGCCGACCTGGCGTCTCGCGGACGACGGGACCGCCCTCGCGGTGACGGCGCTCCTCGACGAGGCGGGGTGCGCGGGCGGCCGGGCGCTCGTCGGGCTGCACCTGGGCGCCGCGTTCGGCTCCTCGAAGCAGTGGGCGCCCGAGGCATTCGCCGAGCTCGCGGGCCGGCTCGGCGACCGCGGCCTTCAGCCCGTGCTCATCGGCAGCCCTGCCGATCAGGCCATGGCCGCCCGCATCACGGAGCTCGCCGGCGCGCCGCTGCCCTCCACGGTGGGCCGCGACCGCCCGGGGATGCTGCCGCAGCTCCTGTCGCGCCTTCACTGTCTCGTCGCGAGCGACACGGGCGTGGCGCATCTCGCCGCGGCACTCGGGGTGGCCACGGTCACGCTCTTCGGCCCGACGGATCCGCGCCTCACGGCTCCGAGAGGGCGCGCCGCCGCGAGCCTCGAGGGACCCGCGCCCTGCGCGCCCTGCTTCCTGCCGCGCTGCCCCATCGATCACGTCTGCATGCGCGCGATCTCGGCCGCATCGGTCGCCGAGGCCGTAGATCGGGCGAGGGCCGCGTGAAGACCGTGCTCCATACCGAGTCGTCGCCAGGCCTGGGCGGCCAGGAGGTGCGCACGCTCACCGAGGCGCGCTGGACGGGCGAGCGCGGCTGGCGCGTCCTCGTGGCCGGCCAGCCGGACGGCCGGTTCGTCGAGCAGGCGCGGCAGGCGGGGCTCGAGACGCTGGCCGTGCGCATGCGCGGGCCGTGGGACGTGCCCGCCGTGTGGAGCCTCGCCCGGGCCATCCGGCGCGAGCGCGTCGACATCGTGCACACGCACAGCTCGGTGGACGGATGGATCGGCGGCCTCGCCGCCCGGCTCACCGCCATTCCCGTGGTCCGGACGCGCCACGTCTCGATCCGGATCCGGCGGCGCCTCAATCCGGTTTACCGATGGCTGGCCGACCGGGTCATCACCAGCGGCGAGGCGATCCGCGCCCTCGTCATCGAGGCAGGCGTGCGTCCCGAGCGCGCCGTAGCCATCCCGGCGGGCGTGGACCTCGCAGAGTTCGCCGCCACGGTGAGCGGCGATGCCATGCGGGAACGGCTCGGGCTCACGCGGCCCGTCATCGGCTCGGTCGCCATGTTCAGGGGCTCGAAGGGCCACGCGCAGCTCCTCGATGCCTTCAGGATCCTCCACGCGCGCCATCCGGCGGCCCGGCTCCTCCTCGTGGGCGACGGCATCCGGCGCGCCTGGGTCGAGGACCTCGCGAAGGAGCGCGGGCTCGCCGGCGCGGTGCTGTTCACGGGCTTTCGCCGCGACGTCCCCGACCTGCTGCGCGCCATGGACTGCTTCGTCCTCGCCTCGACCCGGACGGAAGGCGTGCCGCAGTCGCTCCTGCAGGCGTTCGCGACCGGCGTCCCCGCGGTGGCGAGCGCCATCGGCGGCATCCCCGAGGTGATCACCGACGGCGTGACGGGCACGCTCGTGCCCCCGGACGATCCGCAGGCGCTCGCCAAGGCCATCGAGGCCGTGCTCGACGATCCGGACGCGGCCGCGGCGAGGGCGCGCGCGGCCCGCACCCTCGTCGAGTCGCGCTTCTCGCACGTCTCCGCCGTGTCGCGGCTCTTGGCCCTCTACGACGAGGTCATCGCGGGCCCGAAGCAGGAGCGGCCGTGAGCGTCCGGCGGCTCACCGTCCTCCATCTCGTCGCCAACCGCTGGTGGACGGGGAGCGCGGAGCCGGTGCTGCGGCTCGTGCTGGCGCTGCGCGCGCGGGGCCACCGGGCGCTCCTCGGCCTGGCCGGGGGCGACCGGTTCGAGGCGAAGGCCCGCGAGGCCGGCGTCGAGCCGCTCCGCGATCTCGCGCTCGACGTCAAGTCCGGCCCGCTCGCCATCGCGGCGGACGCCCGCCGCGTCCGCGCGCTCGTGGCGCGAGAGCAGGCGGATATCGTGCACGCGCATCACAGCCACGATCACTGGCTCGGCTGGTGGGGCAGGGGACGCGCGGCCCTCGTGAGGAGCTTTCACAACGAGCGGGCGGTTCGCACGGCGTGGCCCGACACGGCGCTCTACCGGCGCAGCGATGCCCTCCTCGCCGTGAGCGGGCGCATCGTGGAGCGCCTCCGCGAGGCCGGCGCGCCGCCGGACCGCCTGGCCCAGAGCCGCGGGGTCGTCGACGTGGCGCGCTTCGCCCCGGATCCGGCCGGCGCCGTGAAGATCCGCGAGGAGCTCTCCGTGGGCGACGCGCCGCTGATCGGCTGCGTCGCCCGCCTGGCTCCAGGGCGCGGCCACGAGCGCCTCCTCGAGGCGTTCCGGCTCGTCTTGGGCCGACGTCCCGACGCGAGGCTCCTGCTCGTGGGGAAGGGCGAGCGGCGCGACGCCCTGGGAGAAATGGTCGGCCGTCTCGGCCTCGAGCACCGGGCGATCTTCACCGGCTATCGCGACAGCGATCTTCCCGCCGTCCTCACGGCGCTCGACGTGTTCGTCCTCCTGGGCGCGGGGTCCGACGACTCCTGCCGCGCCGCGCTCGAAGCGATGGCGGCCGGACGGCCCGTCGTGGCAGCTCGCGTCGGTGCGCTGCCCGAGGCCGTGGCGCACGGAGAGACCGGACTGCTGCTCGATACCGGCGCCCCCGACGAGCTGGCCGCGTCGATCGAGCGCCTGTTGGGGAACCCCGCCGAGCGCCGCGCGATGGGCGAGGCCGGACGCCGCCGCGCGGGCGAGCTCTTCGCGCCGGAGGCGCACGCCGCCCAGATGGAGGCGGTCTACCTCGAGGCCCTGGCCCGGCGCGCGCGCACGCCGTGAGGGTCGTCCATCTCGTCTCGTGCCGCGGCTGGTCCTCGGACGCCTACTGGGCGGCCCAGATGTGCCGGGAGATGGCGCGCGCCGGCCACGACACGACGCTGATCTGCCCCGCGGGGAGCGAGGCGCGCGTCATGGCCCGGGCGCGGGCCGACGGCGTGCCCCGCATCGAGACCATGACCCTCCGCACGGGGCTCCGCCCCGGCTCGGACGCCACGGATCTCCGCGCGCTCCGGCGGCGCCTGGACGGCGTCGACATCGTGCACGTCCATCGCAGCAAGGAGCATTGGCTGGCCGCGCTGGCCAATCGCCTCGCGCCGGCGCCGCGGCCCCTCGTGCGCACGCGCCACATCGTGCAGGCCATCCGCCCGCATCCGCTCAACCGCTGGCTCTACGGACGCGCGACCAGCCTCGTGGTCACGGTGAGCGAGGCCATTCGGCGCCAGTGCGTGGGCGCCGGGCTCGCGCCCGAGGATCGCGTCGCGACGCTGCCGGGCGCCGCGGACGGCGAGCGCTTCCGGCCCGGGAGCGGCGACGCCGTGCGCCGCGATCTCGGCGTGGCCGGCGGCGTGCCTCTGGTCGGCCTCCTGTCGGGCTTCCGGGTCATGAAGGGGCACGCCATCGTCCTGGAGGCCGCCGAGCGCCTCCTGCAGGCGGGGCGGTCGTTTCACCTGGTCTTCGTCGGCCGCGGGCCGTTGGAGGCGGCCATGCGGGAGCGCGCGGATCGTGCCGGCTTTTCCGCGCGCGTGTCCTTCGTCGGCTTCGTCGAGGACCCCGCGCGGCTGGTGGGCGGGCTCGACATCGCGCTCTATCCGCCGCTCGAGTCGGACGGCATGTCGCGGGCGCTCTTCGAGTACATGGCGAGCGGCCGCGCCGTGATCGCGAGCCGGGTCGGCGCGGCCGCCGAGGTGCTGGAGGACGGCGTCACCGCGCTGCTCGTGCCGGGCGGCGACGCGCCCGAGCTGGCCGGGGCTCTCGATCGGCTGCTCGCCGATCCGGCGCTCCGCGACGGGCTGGGACGGCGGGCCGCGGCGCTGGCCCGCGAGCGCTACACGGGCGCCCGCGTCGCCGAGCGGCTCATCGAGCGCTACCGCGGCCTGGCGGGACGGTCGTGAAGACCTCCGTCCTGTGCTTCGACTTGAGCGACAACGCGGCCGGGCGGGCCGATCTCCTCGCCCGCCTCCTCGAGCCCCTGGGCCCGGTGGAAGTGGTAGGCCCGCGCACGGGACCGGGCGTGTGGGCGCCGATGGCGTCCGGGCCGGTGCGCTACACCGCCGTGGCGAGCCGGCGCATGCCGGGTTTCCTTCGCACCATGGCCGAGGTCGCTCGCCGCGCCGACGGAGAGCTGATCGTCGCATCGAAGACGCGGCTCGGGAGCGCCGGCGTGGGCTATCTCAAGCGCCTCGTGAGCCGGCGGGCGCTGCTCCTCGACATCGATGACTGGGAAGTGGGCTTCTATCTGCGCTCCGGTTTCTGGGGCACGCTCGGGCGCGCATTGAACTTCGGCAACCCGTCCGGGCTGCCGTGGACGTGGCTCTGCGAGCGTCTGACGCGGCTGGCCGACGGCGTCATCGTCGCCTCGCGATTCCTCGAAGCGCGCTTCGGCGGCATCCTCGTCACGCACGTCCGTGACACGGAGGCGTGGAAGCCCGGCTGCGCCGACCCGGCGGACGGGCGGCGCCGGCTGGGCCTGGGCGCCGAGCCGCTCGTCATGTTCCTCGGGACGCCGCGCGCGTACAAGGGCCTCGACGATCTCGCGAGCGCGGTCGCATCCCTCGGTCGCGCGAACGTTGCGCTCGCCGTGATCGGGGCCGGTCCGGAGAGCCCCGCCGGCCGGCGCATCCTTGTCCGCTGCCCCGGGGCGCGGCTCGTCCCGTGGGTGCCGTTCGAGGAGATTCCCGCGTTCCTCTCTGCCGCCGACGTGGTCGCGGTGCCGCAGCGACGCACCTCCGACACGATCGGTCAGGTCCCGGCGAAGCTCCTCGACGCCATGGCCCTCGGACGGCCCGTGATCTCGACCCGCGTCTCGATGATTCCCGAGATCCTCGAGGGGTGCGGCGTCCTCGTCGAGCCCGGCGACGTGGCCGGGCTCGCCGCCGGCATCGCGCGGCTCCTCGACGACAGGACGGAGGCGCAGGCCCTCGGCGCGCGGGCGCGGGAGCGCTGCGTGGAGCGCTACAGCTTCGAAGCCGCGCGGCGCTCGCTCTTCCCGCTCGTGGAGAAGGTCATGGCGGAGCGATGAAGCTCGCGCTGATCTGCCGGCCCTTCTCCTTCCACGGCGGGGTCGAGACGGCCACGGCCGGCCTGGTCGCCGCACTCTCGAGGCAGGGCGTGGATCTCCACCTGCTCACGACGGCCGCACAGTTCCCGGTGGCCGGCATCGCGCTGCATCGCATCCCCGTCCTGAGCCAGCCATCTGTCCTGCGGCAGCTGTCCTTCGCGCTCGCGGCCCGACGGATGGCGCGCGCCGGCGCCTACGACCTCGTCCAGAGCCACGAGCGCTGCCTCTACCAGGACATCTACCGGGCGGGCGAGGGGAGCCATCGGGCGTATCTCGCTGCCATGCGGCGCGTGAGACCTCAAGTAAATCCTCAGCATCGGCTCCTCTTGTATCTGGAACGCCGCATCTTCACTCTCGACACGGCCCGGCAGATCGTTGCCATCTCGACGCGCGGCAAGCAGGAGATCAGGGACCTCTACGGCACGCCGTCCGATCGGGTCACCGTCGTGTATAACGGGGTCGACCTCGACCGGTTTCACCCGGACAACCGCCCACGCTGGCGCGGCGAGACGCGGAGCGCCCTCGGCATATCGTCCGAGGCCTGGCTCGTGGCCTTCGTCGGCTCCGGCTTCGAGCGCAAAGGGCTCGGGCCACTCCTCGAGGCGATGGCGCGCCTGGGCGACCGCCGCGCGCATCTGCTGGTGGCGGGCAAGGGGCGCGCCGAGCGGTACCGCGACAGCGCGGCTCGGCTCGGACTGGGCGGCGCCGTGACGTGGACGGGGCCGCGGCCCGACGTCGAGCGGATCTACGCGGCGGCGGACGCGGTCGCGTTGCCCGCGATCTACGAGCCGTTCGGCAACGTGCATCTGGAAGCGCTCGCCTCGGGCGTGCCCGTCCTCACCAGCACGACGGCGGGCGGCGCAGAGGTCGTGCAGGACGGAGTGAGCGGCGCCGTCGTGAGGGCGTCGGATCCGGACGATATCGCGCGGGGACTTCGCGCGATCAGGGACGGAAACGCTGCTCGTCTGGGCGAGGCGGCGCGGCGAGCGGCGGAGCCCTTCACGTATGCCACCCAGGTGGAACGCCTCGGGAAACTCTATCGGACGCTCACCTCGCGAGGGGTGCCGACACCCAAGTAAATCAGGATTTTCATTGATCAATCCCCGGCGCGGCATTACACTCGCTCCATGCCTGAGGCGCACCCCGGCCGCCCGGCCGTGTTCCTGGACCGGGACGGCTGTCTCATCGAAGAGATGGGATATCTGAATCATCCCAGCCGGGTGCGCATCCTCCCCAGAACGGCTGCGGCGGTGACGCGGCTCAACGCGGCCGGCATTGCCGCCGTCATGGCCACCAACCAGGCAGGCATCGCGCGAGGCTATTTCTCCGCGGAGACGCTCGACGAGGTGAACGCGGAAGTCGAGCGCCAGCTTGCCGAGCGCGGAGCGCGACTCGATGCGCTCTACGTCTGCGTCCATCATCCGAGCGCCGGCAGCCCGCCCTACCGGCAGGTTTGCGATTGCCGCAAGCCGAAGCCCGGCCTGCTGCATCGCGCCGCGTCGGAGCTAGGGCTCGATCTCGCGCGCTCGGTGATGGTGGGCGACAAGCCCTCGGACGTTGAAGCCGGGCAGGCCGCCGGCGCGGCCGGCGTGCTCGTGCTCACGGGATACGGCCGCGGCGAGTGGGAATACCTCCGCCACGCCTGGACCGTCAAGCCGGATCACGTCGCGGAGGACCTGCTCGACGCCGTGGCCTGGGTGATCGCGCGGCTCGGGGCCGGGGAGCAGGCGCCGTGTTCCCGCTGAGGCGGCTGCGCGAGATCGTCGCGGGATTCGGCTCGAAGCGCGTCGTGGTCGTGGGCGATCTGATCGCGGACGAATACCTCTACGGCAAGCCCTCGCGCATCTCGCGCGAGGCGCCCGTGCTCATCCTGCGCTTCACCAACCGCGAGGTGCGCCTCGGCGGCGCCGCCAATGCCGCCCACAACGTGCAGGCGCTCGGGGCGACCGCGCTGCCCGTCGGCCCGCTGGGCGACGACGGGGCGGGGACAGAGGTCGAGCGGCTCTTCGCCGCGATCGGCATCGCCACCGACGGCATCGTGAAAGCGGGGGGCCGCCTCACGCCGGTGAAGACCCGCATCATGGCCGGCGGGTACGAGTCCACCCGCCAGCAGGTGGTGCGGCTCGATCGCGAGCCGGAGCCGGGCGTCACCGACTCCGTGGAGACCGCTCTCATCGCCGCCGTGAAAGCGGCGGGCAGCCGCGCCGATGCCTTTCTCGTCTCGGATTACGGCTACGGCGCCGTCACGCCGCGCGTCTTCGAGACCGTGCTCGACCTCGCGAAGTCGCGCCGCGCCGTGGTGGCGGTGGACAGCCGCTACGACCTCCCGCGATTCAGGGGCGCCACGGCCGCGGCACCGAACGAGCCCGAGGTCGAGGCGCTGGCCGGCGCCGAGCTGAGCGACGAGCGGGCGCTCGAGAAGGCGGGCCGGGCCGTGCTGGAGCGGCTCGAGTCGCGCTACCTGCTCGTCACGCGCGGCAGCCGCGGCATGGCGCTCTTCGAGCGCGAAGGTCCGGTCACGTTCATGCCCATCCACGGCAGCGACCAGATCGCGGACGTGACCGGCGCGGGCGACACGGTCATCAGCGCCTTCACGGTGGCGCTCGCCACGGGAGCGGGCGCGGCAGAGGCGGCGTGGCTCGCCAACGTGGCCGGGGGCGTGGTGGTGATGAAGCGCGGCACCGCGACCGTCTCGGCCGCCGAGCTCTCCGAGTCGCTGGGCAGCGATGGCGCCACTGCTCGATCTTGATGAGGCGATCCGGCTGGCCGAGCGCTGGCGACGCGAGGGCAAGAAGCTGGTTCTCGCCAACGGCTGCTTCGATCTCCTGCACGTGGGGCACGTGCGCTACCTGGAAGGCGCGCGGGCTCTGGGCGACGCCCTCATCGTCGGCATCAACTCCGATGCGTCGGTGGCCCGCCTCAAGGGCCCGGGCCGCCCGATCATGACAGCGGCGGAGCGTGCCGAGCTCGTGGGCGCCCTGGCGGCGGTGGACGGCGTCGTCGTCTTCCAGGAGGACACGGCGGATGCGCTGGTCCGCGCGCTCAGACCGAGCGTGCACGCGAAGGGCACCGACTACACCGCGGATTCCGTGCCCGAGGGCGCCACGGTGCGTGCCGGCGGCGGCCGCGTCGCCATTGCGGGGGATCCCAAGAGCCACGCAACGCGCGACCTGATCCGGCTCATCGCCGACAGGTTCGGCGGCTCCCCCAAGGGCTGCGGCGGTTCCGAATGACGGTGCGCCCGCCCCGCGTCGCCATCGTGAAGCTCTCCTCCCTGGGCGACGTCATCCACGCGCTGCCCGTCGCGCGCGCGATTCGCCGCGCGCGACCCGACGCGCATCTCACGTGGATCGTCGAGGCGCGCGAGCACGCCCTGCTCAAGGACCATCCGGATCTCGACGCCGTGGTGACGGTGGACACGCGCCGGTGGCGCCGGCTCATCTGGCGCCCGGCGGGAATGCGCGAGGTCCTCGGAGAGGTCCGGCGACTGCGCGCGACCCTCCGCGCCCAGGCCCTCGACGTGGCCATCGATCTCCAGGGGCTCATCAAGAGCGGGCTCCTAACGGCCGGCACGGGGGCGCGGGTCCGGATCGGCTT
>Ga0335069_10007435_pt1 | contig 15826 bp, 17 predicted proteins | sample Lox_Sample_11_FD_206714 | JGI IMG/M metagenome (GOLD analysis project Ga0335069, IMG submission 206714) | Soil microbial communities from Loxahatchee National Wildlife Refuge, Florida, United States - Lox_Sample_1.1 | ecosystem: Environmental > Terrestrial > Soil > Wetlands | place: USA... | reverse complement strand
ATGGCCCACCTGAGCTGCGTCGGCGCGACGAAGGCGGAGCTGGGGGTGATCCTCGATGGGATCGAGCGTGGCGGAATCGAGAACGTGCTCGCGCTCCGCGGCGATCCGCCGGCCGGCGAGACCGAGTGGCGCCCGCATCCGGGCGGGCTGCAGTACTCGACCGAGCTCGCGACGCTGATCCGCGGGCACTACCCGTTCTGCGTCGGGGCGGCGTGCTTCCCGGAGGTCCATCCCGAGGCACCCGACATGCGCGCCGACCTGCACTTCCTCAAGCAGAAGGTCGACAGCGGTGTGTCGTTCCTGATCACGCAGCTGTTCTTCGACAACGAGCTCTACTTCCGGTTTGTCGAGGAGGCTCGTGCGTTCGGCATCGACGTGCCGATCATCCCCGGGATCATGCCGATCACGAACGTCGCGCAGATCAAGACGATCACCGGTCGGTGCGGTGCCTCGATCCCGCAACGCCTGCTGGAGGCGCTCGAGTGGCGCGCCCCCGACGCCGAGGCCGTGCATCAGCTCGGCGTCGCCTACGCGACGCTGCAGTGCGCCGAGCTGCTCGCCCGCGGCGCCCCCGGGATCCACTTCTACACGCTCAACCGCTCGCACGCGACGCGCGCGATCCTGTCGGCGCTGCGGCTGCTGCAGCCGTGGGTCCGGCGCGAGGTCGTCAGGACTCAGAGCGCTCCGGCGGAATGATCTCGAGCGCGTGGGCGACCATCGGCGCGCCGTCGCGTTCGTAGCGGATGTCGACCTCGTCGTTGCGCTTGTAGGTTCCGATCCCCCAGAACCCGAGGAACCAGGCCCAGAACCCGAGCTTCTGACTGACGAGCTCACGGTCGAAGACGAGCTCGCCCGCGGCGATCCGGTAGTCGGTGCCGAGCTCCTGACGCACGCCGTTGACGTAGACCTCGAACGGCGAGCGGACGCCCGGCGGCAGTGTCACACGCCACTCGTCCGTCATCGGCGCAGATCCTCGGGCAGGAGCGACAGCACGGCCAGATCGACGCGCCGACCGCGCTCGATCCCGTAGGAGCGAAGCAGTCCCTCGTCGACGAAGCCGGCGGCCCGTGCCGCGTGCAGCATCGGTTGATTGTCGGGCTCGGTCAAGATCGCCAGCCGCCTCATGCCGACATCATCGAACAGCCAACGGGCGGCCAGCGTCAGCGCCCGCCGGGCAAACCCCCTGCCCCGCACCTGCGGCACGAGCCAGATCCCGACGTCCGCGCGCGCGTTGTCCCAGTCGAACTTGTGCACGATGAGCTGGCCGCGGCAGTCGTCCGACCCCGGCTCGAGGATCGTCAGCGTCGCGCGCACACCGGCGCGCCGCTCGCCCTCCGCGCGCTCCGAGCGCGTCCCGAGGTTGGCGCCGCTCGGCGGCCGATCCTCGCCGAGGCGGATGTGCAGCTGGGGGTCGTCCTGGTAGGCGATCAGGATCTCGGGGATGTCGCGTTCGGCTGCCATTCGAAGCGTCACGTGGCCGTCGCTGAGCGGCTCTTTCAGTGGGGGAATCGCGGGCATCTCCCGCGCACCGTACCCTGTCGCACCGTGCAATCGATCCCCTACAGCATCCGTCGATCCGAACGCGCGCGGCGCGTGCGGGTGACGGTCGACGCGGCGCGGGGGGTCGAGGTCGTGCTGCCCCGGCGCGCGCCCGAGCGGGAGGCCGCAGCCGCGATCCGCGAGCTGCGACCGTGGATCGAGCGGCGCGTGCAGGAGCTCGCGCGCGCTCGCGCGGCCGTCGTCGCGCGGGGCCAGACCGTTCCGTATCTGGGCACGTCGCTGTGCACGGTCAGCCAGCCCGGACGGACGCGCGTGCACCGTCGCGGGGACCAGCTGCTCGTCCCCGCCGGTCCCGAGCGGACGGCGGCGCTCGAGCGCTGGTACCGCCGTGCGGCCCGGGAGGAGATCGCGCCGCGGCTTGATCGCGCGTGCACCCAGGCGGGCAGCTCGTACTCGACGCTGACGATCCGCGGGCAACGGACGCGCTGGGCGAGCTGTTCGAGATCGGGCGCGATGAGCTTCAACTGGCGGCTGCTGCTCGCGCCCGAGCCGGTGCTCGACTACGTCGTCTGGCACGAGGTCTGTCACCTCGAGGTGATGGATCACTCCCCGCGGTTCTGGGCACTGCTGTCGCGGCGCTGCCCTCAGTACCGGGAGCACGCGCGCTGGCTGCGCCGTCACGGCGCGACGCTCGTGCTTTGATCCGCCGTGATGCGCGCGCTCGCGATCGTTCACCAGCCGGACGCCGGCCCCGGAGTGTTCGCTGATCCGTTCACGGCGCATCCCGACTGGGAGCTCGTCCCGTGGATGATCGCCGACGATCCCGAACCCCCCCTTGATCCCGACCGCTGCGACGCCGTGATGACGTTCGGCGGCGCGATGCACGCCGATCAGGAGGACGCCTACCCATGGCTCGCCGACGAGAAGCGGTTGCTCGCCGAGCTCCTCGCGGACGGGACGCCGCTGCTCGGTGTGTGCCTCGGAGCGCAACTGCTCGCCGCCGCGGCCGGAACCGACCCCCACCGGGCGCCCGCGCCCGAGATCGGCTGGTTCGACGTCGACGTGACCGCGGCCGGCGCGACCGATCCGCTGCTCGCTGCGCTCGCACCGCGCTTCAGCGCGTTCGAGTGGCACAGCTACGAGATCCCGCTCCCGCACGGGGCGACCGCGCTCGCGCGCTCCGAGCGCGTCCTTCAGGCCTACCGGATCGGCGATCGGGCATGGGGCATCCAGTTCCACGCCGAAGTGAGCGCGCAGGACGTCGATGAGTGGATTCTCGGCTATCACAGTGACGAGGATGCGCTGGCGCTCGGGCTCGACTGGCCCGCCCTGCGCGATCGGACCCGGGAACGGATCGAGGCCTGGAACGCACTCGGCCGCGGGCTCGCCGACCGCTTCCTCACGTGCGTCGCGGCATCGGTCCGCGCACCGTCTTGAGCGGCGACGAACCGGGCCGAGAAACGCACCGTGTTGTTTGTCTCCTTCTCGGCCAGGTTGCTCAGTTCGAGCGTCCGAACAGGCGCAGGAACAACAGGAAGATGTTGAGGACGTCGAGGAAGATGCCGGCCGCGATCGGGATCGCCTCGTCGCTGCCGGCGCGCCGCAGGCGGTTGAAGTCGACGACGACGTAGAGGCCGAAGATCGCGAGGCCGACGAGCGCGTACGCCGTGTACGCCGCGGGGATGTGCACGAAGATCAGCACGACCCCGGCGGCGATCAGCCCGAGCAGCAGCCAGAACAGGATCCGGTACAGGAACGACAGATCGCGGCGCACGGCGTAGCCGCCGGCCCCGAGCGCGCCGACGAACAGCGCCGTCGCGCCGAACGCCTGCCGCACGGCGGTCGGATCGGTCGCGGCGTAGTAGTTGACGGTCGTCGCGACGCTCGCGCCGATCAGCAGTCCGAACCCGAACAGCAACACGAGCGCGAGCCCGTTGTTGCCGCGGGCGTTGGCGACGTTCAGGCCGATCAGGCAGCCGAACGCGAGCAGCCAGGCGATGAACCACCCGGCGCCACCCCAGCTGCGCGCGACGTAGACCCCGAGGGTCGCGAATCCGACCGTGACCGCGACGAGCCCCATCACCCGGCCGAACAGGGCCGGCGTGCGCGCGGCCGCGCGACGGTCTGCGTATGCGGTGGCGCTCATCGAGCAACACGATAGGCGAGAGCGCGCCGGAGCGCCCGATACGGGGTCTCGCCCTTGCGCTGCTCGACGACTTCGCGCCGGACGCGACCGATGTATGCCTCGGTCGAGCCGTCGCCGCGCACGTCGACCCCGGCGTGGACCTTGGGCAGCAGCCGCTCGGGCCCCGACAGCTCGATCCGCGCCGCGACCTGCTGAATCGGCTCGAAGCGGCGGATCTTCGCGTCGATCGTGTCGCGGCCACGCGGCGCCTGGAGCGACAGCTGCCGGGCCCGGGCCTCGGCCGCGTCGAGTGCATCGGCGAGCTGGTCAAAGCGCGATCGTTCGACCCGCGGGCCCGTGCGAACTGTCAGCTTCCACGGCACGGCCGCGATCATCGCAGGCAGCCGGGCGCGTGGTCCTCGTCACACGTCGGCGTCAGGCGCGCTTGTCCATCGGCACGTACTGGAGCTCGCGCGGACCCGTGTAGATCTGGCGCGGGCGCGCGATCTTCTGCTCCTTGTCATCGATCATCTCGAGCCATTGCGCGATCCACCCGCTCGTGCGGCCGATCGCGAACATCACCGGGAACATCTCCATCGGCATCCCGAGCGCCTCGTAGATCAGGCCCGAGTAGAAGTCGACGTTCGGATACAGCTTGCGCGAGACGAAGTAGTCGTCCTCGAGCGCGATCTTCTCGAGGTCGGTGGCGATGTCGAGCAGCGGGTTCTTGCCCGTCACCTCGAACACCTCGTCGCACGCGCGCTTGATGATCCGCGCGCGCGGATCGAAGTTCTTGTAGACCCGGTGGCCGAAGCCCATCAGGCGTTCCTTGCCCGCCTTCACGCCGGCGATGAAGTCCGGGATGTTGTCGGTCGTCTCGATCCGGCGCAGCATCCGCAGCACCGCCTCGTTGGCGCCGCCGTGCAGCGGGCCGTACAGCGCCGCGACGCCCGCGGCGACCGCCGAGTACGGATCGACCTGGGAGGAGCCGACGCTGCGCACGGCGCTCGTCGAGCAGTTCTGCTCGTGATCGGCGTGGAGGATGAAGAGGACGTCGAGCGCGTGCTCCAGGCGGGGGTCGGGCTCATACTTCAGCTCGGTCATCTTGTAGATCATCGAGAGGAAGTTGCCGGGGTAGGTGAGATCGTTGTCCGGGTACACGTACGGCATGCCCCGGTTGTGGCGGTAGGAGAACGCGGCCAGCGTCGGCATCTTCGCGATCAGCCGAATGATCTGCATGTAGCGGATCTCGGCGTCTTTGATCGCGCTCGCCTCCGGATAGAACGTCGAGAGCGCGCCGACCGACGCGAGCAGCATCCCCATCGGGTGGGCGTCGTAGCGGAAGCCCTGCATGAACTCCTTGATGTTCTCGTGCACGAACGTGTGGATCGTGATCTGGTGCGTCCAGTCGTCGAGCTCATGCTGGGTCGGCAGCTCGCCGTGCACGAGCAGGTAGGCGACCTCGAGGTAGTTCGACTTCTCGGCGAGCTGCTCGATCGGGTAGCCGCGGTACTCGAGAATCCCCCTGTCGCCGTCGATGAATGTGATCGCCGAGCGGCACGACGCCGTCGCCATGTAGGCCGGGTCGTACGTCATCAATCCGAAGTCGTCGTCGCCCGTCTTGATCTTCCGGAGCTCCGTGGCCCGGATCGTGTTGTCCTCGATCGGGATCTCGTACGTCTTGCCGGTGCGGTTATCGGTGACGGTCAGCGTGTCGCTCGCCGTGCCTACATCGACACCTTCCTGTCGGCGTGTCTCGGTGGTCATGGCACTCCTCTTGCGCGGTTGCCGGGCGAAGGTCTCCGGGCGCAGAGCGCCCTGCCGTCTCCAGGACTCTAGTACCCGGATGCCGTGGGCGAGAAGCGGGTTCTACTTGCTCGTCGCGATCGCCATCGCGATCGTCGCGACGACGAGCACGACGCTCACGCCCATCACCGCGCGCTCGCCGCGCACGTTGAACGGGAAGCTCGGCCGCGTCAGGCCGATCGATGCGAGCACGACGGCCCACCCCGCCAGCACCAAGCCCGCCACATAGAACGGAACCTTCGACGGCTCGGAGGCGGCAATCACCAGTGACAGCACGGCGCGAGCCTATCCGATCTCGTCGTCGCCGGGGCCGCCGGGAGCGCCGGTGCGCCGTGTCGGTCATCGGCGCGCAGTCCGCCAGCGAGCGCGGATCGTCCGCCTCGCGAGCAGCGCCTCAGTGACCCATCGTGCGCGCCCGCGCTTTCACGGTACGCACGCGGGCGGGCGGCTGCGGCGGCGGATCGCCGTGCGGTCCGCGCCGCGGACGCCGCGGAAACGGCTTGCGCGGGTGGACGCGCCGGCGGCGCTTGAGCCCCCCGTCGTCGTCCGAGGAGGACGGCTGCTCCGGCTCCTGCTTGATCGCCCACCAGACGATGTAGATGAGCGCAGCAAGCGGCAGCTTCAACGCCAGCATCAGCCACAAAAATCCCCACGTCACGCCAGCGGCGATCCTACCCATAATCGGCGCAGAAGTCACGACCGATCGGGATATCCCGATCGGCCGTCGCCCGGGTCAGCCGCGCAGGGCAATCGGCTTCTCGCTGAAGCGGGTGATCCGCCCCAGCTCAGCGACCCGATCGGACAGCTCGTCACTCGTCAGACGGGCCACGCGTTCGGTGCCGAACTCCTCGACGTTGAACGACGCGATCGCGGTTCCGTACGCCATCGCGCGGCACAGCAGGTCGTGGTCGAGCTCGTCGTGCGGGTGCGCCGCGATATAGCCGACGAAGCCGCCGGCGAAGCTGTCGCCGGCGCCGGTCGGATCGACGACGGTCTCGAGCGGGAACGCCGGGAGCCCGAAGAACCCCTCGTCGGTGACCATCGCAGCGCCGTATTCCCCCTGCTTCGCGACGACGACGCGCGGGCCCCATTCGCGGATCCGGCGGGCCGCGCGGATCAGGTTCGGCTCCTGCGTGAGCTGGCGGAGCTCGGCGTCGTTGAGCATCAGGCAGTCGGCGTCGGAGATCGCGGCGATCAGCGAGTCGCGGGCGGTCTCGATCCACAGGTTCATCGAGTCGAGCGCGACGAACCGCGCGTCGGCGCACTGGGCGCGAACCTCGCGCTGCAGGTCGGGCTGGATGTTGGCGAGGAACAGGACGTCGGCCGACTTGGACTCGTTGGAGAGCTTCGGCTGAAACTCCGCGAACACGTTCAGCTGCGTGTCGAGCGTCTCGCGGTCGTTGAGATCCCACCCGTAGACCCCGCGCCAGAAGAATGTCTTGCCGCCGGGCACCCGCTCGATGTCGTCGGTCGAGATGCGGCGCGCCTCGAGCACGGCCAGTTCGTCGTCGCCGAAGTCCTCGCCGACCGGGCCGACGATGTGGACGTGGTCGAAGAACGACGCGGCCAGCCCGAAGTGCACGGCGGAGCCGCCGAGCATCTTCTCTCGCGAGCCGAACGGCGTCGTGACGGCGTCGAACGCGATTGAGCCAACAACAGTCACCGGCATGGGGCGCAAGCGTAGCGTGGCGCGCGAGGGGCCGGTTCCCATAGGCTGCGTCGTGGATGCGCGCAATCCAGATCTCCGAGTTCGGCGGACCCGAGGTCCTGCAGCTGGTCGAGCTGCCGACGCCCGAGCCGGCCGACGGCCAGGTCCTCGTCAAGGTGAGCCGCGCCGGGCTCAACTTCGCTGACACGCACCAGCGCGAGAACACGTACCTGTCTCGGGCGACCCTCCCCCTGATCCCGGGAGCCGAGGTCGCCGGCACCCGGGTCGACAGCGGCGAGCGCGTCGTCGCGATGTGCGGGACCGGCGGCTACGCCGAGTACGTCGTGGTGCCGGAGTCGCAGGTCTTCCCGATCCCGGACGGAGTCGACGAGGGCACGGCGCTGGCGCTGCTGCTCCAGGGACTGACGGCCTGGCACCTGTACAAGACGTGCGCTCGCATCGGCGGCGGCGAGGCCGTCGTCGTCCATGCCGCGGCCGGCGGCGTCGGGTCGCTCGCCGTCCAGCTGGGCAAGCCACTCGGCGCGGGGCGCGTGATCGCAACGGCCTCGACGCCGGAGAAGCGCGAGCTGGCGCTGTCGCTGGGCGCCGATGCGGCGACCGACGCCTCGCCGGAGGGGATGACCGAGCGCTTGATCGAGTGCAACGACGGCCACCGCGTCGACGTCGTGTTCGAGATGGCGGGCGGGGCGGTGTTCGAGCAGTCGCTCGCCGCGCTCGCCCCGTTCGGCCGGCTCGTCGCCTACGGGGGCGCGTCGGGCACGATGAACGAGGTGGCGACCGGCGCGCTCATGCAGAAGTCGTGCGCGGTCGTCGGCTTCTGGCTCGTGCACTGTCTCGGCCGGCGCGAGATGGTGCAGGACGCCCTCGCCGACCTGTTCTCACGGGCGGCGCGCGGTGAGCTGCGGGCCGTCATCGGAGCGACGTATCCGCTGAGCGACGCAGCCCAGGCCCAAAGTGAGATGCAGGCCCGCCGAACGACCGGCAAGGTGCTGCTCGACCCGGCGGGGTAGGCAGCCGCACGCAGACTTATTCCCGCTATCCGGGAAGAAGTTTGCGTGCGATCGAATCACGCCTTCGGTACGACGAGCACCGGGCACGGCGCGATGTGGAGCAGGCGCTGTGTGACGCTGCCGAGCAGCAGGCCGCTGAAGGCTGTATGCCCGCGGGTGCCGACGACGATCAGGTCGGCGCCCTCCTCCTTCGCGACCTGGGCGAGCGTGTGCGCCGCGCCGGTGGTGCCGCCGTGGACGATCTGCAACTGCGCGTTGATGCCCTGCTCCCCGAGCTCCTTCGCCTGCTTGGTGACCTTCACCTGGCGCTCGTCCTCATCGGCGTCCTGGGTGTACGCGCCGCGCGCGCCCGGACCGGCGAGCAGCTCGACGCTGTGCACGACCAGCAGCTGAGAGCCATTCTGCGAGGCGAGCGTCTTGGCCAGGTCGAGGGCGCGATCGGCCGAGTCCGATCCGTCGGTTCCCCAGATGATCTTCTTGAACATAGAGCTTCACTCCCGGTCGAGCTGAATTGGTCGGGCGACCCTACCTATACGTCAAGGTGGGCTGCAAACGCACGCGTTCGCCCTTCGGGTCGTACAGCGGCTCGCGTGTGACCGCGCCGGCGATCCACTGGCCGAAGATGTCGATCTCGACGGGCGTGCCGAGCTCGACGTCCGCCGGCAGGTACGCGTACGCGATCGAGCGGTCGACGCTGTAGCCGTAGCCGCCGCTCGTGACCCGGCCGCAGACCGTGCCCTCGATCTGGACAGGCTCGTTGCCGAGGGCGACCGCGCGTGGATCCTCGAGCACGATGCAGCGCAGGCGCCGTTCGGGCCCGCGGGCGCCCGCCAGCGCGTCTGAGCCGATGAACGTCTTATCGGCGCGCACGCAGAAGCCCAGTCCGGCCTCGTACGGCGTCTCGTCGGGCGTGATGTCGGCCGCCCACACGCGGTAGCCCTTCTCGAGCCGCAGCGAGTCGATCGCACGGTAGCCGCCGGCGAGCAGGCCATGCGGCTCGCCGGCCTCGAACAGCGCGCGCCAGAGCCCGGCGCCGTACTCGCTGGGGCAGTACAGCTCCCAGCCGAATTCGCCGACGAACGTCACCCGTAGGGCGCGGACGGGAACGTCGCCGACCGCGATCTCGCGCATCGACATGAACGGGAAGTCGAGAGGGTCGGGCGTCAGCGACGCCAGGATCTCGAGCGCGCTCGGACCCCAGAGGCCGAAGCACGCCCACCGCGCGGTCACGTCGCTGAGACGGACCGAGCCGTCGTCGGGGATGTGCTTGCGGATCCAGCTCGCGTCGTGATTGCCGAAGGCGGTGCCGGTCACGATCTGGAAGACGTCGGGCTCGACCCTCGTGACGGTGAAGTCGCACTCGATCCCGCCGCGCCGGTTGAGCATCTGCGTGTACGTGATCGCGCCGACGTCGCGCGCGACGGCGTTGTCGCACAGGCGCTCGAGCAGCTCGGGCGCGCCCGGACCGGACAGCTCGAGCTTCGCGAACGAGGACTCGTCGAACAGGCCGGCGGCCTCGCGGGTCGCGCGATGCTCGGCGCCGATCGCGGGCGACCAGTGCATTCCCGCCCAGCCGCGCGGGCGCAGCGACTCATCCCCGCGGGCCGCGTTGGACTCATACCAGTTGACCCGCTCCCACCCGGACTTCTCGCCGAACGCGGCGTGATGGTGGCTGTGCCAGGCGTACGCGCTCGAGGTTCGGAGCGGTCGCCCGGCCTGCCGCTCGTGGCCGGGGTAGCGGATGTCGTAATAGGTCTCGTACACCTCCTTGGCCCGTTTGAGCGTGTAGCTCGGGCTGCGGTAGTGCGGGCCGAAGCGGCGGATGTCCATCTCCCAGACGTCGAGCGACGGCTCGCCGTCGACGATCCACTCGGCCATCACCTTGCCGATCCCGCCGCCGCCGGCCAGCCCGTGGGCGCAGAAGCCGGCGGCGACAAAGAAGCCGCGGACGTCCGTCTCGCCGAGGCAGAACTCGTTGTCGGGGGTGAATGCCTCGGGGCCGTTGATCAGCCGGGTGACCTTGACCTCCTCCATCGCCGGGACGCGCCTGGAGGAGTTCTTCGCGATCTCCTCGAACCGGGGCCAGTCCTCCTCGAGCAGGCGCCCGTTGAAGTCGGGCGCAATCCGGTCGACGAGGTGCTCGTCGAGCGCCCACGGCGCGCTGTCGCGCTCGTAGCCGCCCATCACGAGCCCGGCGCCCTCCTCGCGGAAGTAGACGAGGTTGTCGGGGTCGCGCAGCGTGGGCAGGTGCTCACCCGGCGCGCGGTCGCGGAACGGCTGCGTGACGAGGTACTCGTGCGCGAACGGCACGATCGGGACGCGCACGCCCGCAAGTCGTCCGATCTCCGCCGCGAACATGCCGCCGGCGTTGACGACGATCTCCGCCTCGAGCTCGCCCCACTCGGTGCTGACGCCGCGGACGCGGTTGTCCTGCACCTGGATCGCGTTGACGCGCGTGTGGGTGAAGATCCGGCAGCCGCCCTGCCGCGCGCCGTCGGCGAGCGCGTAGGTGAGCTGCGACGGGTCGAGATAGCCGTCGGTCGGCAGGTAGGACGCGCAGCGCACGCCGTCGGTGACCATCAGCGGGAACAGCTCCTTGGCCTCGTCGGGCGAGAGCAGCTCGAGTGGGAGGCCGAACGTCTTCGCCCATGCGACCTGACGCATCACCTCCTGCTCGCGCTCGGGCGTGCACGCGAGCCTGATGCCGCCGCACTGGACCCAGCCGCAGTCGAGCTTGCGGTAGAGCTCGACCGAGTCCATCATCATCCGGGTCAGCGACACACTCCCGCGCAACTGCCCGACCAGCCCGGCTGAATGGAATGTCGACCCGCTTGTCAGCTCGTTGCGGTCGACGAGGATGACATCCTGTTCGCCGAGCTGCGTGAGGTGGTAGGCGATGGAGGCGCCACCGACGCCGCCACCGATAATGACGACGCGAGCCCGATCCGGAAGTTGGCGAGGCCTAGCCACATGAAACAACGGTATAGACCATTGGGCGTAACGGTATAGTGCATTTGGAGATTCGGTGTCAAGCGGGCCACAGGATCCTCACAACTGGACGATTGATCGCGACTCCAAAGTCCCGGCGTGGGCGCAGATCGAGGAGCGACTGGTCGAGCTGATCGAATCGGGCCAGCTCGCGGTCGGCGACCGGCTGCCGTCGGAGCGCGAACTGGCGGCGTGGGTCGGGGTCAGCCGGCAGACGGCGCGCGCGGCGCTCGACTCGCTCGCGCGCCGCGGCCTGCTCGAGCGCGGTGTCGGGCGCCGGGGAACCTCCGTCGCACGGACGACCCTCGTCCATGACCTCGGCGAGTTCGCCGGGTTCACCGAGATGGCCCAGCGACAGGGCCGCTCGGCGACCGCGCGGATTCACGCGATCAACGAGCTGCCGGCGCCGGCCGGGGTCGCCGACGTCCTCGAGATCGCGCACGGCGACCCGGTCTACCGGATCGCACGGGTGCGCTTGGCGGACGACGAGCCGCTGACGTTCGAAGATTCCTGGGTCCCCGCTGCGCGGTTCCCGGGCCTGCTCGACCACGACATGCGCGGCTCGCTGTATCAGCTCATGCGCGACCAGTACAACTCCGCCCCGGTCCGCGCGATCGAACGGCTCGAACCGGTGATCGCCGGCGCCGAGCACGCACAGGCGCTCGGGATCCCGCCGGGCTCACCGCTGATGCTGCTCGAGCGGGTGGCCTACGCAGCCGATGGGGTCCCGGTCGAGTTCGCCCGCGATCACCATCGCGGTGACCGGGCTCAGTTCGTCGTCGAGGTGTCGACCGGGATCGACCGCTGAGCGGCCCTGCGGGTGGGGCCGCTGCCTCGCGGACGGGGCCTGTTCTTGCCCGGACGAGGCCTGTTCTTGCCGGGTGCGAGTCGGTCTGCTGCCGGCTGGCGCCGAGTAGCGGCCTTCGGCCCGGCCTGGGTGGGAGATCTGCCCGGAATGAGGCATTGAAGGGTGGGTGCGGTCTGCCCGGGCGGCATAACGTGAAAATCCTTCCCCGCGTCACGGATTTTGGCCACATAAGCACCGTGGCGGTGCCTTTCGTGAAAACCGTCGCACGCGGCGCGCACTTTTTCACGTTGTGCAGGCCCGTAGGCGCCCAGCACCCACCCCTTCCCCAGCCAGATACCGGGCATCCCTCCCACCCAGGCCGGGCCGAAGGCCCCTACTCGGCGTCAGCCGACACCGCCCCGAACCGCGCCCAGCCGGCAGTTATTGAGTCTCGACCGCCGGAGGGCGGCCGGAGGCGGCCCACAGCGCAAACGCCGCGATCGAGGTCGCGTCGGACAGCGCGCCCGGGAGCTCGGACAGCGGGCGGCGCCCCACGGTGATGTGCTCGTCGGGGTCCGGACGGCCCGCCGAGGCCGTCAGCCCGCGCGCCTCGAACACGTGCACAAGCTCGGTCGAGTACGCCGGGGCGGCCCAGAACGTGCCGAGCAGGCGCCACTGAACTGCGGCCAGCGAGCACTCCTCGCGGAGCTCGCGGGCGGCGGCCTGCGCGGCGTCCTCGCCGGGCTCGAGGCAGCCGGCCGGCAGCTCCACGGTGGGATCGGCCGTGCCGGGACGGGGTTGGATCACGACGACGGCATCGGGGCCGTCGAACGCGACGATCGTGACCGACTCCGGGTGCTCGATCAGCATCGGCGCGCGCAGCCTAGGCCGCCGACGCCGCCGCGAGCCACCGCTCGAACCGCGGGTCGGCGGCCGCCCGCTCGAGCCGATCGAAGTGGCGCTCGGCGTAATCGCCGAAGTCGAAGTCGAGCTCGGAAATCGCGCCCTGGACGACGCCCCAGGCGGCCTCGCGCGCGTCGGACATCAGCCGCATCAGCTGGAGCGCAGCGACCCGGGCGGCGGTCGGCGGCTCGTCGTAGTAGGCGGCGAGCAGGCGCTCGTGCGCGCCGTCGTCGAACTCGTTGTTGACCGCGAGGTTGCCGAGGTCGAACAGCCGGTGGCCGATGCCGGCGTACTCCCAGTCGACGAGCATCACGGGCGGCCCCTCGCTCGACTGCACGCGCAGCAGGTTGGCGGCCAGCAGGTCGTTGTGGCAGGGAACGGGATCGCTCAGCGGCAGCGCCCTGGCGATCCGCCCGGCGAGATCCTCGGCGAGCGTGTACCGGGGCGGGAGCACGCCCCCGCGCTCGGCGACGGTCTGGGCATAGGAGGCGAGCAGCTCCGGCACCCAGAACCGGACGGGCAGCTCGATCCCGCTGTCATGGAACGCTCGCAGCGCGCGCGCGACGGGCTCGGGGCCTGCGCGCAGCTCGTCGCCGTCGATCGGCGTGCACACGACGAACCGGGTGAGCAGATAGCGCTCGTCGGCCGCTGCGACCGCGGGAGCGATTCCGAGCGCAGCCGCCGCCTCGTTCGCGATCCGCTCGGCGTCACGTCGGATGCCCAGCAGCTCGGTGTCCTTGCCCGGCAGGCGCAACACGTAGTCGTCGCCGCCGAGACGCAGACGGTAGTTGCGGTTCGTGATCCCGCCCTCGAGCGGCTCGGGCGGCGCGGCGGCCGGTCCCAGCCGCTCCGCGAGCCCCTCGACGATCGCGCCGATGTCGGTCATCAGCGCGGAAACCTAGCGCCTAAGGCCCGATTCCTATACCTTCACCGCCCATGCCTGGAGAGATCATGAGCATCGAACAACTGACTGCACGCGTCGACCGCGGCGAGATCGACACCGTGCTGCTTGTCCTCACGGACATGCAGGGCCGCCTTCAGGGCAAGCGCCTGACGGCACGCCACTTCCTCGAGGAGGTCGCCGAGCACGGCGCGGAGGGATGTAACTACTTGCTCGCCGTCGACGTCGACATGAACACGGTCGAGGGCTACGAGATGTCCTCATGGGAGAAGGGCTACGGCGACTTCGGCATGCGACCCGACCTCTCGACGCTGCGCCCGGTGCCGTGGCACGAGGGGACCGTGATGTGCCTCGCGGACCTCGAGTGGGCCGACGGCACCGAGGTCAAGGCGTCGCCGCGACAGGTGCTCCGCGCCCAGCTCGCGCGGCTGGCGGAGCGCGGCTGGAGCACGAACGCGAGCACCGAGCTCGAGTTCCTCGTGTTCCGCGACAGCTACGAGGACGCATGGCGCAAGGGCTACCGCGAACTCGACCCGGCGAACCTCTACAACGTCGACTACTCGATGCTCGGAACGTCACGGGTCGAGCCGCTGATCCGCCGGATCCGCAACTCGATGGCGATCGCGGGGCTGTCGGTCGAGAACTCCAAGGGCGAGTGCAACTACGGCCAGCACGAGATCAACTTCCGCTACGCCGACGCGTTGCGGACGGCCGACGAGCATTCGATCTACAAGAACGCCGCCAAGGAGATCGCCGCGCAGGAGGGCATGTCGATCAGTTTCATGGCGAAGTACAACGAGCGCGAAGGTTCCTCGTGCCACATCCATTTCTCGCTCGCCGACGACAAGGGCGCGGTGTTCGCGAATGACCGCGCGACGTTCGAGTCGTTCCTCGCGGGGCAGCTCGCGTGCCTGCGCGAGCTGACGCTGTGCCTCGCGCCGAACATCAACTCCTACAAGCGCTACGCCGAGGGCTCGTTCGCTCCGACCGCGGTGGCGTGGGCGGAGGACAACCGGACGTGCGCGCTGCGCGTCGTCGGGCACGGCCCGGCGCTGCGCTTCGAGCATCGCGCGGGCGGCTCTGACCTCAACCCCTACCTCGCGCTCAGCGCGATCATCGCCGCCGGCCTGCACGGTGTCGACAATCGGCTCGAGCTCGAACCGCCGTACATCGGCAACGCGTACCTGGCGACCGACAAGCCGCGACTGCCGACGACGCTGCGCGACGCGCGCGACCTGTTTGCCTCGAGCGAGGTCGCGCGGGCCGCGTTCGGCGACGAGGTGGTCGACCACTACGCGCATGCCGCGACGATCGAGCTCGATGCGTTCGAGTCGGCGGTGACCGACTGGGAGCACTTCCGCGGATTCGAGCGGTTGTGAGCGACGTGATCGACTCGCCGGCCGCCGTCGCCCCGCTCGAGTCGGTCGCCTCGCTGGACACCGTGTTCGCCCCGGTCCGCTCGCAGACCGCCTTCGAGGAGACGGTCGAGCGGCTCGGGACGGCGATCAAGCTGGGTCTGCTGCCGCCCGGCACGCGGCTGCCGGCCGAGCGCGAGCTGTGCGCGCGCTTCGGGATCGCGCGTTCGACGCTGCGCCAGGCGCTCGTCGCGCTCGGGCAGAGCGGCCACCTCCACGCGACCCGCGGACGCGGCGGTGGCACGTTCGTCGCCGATCCGCAGCCACCTGCAACGCCGCCCTCGCCGGACGTGATCGCCCACTGGCGTGACATCTGCGACGAGCGGATGGCGGTCGAGGTCGGCGTCGCGGTGCTCGCCGCCGAGCGTGCCGAGTCGGAGCTGCTCGACGGGCTCGACGAGCTCGTCGTGGCGATGGATGTGATGCTCGACGACTTTCCCGCCTACCGCCAGGCCGACGTCCGCTGGCACGTCGGCCTCGCCGAGACGACCCACAGCCCGCGCCTGGTGACGGCGATGACCGAGGTCCAGGGCGCGATGACGGGGCTGATCTCGCACATCGCCCACCCACCCGAGGTGCTCGACTCCGCGAACGCCCAGCACCGCCACGTGCTCGCCGCGGTCCGCCGCCACGACGAGGCGAGGGCTGCACGCGAAATGACGGAGCACCTGCGCGGCACCGAGCACGTGCTCGCCGGCCTGTTGCCGAAGGCCGGCGGCGTA
>Ga0335069_10007434_pt1 | contig 15827 bp, 15 predicted proteins | sample Lox_Sample_11_FD_206714 | JGI IMG/M metagenome (GOLD analysis project Ga0335069, IMG submission 206714) | Soil microbial communities from Loxahatchee National Wildlife Refuge, Florida, United States - Lox_Sample_1.1 | ecosystem: Environmental > Terrestrial > Soil > Wetlands | place: USA... | reverse complement strand
CCGCGCAGCGGCATGGACCTCCCCCAGGAAGGCAAGCCGTGAGCGAGCTCGCGCCGGGACGGATCATCGAGGCCGGAGAGCTGCGCCGCGACGTCGAGGAGACGCCCGACGTGTGCGTGATCGGCTCGGGCGCGGGCGGCGCCATCGTGGCCGCGCGCCTCGCCGCGCGCGGCCGGCGCGTGGTGGTGCTCGAGGAGGGCGGCTACTTCCCGCCCGACAAGGTCAAGATGGACGAGGCCTGGGCCTACCCGACGCTCTACCAGGAGCGGGGACAGAGGGCCACGGCGGACCTCGCCATCACCATCCTCCAGGGGCGGGCGGTGGGCGGCAGCACGCTCGTCAACTGGACGACGAGCTTCCGGACGCCGCCGCGCGTGCTGCGCCACTGGGCCGAGGTCTACGGCATCTCGGGGCTCGACGAGAAGGCGCTCGAGCCCCACTTCGAGGCGGTGGAGGAGCGGCTGCACATCGCCCCCTGGCCGCTCGAGGTCGTGAACGCGAACAACCGCGTCCTCTGGGAGGGCGCGGGGCGCCTCTCCTGGGACCGGGAGGTCATCCGGCGCAACGTGCTCGGCTGCCAGAACCTCGGCTACTGCGGCACCGCCTGCCCGGTCGGTGCCAAGCAGTCGATGGACCAGACCTACCTGCAGGACGCGGTGCGGGACGGGGCGCGCATCTACGCGCACGCGCGCGCCGTGCGCCTCGAGAAGTCCGGGCGGAAGGTCGCCGCGGTGCAGGCCCAGGCGATCGACCCCACGACCTTCAAGGCGACCGGGCGGAAGATCGTCGTCCGGCCGCGGCTGGTGGTGCTCTCGGGCGGCGCCGTCAACTCCCCGGAGCTCCTCCTCCGCAGCGGCTACGACCCGAGCGGCCGCGTCGGGAAGCGGACCTTCCTGCACCCGGTGGTGGCGAGCGCGGCCGTCTTCCCCGAGAGGGTGGATCCGTTCTACGGAGCGCCCCAGTCCGTCGCCTCGCACCAGTTCGCGGACCGCGGCAAGGGAAAGGTCGGCTTCTTCCTGGAGACCGCGCCGGTCCACCCGCTCCTCGTGGGCCCCTCGCTCGGCGGCTTCGGCGCCGAGCACGAGGAGCAGATGTCGAAGCTCGCGTACTCGAGCGCGCTCATCGCCCTCTCCATCGACGGGTTCCTGCCGGAGGAGGACGGCGGGACGGTGTCCGTCCGCTCCGACGGGCGGGTCCGCATCGACTACAGGATCCGGCCGGAGATCTGGGAGGCGCTGCGCGAGGGCAACAAGGCCCTCGCCCGCGTCCAGCTCGCCGCGGGCGCGAGCGCCGTCTACTCGCTCCACGAGAACCCCGTGGTCATGCGCACGGAGGCCGACGTCGCGCTCCTCGACCGCGCCCCCTGGGAGCCGCTCCGGGTCGCGCTGTTCAGCGCGCACGCCATGGGCGGCTGCGCCATGGGGCGCGACCCGGAGAAGAGCGTCGTGGACTCCCGGCTGAAGCTGCACTGGCTCGACAACGTCTTCGTGGTGGACGGCTCGGTCTTCCCCACCAGCCTCGGCGTGAACCCCCAGGAGACCATCTTCGGGATCGCCCACTGGGCGTCGGACCACATCGCCTCGGTCATCTAGGCGGGGCAGGGAGCGGGCCATGGATCGGATCGAGGGTCGGGTGGCGCTCGTCACCGGCGGCGGGCGGGGGATCGGGCGCGCCATCGCGCTCGCGCTGGCGCGCGCGGGCGTGCACGTCGCCGTCGCCGCCCGGAGCGTCCCGGAGATCGAGCAGGTGGCGGGCGAGGTCCAGGCGCTCGGCCGGCGCGGTTTCTTCTTCCCGCTGGACGTGATGGACCGCCACGCCATCGCCGGGGCGCCGGCGGTCGTGGCGCGGGCGCTCGGCCCCGTCGACATCCTCGTCAACAACGCCGGCATCCACGGCAGCGCCCCCTTCCAGCGGACCGACGATGCCCAGTGGGACGGCATGCTCGCGGTGAACCTGACGGCCCCGTTCCTGCTCACGCGTGCCTTCCTCCCGGGGATGTACGAGCGCGCCTTCGGCCGCGTCATCAACGTCGCCTCGGTGCTCGGCCGCGTGGCGGCGAAGTACTCAGCGGCGTACGTCGCCTCGAAGCACGGGCTCGTGGGGCTCACGCGCACGGTGGCGCTCGAGGGTGCGCGCAAGGGGATCACGGCGAACGCCATCTGCCCGAGCTGGGTGGACACCCAGATGATGCAGGAGGCCGTCCAGGCGGTGGTGGACGCGACCGGCCGCAGCGCCGAGGAGGCGCGCGCCGCGATGCTCTCGTCGAATCCCCGCGGCGAGCCTTCCTCGCCGGAGGAGGTCGCCGAGGTGGCGGTGCTCCTCGCCCGCAACCCCGCCATCAACGGACAGTGCCTGCTCGTCGACGGCGGCGAGGTGCAGGCCTAGCCGGGCTCCGGGACCCGTCGAGCCCCGCGCCTTCGGCGGGGGCCGGGATTCCCCCTCGTCCGCCGCCCCTACCGGATCTCGACCGCCCGGTAGCCGATCCGGACCGCGCCCCAGTGCTGCCCGCGAACCATCACGGGGACCGAGAGGTCGGCCATGATCTCCCCGGTGTCGCGCTGGTACCGCTGCAGCAGGTAGGGCGCCTCGTTCTTCGCGGCGGCCGCCCCGGTGCGATCGTCGAAGATGCGCTTCGTCCGGTTGTTGACGAGGTCGGTGGCCGGGTTGCCCGTGAGCGGCAGCGAGTAGCGCTGGTTGTGCGTGGGCAGGTAGCCGTGGCGATCGACGAGCACCGCGAAGACGATCGTCGGAGACTTCGCCAGGACCGCCTCCTCGATGGGCAGGATGTCCCGGTCGGACAGCCGGTCCCAGTCCGTCGTGAACTTGGGCGGATCGGTCGCCGGGATCGGGTAGTAGAGCGAGGCGAAGAGCCTTTCCGGGGTCACCTCCCGGCGGGTCATCCACCGCTCCAGCGTCTCGGCGCAGCGGGCCGCGAAGTCGTTCGCGAGCGCCAGCATCTCGCGGTCCTGGGGCGTCAGGCCGTCGTTCGGAGGCGCGGACGCGCTCCGGGACTGCGCCTCGGCCCGCGCCCCGGCGGAGAGGAGGCCGATGCAGGCCGCACCGAGCAAGGCGTATCCGACAGGTAGCTTCCGGTTCATGTGGGACCTCGCTATTGGCCGAGCCGTTCCATGGCTGCCTTCATGCTGACCCGCAGCCGGTCGAGGGTCTTCGTGAGCTGCCCGATCTCGTCGGCGAGGTCGGATCGGATCGGTGCGTCGAGGCGCTCGCCGAGGCTGATCTCCTCGGCGGCCGCGGTGAGGGCGACGACGGGCCGCATCGCCTGTCGCACGAGGAGGAACATCGCGAGCACGGTCACCGCGGTGAAGGCGCCGAAGATGCCGAGGAGCGTGAGGAAGAGCTGCCGCTGCCGCGCCGCGATCCGCTCCATCGAGACGCCGATCCGGAAGCCGCCCCAGCGCTTCCCCTTCACGTAGATCGGGGAGGAGACGTCCCACATCGTCTCGCCGGTGTCCCGCTGGTACACCTGCAGGAAGCCGGTCTCGGCGTTGCGGGCCGCCGCGATGCCCACCGGGTCGTCGAAGATGCGCTTCGTCCGGTTGCCGGCGAGGTCCTTGTCGGCCACCCCCGTCACCGGCTTCTGGTACCTCGTGTTGTGCGTCGGCAGGTAGCCGTTCTCGTCGACCCCGACCGCGAACACGAAGTCGTCCTGGTCGAGGAACTTGTCCTGGAACACGAGCACCGCGCGGTCCGTCACCGCGTCGTAGCGCGTGTGGTACTTCGGCTTGGCGCCCCAGTCGTATCCCTTGATCTCCACGTAGTTTCTGTCGAAGACGTCGTTCACGGTGACGAGGCCGCTGTCGATGGCGCCGTCGAGGACGTCGCCGTACTCGCGAGCCCCGAGCGTCGCGGCCAGGCGCGCCTTCTCCAGGGTCAGCCGCTCCATCTGGCGGGTCTCGTGAAACGTGATGACGAGCGCCGCCCCGGCGGTGAGGGCGACGAGCAGGACCGCCAGCTTGAGGGAGATCTTCGCACCGAGGCTCTTGCGGACGGACGTGACGATCGACATCGGGCCTCCCGGGAGAGGGGGTGGGTCTACGGGTTCTCGAGAGCCTTGCAGAACTCGGCCCGGTCGGCCGGGTCCTCGATCTGCGCGGCGAGGTCGTTGACGAGGGCGGCGGCCGCCGAGAGCGCGAAGGGCGCGTCCGGCGACACGCGGCGCACCGACTCCTCGACGTACACCTTGGCGATGGGCCCGACGTGGCGCGCCAGCTGCTTGGCGCACCGGCCGAGGAAGGCCGAGGACGCCGGGTTGGCGGCGGCGACGCGCGACAGGCCGACCGACGACGACGACTTGGACCAGCTCACCCCGGTGTTGGCGAGGACCTTCGAGTCGGACGCCGGCGTCTGGGACCCGGCCCCCGGCGGCGGCGCGCCTGCGGGGGCGACCGACGAGGCGCCGGGGCCCGACGGGGCCGCCCGCGGCGGGTCCTCCGGGCCCTGCCCGAAGGTCCCGTCCGCGATGGCCCTCTTGAGCTTGTTCGTCGCGACGCGGATGGCGACGGTCGCGAAGGACGCGTTTAAGGTCGAGTCGGCGACGACCGCGAGGACGTGGCCCCGGGCACTCGGCTCGGCGAGGTTCTGCAGGAGCAGCTTGCCGTCGGCGAACGACGCCCAGATCGACTCCCAGGCGTCCTGCTGGAGGCGGACCGTATCCACGGCCTTGGCCAGCGTGCCGCTCACTTGCCCGCAGAGCGAGCGGTCGTAGATGGCTCGTCCCCGGCAGTCGACGAGCCTGCCGGTGGCGTCGAAGACGATGGCGGCGCTGACCCCGGACAGCCCCAGCACGCCTTGCAGGATGTCTTCCACGTCACGCCTCCTTCTGCCCGACGGCTCCGGCGAGGAGCTTCTCGATCGACGCGACGGAGCTCGGCGGCTCCACGAAGGCCGCGACGAGCTCCGCGCCGGCGACGGCGATCACGCCGCCGCGGCCGGGCCCGTTGAAGGCGACCCGGCGCAGGTGGCCGAGGCCGAGCTCGTCGCCGGCCTCCCCGAGGGTGCTCGAGAGGAAGCCGACGACCGCGGCCACGCGCTCCCCCTCCCGCTCGCGCATCACCTCGACGACCCCGCCCTGGCGGGTGCTGACGAGGGCGCTCTTCACCTCGGGAAGCTTGGCGATGAGGGGCGGGATGGTCATGGGCGGGCTCCGCGGGCCAGGTCGGGATCCGTGGGCATGTCGGGTCTCTCTCCTCTCCAAGTCGAACCCCTCAGTCGAGCGGCGAGGCGCCGCGCGGCCACGGGTCCAGTCCCGCGCTCCGCCGGCAGGCGTCGATGAGAAGGACGACCTCCTCGGGCGGCCAGTGCGCCGGAGGCCGCGGCATCTCCGACAGGGGGCGGGTCTCCGCCCACCGCTCGCCGTCCGACGCGGCCCACACGTGCCAGGTGGTGAGCACGCGCTTCCGCTCGGCGGCGGCGAGCATCAGCATGTTCTCCGCGATGCAGTTCAGCCGCTCCACCTCGCCCTCGGAGCGCCGCGCGAGCAGGAGGGCGGCGTCCGCCGACAGCAGGATCGGGGGTGCGCCCCGGCCGAGCGCCGCCTCGAGCCAGGTCCGCACGTACCGCGCGGTCTCCTCGGGCCGGAACCGGGGAATTTCGAGCTCGACCGCCCTTCCGCCGGGGAAGTCGACGCCGGCGCCCGCGAGCGCTGCCGCGAGGCCGGGCTCCCCGGCCAGGACGACCTTGTAGGCCCCGGTCCAGAGCGCGGCTGCGACCACCCGGGCGACGGCCGCGAAGGAGCCGCTCGCCGGATCGACGGCGTCCGCGATCACGAGGGCCGGGGGGGCCCCGGCGCGGCGCTCCTCCGAGAGCCTCTCGACGAGCGCGTTCGCCCTCGCCTCCTCCGCGTGCTCGTCCGGCGCGCCGGCGGCGCGGCACAGGTGCTCGAGGAGGCCACCGGCCGGAAGCTCGTCGAGAGAGACGGAGAGCACCCGCCGGGAGGCGCCGAGGTCGGAGGCCACGGCCCGGCACAGCGCCCCGCGGCCCGAGCGACCGCTGCCCGCCAGGGTGACGAGCATCGTCGACGGGTCCTCGACGGCGCCGAGGAGCATCCTCCGCACGGTCGCGAGCGGATCGAGGCGATAGGGCTCCTCCGGGTCGACGTCCGCGAAGGGGCGGCGGACGAGGCCGAGCGCCCGCGCCAGCGGGGCCGGCGCCGGGGGCGGCGGGCGCCTCTCCGCCGGCGCCGGCTCGCCATCCGGCGCGGGAGCCAGCGGGACGGCGGAGGCGCTTCCCCGCATCGATGCGAGATCCTGGAGGATGCGCCTCGCGTCCCAGAGGAGGACCTCCGCGGAGGCGTGGCGCGCCCGGGGGGACTTCGCCAGGGCGCGCTCGAGGAGAGCGGCGCATGCGGGTGGGAGGTCCCGCACGAGCTGCCGCGGGTCGGGGACGGGGGCGCGCAGGTGGGCCTGCTCGATCGCGGCGAGGTCCTCGCCGTCGTAGGGAGGGCGGCCGGTGAGCAGCTGGAAGTAGGAGGCCCCGAGGGAGTAGATGTCGGAGGCGGGCGTCGCGGCCTCGCCGCTCCAGACCTCCGGGGCCGTGTAGTACGGCGTGCCCACGCGCAGGTGCGCGTTGCCGGTCCAGGGACCCGCCGACCCGAGGGCCATGCCGAAGTCCCCGAGCTTCACGACCCCCCCGGCCCCCATGAGCAGGTTCGCGGGCTTCACGTCGCGATGGACGATCCCCGAGCGGTGGGCGGCGTGCAGCGCCGCCGCGGCCTGGGCGAGCGCGTCGGTGGCCCGTTCCGGCGAGAGCGGTCCGCCCTGCGCGACGGCGGCCTCGGCCGACGGTCCGGGGACGTACTCCATGGCGATGTAGCAGTGCTCGGCCTGCCGGGCCGCGCCGTAGATCTGCACGACGCGCGGGTGGTTGAGCCGCGCGATCAGCCTCGCCTCGGCGAGGAACCACTGGACCGGGTCGTGCCCGTTCGCCTCGGCCGCGCGCCAGGAGAGGACCTTGACCGCGGTGGGCCGCAGGAGCGCCTCGTCCTGCGCGAGGTAGACCACCCCCATCCGGCCGCGCCCGATGACCCGCTCCAGGCGGTAGTTGCCGAGCTTGGCGCCGACGAGTCCGGCCAGGTCGGGCGTCTTGTAGGCGCGGGACTCAGGCACGAGGAGGTCCGCCCTCGTTGGCCCGCGACCTTCGCCGCGCGACGCGCGCGCCTTGGGTCGCTCCCGGGGCTTCCGTTCGCGGCTCCATGGCGGGTCGCTAGCGGGCTCCGCCGGACGCGGCGGTGCGGGACGCCTCGTCCAGGTCCTTCAGGAGGCCGAGGAGCACGGCCTGCGGGTCGAGCTCGACCGCGACGGCCGCGGGAAGCTCGGGGCCGTCCGCCTCGTGGTCGAACACGAACTCGCCGTCCTTCCAGTCGAACAGCTCGCGCATCGCCATCTCGATCTGCTGGCGGAGCGACTCCTGGACCGCGGCCGCGTCCGCCGCGCCCTCGCGGACGAGCATGGCGGCGACCGTCGAGTCCTCCCCGTCGGTGGCCGGCAGCGCCCGGAGCGCGACCGGCGAGATCTTCCGGTTGCGGAGAAGCATCTCCCCCACCCTCGGCGTTCCCGGCGAGGTCCCGCCGGTCACCCTGCCGTTGCGGAAGCGGAGAGCCCCCATGCCGGCCGAGGATCGGCACACGAGCAACCCGGTGCGCCTCGCTCCCCTCAGGAACTCGACCAGGTCCGGCAGAGCGAAGGCGCTCAGCCGACCGGAGAAGACCGCGCCCGGCGCCGCGCTCCCCGGAGCTGCGCCGCGGCCGAGAACCGCCGACGAGGACGCCGTCGACGCCGGGGCGCTCCCGCTCGCCGGCCCGGCCGGGGAGGCCGCCGGGGCTCGCTCGGCAGCGAGGCGGCGCGCCTGGGCGATGCAGTCGAGCCCCAGGAGCACCGAGTTCCGTTCGCCCGGGTCGAGCTGCCCCGACAGGAGCTCGCGGAAGGCCGTCTCGGCCGACTCGTACTTGCCGAGCCGGACGAGCATCCACGCGAGCGCCTCGCGCGCCTGGACGAACTCCGGAGAGGCGGCCGCGATCCTCTCGAGGACCCGCAACGCCCGGACGCTCGGCGGCCCTTCCTCCTCCTGCAGGAGCGCGCTCGCGTCCGCCTGGCTGAGCGCCCCCCTGCGCACGCCCTCGACCACCGCGCGGAACCGGCTCGCGGCCGGGGTCTCCACGGCCCGGGCGAAGGACTCGGCGCCGGCGAGGTCCTCGCGCTGGAGCGCCCGCCGGGCGAGGAACAGCGGCGGCTCGTCCCAGGAGGGGTCCGCGGTCCATGCCTGCTGCGCCGCGTGGACGCACTCGTCGTCCCGCTTCAGGGCGAGGAGGATTCGCGCCTCCGTCATCCACGACCGTCCCGTGCCCCATGCGTCGCCGAGCCGGCCGAAGAGGATCCGCGCGCTCTTGAGCCAGGGGAGGGCCTGCGCCGGGTCGGCGCCGCGGGCGAGCAGCTCGGCGGCCGCCCACTGGCTCACCGCCTGCGCCCCGGCGCCGAGGCGCTTCGCGATGGCGAGGGACTCCTTGACGAGCGGCCGGGCCGCGCCGGGCTCGCCGTTCCGGAGGGCGGCCAGGCCGCCCCAGTGCAGCGCGAGCCATCGGAACGACAGGTTGGGCTGGCTGTCGGTCGCGAGCCTCTGCAGGATGCGCCCCCCCGCGACGCCGTCGCCGGCCATCACGCTCCCGACGCCGTCGACCAGGATCCGCATCAGGCGGTCCTGGTCCTCTCCCGAGAGGGGCTCGGCCCCCGCCTCGGGCGAGGCGGCGGGGGGGGCGTCCCGGAGCTCTCGCTGCAGGGCGACCGCCTGCGTGAGCTGCCCCCGCACGAGCGAGCGGCGGAGTCCGGCCCAGCGGCTCTCCGCCGGCGCGAGGCGCCGCGCGGGTGTGGCTCCGTTCGACGCCGGGCTCCGCGTGAGCGGGATCGGCGGGGGGGTCATCGAGCCGAGGACCTCCGGCGCGGGCGACGAACCGGCCGAGCGGGCCGGCAGCGGCGGCGGACGGCCCGTCGACGGCCAGGCGCGCAGGGCCTTCTCGAACGCCGCCGTTCCGTTCGACGGGTCGACGACGGCGAGGAGCATGCCTTCCGGGTGGATCGCGGTCAGGACGGCCCGGTCCGGGGCCTTCACGGCGATCTCCTCGACGCTCGAGAAGCCCAGCGCCTCCCCGGCAGCGGCGAACTCGCGGACGGCCGCCGCTGCCGCCGCGCCGTGCGTCTCGGTCAGGGCGAGCGGGCCCGCGGACGGCTCGAGCGGACGACCGCCGAGGTCGCAGGCGACGACCCCGCGCACCGCGGTTGGTTCGTCGAAGAGTGAAAGGAGAGCCATCGGTCGGATCAGATCATTCGCAACTGCGCAAAGTGCGGATGCAATCGTTACGCGAGCGGCAATAATTGCGATCCATGGTCAATTCGGGCGCGGGCGACCCGCCACCGCCCTTCGCCTTCGAGCGTAGAAATGGCTGTAACTATCGTCAAGTGCCGGTAGGCGACCCTCCGCTACATTCGCGCACGGAGTGTGAAGAGGTAGACGTGCGCCGGGCGGCCGATCCGCGCGCAAACATCGCCACCCCGCCTGGAGCGGAGGCGCCGGCACGCCTCGCCGCGCGAGACGGGTGGTCGGGGCGACCGCCGTCGGAGGGGTCCGCTAGCGTCGGCCGGTGTCGCCGGCCGCGGCGGCGCGCCGGAGAGCCGAAGGGAGACCCCATGGAGCGACGCAACGCCACTCTGCTCCGCGCCGCGGACGTCGCGGGCGGGGCGCGCACCTATGCCCAGACCCTCAACCCCCGCTCCCGGTTCCGGGGCACCGAGCTCGCGACGCTCGGGGGCCTCGCGCGGGCGCGGGTGAGCCACGCGACGCTGCCCGCCGGTGCGGAGTCTTTCGCCTACCACGCCCACGACGTGCAGGAGGAGTGGATGTACGTGCTCTCGGGCGAGGGCCTGGCCATCGTCGACGGGAAGGAGCTGCCGATCGGCCCGGGGGACTTCCTCGCCTTCCCGGCCCCGCAGGTTCCCCACCTGGTGCGGAACCCCGGCCCCGGGGAGCTCTCGTACCTCATGGGCGGCGAGCGCCCGGCGACGGACGTCCTCACCTACCCCGAGAGCGGCTGCCGGTACCTCGTGCGCGGGGAGGACGGCCGCGCGGCGTTCTACCGGCTCGACGCCCCCGAGTTCCCCTTCCGCGAGGAGTGACGGCCGGCCCCTCGGGGGACGGGAGCCCGCGCCTGACGCAGGACAAGGGCCAAGGCGGAGCGGCTCCACCGCCGTGCTTGACTCCCCCGGGGCCTATGGGTTCGGATCGCCCCTTTCCTTCCCCCGGAGCGAGAGCGCCGCCATGCAGACCAAGTACCTCCTGTCCGAAGATCAGATCCCCACCCACTGGTACAACGTGATCCCGGACCTCCCGGCACCGATGGCGCCGGTGATCCACCCGGGGACGAAGAAGCCGGTGACCCCCGACGACCTGCTCCCGCTCTTCCCGATGGGGCTCATCGAGCAGGAGGTCTCCCGCGAGCGCTTCGTGAAGATCCCCGACGAGGTCCGCGAGATCTACCGCATCTGGCGCCCGAGCCCGCTCTTCCGCGCCCGGCGCCTCGAGAAGGCCATCGGGACGCGCTCCCGCATCTACTACAAGTACGAGGGAGTCTCGCCCGCCGGATCGCACAAGCCGAACACGGCGGTGCCGCAGGCGTACTACAACAAGATCTTCGGCACCAAGCGCATCGCCACCGAGACCGGGGCCGGGCAGTGGGGCAGCTCCATGGCGCTCGCGGCCAACATGTTCGGCCTCGACTGCACCGTCTACATGGTGAAGGTGAGCTTTCACCAGAAGCCCTACCGGAAGAGCATGATGCAGCTGTGGGGCGCCGAGGTCATCGCCTCGCCGTCCGACCGCACCAACGCCGGCCGGGGAATCCTCGCGAAGGACCCGAAGAGCCAGGGATCGCTCGGCATCGCCATCAGCGAGGCCGTCGAGGACGCCGCCACCCACAAGGACACGCGCTACGCGCTGGGGAGCGTGCTCAACCATGTCTGCATGCACCAGACGGTGATCGGGCTCGAGGCGAAGGAGCAGATGAAGGTCGCCGGGGACTACCCCGACGTGGTCATCGGCTGCCACGGCGGGGGGTCGAACTTCGCCGGCATCAGCTTCCCCTTCGTCGCCGACAAGGCGGCGGGCAAGAAGGTGCGCCTCGTCGCCGCCGAGCCCGCGAGCTGCCCCACGCTCACCAAGGGCGTCTACGCCTTCGACTTCGGCGACACCGCCCAGATGGCGCCCATCGCCAAGATGTACACGCTCGGGCACGACTTCATGCCGCCGGGCATCCACGCCGGCGGGCTGCGCTACCACGGGGCGGCGCCGCTCGTGTCCCAGCTCGTCGACGCCGGCATCGTCGAGGCGAAGGCCGTCGGCCAGCTCGCCTGCTTCGACGCGGCCGTGACCTTCGCCCGCTCCGAGGGCATCATCCCGGCCCCGGAGTCGTCCCACGCCATCCGCGTCGCCATCGACGAGGCCGAGCGCGCGAAGGAGGAGGGGAAGGAGCGGGTCATCCTCTTCAACCTCTCGGGCCACGGCCACGTCGACATGGCCGCCTACGATGCGTACTTCGCCGGCCAGCTCGAGGACTTCGAGTACCCGGCCGACAAGGTGCGGGAGGCGCTCGCGCGGCTCCCCAAGGTCGAGCCGGTCGGGTAGCCCCGCAGCGGTGCGATCGATCGCCCTAGCGCTCGCCCTCGCCGCGCTGGCGCCCGACGCCGGCGCCGCGGACGTGGTCCGCCTCGGCAACCTGAAGTTCGCCCACTACGGCGCCGTCTCGTACATGGCCGAGCACTGCGGCAAGTTCGGGCTCCAGGTGGAGGAGACGGTCTTCCCGAAGGGCATCGACATCTTCCCGGCGCTGGTCCGCGGCGAGGTGGACGTCGCGGCGAGCGCCGCCGACGCGGCCATCGCGAACCGCGCCGGGGGCGGGGCCATCTACGTGGTCGCCGGCTTCGCCCGGGGCGGGGCGCGCCTCGTCGCCCGCGCCGACCTGCCGGTCGCGGTCGTCGCCGACCTGAAGGGGCGCCGGGTCGGCGTGGCGCGCGGCGGCGCCCAGGAGCTGCTCCTCAAGGCCGAGCTGGCGCGAAGCGGGCTCACCTGGTCGGAGGAGCCGGGCAGGGGCGACGTCCAGGTCGTGTACCTGCAGTTCGCGGACCTGAACCAGGCGCTCCTGCAGAAGCAGATCGACGCGATGTGCCAGTCCGAGCCGCAGTCCGCGCAGGCGCTCGCGAAGGGTTACGGCAAGGAGCTCTCGAAGCCCTACGACACGCCGCTCGGCGAGCCGGTGCGAGTGCTCGTCATGTCCGAGAAGATGTACCGGGAGCGCCCCGACGTGGCCCGCCGGGTGCTCGAGTGCTTCGTCGACGCGACCCGGACCTTCCTCGAGCGCCCGCAGCTCGCCGAGAAGTACGTGCGCGAGCGGATGTTCAAGGGCCAGCTCTCGGCCGAGGAGTACCGGGACGCCATGTCGAACGCCGCCTTCACCTACGACGTCACCGTCGAGCACGTCCAGACGACGACCGACCTCATGGTGAAGTACGGCGTGGGGAAGCTCGCCTCGCCACCCGCCGCCGCCGACTGGGTGAAGCTCGACCTCCTCGGGCAGGCGAAGCAGAAGCTCGGCGTGCGATAGATCCCTCCCATGGCGCGCCCCGGCCGGCTCCTCTGGTCGCTCGTCGTGCCCGTCGCCGTGGTGGCGGGGTGGGAGGTCGCCTGCCGGGCGGGGATCTTCTCGCCGCTCGTGCTCCCCTCCCCGCTCCAGGTGCTCCGCCGGTGGGGGGCCTACGCGAGCCCGCTCTCCCCGTTCGACCCGTCGCGCGAGAGCTACCTCGCCTGGCTCGCCTCCGGCGAGCTCTGGCAGGACGCGCTCGGGAGCCTCTACCGGGTCTCGGTCGGCTTCGCCATCGGCGCGGCCCTCGCGATCCCGCTCGGCCTCGTCATGGGCGCGAGCGGCCTCGCGCACGCCGTCCTGAACCCGTTCCTCCAGGTGCTCCGCCCCATCCCGCCCATCGCCTTCATCCCTCTCGCCATCCTCTGGTTCGGGCTCGGAAACCCGCCGGCGATCTTCCTCATCGCGCTGGGGGCGTTCTTCCCGGTGCTCGTGAACACCGTCGCGGGCGTCCGGAACGTGGACGCGATCTACCTCCGCGCCGCGCGGAACCTCGGCGCGAGCGACCTCACCGTCTTCCTGCGCGTCATCCTGCCGGCGGCCACCCCTTACATCCTCGCCGGCGTGCGCATCGGCATCGGCATCGCCTTCATCGTGGTGATCGTCGCGGAGATGACCGCCGTGAACCGGGGCCTCGGCTACCGCATCCTCGAGGCCCGCGAATACTTCTGGTCCGACAAGATCATCGCCGGGATGGTCACGATCGGCCTCCTCGGCCTCGCCATCGACTGGCTCGTCGGGCGGCTCAACGCGCGGCTGCTGCGCTGGCACCGGGGGGTGGAGGGGTGACGGCACCGGCCGTCCGCGCGGAGGGGCTCTCGGTGGCGTTCGCCGGCCCGGAGGGCGAGGTGCGGGCGCTCGAGCGCATCGACCTCGACGTCGCGGACGGCGAGTTCGTGTGCCTGCTCGGGCCCTCGGGTTGCGGCAAGTCGACGCTCCTCAACGCCGTGGCGGGCTTCGTCCGCCCCACCGCCGGACGGGTCCTCGCCGGCGACCGCGAGGTGCAGGGGCCGGGACCGGACCGCGCCATGGTGTTCCAGGAGTACGCCTTGTTCCCCTGGATGACGGTGGCGGAGAACGTCGCCTTCGGCCTCGAGGCGAAGGGGCTCGCGCGGCCGGAGATCCGGCGGACCGTCTCCGAGTGGCTCGAGAAGCTCCACCTCGGGGGCTTCGGCGACCGCTTCCCGAAGGACCTCTCCGGCGGGATGCGGCAGCGGGTGGCGATCGCCCGCGTGCTCGCGATCGCGCCTCCGATCCTGCTCATGGACGAGCCCTTCGGCGCGCTCGACGCCCTCACCCGCCGCAACCTCCAGGACGAGCTCCTCCGGGTGTGGTCGGGCTCGGGGCGGACGGTGCTCTTCGTCACCCACGGCATCGAGGAGTCGGTCTACCTCGCCGACCGCGTGGTGGTGATGACGCACCGCCCCGGCGCGGTGAAGGAGGTCGTGCCGGTCGCGCTCCCGCGCCCGCGCGACCCGTCGGCACAGGACTTCAACGCGCTCAAGCGGCGCCTCTCGGAGCTGGTGATGGAGGAGCAGGCCCGCCACGAGCTCGACGAGCTCGGGGTGGCGGGGCGCGGCGCGGCCTAGGTGTGGGCGATGCGCGAGTACGTCGGGCGGGTGCGCTCGACCTGCCGCACCGGCGCGCTCGTGTAGTCGGGCAGGAGCTCCAGGAAGGAGTCGAAGCTCTCGAGGCCCACGCCGCCGAGCAGCGGCATCCCCCGCACCCAGAAGCTCGCGCCGTCGGGCCCGACGAACAGCGCCTGCCGGTGGCGGAAGTCGACGACCACCGACCGCAGCTCGTCCCAGTGGATGACCTCGATGACGCGCCCGTCGCCGCGGATGCGCCGCACGCCGCTGCCGTCGAGGTAGACGGCGCCGAGCCGCCACGCCTCCTCGCGCTGCGCGAGCCACAGCATCGCGCCCGCCGCCGCGGCCGGCAGCGGGAGGACGGCCGCGAGCTTCCAGAAGCCGGGCATGAGGAGGAGGAAGGCGGTGGAGAGCGCCATGGCCGCGACGAGCATCGCGGCGGGGGCGATTGCGAGGCAGCGGTAGCGGAAGGTCATGGGTCTCTCCCCTTGCGGCACGTGGGAAGGATCCATACACCCGGGGCGTCGCCCCTCAAGTTCCTGGCCGCGGAGCGGTCCGGCCGCCGCGGTCAGCCGCCGGCCGGCTCGACGAACAGGTCGGGGACGAGCTCGCCGCCCGGAACGGCCGCGTAGCGGGAGAGGTCCGTCACCCCCTCGGACGCGAGCACCTCGTCGTCGATGAAGAAGTTGCCGGTGCAGGTGCGCGCCTCCCGGAGCAGCACGCAGCGCGCCGCGTCGGCGACGATCTCGGGCCGCCTGGCGCGCCGGGCGAGCTCGTCCCCGCCGAGCAGGTTCAGGGCGGCGGTGTCGATGATCGTCCGGGGCCAGAGCGCGTTCACGGCGATGCCCCTCTCCCGCAGCTCCTCCGCCATGCCGAGCACGCACATGCTCATGCCGAACTTGGCCATGGTGTAGGCGAGGTGCGGCGCGAACCACTGGGCGCGCATGTCGAGGGGCGGCGACAGGTTCAGGATGTGGGGGTTCTCGGCCCGGGCGAGGTGGGGGAGGCAGGCCTGGGAGGCGAAGAAGGTCCCGCGCGCGTTCACCTGCTGCATGAGGTCGTAGCGCTTCGGCGGGGTCTCCGCGGTGCCGGCGAGGAAGATGGCGCTCGCGTTGTTCACGAGCACGTCGATCCCGCCGAATCGATCGACCGCCGCCTCGACCGCGACCCGGATCTGCTCCTCGTCGCGGACGTCGAGAGCGAGGGCGAGCGCGCGGCCCCCCGCCCGCTCGATCTCCTCGGCGGCGGATTGGATCGTGCCGGGGAGCTTCGGGTTCGGCGCCGCCGACTTCCCGGTGACGACCACGTTCGCGCCGTCGCGCGCCGCGGCGAGGCCGATGGCCTTGCCGATGCCCCGGCTCGCGCCGGTGATGAAGAGGGTCTTTCCCTTGAGCGTTCGCATGGCGTCCCCCAGGTCCGTTCGCGCCCGGAGCATTCGCCGCCGGCGGGCGGGCGCGCAAGGGCCAGGGAAGGTCCTCCCCGCCCGGCGCCGCGCCCCCGCGGGTCGACCCTCCACCCGTCGCGTGTGGACCGGCGCCGAC
>Ga0335069_10007433_pt1 | contig 15828 bp, 14 predicted proteins | sample Lox_Sample_11_FD_206714 | JGI IMG/M metagenome (GOLD analysis project Ga0335069, IMG submission 206714) | Soil microbial communities from Loxahatchee National Wildlife Refuge, Florida, United States - Lox_Sample_1.1 | ecosystem: Environmental > Terrestrial > Soil > Wetlands | place: USA... | reverse complement strand
ATGGCGCAGCGCGTGATGATCGCGATGGCGATCGCGTGCCGCCCGCGCCTGCTCATCGCCGACGAGCCGACGACGGCGCTCGACGTGACGATCCAGGCGCAGATCCTCGCGCTGCTGCACAGGCTCCGGCGCGAGCGCGACATGGCGCTGCTGCTGATCACGCACGACCTCGGCGTGGTCGCCGAAGTCGCGCGGCGCGTGCTCGTGATGTACGCGGGCCAGGTCGTCGAGGCCGGCGCGGTGCCCGCGATCTTCGAGGCGCCGCGCCATCCCTACACCGCCGCGCTGCTCGCCGCGCTTCCCGAGCGCAACCGCGGACGCCGTCGGCTGGCGGCGCTGCCGGGCGTCGTGCCGGGTCTCGCGGAGCGACCCGCGGGTTGCCGGCTCGCGCCGCGCTGCCCCCGCGCACAGCCGCGCTGCAGCGCGGAGTCGCCGCCGCTCTACGCCCTCGGCGCCGGGTCCGCGCGCTGCTTCTATCCGCTGCCCGCCTCGGGCGGCGATCCCGTCGCGGCGACGCGCGCAGCCCTCGTGCCGGTGGAAGCGATGGGCGGGCGTCCGGCATGAACGCCGCGTCCTTCCCGCTCGTCGAGGCGCACGGCCTGGCGCGGCACTACTCGGTCGATGCCGGCCTGCTGCGGCCGAAGGCCGTGCTGCGCGCGCTCGACGGCGTGTCGTTCGCGCTCGCGGCCGGCCGCACCCTCGCGGTCGTCGGCGAATCCGGGTCGGGCAAGAGCACGCTCGCGCGCCAGGTCACGATGATCGAGCCGCCGACCGCGGGCCGCCTCGAGATCGACGGCGCCGACGTGGCGCAAGCCGATCGCTCGCGCCGCCGCCGTCTGCGGCGCACGGTGCAGATGGTCTTCCAGAACCCTTACGCGAGCCTCAATCCGCGCAAGACGATCCTGCGCGCGCTCGAGGAGCCGCTCGTCATCCACGAGCCGGAGTTCGGAGCTGCGGCACGCGCCGAACGCGTGCGCGCGATGCTCGCGCGCGTGGGGCTGGAGGCCGCCCATGCCGGCCGCTACCCGCACATGTTCTCGGGCGGGCAGCGCCAGCGCATCGCGATCGCGCGGGCGCTGATGCTCGCGCCGCGCGTCGTCGTCGCCGACGAGCCGGTGTCGGCACTCGACGTGTCGGTGCAGGCGCAGGTGCTGAACCTGCTGATGGACCTGCAGGACGAGACGCAGGTCGCGTATCTGCTCATCTCGCACAACCTCGCCGTCGTGGAGCTGATCGCCGACGAGGTACTGGTGATGCTGCTGGGGCGGGTCGTCGAGCGGGCGCCCAAGGCGCGGCTGTTCGCGGCGCCCGCGCATCCGTACACGCGCGCGCTGCTCGCGAGCACGCCGAGGCTCGATGCGCCCGCGGACGCGGGCGACCGCGCGCCGATCCGCGGCGAGCTGCCGTCGCCGCTCGTGCCGCCCTCGGGTTGCGCCTTCCGAACCCGCTGCCCTCACGCCACGGGTGCGTGCGCCGAGGTCGTGCCACCGCTCGAGGCGATCGGACCCGCGCACGAAGCCGCGTGCATCCGCTGGCGCGAGGTCGGCTGAAAGGACCGCGCCGGTACGAAGGCTCGGCGTCAGGGCCGCGTCGCGCGGGGCACCTGTGGCGGCAGCGGCATGGAACGGCGGGCCATCACGTCGCGCACGCGGTTTGGATAGTCGCTGATGATGCCGTCGATGCCCCAGCCGATCAGCCGGTCGACGTCGGCCGGATCGTTCACGGTCCACGGAATCACCTTCAGGCCGAGTTCGTGCGCCGTGGTGAGCGCCTCGCGCGTGAGGTTGCCGTGATAGGGCGCCCACGCCGTGCAGCCGGCTTGCTTCGCCAGGTGCGGCACGCTCGGCACGGCGCTCAGCGGCAGCCCGTCGGTCCAAGCACTGCCCTCGAGGTTGTCGAAGCCGCGGGTGCGCGCGGTGAGGCACACCGTCTCCATGCGCGGCTCGAGGGCATGCACGACCTTGAGCGTGCGCCAGTCGAAGCTCTCGATCATGACGCGACTGGTCATGCCGGCGGCCCGCACGACGCCGAGCAGTGCGCGCGCGAACGGCTCGGGCGCGAGCGTGGCCTCGGGACGGTCGGGAAACACCTTCGTCTCGATGTCGAAGCGCACGTGATCCGCGTGCATCGATCGCACGAGCTCGAACACCTGCTGCAGCGACGGCCGGCGCTCGCCGTCCCGCGGCGTCTGCTCCGGGAACTGCCGCGCATAGTCGCTCGCGGGGTCGATGCGGCCGACGTCGTAGGTCTGCAGCTCCGCATACGTGATCGAACGGATCAACGGGCCACGAGCGGGCAGCCAGCGGCCCTGCGCGTCGCGTGTGATCGCCGGTGGCAGCTCGGGATCGTGCGAGATCACGACGACACCGTCGGCGGTGATGGCGGCGTCCATCTCCAGCGTGTCGACGCCGATCTCGAGCGCGCGACGGAAGGACGCGAGCGTGTTCTCCGGCTCGAGGCCGCGCGTGCCGCGATGGCCCTGCAGGTCGAAGGCAGGCGCGGGCACGGCCACCGCCCAGATGAGCGCCGCCGCGAGCCGGACGATCGCGGCGCGGGCCCTCCTCACCGCGTCAGTTGAAGCGGCCTCGTGCGCCGGCGACGCTGAAGCGGCCGGCCCCGAGGAGCATCACCGCCAGCGAGCCGAACAGGTACATCGCCTGCAGCTCGAGCTGGTAGCCGCCCGTGTTCTTGTTGAGCATGAAGAGCTGGCTCGTGTGCGCCAGCAGCACGGCCACGATCATGTTCACGAAGATGAGGAACGCACCGACGCGCGCCCACAGGCCAAACACGATCAGCAGCGGGCCGAGAACCTCGCCCACGTACACGAGGTAGCCGAGCGCTGGCGGCAGGCCGAGCTTCTCGACTCCGCCGGTCACGAAGGCGATGCCGCCGGTGATCTTGGCGACGCCGTGGAAGAGGATGAGGATGCCGAGCACGAGGCGCAGCACGAGGCGGCCCAGGTCGCTCATCGCATCGCCGCTCGGGCCGTTGGCCATGTCGCAAACTCCATCGATGGTGTGGACGAGGATGCAAGCCTACACCGACGGCCGACGGCGCATCCCTCGCGCGTCATCCGATGGTCATGAGCGTCGCATTCCCGCCGGCGGCAGCGGTATTGATCGAGAGCGTGCGCTCGACCATGAGGCGCTCGAGCGGGAACGTGCGGGCCGCGACATCGGCTTCGGTGGCCAGCGTGTGCAGGCTGACGATGGGTCCGGCGCGCGCAGCCAACGCCCGGCTGGCGTCCGCCAGGCCCGCATCGCCGGCGATCGCGAGCGCCGCATCGACCGGTGCGTCCGCGATGTCGGCCACGATCGCGACGCGCGCCCGCACCTCGGCGGGCAGCTCGGCATGCAGCGCGCGCGACGCCGGGTCTTCGAGCCACGCAGCCCGGGCACCGACCGCGAGCGCCACGGCCAGCTCGAGCAGCAGCGCTTCGCGCGTCGCCGCGACACAGAGCACGCGATCGCGGGAAACGAGTCGCCACGTGTTGCGCTCGCCGGTCGGACCGGGGAGCACGAGCGCATCGAGCGGAGGACGCCGGCGCGCAAGGGTCTCGCACGCGGCCGCCAGCGCCGGGTCGCGCCCTGCGCACCACGCGGCGAGCGCAGGTAGCGGCTCGGTCGAGGCTCCGTTGCCTCGGTCCACGTCGCCAGGCACGGCCGCAGGCGGCGGAAGGGTGCCGCGCTCCTGCGTTGCGCATCGCACGAGCCGCAGCAGGTAGAGCGGGCCGCCCGCCTTCGGCCCAGTGCCGGACAGGCCTTCGCCGCCGAACGGCTGCACGCCGACCACGGCGCCGACCATGTTGCGGTTCACGTACACGTTGCCGGCGCGGATGCGCGCGTTGACCGCATCGATGGTCTCGTCGATGCGCGTGTGCACGCCGACCGTGAGGCCGTAGCCCGTCGCGTTGATCGTATCGACGACCGCGTCGAGATCGCGGCGCCGATAGCGCAGCACGTGCAGCACCGGCCCGAACACCTCGCGCGTGAGCTCGTCGATGCGTTCGAGCTCGATCACGGCGGGCGCCACGTAGTCGCCGTGCGCGACCTCGCGAGCCTCGACCGGCACAGGCCGGTGCACGCGGCGCCCCTTCGCGCGCATCGACTCGATGTGCGAGTCGATCGCGGCCTTCGCGTCCGCGTCGATGACCGGGCCGACATCGCTCGAGAGGCGGTCGCTGCGCCCGAGGCGCAGCTCGCGCATGGCGCCGAGCAGCATCTCAAGCGCGCGATCCGCGATGTCTTCCTGCAGGCACAGCACGCGCAGCGCGGAGCAGCGCTGGCCGGCGCTGTCGAACGCCGAGACGAGCACGTCGCTCACGACCTGTTCGAGCAACGCCGACGAGTCGACGATCATCGCGTTCTGCCCCCCCGTCTCCGCGACGAGCGTCGGCAGCTCGCCACGTGCGTCGAGACGGCCGGCGAGCGCACGCTGCAGCGTGGCCGCGACCGCGTTCGAGCCCGTGAACAGCACGCCGCGCACCCGCGCGTCGGCCACCAGCGCGGCTCCCACCGTCTCGCCCCGGCCGGGCAGGAACTGCAACGCGCCGGGCGGGACGCCCGCGGCGTGCAGCGCTCGCACCGCGGCGGCCGCGATCAGCGGCGTCTGCTCCGCGGGCTTCGCGATGACCACGTTGCCGGCGGCGAGTGCGGCTGCCACCTGGCCCGTGAAGATCGCGAGCGGAAAATTCCAGGGGCTGATGCACACGACGGTTCCGAGCGGCTCCGGCGGCACGCCCTCGGACCAGGAGCGTCTCGCCTCGCTCGCGTCGTAGCGCAGGAAGTCGACCGCCTCGCGCACCTCGCCGATGGCGTTCGCGAGCGTCTTGCCGGCCTCGCGCACGGCGAAGTCGAGGAATCGCGAGCGATCCGCTTCGAGCGCATCGGCGGCGCGCTCCAGGATCGCGGCGCGCTCCTCGATCGAGGTCGCGGCCCACGACGGGAGTGCCCGCGCGGCGGCGTCGAGGGCGTCGGCCACGTCGCACGGCGCGGCCTCGATCACGCGGCCGACCCGATCGCGCCGATCACCCGGGTTGCGGACGTCGACGGGCGTGCCACCGGTGCGCTCGACGCCATCGACGATGGGCGCCGCCGTCGCCACCCGCGCGGCCGCCGAATGCAACGCCGCGCCGAGCCCGGCGAGGACCGCATCGTCCGCGAGGTCCATGCCGTTCGAATTGCGGCGCAGGGGCGCGTACAGGTCGCGCGGCAGCGCGATGACGGGGTGCGGTGCGCCGACGGCGCCCGCCGCGTTGCCGAGCTCGATCGTCGTGCGCACCGGGTCCTCGACGAGTGCCTCGACCGGCACGTCGGGATCGGCGATGCGGTTCACGAACGACGTGTTGGAGCCGTTCTCGAGCAGCCGCCGCACGAGGTAGGCGAGCAGCGTCTCGTGCGTGCCCACCGGCGCGTAGATGCGGCACGGGCGGCCGAGGCCGCCGCGCTCGCGCGGCGCCACCACCTGCTCGTAGAGCGGCTCGCCCATGCCGTGCAAGCACTGGAACTCGTAGCGCTCGCGCGGCGCGTCAGCCCCCGCCATGGCATGGATCGCAGCGAGGCTGTGGGCGTTGTGCGTCGCAAACTGCGGGTAGACCGCATCGGGCGCCGCGAGCAGATGACGCGCGGCCGCCAGGTATGCGACGTCGGTGTGGCACTTGCGCGTATAGACCGGGTAGTCGCTCTGGCCCTCGACCTGTGCACGCTTGATTTCGCTGTCCCAGTACGCCCCCTTGACGAGGCGCACCATGAGCCGGCGCCGCGTGCGGCGCGCGAGCCCCACGACGTGCGCGACGACGGCCGCACATCGCTTCTGGTAAGACTGCACCACGAAGCCGAGGCCGTCCCAACCGGCGAGGGCGGGGTCGGCGCAGAGTCGCTCGAGCAGCTCGACGGAAATCCCGAGGCGCTCCGACTCCTCGGCATCGACGTTGAACCCGAGGGCGTGCTCGCGCGCCTGCTGGGCGAGTCCGAGCAGCCTCGGATACAGCTCTGCATGCACCCGCTCGCGCTGCGCGCGCACGTAGCGCGGATGGAGGGCCGAGAGCTTGATGGAGATCCCGGGCCCTTCGATGATGCCGCGACCCTGCGCGGCCGCAGCGATCGCATCGATCGCCTGGCGGTACGCCTGGAGGTAGTGCTCGACGTCGGCAGCCGTGAGCGCGGCCTCGCCGAGCATGTCGTAGGAGTGGCGAAAGCCTTCGCGCTCGCGGGGCACGGCACGCGCGAGGGCGTCGCCGATCGTCTCGCCCATCACGAACTGCTCGCCCATGAGACGCATGGCGAGATCGACGCCGCGCCGGATCACCGGCTCGCCGCTGCGGGCCACGAGCCGTGCGAGCGCGGCGCCCAAGCCGTGCTCGGTGTGCGTGGACACGAGCCTGCCGGTGATGACCAGGCCCCAGGTCGCGGCGTTCACGAACAACGAGGGACTGCGACCCAGGTGGCGCTGCCAGTCGGCATCGCCGAGCTTGTCGCGGATCAGCGCGTCGCGCGTCGCGGCATCGGGGATCCGCAGCAGCGCCTCGGCGAGGCACATCAGCGCCACGCCTTCCTGCGAAGAAAGCGCGAACTCCTGGATCAGTCCCTGGACCAGCCCTGCGCGGCCACCTCCGATGGCGCGCGCGCGCAGGTCGCGCACGAGGCGCGTGGCGAGCTCGTGCGTGGCCGCCTGCTCGTCGGACGAGAGCTTGGCGGCTTCGAGCAGCGGTTGCACGGCGGCGGGCTCCGGCATGCGCGTCGCCGCGCAGATGGCGGCGTGGGCGGGTGACGGCGGCGGCGCTTCGCGCGCGCGCGCATCGTAAGGCGCGGACGGCGCTTCGGCGTCGGCTGGGTCGGACATCACGCGGCGAGTGGGTGGCCTGCTCCGGCCGACTGTACGCACACCGGCGGCAACCGTCGGAGGCACCGTCATTTGCGACAATCCGCCCCATGACCGCCGCCGACCTGCAGGCCACGATCGCGCACATGGGCGCCGCCGCGCGTGCGGCGAGCGCGCGCATGCGCGCCGCACCCACCGCGGCAAAGGATGCCGCGCTGCGCGCGCTCGCGCGGCGCCTGCGCAGCGAAGGCCACACGCTCGCCGAAGCCAACCGCGACGACGTCGACGCCGCGCGCGCCGCGGGCCTCGCGGAGCCGCTCGTCGACCGCCTCACGCTCACGCCAAAGATCGTCGAGACCGCTGCGGCGGGTTGCGAGGAGATCGCGGCGATGCCCGACCCGATCGGCGAGATCCTCGAGCTGCGCTCGCGACCGAGCGGCATCGCGGTGGGCCGCATGCGCGTGCCGATCGGCGTGTTCGCCATGATCTACGAGAGCAGGCCCAACGTGACGATCGAGGCGTCGGCGCTCGCGATCAAGAGCGGCAACGCGTGCATCCTGCGCGGGGGTTCCGAGGCGATCCGCTCCAACCTCGCGCTCTGGAAGCTGGTGCAGGCCGCGCTCGCCGAGGCAGGGCTGCCGCCCGAAGCCGTTCAGCTCGTGCAGACCACCGATCGCGCGGCGGTCGGCCTGCTCATCGCGGCGCCCGAATCGGTCGACGTCGTGATCCCGCGCGGCGGCAGGGGCCTCATCGAGCGCATCGCGCGCGAGGCGCGCGTGCCCGTCATCAAACACCTCGACGGCAACTGCTACGTGTACGTCGACGAAAGCGCCGATCTCGAGCTCGCGGTACGCGTGACCGACAACGCGAAGACGCAGAAGTACAGCCCGTGCAACGCCGCCGAATCGCTGCTCGTGCATCGCGCCATCGCCCCCGCCTTCCTGCCGCGCATCGGCGCCGTGTTCGCCGCCAAGGGCGTCGAGATGCGCGCGGATGGCGCCGCGCTCGCCGTGCTCGGCCGCATCGCCGGCGCGCGCGTGGTCGACGCGAGCGAGGCCGACTGGTCGGAGGAATACCTCGCGCCGATCATCGCGATCGGGGTCGTGCGCGACCTCGATGCGGCGATCGCCCACGTGAACCGCTACGGCTCGCACCACACCGATGCCATCCTCACGGCGAACCACGCGCACGCGATGCGCTTCCTGCGCGAGGTGGATTCGGCGAGCGTGATGGTGAACGCGAGCACGCGATTCGCGGACGGCTACGAGTACGGCCTCGGCGCCGAGATCGGCATCTCGACCGACAAGCTGCACGCGCGCGGGCCGGTCGGCCTCGAAGGCCTGACGTCGCTCAAGTGGATCGTGCTCGGGCACGGCGAAATCCGGAGCTGACAGCCCGAGCGTCTCGACACGAGCGGCGTTGCCGTCGCTCGACAATCGGAGCGCATGGGAGCCTCCGAGCGTGACCGAAGCCACGGTCGCGCGCGCGCGGGCCGTTGCGTCGCCCGGCCCTGCCCGATCATCGCGCGCCATGACCGACCCGCGCCGCGCGCTGGTGCTGTTCTCCGGCGGGCAGGACTCGACCGTCTGCCTCGCATGGGCGCTGAAGCGCTATGCGCACGTCGAGACCGTGGGCTTCGATCACGCGCTGCGGCATGACGTCGAACTCGAGTGCCGGTTGCACGTGCGCACGCAGATGGCCACTCGCTTCCCGGCCTGGCAGGCGCGCCTCGGCGACGATCACCTGCTCGACCTCTCGCTGCTCGGTCAGATCGCGGAGACGACGCCGACCCGGCAGCGCGCCGAGAGCATGAAGAGCGGCGGGCTCGCCAACGAATTCGTGCCGGGCCGCAACATCCTGTTCTTCGCGTTCGCCGCGACGATCGCGGACCGCCGCGGCCTCAGCGTGCTGGTGGGCGGCATGTGCGAGAACGACATCTCGAACTACCCGGACTCGCGCGACAACACGCTGAAGGCGCTGCAGGTGGCGCTGAGCCTCGGCCTCGACACGCCGATGACGATCGAGACGCCGTTGATGTGGAGCGACAAGGCGCAGATCTGGGCGCTCACCGAGCAGATCGGCGGCGAGGCCCTGGTCGACCTCGTCGCCGAGCACACGCATTCGTGCTACATGGGCGATCGCACGCAACGCCACGCCTGGGGCTACGGCTGCGGCCTGTGCCCTTCGTGCGACCTGCGGCGCAAGGGCTACGAGGACTGGCTCGTGAGCTGAGCCGCGTTCGCGGCGTGCAGCCACGGCGCGAGCGCATCGCGGCCCGCCGGCAGCAGCTCGAGCGCACGCGAGCCCTGCACGCGGCGCAGCCAGCACCGCTCCAGCCCATGGGCGAGCAGTTGCGCGGCGAGCCGTCCGCCGAGGTGGTCGCGGCGTTCCGACCAGTCGAGGCACGCATAGGCCTCCCGCGCGCGCGACGACGCACGCGCATCGGGTTCGAGGCCGAGCGCGCGCCATTGGCTGCGGCCCTCTTCCGAGAGCGCATAGCCGCTCGCGTGCGCAACGAGCGTGCCGCGCGCGAGCAGGCCGTCAAACAGCGCGACGCCCAGCTCGCCCGCGATGTGGTCGTAGCAGGTGCGCGCGGCCTTGAGCGGCTTGTAGGCGCCGTGCTCCCACTTCGTGCGATCGGCGCGGCGCTCGGCCACGAGCGCGAGGGACTCGAGCGTCCGCGCCACCTCGGCGTCGGCGAGTCGCAGGTAGCGATGGCGGCCCTGGCGGCGCAGCTCGACGAGGCCCGCGTCGACGAGCTGCGCGATGTGTGCGGTGGCGGTCTGCGGCGTCACCCCTGCGGCGTGCGCGAGCTCGCCGGCCGCGAGGTATTCGCCGCCCATGAGCGCGGCCAGCATGCGCGCGCGCGTGGGGTCGCCGATGACGGTGGCCACGCGCGCGAAGCGTGGCTCGGGTCGCGAGCTCATGCCGACGCCAGCACGCCGCGCGCGAGGAGATAGCCGCCCAGCGCGAGGAGGCCGCTCAGGAACAGGCGCCGGAACGGCTCGGGTGCCACACGGCGGCGCAGCACCTGGCCGCAGGCCATGCCTGCCAGGGCGGGCACGACGGCGAGCACGGAAGCGCCGGCCATCGCGAATGGCAGCGCGCCATGGCTGCCGAGGGCGACGCCGAGCGCCACCGTCGCGACGAGGAAGGCGATGCCGAGCGCGCGCACGAGCTCGTCCCTGGCCAGGCCGAGCGCCTGAAGGTAGGGGACGGCCGGGACGACGAACACGCCGGTCGCCGCCGTGACGAGGCCGGTCGCGACGCCTGCCAGAGGACCGAGCCAGGGCTCGTGGCGCGGGGCGACGTGCGGTCGCCACCGCACCAGCCCGAGCAGCGCATACGCGACGAGCGCCGCCCCGAGCGCACCTGCGACCCAGCCACTGCCATGCGCCGACGCCGACGCGAGCCAGCCCGCGCCGATGGCAACGCCGGCGCACAGCCCCGCGAGCATCGGCAGGAGTCGCCGCACGAGCGCGGTCATGCCGCTGCCCGCGACCTGCCACACGTTCGTGAGCAGCGACGGCACGACGAGCAACGCCGCGGCCTGTGCCGGCGGCAGGGAAAGCCCGAGCATGCCCATCGTGATGGTGGGCAGGCCGAGGCCGATCACGCCCTTCACAAAGCCGCCGAGCGCGAAGACGGCGGCGATGAAGACGAGGAGGGACATGTTGTCGATGGGCATGGCAGCAGCGCCTGGACCGGGGCTTCGATGCTCGCGCGCGGCCGCCGATCGATGCTACGGCGTGGAACGAACCACGGCATGAACGGACTCGACTCCGAGCGGCGCAAGGCCTCGGAACGGCGACGCTACAGTCGCCGCCATGAGCCGGTACGAGATCGGCGCCTGGATCGTCGGGGCGGTGCTGCTGTTCTGGATGGTCGGTGCCTACAACCGCCTCGTCGCCTTGCGCAACGCGATCCTGCGCAGCTTCGATCCGATCGATGCCGCCGTCGTCGAGCGCCGTGCACTGCTCGAGCAGCAGATCGACGCGGCCGCATCGGTGCTCGTGCACGCGGGGCAGCGCCTCGAGGCCCTGCGCGCGGCAAATCGCCAGCTCGAAGCAGCCCGCACCCATGCGCGTGCGCGTCCGGGCTCGAAGGGCGCGATCAGGAGCCTGCGCCTGGCCGAGGAGATCCTCGCGGACGCGCGCGCGCGCGTGCCGATGGCCACCGCGACCGGCAGCGAGATCGCGGCGCTGGCGGCGCGCATCGCCGAACACGACACCGCGCTCGAATTCGCGCGGCGGCAGTTCAACGCCGCGGTGCTCGAGTACAACGCCGCCGTGCGTCAGGTGCCCACGCGCTTGGTGGCTTCGCTGTTCGGCTTCTCCACTGCCGGCACGCTCTGAATGACGCCCGCCCTATCATGCGGCTCCCCTCGCCATGCCTGACGCCACCGCCCTCCAGTTCGCGCCTCCCGAGCCGCAGCGCGACGCCGCGGATCGGCTGTCGCGACTGCACGGCGCGCTCGAGCTCAAGTCGGCGCTGCTCGCGCTGATCCTGCCTCCGTCAAGCCAGCGCGCCGCGCGTGCGTTCGACATCGAGACGGAGGGCGCACGGCAGGCGCCCATCATCCGCGACCACGTCAGGAACCTGCCGCGGGCGGCGCGGCTGCCCTGGCTCGAGGAGCTGCTGAAGCGCATGGCGCTGCAGCCGCTCGGCATCCGCCAGGACCTGCTGCAGTCGACGCGCCGCGTGATGGGCGCACGCGGCGTCGCTCGTCCCATCGACCGGCTGCACTGGCTGGTGATGCGACGCGGTCTCGGCGAGAAGCCGTCGGTGTCGGCACGCAGCGCGCCGGCAGGCGACGTCTCCGAATGGCTCGACACCGATCTGCTCGCGATCGCCGCCTACACGGCGTTCCTCTCGCGCATGGTCCCGTTCGAGCGCGGCGACGAAGGGGACGAGAAGGCCGCGCTCGCGTGGTACGACCTCGTGATCGAGCCGTGGCGGGGTGGCGTGCCACTGCCGACGTGCGAGCCGCCCGGCGGCGAAGACATGGTGCGGGCACTGTCGACGCTGCAAACCCTGTCGGTCGTGCAGCGCCCGCTGCTGCCGCGCGGCTGGGTCGGGGCCGCCCTGAAGGTCTCGCGCCGCGTGACGCTCGCCGACACGGCAGCGGACGCGCTGCGCCTATCGTGCGCGCTGCTCGACACCCCGATGCCGCCGGAGCTCGAGCGCCACTACGCGGGCGCCGCAGCGCTGCCGAAGCCCACCTGACCGCACGGCGATGGCGATGCGCACGTCGAAGGCGGCGGCCGCGCGGACCGGCCTGATGCTGCTCGCGCTCGCCGCCTCTCCGGCGGTGCGGGCGCAAGCCTCCGCGCCTGTCGACACGGCGACGTTGCGCGCGATGAGCCTCGCCGGTGGTTGCGCGCAGTGCCACGGCACGAACGGACGCGCACCGCCCGGCGCGACGGCGCCATCGCTCGCCGGCATGCCGGCAGCGACGTTCCTCGAGCGCCTCGACGCCTTGCGCCGCGAACCGGCAAGCGCCGCATCGGGCGTCATGCGACGCATCGCGGCGGGCTATTCCGACGCGCAGATGCGCACGCTCGCGGCGTACTTCGCCGCGCAGCCGCCGTGAGGGGCGTGCGGCGCCGACGCGTCGTCGCGGCGGGCGCCGCGGCGGCGCTCCTCGGGCGCGCGCCGACCGTCCGCGCGCAGGCTGCCGCGCCGCGGGTGCTCGTGATCGGCGGCGGCTACGCGGGCGCGACGGCCGCGAAGTACCTGCGACTCTTCTCGACGCGGCGCCTCGAGGTGGTGCTCGTCGAGCCCGAGGCGGCCTTCGTCTCCTGCCCGATGTCGAACCATGTGCTCGCGGGCACGCGCAACGTCGCCGACCTCACCCTCCCCTACGAGACCCTCGAGCGCGCGCATGGCGTGCAACGCGTGCGCGACCGCGTCGTGCGCCTCGACGCCGCCCGCCGCGAAGCGGTGCTCGCGTCGGGCACGCGCATCGCATACGCGAAGGCCGTGCTCGCGCCCGGCGTCGACATGGTGTGGGACGAGATCGCCGGCCTGCGCCAGGCGCACGACGAGGGCCGCGTGCTGCACGCGTGGCACGCGGGCGACGAGACGGCGCGGCTGCGTCGCCAGTTGCTGGCGATGCCCGATGGCGGCACGTTCGCGATCGCGATTCCGGAGACGCCTTTCCGCTGCCCGCCCGCGCCCTACGAGCGCGCCTGCCTGGTGGCCGAATGGATGCGCGAAGCGAAGCCGCGCGCGAAGCTGCTGGTGCTCGACGCGAACGAGGAGCCGGCCTCCGAGGCGCCGCTGTTTCGCGAGGCGTGGGCCGCGCGCCATGCCGGACGCGTCGACTACCGGCCGCAGCACAAGGCGACGGGCGTGGACGGCGCTGCCGGCGTGATCCGCTTCGAGATCCAGGACGACGTGCGCGCCGACGTGCTCAACGTGCTGCCGCCGATGCGCGCCGGCGCGATCGCGGTCGATGCCGGGCTTGCGAACGCCAACGGCCGCTGGTGCCAGGTCGACTACCTGACCTTCGAGTCGACGGTCGCGAGCGACGTGCACGTGCTCGGCGACGCGATCCAGAACGCGCCCGCGATGCCGAAGAGCGGCCACATGGCGAACAGCCAGGCGAAGGTCGCCGCCGCAGCCATCGTCGCGCGACTGGCGGGCACCGCGGTCGATCCGTCGCCGATGCTCACGAACACGTGCTACAGCTTCGTCGATGCGGAGCGCGCGGCGCATGTCGCGAGCGTGCACGCTTGGTCGGAGGCCGACCGCACGTATCGCGTCGTGCCGGGCTCGGGCGGCAGTTCGCGGACACCGAGCACGGTCGAAGGTCTTCAGGCGTGGGGCTGGGCACGCGCGATCTGGGCGGATACGCTCGGCTGAAATGAGCCCGCCCAAGCCCACGCTCGACGCCGTGGTCACGCAGACGGAAGACAGCGCGCTCGCCCCGACGCCGCCCGCCGAGCCCGAGCGCGTGCTGCTGCACATGCCCGTCGACGTGCGCAGCGCGGCCCTCGCCGTGCTCGCGGTGCTGGCGGGCCTTTACACGCTCGCGTGGGCCAAGGCCGTCTTCATTCCGCTGCTGCTCGGGCTCATGGCGAGCTACGCGCTGACCCCGGTCGTCGACCGGCTCGAGCGCTGGCGCCTGCCGCGCGTGTTCGCGTCGGCCCTGCTGCTCGTGGCCATCGTGGGCGCCTTGTCATGGACGGCCTGGTCGCTCGCGGCCGACGCGAGCGCGGTGCTCGAGTCGCTGCCGGAAGCCGCGCAGCGGCTGCGCCAGATCATGCAACGCGCGCCCGGGGACAGGCCCAAGCCCGCCGCCGCGATCGAGAAGGTGCAGCAGGCCGCAGCCGAGCTCGAGAAGGCGGCGGAAGCCAGCGCCGCGAGCGCGGCAGTCGCCACGCGAGGCGTGACGCGCGTCGTGATCGAGAAGCCGCACTTCAACATCCAGGACTATTTCTGGACCGGCACGCTGGGCCTCGTCGGCTTCGCGGGGCAGGCCACCGTGGTGCTGTTCCTCACGTTCTTCCTGCTCGCATCGGGCAGCACGTTCCGGCGCAAGATCGTGCGGATCGTGGGTCCGACGATCACCGAGAAGAAACTGACGATCCAGGCGCTCGACGAAATCACCGAACAGATCCAGCGCTATCTCCTGGTGCAGCTGTTCACGAGCCTCATCGTCGCCGTCGCGACGTGGCTCGTCTTCCTCTGGATCGGCGTCGAGCACGCGGCCGTCTGGGGGCTCGTCGGCGGCGTGCTCAACTTCATTCCGTACCTGGGCTCCATCGCGTTCACGGCGGGCTCCGCGGTCGTCGCGCTGCTGCAGTTCGGGACCCTCGAATCGGCGCTGCTGGTGGCCGGTGCGTCCCTCGTCGTGCACACCGTCACGGGCTACGTGATCACGCCCTGGCTCACGAGCCGCGCGGGCCGTATGAACGCCGTCACGGTGTTCGTCGGCGTGCTCGCCTGGGGATGGCTCTGGGGGCTGTGGGGTCTGCTGCTGGGCATGCCGATCCTGATGATCGTGAAGGCGGTCTGCGACCGGGTCGAGAACCTCAAGCCCGTGGGCGAGCTGCTCGGCAGCTAGGGTCTGCACGCGCCTCAAGTTCACCCGCGATCCGGCCGATAGGGAAGCGGATGGCCGTCCGTCGGCGGCCGAGCCGCGCCCATGCCCCGCACCGCCTTCGCCGCAGCCTTGCTGGCCGGCGCCCTCGCCCTCGTCGACGCGCGCGCGGCCGTCGTCACCGTCAGCGTCGTCGACAGGAGCGGCCGCCCGCTGCCCGGCGCGGTGGTCGTGCTCGAACCGGTCGCGATGCGCGCTCCGGCCAAGCCGATGACGGGCGTCGAGATCTCGCAGGCCAAGCGCATGTTCATGCCGGACGTGACGGTCGTCACGGTCGGCACGCCGGTGACCTTTCCCAACCTCGACACGGTACGGCACCACGTCTACTCGTTCTCGCCGGCCAAGACGTTCGAGCTGAAGCTCTATGCCGGCACGCCGAGCACGCCGGTGGTGTTCGACAAGCCGGGCGTGGTCGTGCTCGGCTGCAACATCCACGACCAGATGAGCGCGTGGGTCGTGGTCGTCGACACGCCCTACCACGCACGCAGCACCGATGCCGGCAAGGCACGTCTCGACAACGTGCCGGCGGGCAGCTACCGGCTGCGCGCATGGCATCGCGGGCTCGATGCCGACGCCCCGTGGGCCACCGCCAACGTGGCGGTTGCGGGCGCCGACCTCGACGCGACCATCCGCGTCGACGCGGTCGCGTCGCCCTCGCCGTGAGCACGGGCCACCGATGAAGTCGCTCCGCGTCTGGCTGCGCCGTTCAGTGGGCGCGCGGCTCGTCGCGCTGTTCCTGGGCCTGCTGCTCGTCGTGCAGGTCGCCGGCTTCACTGCCTTGCGCGCGAGCCTCTCGGACCATGCGCTCGGTGCGCTGCCCGCGCGCCTCGAAGTGGGCGAACGGCTGCTGCAGAGCGTGCTCGAGCAGCGCGCGGAAAAGCTCGTTGAAGGCGCGCGCCTGC
>Ga0335069_10007432_pt1 | contig 15829 bp, 15 predicted proteins | sample Lox_Sample_11_FD_206714 | JGI IMG/M metagenome (GOLD analysis project Ga0335069, IMG submission 206714) | Soil microbial communities from Loxahatchee National Wildlife Refuge, Florida, United States - Lox_Sample_1.1 | ecosystem: Environmental > Terrestrial > Soil > Wetlands | place: USA... | reverse complement strand
TGTAACAAGTGCCTATTCGCCATTGGCGCCACCTCCAACGGCGCTTTACTATCAGCTGGATACGGCGCAAGGGCTCTGGCAACATGCTACTGCTAACAAACCGGCAGGTTCCAATCCGGGCGGTTACAGTCTTTCCTTCAGTGGTGTGCCTTTGGGTGTGCACACGGTTTTTGCCTTCGCCACCTATGGTGAGGAAGGCACAAGATAGCAACGGCTTTGGGAGTGCAAGTATTTCTCCCAAAATCGGAAATCTGGCTTCGTACATGTTCGTCGTGATGCCATTGCCGACGACCACGTCGCTCGCCGCAGATGTAAATCCGCAGTTCGCAGGATCGCCGGTGACGTTTACCGCTACTGTGGTTCCTGTGACCCAGCCGGGCGCTCCTACTGGTGTGGTCAGCTTCTTTGACGGCACCACATTACTCGCGCAAGTGCCACTCGGCGGGAATGGTCTGGCGGTCTTTGCGACCTCAGCGTTGGCCGTTGGCGCACATGCGATCAACGCAATCTACAGTGGCGATGTGAACTTCGCGAGCAGCACCGGAATGCTTACGCAAACGATCAACGCGGCGCTTCCCACGCTTACGTTGCTCAACATCAGTCCGGCGAACAGCTCCATTTATGTAGGAAGCACGCAGCAATACGTCGCAACGGGTCAATTCAGCGACAACAGCGTCCAAGATCTGACGGGCACAGCTGCCTGGACTTCTTCGAATTCTGGTGCGGCGACGATCAATGCGTCCGGACTTGCCACCGGTGTAGCCGTGGGCACCGTGACGATCACCGCCAGGTTCAGTGGCGTGAGCAGCTCAATTGCGACGCTTGGCGTTAGCCCACTAGGTCCGCCGGCACCGGCACCGACGTTTTCGCCTGGATCAGGGACCTATTCCACGACCTCGACGCCGGTGCAGGTGACGATCACGGATAGCACCAGTGGGGCGAAGATCTATTACACGAAGGATGGAACACTTCCCACGACCTCGTCGTCTTCGTGCATGAGTCCGTGTGGCGTCCAAATCTCGATCACCACTACGCTCCGGGCAATGGCTGTCGCAACGGGTGCATCACAGGGTAGCACCACCGTGGCAACCTACACGATTGCGGCAGTCAGTCCGACGTTCTCGCCGGGCTCGGGGACGTTTTGTAGTCCGACTTCGGTGACGATCTTGGATGCGACGCCCGGCGCGACGATCTACTACACGACGGACGGATCGTTCCCAACGACCTCATCCATGTCCTGCAACAGCCCATGCGTGGTGCCGAGCAAGGTTTCGACAACCACCACAATCCGGGCCATGGCGGCTGGGACTGGAATCTCGCAGAGCGGCACAGTCGTGGCGACCTACACGATTGCGGCGCAGAATCCGACGTTCTCGCCGGCGGCGGGGACCTATACAACGCCGACGACAGTGACGATCAATGAGGCGACGCCGGGTGTGACGATCTACTACACGTTGAACGGTGGATTCCCGACGACGTCTTCGGCAAACTGCACAAGTCCGTGCACGATCTTGCCAGCGTTCACGGCCAATACGACCATCCGGGCGATGGCGCTTGGGCCGGGCATCTCGCAAAGCGGGACATCGGTGGCGGCATACTCGCTGGCAGCGCTGAACCCGACGTTCACGCCGGGCTCTGGGACGTACACCGGAGCGCAGCAGGTGCAGATAAGCGATACGTCCACACTGCCGGGAGTGGTGATCTACTACACGACGAATGGTTCGATCCCGACGACGAGCTTAGCGCCGTGCGCGAATCCGTGCACCGTCACAGTGGCGGCAACGAGCACGATTAAGGCAATCGCTAGCGGGCCGAACCTCTCGCAGAGCGGTGTGGTGATGGCCTCGTACACCATCCACTGAGAATCACTGAAGTGAATCCTCCGCAGTGATTCTCTCCAGACAGGCCGAGGCCGGGAAACCGGCCTCGGTTTTTTCGTGGTTGGTGGAAGTCTTCCCGAACCGGGGGAATTTCCTCCTGTTTTCCTCAGGCCGGGGAATTTCTTCATTAATCTTTGGGAAATTTCTCAGTAAACTGCGCTGGCAGGGCCTGATGACTTCATGCCACATCGCCGTTGGCAGCACGCGGAAGCCAAAACTGCTGGCTGTGGAGGAGGCGGTGGCGCAGTTTGCGGCGGCACTTTCGACGCAGGCGGTCGTGGAGATTCGCGGCTATGAAGTGGAAAGCGGGGTGGGCCACACGCCGTCTTCACGGGCGGAATTGATGCGGGGAGCGCGACAGCGCGCCGAAGCGCTGCAGAAGTTGCTCCGCGAATCGTCCACGGCTGCGCAACATTTTGTGGGGCTCGAGGGCGGATTGGACGTGGTCACGGAGAATGGAATTCGGCGGGTGTTTCTGGAGAGCTGGGCGTTTGTGAGCGACGGGTTTCGCGGGCATTTCGGGTGCAGCGGCAGCATCGAATTGCCGGAAGCGCTGGCGAGAGAGGTGCTGCACCGGAAGGTCGAGCTGGGCGTAGCGATCGATCGTTTCGCAGGGGCCGCGGGCATCCGGGATGGGCAAGGGGCATGGGGCGTTTTGACGGGCAATCGCATTGTGCGACAGGAGTCTTTCCGGCTGGCGGTTCTGACGGCGTTTGCTCCGTTTTATAATTCAAAGATGTACCGCGGTGCCGCGGCCGCGGGTTCGTGAAGTTCGGGGTTTACTGGCTCAAGGAGAAGATGTGTGGACATAGTGAAGGGCAACATGGGATGGATCGAGGTTGTGGTGGGGCCGATGTTCTCCGGCAAGAGCGAGGAGTTGATCCGGCGGCTGCGGCGCGCGGAGATCGCGCGGCAGCGCGTGCAGATTTTCAAGCCGGTCATTGATGCGCGATACGCCGCCAACGAGATCGTTTCGCATTCGGGGTTTGGAATTCCCTCGGACAACGTGGCCAAGGCGGCGGAGGTTCTGGAAAAACTGCAGCCGCGCACCGAGGTCGTGGGAATTGACGAGGCGCAATTCCTTGGGGACGAAGTGCTAGATGTTTGCACCAAGCTGGCGAATCTCGGCAAGCGCGTGATCGTAGCGGGACTCGACACGGATTATCGCGGGCGGCCGTTCGAACCGATGCCGCGCCTGCTGGCGATCGCCGAAGAGATTACCAAGCTGCTGGCGATTTGCGTGCGGTGCGGGAATCCTGCGGTGCACACGCAGCGGCTTGTGGAAAGCGAAGAGCTTATTGTTGTCGGTGCGGGTGGCGCGTACGAAGCGCGTTGCCGCCGGTGTTTTGAGCCCAACCCGGCCATTGCCGCGCGCGAGGCAGCCGGGCCGCTACTCCTTCGCAACCGCGCCGCAAATGCAGGCGGCAAGTAGGCCGCCGTTTCGATAATCTAACATGTGCTCGCTACCAGCGAGCCTCACACATGCGCATCGAATCGAAGGCACCGACACGTGTTGATCTGGCAGGCGGCACGTTGGATATCTGGCCGCTGTATCTTTTTCATCCCGGGGCGCTGACGCTCAACGCGGCCATTTCGCGCTACGCGCATTGCGTGATCGAGACGCAAGCCCCGAACGATTCGCGCATCAAGTTAGTGTCGCTTGACACGAATCGCTCGGAATCCTTTGCTTCGTTTGCCGCGCTGGTGCGCGCCAAACGATATCGCTTGCCGCTGCTGGCCGAGATTGTGAAGTTTTTCCGGCCGGAAGGCGGGTTCACGCTGACGACGAATTCTGAAGCGCCGGCCGGGGCGGGCATAGGCGGCTCGAGTGCCATGGCTGTGGCCATTTGCGCAGCGCTGGACCGTTTTACCGGAGCCGGGAAAAGCAAAGTGGACTGGATTCACATCAGCCGGGACGCCGAAGCGATCGTGATTCGCGTGCCCACGGGAACTCAGGATCACTACCCGCCGGCATTTGGCGGGGCGGCGGCCATCGAGCTGATGCCGGGAGGCGAACGTCGCATTGAGTTGCGGCTGAACCTGGACGAGCTCGAGCGGCGGCTGGTGGTTTGTTACACGGGCAAGCCGCGGCAATCGGGCATCAACAATTGGGAAGTGTTCAAGGCGCACATTGACGGGAAGAAGTCCGTGCAGAGCAATATCGAGCACATTTCGCAGATCGCACAAAAAATGCGCGTTGCGCTCGAAAACGGGGATTGGAAAGAGACCGGGCGCCTAATGCACGCCGAGTGGACGTTCCGCCGACGCAACCTGCCGACTATCTCGACCAAGACAATCGATGCCATCATCCAGAACGCGCGGCGCAAAGGTGCATTGGCCGGGAAGGTGTGCGGCGCGGGCGGTGGGGGATGCGTGGTGCTGTTGATTGAGCCTGGAGCCCGTGAACGCGTAGAAAAGGCGGTACTGGATGCGGGCGGGGAATTGCTGCCGATGCGCGTTGACCGGCAGGGCGTCACGGTGATCTCACCCTGATAGAGACAGAGCCACTACTCAATTGGCTCGCCGCATCATAAAATAAGCTAGGCGTTCGATAGGCGCCGTGCTTTCGTCATGTCCAATTGGCTTTCGATACCGTTTCTGATCCTCCTGCTCGCTGCGGCGGATTTGCCGAAGTCTACGCTGTTGACGCCGAAACCCGCGACGACCTCGGATCATTCGCTGGAAGGAGAATCCATACCCGTGCTGCCGATCATGCTGGCGGGTGAACCGGCGCAGCAGTCGGGCGGGAATGCCAACGCTGCGGGGAGCAAGAGCGCGACGCTGACCGAAATGTCCAGGCTCGCGTTGATCCGCTTCGTTTCGGGCGAATTTGCCAAGGCGCGCAAGCCGATTCCCGCGGGCAAAGATGGCTTCACCATTTATACGGACAAGCCGCTGAACCAGGAGTATCTGGACCGCAGCGTGGCGACGCATGGCGCGGCTATCAACACCGGGGATCCCACGCAAATCACGAAACTCGAATTTCGGGAACACACCATCATTGTGGACATCAATGGCGGTGGCCGGCCCAAATCGCACTGGTGGCAGAACATCCAGGTAGGCATGGGGGGTGGGGGATACCCGCAAGGCCAGACAACCGTGACACCGGAAGAACAACAAGGTCCCCAGGGGATCCAGCCGGGCTTGGGCGGAACGCTTTACTTGCAATTCCCCAAAGCGATTCCGGACCTGACTCCGGACGATCTGAAGAAACTGCTTTCGCCTTTTTTGGATTTCGGCGGGACGCGCTCCGCCGCGGTGCAGTGGATTGATACGCTGCCGGCGGAAATGAAGAAGGCGATCACCGAGCGGAAGGCCGTTCTCGGGATGGATCGCGACGAGGTTGTGGCGGCGATAGGGAAGCCCGACCGCAAAGTGCGCGAACGCGACGCCGAAGGCTACGACACCGAAGACTGGATTTACGGCCACCCGCCGGATAAGACAGTCTTTGTGCATTTCCGGGGAGATAAAGTGAGCTCTATCAAACAATTTCCCGATTAGGATGGAGCTCGCGTCTTTCCATGAATGTCTGTGCTGGGAATGTTGATCTCAGAGTCGTTTCAGGGCGACCTTAATAAGAATGCCGATTGAAATAAGCAGTAGGCCCAGCCGAATCGTGATCCCCCAAGCGCCCAGTTTTATCCGCCGTAAGCGCCAATAATCAGCGAATGCGTCTGTGTATTCGCCCTTGTCGAAGTAGGCTGCACGACGGTTCCTCAAAGCGCGTTCGTTCGTTGGATCGATCTGCAAAGCTTGGCTGTAGTCCCGAATTGCTCGGTCGTAATCTTTATTCTGTGAATAGGCCCAGCCACGGCCCAAGTACGCATCCGCATCACCGGGTTTAAGTCGCAAAGCCTGGTCGAAATCTGGAATTGCCTTGGAAAAGTCACCTTCAGACTCGTACGCAAGGCCGCGATTGTAGAATCCGTCAGCAGATATGGGATCTAGCGTAAGCGCCCAGTCAAAATCCCTTATTGCCAAGTCGTATTGGCGCTTACAGCTATATGCATTACCTCGCAAAACAAATGCGTCGGCGTAAGACGAGTCAATCGCAAGAGCCTGGCTATAATCCCAGATGGCTTGGTCTATGTAGTTCTTGTGCGTGTACCATAACCCGCGCTCGCAAAGGGCATCGACATATTTGGGGTCGAGCGCCAGGGCCTGGTCGAGGTCAGGTTTGGCACGGTCGTAATCTCCCATGTGCATGTAAACCCATCCGCGACCGTAGAACCCCTTGGCAAATTTTGAATTCAGATGAATGAGTTGGTTGTAGTCTTGGAGCGCCTGGTCATATTCGCCTCGGTGACCGTACACCAAAGCCCGTTGGTAGTAAGCCTCGGCGTAGTCTGGGTTCAGTCGGAGTGACTGAGTAAAATCTCCGATCGCGTCGGCGAACTTATTTTCGCGTTTATAGGCGATGCCCCGATTGTGAAATGCTTCCGCTAGCCGTTGGCTGGACTCTTGGCCAGCCTGGACGATTGCGGTGCATCCTTGGATGACTTGCTCCGATTCACTGGCATTGCAATTACTCCAATCCTGGTGGTTTGCGTGCTCAGTTGATTCGGCGGCCAGCGGCGACACGGCCATCAACAGAATCAATAAGAGATTCTGCATCTTCGTGGGGAAGAGCCTATCATCGGCTAGACCACGGTTAACTCTTGTCTCGCAAATCAGGCAGTTTTGCCCTTTTGTGACGCACGACGTTCCTCTTTCGTTGACTTTTCCCTACACTCCACCTAGCATTTTTAGTTCTGCCCGCGGCGTTGCGCCGGCCTAATGCAGCGCCGCAAATCACGATCCCGCATCGGAGGAAGCATGCCCATCAAAGTAGGAATCAACGGCTTCGGCCGCATCGGCCGCAATATTGTGCGTACCGCGATTGACGACAAGGACATCCAGTTCGTCGCGGTGAACGATATCACCGATGCCAAGACGCTCGCGCACCTGTTGAAATACGATTCTGTGCTCGGGAATTTGCCGCACACCATCACGCACACGGACGATTCGATCAGCATCGAAGGCAAGGCCATCAAGGTTTTCAAGGTGAAGGATCCCGCGGAGATTAATTGGGCCAGCGTCGACGCGGATATCGTCGTGGAATCCACGGGACTCTTCACCAAGGGACCCGAGGCGAAGAAGCATCTGCGCGCGCCGGTGAAGAAGGTGATTATTTCCGCGCCGGCCGATGATCCGGACGGGACGTTTGTGCTGGGCGTCAACGACAAGAGCTACGATCCGGCGAAGCATCACGTGGTTTCGAATGCCTCGTGCACGACGAATTGCCTGGCGCCGGTGGCCAAGGTTATCCAGGACACGTTCGGGATTCACAGCGGCACGATGACGACGATTCACTCGTATACGAACGATCAGAAGCTGCTCGATCTGCCGCACAAGGACCTGCGGCGGGCGCGCGCGGCGGCGCTGAGCATGATTCCGAGCTCCACCGGCGCGGCCAAAGCGCTGCACCTGGTGATTCCGGAATTGAAGGGGAAACTCGACGGCTACGCAATGCGCGTGCCCACGCCGAACGTCAGCGTGGTGGACCTTACCGTGTTTGTGGACAAGCCCGCGACGAAGGATTCCGTTAACGCTGCTCTGAAGGCCGCGACGAACGGGCCGATGAAAGGGATTCTCGGCTACACGGAGGAAGAGTTGGTTTCCGTGGATTTTCGCGGCAACCCTCATTCGTCGATCGTGGATTCTGGGTACACCAAGGTAGTCGGCGACAAGTGTGTGAAGGTGCTGGCGTGGTACGACAATGAGTGGGGCTATTCGTGCCGGTGCCGGGATTTGATCAAGCTTATTGCGTCGAAGTTCTGATGAGAAGGGATAGCAGATAACGGATAGCAGCGAGCAGGAACCATTCTCGGGGGCGATTTTTGTCGTTGGATCTTGGCTTCCTGTTATCTGTTCGCTGCTCGCTGTTATCCTTTCGGCTTACTGAACGGATGACCTCCAAACGGACCGAACCATGAACAAACTGACGATTCAGGACCTCGATTTGCGCGGGAAGCGCGTGTTTATCCGCGTGGACTTTAATGTGCCGCTGAAGGATGGCGTGGTGACCGACGACACGCGCATCCGCGAGACGCTGCCGACGCTGCGCCTGGCCATCCAGAAGGGCGGACGGCTGGTGCTGGCGTCGCACCTGGGGCGTCCGAAGGGTGGACCGGATGCGAAATACTCACTGCTGCCGGCGGCGAAGAAACTGGAAGAGTTGATCGGGCGGCCGGTACGGTTTGCTTCCGATTGCGTGGGAAGTGTGCCCGAATCGAAGAGCAAGAGCCTCTCGGATGGGGACATTCTGGTGCTCGAGAATGTACGGTTTCATCCTGAAGAGGAGAAGAACGACGAGGCATTTTCGAAACAGCTTGCGGCGCTTTGCGATGGCGTGTTCGTTTGCGACGCGTTTGGTTCGGCGCACCGCGCGCACGCCAGCGTGGTGGGTATCACGAAATTCGTCAAGCAGGCGGCGGCCGGCTTGCTGATGGAGAAGGAGATTGCGTACATCGGGAAGGCGATCAGCAATCCCACGCGACCGTTTGTGGCGATTTTGGGCGGCGCCAAGGTCAGCGACAAAATCGAAGTCGTCGAAAACCTGATGAAGATTGCCGACACGATGCTGATTGGCGGCGGCATGGCGTACACATTCCTTAAAGCGCAGGGGCTCTTGATCGGGAAATCGCTGGTGGAAGAAGACAAGCTCGACCTGGCGCAGAAAATCCTAGCCGAGGCAAAACAGAAAAATTTCAAGCTGCTGCTGCCGATGGACAACGTGGTGGCGCCGGAGTTCAAGGCCGATGCACCCGCGACCATCGTAAACGTTGGCGCAATTCCGGCGGATCAGATGGGGTTGGACATCGGCCCGAAAACCGTGGCGGGGTATTCCGAGGAAATCGCCAGGGCCAAGACGATTGTGTGGAACGGGCCGATGGGCGTATTCGAAATGCCCGCGTTCGCCAAAGGGACACTGGCGATTGCGCAGGCCGTGGCGGCGGCAACCACGGGCGGCGCGACTTCCATTGTGGGCGGCGGCGATTCGGTGGCGGCCGTGCATCAGTCCGGGCTGGCCAGCAAGATTTCTCACATTTCGACGGGCGGCGGCGCTTCGCTGGAGTTTCTTGGCGGCCGCAAGCTTCCGGGCGTGGAGGCCCTGACCGACAAATGAGCCATCCCAAACGACGCCGCGTGATCGCCGGCAATTGGAAGATGTACAAGAACCAGGCGGAAACGCGCGCGTTTTTCTCCGCCTTTAATCCGCTTGTTGCGGGCGTGCACGACTGCGACATTGTGATCGCGCCGACGTTTACAAGCCTTGCGGCAGCGGCGGAAGCCACCCAGGGGACGCACATCGGTATTTCCGCGCAGGATGTTTTTTGGGAAAAGGAAGGCGCGTTCACGGGCGAGATTTCCACGGGGATGGTGGTGGAACTGGGTTGCCGCTGCACGATCATCGGGCATTCCGAGCGGCGGCAGTTCTTTGGAGAAACCGACGAAACGGTCCTGAAAAAGACAAAAGCGGCCCTGGCCGCGGGGCTTACGCCAATCGTTTGTATTGGCGAGATGCTGGCGGACCGCGAGGCTGGCCGCACCGAACTGATCTGCAAAGGGCAGTTTCAGGGGAGCGTGGGCGCGTTGACCCCCGAGGAATTCTCCCGTATCCTAATAGCTTACGAACCGGTCTGGGCAATAGGTACGGGCCGCACGGCGACCCCGGAAATTGCTGCGGCCGTACACAAGTTCGTTCGCCACTGTGCGGCGGAGCTGTTCAACGCCAGCCAAGCGGCCGCCTTGCGGATTCTCTACGGCGGCAGCGTCAAACCTGACAATATTCAGGGATTGATGGCGCAGGTGGAAATCGACGGCGCGCTCGTTGGCGGAGCCAGCCTGGACCCGAAATCATTCGCCAGCATTGTGAAGGATTGGCCGCGGTGAGAATCGGGAGCCGGGGCGAAAGAGATTGGAAAGCTTAGAAAATTGAGGTGCAGGAAATGCCTGGTTGGATGAAATGGACGATCGCGCTGCTGATTGGCTTCGGGATCATTGCGATTGGGTTTCGCGCTCCCTGGGGCAATTACATTCTCACGCCGTTCTTCGTCATCAATTGCTTCGTGCTAATCGTGGTGGTGCTGCTGCAGAGCGGTAAGGCGGCGGACCTTGCCGGTGCATTTGGTGGCGCAGGCAGCCAGACCGCCTTTGGCCCGCGCGGCGCGGCAACGATTCTTTCGCAGGCGACCACGTGGTGCGCGATCATGTTCATGGTTTGCGCGCTGGCAATGGTGGTGCGCGTGGATCGTGCCGTGGAGCAAGGTGGCGGCGGAAGCTCGATCCTGCAGAAGTTTTCCAAGCCCGCGCCGAAGACGGCTCCGGCTCCTGCTCCGGTGACTCCGGCGCCAGCCGCGCCGCAGTCTTCCACTCCGGTGCAACCGGCGCCGGCGAAGCCGTAAGGAATTTGCCGCAGCCGCTCCTGGAGGCAGGCGCTTTCCGTGTCTTGCTGGTTTTCCCGGGCGCGGCTAGAATGAAGAAGCTGTTCTTACCTCAGTGCGGTCGTGGCGGAACTGGCAGACGCACCAGCTTGAGGGGCTGGCGGTAGCAATACCGTGGTGGTTCGAATCCACTCGACCGCACCAATCTCCTTCCAAGTGACGAGTGACATTGCAACTCCCCATTTCGCGTGTTAGTTAAATAATAAGTGAATCCGGCACCTCCGACTCAGCAATCCATCAGCGAGAGCGAGAAGCTCTTTCGGCTAGTGGCGAATACCGCGCCGGTGATGATCTGGATGTCCGGCGTGGACAAGCTCTGCAATTATTTCAATCAGCCATGGCTCGATTTCACCGGCCGTAGTATTGAGCAGGAGTTGGGGAACGGCTGGGCGGAGGGAGTGCACCCGGAAGACTTTTCGCAATGTCTTGAGACGTACACAAAATCCTTTGACCGGCGCGTGGCGTTTCGCATGACTTACCGCCTGCGCCGCGCGGATGGTGAATACCGCTGGGTACTGGATCAAGGCGTGCCACGATTTGAGCTCGACGGCAGCTTTACCGGCTACATCGGATCCTGCGTTGACGTGACCGAGCAAAAATTGGCGGAAGAAGCGCTTTCGCGGATGAATCAACGGCTGATTGAAGTGCAGGAGGAAGAGCGCTCGCGGCTGGCGCGGGAACTTCACGACGACATCAATCAACGGATCGGGCTGCTGGCCGTGAATCTGGAACGCTTGCGGCAGGACATGCCTGCTTCCGAGGTGGCGCTGCAGCAGCGAATCGCCGGCGAGTGCACGCGCATTTCGCTGCTGGCCAGCGACATTCAAGCGATGTCGCACAGTTTGCATTCTTCGAAGTTGCAGCTGCTTGGGTTGGCCGCTGCGGCGAAGGGATTCTGCCGTGAGTTGCAGGACCTAGAGGATGTGCAGATTGAATTTCATGCCGCAGAGTTTCCGGAAAATTTGCCGGAGCATGTCTCCCTGTGCCTTTTCCGGGTGCTGCAGGAAGCCCTGCAAAATGCGGTGAAACATAGCGAATCGCGGCGCTTCCGCGTGTCGCTGGCAGGTTCGGCTTCCCAAATTGCGCTTACCGTGCAAGATTGGGGCGTTGGTTTCCGTCAGGATACGGCTTCCAAAGGCCGCGGCCTGGGACTTACCAGCATGAGCGAGCGGCTAAAACTGGTTGGCGGGCAGCTCTGCATCGAGTCCTACCCTGGCGGGGGCACAACCGTCAATGCCACAGTGCCGGTCCATGCCGCGGAGCGTAGCGAGCGAAAGATGAAACGGAAGCCAAAAAAACGGCAACACTCGAAGAAAACGACGACAATCTCCCGGTAGCCCCGGCAACGCATTCGCGCTTTGCCTTTGTTCAGGGAAAAATTCCTTCCACTCTTGGTATGATTCAGGAATGGCCTTGGAACTTTCCCATGTCGAAGCCCGAGTGCTGGGCGCGCTGGTGGAAAAAGAGATCACCACACCGGAATATTATCCCCTGTCATTAAACGCGCTGGTTAACGCGTGCAACCAGAAATCGAACCGGGAACCGGTGATGACGCTCAGCGAGGATGACGCCCGGCAGGCACTGCGTTCGCTGACGGATCAGGCGCTGGTGCGATCCGCGAGCAGCGACTCGCGCGTGGCAAAGTTCGAGCACCGGCTGAACGAACTTTATAATTTCCACCGCCACGAGATCGCCGTGCTGTGCGTCTTGCTGCTGCGCGGGCCACAAACACCGGGCGAGTTGCGCACGCGCACCGAGCGCATGTATTCATTCGAAGACCTTGAAGCCGTGCATTCGGCACTGCACCATCTGATGCGGCGTGATCCGCCGCTGGTAAAAGTGCTGCCGCGCCAGCAGGGGACCAAAGAGTCGCGCTACATGCATTTGTTTTGCGGCGACACGCCGCCCGCGGACCATGCGGAGCGGGAGTCGGACGCGGGATTGCCCCGGGCTGCGGGAACTTCGCCGGATGGGGAACGTATGGCGCAACTCGAAACGGAGATTGTGGAATTGCGAAGGGAATTGGAGACGCTGCGCGAGCAGTTTGCCGCGTTTCAGAAGCAGTTCCAGTAAACTTCAAGCGGCCTGCGCCATAGATTTCGCGAGCGAGATTAAATCAATTTCTCAGGGGCTAAAGCCCGACCGCCGGGGCCTTTTAATGTCGGAGCTAAAGCTCCGACCCCCGTTTGTCTTCCATCAACGTGCGCGGAAGACGCCGTGGACCACGGCGGACATGCCGCTGTGCTTGGTGCCCTCGTCGATGTCCACCGTGGCCTCTTCCAATTCCAGGATTTCTGCCGAAGCAAAATCCTTGCGCAAGAGTTCCGCGGTATAAAGCAGATTGGCGTCCTTTGGTCCGCCGGAATGAAACTTCAGTTGCTCCGGGGTAAAGGCTTCGAGGATCAGGAGGCCTCCTGGCTTCAAGGCGCGCAGCATGTTGTGATGAATCTTGGCGCGAAGTTCCGGGGGCAAGTGCAGAAAAATCGCCGCCACGGCATCGAACTCTCCGACTGGCCAATTCCATGTGGCGAGATCCGCTTGCTCGATCTTCAGGGTGAGCCCGGCTTCACGGGCGGCCTTGCGAGAGCGCTCCACACCAACTGGGGACAAATCCACGGTATGAACGTCGAAGCCCTGCTTGGCGAGCCAGTGGCCGTTGCGCCCGTAACCGTCGGCGGGCACCAGGATTTTGCTCCCCGGCTTGAGCCGCGAGGATTGCTTTTCCAGGTGGACGTTGGGGCGCGTTCCATAGACGGGCACGGCTTCGCTGTATCGCTCGTCCCACATCGCTTGGGGATTAGCCCATTTGTCGGTTGGCACCGTGCCTCTCCTTGTCGAATCCAACTCCGATTCTAGAACAGGTGCGTGCGTTTTGTTGCGCGAGCGGCATTGTTGCAATTTCCGATGCAGGCGGTAAGATACGGGTTCGGGTTCAGGGTGCCGCCAAGGGCGGAAGCTTATAGAAAATGGTCACTTACGACGATGGCTCGCCACATTCGGCCCCCGCGTCCCTGTGGGGGCGTTACGTCTTCGCGTTGCACCACAAGACCATTGGCCTGCAGTACCTGTGGCTGGCGCTTGCCAGCGTTCTGGTGGGCATGGTTCTTTCCACGCTTCTTCGCGTACAAAGTTCCTGGCCGGACACCGCCATCCCGTTTCTCACCAACCTGCAGCATACCCCGGAGCGCTACGCCGCCATTCGCCTGCTGCACGGGTCGCTGATGGTGTTTTTTGTGCTGACGGCGGCACCGCAGCTTGGCTTCGGGAATTACTTGTTGCCTTTGCAGATTGGGGCATCCGAGATGGCGTTTCCGACGCTCAACATGGTGTCGTTGTGGACGACGGTTGCCTCCCTCGGAGGGATAACGGCTTCTTTCTTCACTGCACCGGAAACGGGCGTCAACGTTTGGCTCGCCAGTGCGGCATTGTTTTCGCTGGGCGCGCTGTTGAGCGCGCTGAATTTCACGGTTACCACGATCGATTTGCGCACGGAGGGAATGACGTTGCCGCGTCTTCCGGTCACGGTGTGGGCGTGGTTCCTCAACGCAATTCTCAGTATGTTGATTTTCAGCGTGCTGCTGGCGGGCTGCGCCAGCCTGCTTTCCGATCGCCTGCTGGGCTCGCAATTTTTCTCGTTCGCCTCATTCCTTGCCGCGCAGCCGCAGAACTTGGTGCGCCAGGGAAGCCTGCCGGTTTTGTGGCAAAGGTTGTTCTGGTATTTTGCGCAGGCGGAAGTGTACGTGGCGATGCTGCCGTGCTTTGGCATCATCACGCATCTGGTCGCGACTTTTTCGCGGAAACCGGTGTGGAAGGAACGCCTGGTGGTCCTGGCGTTGTGTGGAGTTGGCCTGATGGGTTTCTGCGTTTGGGGATACCACATGTTTGCGACGGGTATGAACCCCTACGCCCCGCTGGTGTTTGCCGTGTTGGCTTCTTCGCTCGGAGTGCCCGCGGCATTTCTGCTGGCGAGCTGGCTGGGGACGCTGTGGGATGCGCGCTTGCAACTTTCCTGCGCCCTGCTGTTCTCGATCGGCTTCGTCTCGCTTTTCATTGCCGGCGGCCTCTCCGGTATTTTTCTGGCGCGGCACGATTTGCGCAGCGCGGCGGTGAGCGAGGATTTTGTGATCGGGCATTTCCACTTGGTGATGGGCGTGGCGGCGACGTTCGCAATTCTGGCGGCACTGTTTTTCTGGTTTCCGAAGATGTTTGGTAGCCGGCTGAACGAAACGCTGGGTAAAGTGCATTTTTGGGCGACGTTTGCCGGTGTTTACCTGATCTTCATGCCCATGCACTGGCTGGGACTGCTCACACAGTCGAATCTCTTGCCGGATGCTTCACGGGCAAACCTCGCAGCGGCGGGCGGCCCCATTCGCACGCTAGTCACCGTGGCAACCATCGGCACGGTGGCGGCGCAGATTCTGTTTGTGGTGAATTTCTTGCAAGCTTTCCTGCGGCGCGGGACCTTGCAAGGAAATAACCCCTGGCGGGCTACGACACTCGAATGGAGTGTGCCATCGCCCGCGCCGTTCAACAATTTTGGCGCTGGGAAACCCACGGTTTACCGCGGCGCTTACGAATTCCACACCGGGGAAGGCAACGATTTCGCTCCACAGCACCTTGCGCCCGAGCTACTGGCGCAACAGTACCGCTGATTGAAGGAAGGGACCGCATGCCGGGCACAAGCACAGTCCAGGACATCGAACTGATCGTCGAGAAGAAACCTTCAAATGGCGGCGGAGGCGATCTGCCACCTGTTGATCGTGATGGTGGCGGCGATGACGGCAAGCGCCCGCGGCGCGGCAAGCCTTCTCCGAAGCGGTATTACACCGGGATGGCGTTGGGGATCGTGTCGATCCTGATGTTCTTCATGGCGCTGGCGAGTGCGTTTCTGGTACGCCGAGGCAGCGGCGATTGGGTGCCAGTACACATCCCGATGCTGATGTGGATCAATACGCTGGTTTTGTTGACCAGCAGCGCGACCCTGGAAATATCGCGCAACCGTCTGGCGAAAGGGCAACTCGACGGGTACAAGAATCTCTGGCTGGTCACGACGGTGCTTGGTGTTCTGTTCCTGATTGGACAGGTGGTCGCATGGCGCATGCTGGCCGCCCAGGGTATTTACCTGGCGAGTAATCCAGCCAGCAGCTTCTTCTACATTTTTACGGGAGCACACGCGCTGCACCTTTTGGGTGGAGTTGCCGCGCTCTTGTACGTGGCCAAGCGAAATTTCGACGAAGCGCAGATTACGCGGAGTGTGGCGGCGGAAGTCACGTCGCACTACTGGCATTTCATGGATGCGCTGTGGCTCTTCCTGCTGGCGCTGCTGTATCTGGGCAAGTGAACCCCTACGCTACGATTTGTCTTCGAACTTCTAAGGTGATTCTCAACGCAGACGCGCGGGCGGGTCGGCGCCCGCGGGCAATTCCTGTACACGCTGCGGATCGAAGGGATTCGCGTTGACCT
>Ga0335069_10007431_pt1 | contig 15830 bp, 16 predicted proteins | sample Lox_Sample_11_FD_206714 | JGI IMG/M metagenome (GOLD analysis project Ga0335069, IMG submission 206714) | Soil microbial communities from Loxahatchee National Wildlife Refuge, Florida, United States - Lox_Sample_1.1 | ecosystem: Environmental > Terrestrial > Soil > Wetlands | place: USA... | reverse complement strand
TCCCAGGAAGCGAAGCTCGATCTCATCGCGGCCAAGGATCTGCTCGACCAGGGCAAACTTCCGCCCGAACAACAGGTCTTCTATCCCTACCTTGCCGGCTATGTTGATCTCTACACCGGCAACTTCAGGGGCGCCATCGACGAATTGCAAAAGGGCAACCAGAAAGACCCATTCATCCTCGCCCTGCTCGCGCAAGCTTACGAGAAAAACGGCGACCAAGCCGAGGCCATGAAGCTTTACCGGCAGATTCTGACCATCAACTCGCACAACCCCACGAACGCTTTTGCGCGTCCGCTGGCGAAGAAGAAGCTTGGACTTACGACCTAGGGAACCTCTGATCATGTGATGCTTTGAAGAGGATGGCCTTCAGGCCGTCCGTAAAGACCCCCTTTCCAAGAAGCGGCTTCAGCCGCTGCGGGACTTAATCAGACCCTCACTGGAGGTCGCCACTACCGGGACGGTAGCTTTTCCAGCGCCGCAGCATACTGCTCGCGTTTTACATGGTTCTTGCTTTGCATCGCAGATTTCTTCGCTCCTAGAGCAGTTTCATGGTTGTTGTATCCCGTAGCCGCAGTGGTGAAAAAATCCGCGGGCATGCTCTGCGGTGATGGTGGTCATAGCTTCGGCGACGGCCAACTCCAAGTGCTCCACCACCCGGGCCTTGATCCCGCGCAGCCGCTGTTTCAGCACCGACCAAGCCTGTTCGATGGGGTTGAAGTCGGGCGAATACGGTGGCAGGTAAAGCCACTGCGCACCTCGACTTTCGATCCGGGGAGCTACGTGTAGGGTGTCACAGTAGTTGAAATGAGCACCGTTGAAAGCAAAGGCCTCTTGCGGTGCCCATGTCACCCATAGTGAAAATTCGCGTCACAATTACTGAAAATTCCCTACCGTCATGTCACGATTGTTGAAATAAACCTACTGCGCCGTGGTCGGCATCAGTCCGCAGACGGGTCGGAGCCTGGCAGCGATTTCTTTGGGGAGAAAGAGCGCTGGACCTCTGCGACCCTCGGGCGTTGGCACTTCAAACAGCGGCACACCCGACTCTTTCAAGTGGCGAGCGAACAAACGGCCGTTGAGGTTGAGGCGCTTGGCGAGGACTGTGACCGCCACGTATCGCTCGCTGAAGCGTCGGATGTCGGCAGCGGGAACAAGCTTGCAAAGGCCGGGCTGGTACGGGGCAGGAGCGCCGAGAATCCCCTGCATTACTAGCCCGCGAATGACACGGGGCTTGATCCCTAACACGGCTGCTGCCTCCCTGCAGTTGTGGAAGCCTTCAGGTGGCACTTGGACGCCTCGCACCGGCCGGTATTTGCGCAGATCCTCGGACAGGAACAGATAACCAGTGATTCCACGAAACCGTTCCGTGCGCCCAACTAGTGTGAGATTGCCGTCAACGACGGCTCGGATCACCACAGCAAGACCCGAATCGCGACCGAGGTAGTTCTTCATGGCGTGGCGCAGTGCGATCAGCTCGCCCGGCTTGGAATACTCTTTCACAGGCACTGCGGGTTTCTCGAACGCGTGCTTAATCTTCATCACGTCTTCCCGCAGGAAGTAGAAAAAGCCGCTCGGAAAATTCTGCTCGGGTCCTCTGACACAGCGGATGACTCCCGCGGCGGCGACACTCGCGATAGTGCGATTAGTCAAGCCCAATGCGGATTTCGCCTCAGGTCGCGACATATAACGAGCCAGCCCGGCATCGCGCGCGGCAATCCATCGCATCAGCGAGTCCCGTCTGATCCAGCATTCGGTGCGACCTCCGTCCCGGGACGCGCTTAAGAACATGCCTTCAATTTGGCCGCGACGGACAAGGGCAGATATCCGGCCCGCTCTGGTTCGTGCCGTCCTCTCTGCTTCCTCTGCAGGCATCCATTGGGAATTCCGGCGCGTTGCAGCGGAAAAGTAGCGGTGTTGGCCACGGATCAAACCCTTCCAATCCTCAACGACAAACCGCTCGAAGGCATCATGAAAGAATCCGAATTCGCTGCGTGGAAGGACACAAAATAGGTGACGGTAAAAATCTCCGAAGATTGCCTTGAAGTTGAGGACAGCCGATTCGTCGGCCTCCACAGGGATCATGCGCCGCAGCACTTCTCGTAGTGGTGATGGCCAGTCTCTCAGTAATGCGACTGCGGCACGGCCGATCTCGGTTGCAGCAGCAAGCTCGGTCGCAGAAAAAGGCCGTTGCTTCCGGCGCAGCCTGTTGCCTTCTCGAAGGGATGAGCCGATGAAAAGAATAAACCTTAATAAAGGACCAAGCCTCATCTCAAGCATTTCCCGCGGAAAGCCATAGTTCGTGAGCTCCAACTCGGCCACTGCGCCAGGTGGAAACCCGGCTGCCCGATAGATTGCCGCATTGATTGCCACTAAATCGCTGTCCGCTGGCTCCAGAGCAAGATCGCGAAAGTCAAGCCCGCAACGACATTCATTTACGGCCGGACGCTGCCAGGCCAGTTTCCTTTTACAGGCCGGGCACTCGTGGAGGAGAAAACAGCGGTGGATGGGGCATGCGGTGACCAAGCCCAGGTCCCAAACGGCCCACCAGATCGGATGCTCCCGGAGGCAAGCGGGGCAAAGGCGCGGCCGCCCGTAATTCAGATCGTCGGCACTAACCCGCTCGCCGCAGAACATTCGCTGGTCGAACCGATCTCGTCCTTTAATATGGCGGTAGCACATCGCCCGCCACTCATCAGGTTCAAGGCGTAACACGTGCGAAATCTGCTTGACGCTTTCTTCCCACTCCAGGTCGCATGCTGATAAGCCGGCGATTTGCGCCAGCGATAGAGGGCCTCCATAGCGGTGCGCATGAGCGACACGGCATAGGTACCCACGAGGACTCTCGCGAGGCAAGGGATCGACACGGAAGAGGAGCCGACACCAGGGCATGCCGATATGCTCATGCATGCAGTTCCACGCGTGCGCTGCGATGAACACCCGCCGCAAGCGGGAGAATGGTTCCTGTGCTCGGCAGCGTCGCCGGCGGCGCCTTGTCACAATCGAAGTTTTCAGTGAATGGATTCGGGTCATCGAGTCGTTCCGACCACACATGCTCTGCAAACGACTGCGATAGCGTGCGCAAGGTGATCTGCCGGCGTGGATGACAATGAGCGATCCGGGCAGCGCCTCGGATAATTTTCATCGTGTAGCCGATGAGCCCATAGGAAGCGTAGTGCATACGGAACGCCATGGCGACATCTGACAGAGCGGGCATATCGTACTCCGGAAGCTGTTCCTGCACCGCGCGGAGGAAGGCTCTATAGGTGGTCCGATCCTCTTTGACATCCCAGCGGAAGGCTCCTACCCGCAGCGTTGCGCCAAAACGGCGCCGTAGCTGTTCATTCTGCCGGAGCACCTCCAGACAACGTGGCAGCCCAGCAACCACGATTGCCAGCCTGGCTTCTTCGACCTGCTCCTTCAGCCAATCCGCAACATCGTTCGGAATGCTTGACTGTCGGACGTCCACAAAATGCTGGAACTCATCCAGCGCGAGCAGGCGCACACGGCACCGCTTGAGCAGTTCGCGGAGGCGAATGCTCTTGCTCACCGTGTTGCCCCGCGACCATAGCGGATCACCGAGTTGGTAGAGTAGAGTCTCGGCAAAACTTTTTACGGTTGGCCGCGCAGGCACTTTTGCAACCAGCACTGGTACTTCGAGGCCCCACTTGTAGTCAACCCGAGGATGGAGACTGGCGAAATACGAGATGATCGTGGTCTTCCCGCTGCCGCTTTCACCAACAATCGGACAGCAATCTGGTTCGGCAGTTTCATCGTGGCTGTCATAGCACGCCTGGATTCGAGCAATCGCGCTCTTAAACAGTGGATACTTGACCAGAATGCATTCTGACCGAGGTGTGGCATCGATCATTGGCTTTCCTCGGCACCGCAAGTATCGCTTGCGGTAATCATAGCCGGAGGCGGTTGGCGAGGCAGATCGAGATCAGTTTCGAAGATTGGTAGTATCTCGTCATCGCTGAAGCCGTCGGGCCTGGCCACCTTTGGCTCGGGTGCTGGTTCCCCTTCTGCCGGCGTCTGCTGACTGTCTACGGTATGGTCCGTAAGAGAACGTCGCGCCGCGCGACCAACCGGGTCCGCTTCGCACATAGCTTGAATCGGATTCGGCGAACCGGTTGTGCCTGTGTGATCTTCCATGAAGCGCCCATGGCGCTTGCGTCCACGAGTCGACTTGCGATTGAAATCGCGCTCCACCAGGGCACGGATTTCGGCTTTGGCCTGTGCCAACGCCACGATGTCTGTACGAACATTTAGCTGGCGTTGAGCGAAGCGACGGATGACCCTGTGTTGCCAGAGGGACAGTCCCTTGGCGTAAGCCTGATCAACCGCGGCAACGTGGAAATAGGTTTCCTTGACTGGATCAAACACGTTGATCTGGCCAAGATCGCCTGGATCAAACGTGAGTTCGACCTTGGCTCCCGGTCCCATTCGCCGCCGCAGTTCGCCGAGCTCTGGGCCGTTGTATTTCAGTCCTTCCAATTCGATGCCGTAATGGAACACCACTCGTTGAGCCGTCATGCCGAGCACGACATCCAGTTCGCGCGCATTGGGCGGAAGCGGGGGCGGCAGGGCGCTCATGTCGCTGTGCCACCGATGGGCTGGCGTGTCTTTGATGCCGCGATGCGGCGTTTGCAAATAGACGTCGATTATCCACTTGTGAAGCATCTCCCGGAATGTGCTTAACATAACCACGGCGTGCCGCGTGGGATCGTACTCGTCGCGCTCCAGGATATTGCTGAACGTGGTTCCAGGGTTGCCATGCATCAAATCGTGATTCATGGTGCCCTGAAACCTCTCGAGCTTGCCTTTGTACCAGGGCACGAGAACCTTGGCATACTGGATATCGACGCCGATCTGCAAACAGGCACGTTCGAAGTGACTGGAATGGAACTCCGGCGGGTTATCGACCACCACGAGTTCTGGTACCCCGTAACACTCCCACCGGTTCTTGACTGAGGGGAACTCGCGCGGAACATAGGTCTTCGGAAGGATCGCGTGTTTGAGGCATCTCATCACGGACAAGCAACTCGGCGGCTCGAAGGCAGCGTAGAAGCCCATCAGACAGCGAGTGTGCTCATCGAGCGCAGAAGTAATTGTCGGCCGGCCCAGCGGCAACATGCTATTGTCGTCCACGACAATAAGGTCGCTGGGCGTGTGATCCATCGATACCCGTTGAAGAGCGCGGGACGTGTCGGGGCCTGCGGCCGACACCCTGAATTCCATGTCAGCGCGGCGCTTGCCATAGCGCGCCACCGTGATCTCGTACGGTGACCTGCGACCGATCTGGCGATAGATTGTCCTTTGGCTTGGAATCGGAAGCCGGTCGCAATCTGGCCGCAGCCTGTTTGCCTCAGTGAGGCGACGAACGATCTCCAGATCCACCTCGGGTACACGCTTGCGCTCCGCCGTCACATATAGTTCGTCGATTATCTGTTCGCTGATGATGTGTACGTCCGGTAGCATTCGGGAGCCGCGTTTGCCGCGATCGGCGTGTCTCAGAATGATCGCCCTTATGTCACGATCGGCGGCCAGCCACTTACGGTAATCTCGCCACACAGTGAGCCACCCAGGCGGTTTTTCATCCTTGATCCGCTCGGCCACAAATCGGATGAGCGGCTCCATGCTCTCCCTGATAATCGCAACCGGCTGCCTACGCTCAATTTCTTTTTCTTTCAGGTACTGCTCGCGATTTCTGGCCAGTGCAACCAATTGAGGCGGATGGGGAGAGAGATTAAGGGTGGGCTTTGATGCGGTCGCGTCAGTGCGACCGTCCTTTCCAGCCTCCATGATGAAAAAGAACTCTCCACGGGCGTACCGGTCGAGAAGATCATCCTCAGTAAATGCACACAATTCCCCGGTTGCGGCGTTTTCCAACTGCCATCTGCTATCGGGCAACTTCCGTAGTACAAGGAATTCAATTGCGCCGACCCTAACACGTTGGCCCCTTCTGAGCGCGTTCAGCGACATCCGGCCTCCTGAGAACAGGTCGGCGACGATGCTGGAGGAGGAGAGGGCCACACCTGACGGCCGATCGGTGTAATGCTCACCCTCGAGTCCAAGCCAAGCGGCTCCCACCAGTCGATATGCAGCGTGCCATCGAGGACGAGGCGAAGCACGCCTGGAATTGTCATCCCCGGAGTTTCGCAGAACGTGCGCACGCTCAGTTCCGGCGCGGAGGAGAATGCTGTCCGAATTCGTTCGTGCTCTGCGGCCGAGACATCAACGCAGCGATAGCGCAAGATTAGGCTGGCGTTCGCCAAGCGCGGCTCGGCACAAATCTCGGACCTCTTCCAAAGCCTGAAGTGATAGCCATGCTCGGCCAGCAGTTCGCCGATCAAGGCAAAGCGCGCTTGATTCTCGGGCAACCCAGCTTCGGAGTCGTCCTTGACCTCCACGACTTCCTGATGCGTTCCCCAGACAACCAGAATGTCCGGAGTGTACCGATGCTTGGTCGCGTCATGACGGTATTCCATACAGAATGGCTGCTCCTGCCAGTTATCAGAACGCGCCGTGGCCAGCAGAATGTGGAAGGCCTTGAGTTCATTTCCAGACTCGGCGTGTCGTGAGCGCCCACGTACGACATCCGCGACTTTGCCCTGCACGCCGGATTTTGACCGACTCACGGGCTCACGCACCCTCCTCAGTCGATCGAAGGCCATGGGTTCAGTGGCTCCCAGGCAGGCAACAAAAGTCAAGTTGCTGCGGCGAGGTTCGTCAAGTAGCGCCGACGTGTATCCTCCTGGGGAGGCAAGCAGGGCCCTTCCGCCTGCTATTCCTTGTGTAGGACTTAAATAGTCCTACAACAGGAAGTATGGCATGAGACAAATTGTTTGTCAACACCAAAAGGATGATAGTATCCTATATAAGGACAAACACGCACGCATGCCAGACATCTACGAACAGATTGGAAAGCAGATTCGGGAGCTGAGGACCACGCTCAAGGGCCACGGCATCAGCCAAGAGGAGTTGGCGCAGGCAGTGAAAACCACCGCCAACACCGTTTCTCGCTGGGAGACCGCCACCTATAAGCCGTCGATCTCCGATTTGGAGAGGCTGGCCCGGTTCTTTGGGGTGCCGATTACCGTCTTCTTCCCCCAAGTGGCACCGAGATCACGGACGAACGCCCTGCTCAGCGCTACGGCGGACCTAGATGCTGAAAATCTCGAAGAAGTGACGTTGTATGCGCAGTTTAGAAGAGCACGGCAGCGAAAGAGGAAGAAGTAGCCGTTGGCCGGCTTGCATCGATCTGAACCCGTGGCGCGCGCTCTGCCCGCACGTACCTCGGTTCCGGAGGTTCGCGTTCCGGACCGGTCGTCCGGTCGCAGGCGCCGGTGAATACTCTTCCTGCGGCACCTTAAGGTCATTGACATTTGCGATGAAGAGGGTAAGACTGTCGCGCAAATCTCCCACGTTCGGGTTTCCGACATCTGGCTCGAAACGTGAATGCCATGCGAATCCCGCGTTTCGTTCGAGTCCTGCTTGCCATTATCCACAGCGTTGGTTTGATTGCGCAAACCTCACCCGCCCACCAAAAGAAGAGTGTAGCAAGGCTTCAGGCCCCATGATGCCGATGCCCTTGGTTGCGCCGTTGTTCATTCAGGACGCGAACTTCAGCAGCACACTCGTCCTGGTGAACAATTCTGCAAAGCAGACTTATGCCGACATGGTAATCCTAGATCAGCGAGGCGACACTATCGCGAAGCGGCGAGTGGTGTTGGATCCATATGGACAATCGCAGGTAGATCTAGACGCGGTGATCAAATCAAGTGCAGCAATCGCCACCAGTGGCAGCGTTCTCGTCATGCAGAGCCCAGACTTACAGGGCATGACAGTAGCCGCGCAGTTGCTGCTCACCTATGGAGGCTCATCGCAGCCGAACTATCTTGACGAAGAACTGGAAATGCTGAGTGCCGATGGCTCGCAAATGCTGCGCGCCGTGGCCGACCGTGCCATTGGCTCGCCTCTTGTGGCCATTAGCAGCGTTTCGGAAATGCCGCAACATATACGTGTGCAGTGCGTTACAGAGAATGGAGCGGCAGAGGCCAAAACCTTCGTGCTGACGGCGGGCGAAACCATCATCACTGAAGCCTGCGCGGAGGGTACAGTTCATGGAGTTGATTTTGCCGTCGCGTCCGGGACCGCGGCCTACGGGCCGGAACGTGCGGTCGGCATAAGTCTCACATCGGACGCAATGCCGGGCTCGTTCGCTGCATTCGCGCTGGCCCCACACGGCGACAAAAACAGTTTGTATTTCAGCTCGATTCCGTTCATTGATCCCATGATGATCATGTCGCCCAACACAGTTTTCGCGGGCGTGCCTGTCGGCAGTGCAAAGTGGCTGCCCGAAGGAACCTATGTTCCGAAGATTGCGGTGGCCAACTTCGGCAGCCGCACCGGCCACATACGCGTGGGATACACGTCAAGCCCTGCCGACGTGACACCGGGCGCACCGCAGGCAATCAACGGCACGGGCGGCACGATGGTTGATGTAGCGAACCTGAACCTCGCTCCTGGTACCGCCCGTGAAATCACCTTGGATGGCCTTTCGGGTGTACCTGAGATGCGTAACTCCTTCATGGTTTACTCTGATTTAGGGCCCGGCGAGGTGATAGCCAAGCTGGTTTCTACCAGCGATTCGAGCTTGCACCAGGTGGAACTGCTCGGCAAGGACGAGAAGGATCAGGAAAATGGCGGCGGGCACCCGTGGTCGTTGGAAGACGGCACGGACTCGGTGCTGCTGCTGTTCAACCATACCAACAAAGCGCAGGCCTACAACGTCGCCATTGCTAGTGGTGCAATACTGTGGCAGAAACTAGTGACGGTTCCGCCGATGCAGACCGAGTCCATCGACATTCGGAAATTGATCACCCAGCGAATCAAGGACGACAAGGGCCGCCTATTGCCAGCAACCGTTTCTAGTGGCAGCGTTAGCTGGTGGTCGCCCGATCCCGAGCACGGACGCGGGCGGCTGCTGCAGGCCAACCGCCGGACAGCGATGGCCCGCAATTTTAGTTGCGGTTACAACATTGTCCTGTGCGGAGCGACATATCTTCCGGACATCGTTGTGTGGGCCCTTGGGCTTACGAGCAATCCGTTCGGTCAGATCGAAGGCAATACTTGTACTGCATGGGGGCCCAACTATTGCTCGGGCGATCAATACGGCACCGGAGGAGGATACAGCTACGGTTGGTCTTCCTACAACAGTGGCGTAGCGAGTATTTCTGGGCCGTCAACGAACCAAAGTGTAGACGCCTACGGCGCAGGCAGCGGCACAACCTCGATCATGGGCACCGTCGAGAGTGCATACTGCCAAGACACAGGAGGAGGACCGGCAACCGTGACCGGCCCAGTTCCTGTCAACTTTACACAGGGCACAGCAACCGACGAGGGTGACGGGTTTATCCGGGTCCTTTACACGTGGTCCTCCAGCACGGGAAAACTTGCGGACCTCGGTAGTTGCCAAGTGCGGGAGCACGTAACTTATCCGACGTCGGGCAACTCTGCCTGTCCCAGCCCAAACAACGGGCTAATGTGCTTTTGGCCTCCAAGTCCGCCATGGCCGCCGACGAATCAACCTGGTACTGGATATGTCAACCCAACCGACAAGTTTGGACCGGCCAACTCCGGAGGCGTGAGCGACGATAACACCATAACGAATCTGAACTTCACGAAACCCTATTCCGCTAATTCATTCCCTGCAACTCAAGTCTTCCAGTATTCTTGCAACAACGGCAGCTGGGTACAGTTTGGCGGACCATTCACTATTACTAGGGCAGTTCAACTTAACTCAAGTAAATGGCAGTTCTCCATCTCAAAGACAGGCGTGAACTTTAGCTCAATTTACATATTACCGTGATATATTGGGTACTGTCGTGAGTATTCCTAGGCAAAACGCTGAACCGTTTCACTTCTTTCATTACATCATGCCCGTCTTGCTCGCGGCGACTGTTGTGCCTTCGTTCGCTTACCAACAGGCCGCTGTGCATGCCAGAATGGAAGAGGCTGTCACTACCCAAGGTGAACCGGTACTTCTCGATCTTGAGCTCGAGAATCTGGGTACATCCGACATAACTGTAGATCTCGGCGCGGACAGGGAATCCAATATACAACTCTCGATGATAAGCCCTTCCGGAAAGATCGCGCGGAAGTCATCCGCTGCCCGGCGCGAAGGGATTCGATTCTTAGGAACTGTGCAGCTAGCTCCGGGCGAGCAATATTTAAATCAAATAGTACTGAACAGATGGTTTTCCTTCGGCGAAATCGGAACCTATAAGCTCGAGGTGAAGTTGATCAACAATGAGCCATTGACCTCCGACACCCTCTATCTTCAATTGCAAGTTAACCCAGCAAATCCGAATGAATTAGGTATTGCGTGCACGGCTCTAGGATCTCGCATGCGAGACTCAAAATCCGCAGAAGAGTCGTTGGCAGCCGCAACGGCTCTCAGTTATGTTCACGATCCAGTGGTCATCCCTATCTGGGAAAGTGTGTTAAGGCGCCCCGATTTCGAACGATTCGCAATATCAGGGTTGGCCCAAGTCGGTAACTCGGAAGCGGTCGCCGTTCTCCTTCGTGCCCTGAAGGATTCCAATGCGGACACGCGAGCCGCAATAACCTCGGCACTTCAAGCTATCGCCCAAACTACGACGGATCAATCCGTAAGATCCAACATTGAGACCGGACTTGCCCATCCGTGAAGCCGGAAGGCGCGGGGCCGAGTCAACTTGGCTACTCGAAATCTCTACACCGGTGGTCGTTAAAGATTCGCTCGCCGCGGCGACCGAGACATTGTTTTCCCATCCAAACTGAGGTCACTCGCACTGACTGAGGCTAATTCCTGCACGCGTCGCCACAATGCACCTGTGACAGGCGGAGGGGGCGACCGCGTCACGGAAGTATTTGTGTAGCCCAACGGTTTGACCACTTGACGTTCGATCATGACGATCTGATTCCCGCCCGGGCTGCCGTCGATGAAGCTGGCAAGTTTGTCACGATGGACAATGCCAATAACGATCGGAATGAATGGTTCCGGATTCATCGAGATGCTTGCGCACCAGATGACGGGTGAGCTCGAAGCGGAGCGCGACGCAACCCCACCGGGAAGCAGCGTCCACTTGGCATCAAAGCGAGTCTCCTTCGGCAACCTCGTACACAACACCGACAGTACATGGAACGTGTCCAGGGTAGAGGGTTTGGTGGCACCCAGTCTGGCGACGAAGTGAACAACGCCGCCCAGCTTGATCATTCGACCTTTTCACCAGGCATCGAATATTGTCTCTCTAAGGCAGTTCAGCACGAACGCTTTCAACCACCATCACGGCATGCAGGGGGAGGAACGGTTTGGACTTGGTACAGACCCGGATGGAGACGGCTTCGTCAACGAGCTGACGGTCGCCGACCTGACTGCAGTCTCCATCTACCAGGCAAGGTGCCAACCTCGGCATTTACCCGTGAGGGCTTCTGTGAGAAAGGCCTCTGAATAGCCAGCACGCTCCGCCTTACTGACAGCAACATCCTTTCCTGATGGATGCAGCCTAGCGATACGGATTATTCGACGACAGCTTCTCCAAACATCTGCTAAACAAATCACAATGTTTTTCATATCCGAGGCTCTCCTCATCTCGTAGACGCGGTGGCCACTTAAGGCGAAATTAATAGCCATTCTCTGTATTTCTTTATCGACCGACACTTCAGTGCCCTTGACAAGCTACACATGTTGCCCAATACTCTGCCCACTTGACGAACCTAGGACTGTGATGGCGTTCTTGCAAAGTTCTCTCAGTCTTGGGTCTCTGGTCTTATGGTTCTCTGGCTCGTGCTTCTCTGTCTTCTGGCGCCCTTCCAAGGCATTTCTTGAGATAAAGCTGCTCGGAATTTCACCGGGGTCACCGTGAGTACGTCCGACGCCTTAGCTTATGTCAATGTCACCGAGCAGGGTAGGTGATGGCTGCATGTCAGGAAGGAGAGGAACCATGACTTTCCGCACAATCGCCGGGTTAATAACGTTGGGCACCATATGGCTTTCCATAACGTCGGCTGCTGAACCTGTTCGTGCTGGCTCGAAGCCGCGGCCGGCAGTTGCTCAGCGAGCGGACGGTGGATTTTGGCGCAGCGATCAAGGCTTCAAGTCAGAGTTGGTATTGACAAACGTACTCAAGACAGCATCTCTCGTTGTCACGCCAGTTCTTTATCTGGCAGAGGGCAGTCGATATCAACTCACGCCGGTGACTCTTCCTGCGCTAGGAGTGGCGCGCATTAATGTGAATGATGCTCTGGCTGATGCCCCTGCGGCGGTTCGATCGCATTTGTCTGAGTTCGGGAGCGCCTCTATCGAATATGTTGGGCCTTGGCAGGCTGTACTCGCGTCTGTTAACTGTCTCGATGTTGGCCGAAGCCTTGTTTTTACATCCAGGCTATCGAGCACAAACTCCCGGTTTGCATCAGCTGAAGACACCGCACGAAACAATAAATTGATTGTCGATGAAGGAGCCTGGTGGCGCCACGATCCCGATGTCGATGGTTTTGTCGCGTTAATGAACACGACTGCAAGCGAAAAGACCGTACATTTGGCGATCTTCCCGTCGCGCGGTTCTGATATGCAGGCAGGAGCCTGGGTATTGGGACGAACGGTGGTTACAACAGCGACGTCCGCATCCCTCCGCATGCAACGGAACTGGTGGATCTCCGTCTGGCGCTCTTCGACGAATCAGCACTTGCGGGCGGGGTTACTATATCGTATGTGGGCGACGCAACAGACGTCAGAGTCTCAGGCGGACTAGAGAACCCTAGGATCGGCTATTCCGCCAGAATGCCATTTCTGACAAGGCCCGACAAACCGGATACCGACAACTTCATGTCGGCAGCAGTGGGTCTCATGCTCGGAATTCCCGACCCAATGATGATGTTCCCCGATGAAACTAAATTCATGGCATACGGCGTGGTCAGGAACATTGGTCCCAACATTGTATCCATAACTCCAGCAATCAATTACATGGTAAATGACCAGGCACTTACAAAGCAGCTGCCATCTTTGATCTTGCAACCAAATGAATCAGTCGTTCTCGATCTAGAACACGAATTGCAGCGTCTTGGTCTGGGAGCTTATAGCGGCAGCATCAATTTAGTTATAAGCTCAACGACGAAGTTCGGGGAGATCCTGTTCACAGCAGGCAGTGTCGACAAAACCGGCACGTACGTACTTGAGGTCAGCTGTAATGCGTTGCGCAAGACCTCAAAGATATTGTTCGGGGAATGGAATATCTCGGACGGATATGACTCGATGGTAAGCGTCTGGAACCCCACAACCGTCGATCAGGACGTCATCCTGCATCTTTACCATGACGCCGGAGAGCTTCAATTTCCCATTCACTAGCCCAAGGGCACATCAACCATGGTGAACGCTAGCGAAATAATAGCTAAAAGTAGAAAGAGCAATACCGGGCCAGTACCAATAACAGCGCAATCCGGTAGCGCAGTTCTTTCTGCGAAGGACAGCGATACGATAACGGTAGGGGTCAGTTACGGGATTTACAACGTGAAGACCGCGACGTGTCGAAATCTGTGCGGGTCTTGTAACGTCTACACTGACTTTTTTACAACTCCGGATTCTTTCACCTTAGCAGTTGGTGGTCACCAAACGCTGACTGCCACTGCGTATTTTCAAGATGGATCACATGCTGACGAGACTTACCAATCGACATGGACAAGCAGCAACTCGAATGTGGCTACGAACTCCGGAAATCTCTATACGGCTGTAGCACCGGGCAGCTTCGAAGCCATTGCCACTGCCGCTTTAGAGGATGGACATTGCGATGACCGGGACAAGTACTGCATATATCCACCCCAACAGACGTGGGGCTACGGTGCCGTAATACCGACAATCTCAGGACCTAATACAGTCTGGTGGTTCAATGGACAGAACCCTAGCGGGTATAGTACCTCGATTACATTGCAATCGGACGGAGGCAGTTCGAGCACTTGGTCGGTCAGTGGCAACACCGCAGCAGTTCACCTTTCGACCATGACCGGCGCTACAACGACAATAACTGCGACCTCAACCGCATGGAGCAGCACGCCGGGCGATGTGAAGATAACTGCGACGGCTAATGGACAATCATCAAGCCCATACGACGTCACCACGCGCAAATCTACGTCCCTAACAGACCCCACAACGTCCGGAGGTGTCTGCGACAGTCAATGGGGATACGAAACGCTGATCACTTACTTAGTCCGCGATCAGATGAACATAGTCATACCCACGGATGTCGATTACAATGAGAAATGGATCACCGGCCCAATCCCCGTTTACCAAGGAACAAATTGGACGTAGAACCCCGTTAGTCCCGGTACGACATTCCAGATGCGGTTGGCCGATGATATTACCGGCCCGGGGGTAAACAACAACCCACCAAACATACCACAGCCTACATGCCATGTTAATCCAGTTGAAGTTATCAAATGGGGCCAAGCCTGGCGCATAGGAACCACAGCAACCGGGCTAGGGTCGCTAGTTCAGACTGATACCCTTCATAAGTACAACGAACATGGTGCCCACACGATACCGTGATTACTAGTTGCTTGCTGCTTAATATGCCAAAACGACGACAATATGTATCAGTGGTCCTGGCGGTATTGGGTATATCGCTGGTCTCGGGTGGCGCGCCTGGACGGATCTTAGACCGCACTTCGCTAGTAGCTGAATCTGATGTTATTGTAGCTGGTACGGTTGTACCGAGTTCGGGTGCCGGAAAGACATCCCTGGCAGTTGGAGACCAAGAAATACCTGCTTCCATTCTCGACCTAGAGATACATGTCGACGATGTGATAAAGGGTACGGCAAAACGGGATCTTAGCGTCGCATTAATACTTCCTGCAGTCGGCATAGGTTATAAAGACATTCCTGTCGGTATAAGGAGGACGATATTTTTGAAGAACAGTGACGCCGGTTTCGTAGTTACTAGTCCCTATTACCCCTCCCTGCCTGCCGGCAGTGATATAAGGGAGAGTGGCGTCTCACCCTTCGATTATGTCCTCACTTCCATTACAGCCGTCGTGAAGCCAAACTCGGGTGCCTCTCCTAGTGATCAGCAAATTGCAATCATGGCTCTTCGTTCGGTAAAAAGCCCTGCGGCGACTGCGGGTCTCGAAGTTGCACTCTCCAACCCAGATGCAACACTCAGACTCAGTGCCCTTGCAGCACTTCTCGCCCGCGGTGAAGTCAATGTCCTAAGTACCGCTGAAAGTGTCTTAGATCATCCCGATTCCTCGATTCCTGACTACCTATACGGGAATATTGCGTCGGGGATAGGGGAGGGAATTTCCAACCCGGATGCTGTGCCGAATTTATCGCGGCTCTTGGCGAACCCTCGTGTCGATGTACGCAGGGTTGCGGCAACCGCTCTGAGGAACACTCGTAGTCGGACCGCGCTGCCGGCACTCGTCGCTGCATTGTCAGACCATGATTTCAAAGTGAGATATTATGCAGTGATCGGACTCGCCGATATAACGGGCGAATCCGATTGGCGACCGCTGGAGGGTGACTTTAGCGCGAACGAGCCCAAGTATCTGCAGTACTGGAAAGAGTGGGGTATGTCTAGTCATTGACTCTAATGGTTCAGTCTCATCCCTCCGCATACCAACTGGACGTTAGAGTAGAGGCCACACGTACCGAGGTAATCAGTATTGCAGAAGGTGGGTATCCGCTTGACTCACCAAGCCACAATCCCTAGTATGTGGCGGTGGAAGATTATCCGCGAAACCTGAAGGAATTCGACCTTCGCTTCGCCGCCGAGGAGGCGTGCCGCGAGTATCTGTTG
>Ga0335069_10007430_pt1 | contig 15831 bp, 14 predicted proteins | sample Lox_Sample_11_FD_206714 | JGI IMG/M metagenome (GOLD analysis project Ga0335069, IMG submission 206714) | Soil microbial communities from Loxahatchee National Wildlife Refuge, Florida, United States - Lox_Sample_1.1 | ecosystem: Environmental > Terrestrial > Soil > Wetlands | place: USA... | reverse complement strand
AGGCAACGGCCTACCTGACGCATGCAAACCTCTGCTGCAGCGCGAGGTCTCACCTGCGTGGTGATACCGCTGCACGCAAGGCGAAGCGAGCTGCTCACGTGGGCGCCGCACTACTGGGCCGACCTGAGGGAGACGGCCAGCAGCTGGCTCGATCACGAGGGCCCGCGCCTTGCCGCCTCACTCTCGCTCTACAGTCTGCTGTCGCTTGCCCCGCTCGTCATCCTGACCATGGCGGTCGCCTCGCTGGCCTTCGGTCGATCGACGGCCCAGGCGGTGCTCATCGACGAGGTGCGCGATGTGATGGGCGGTGACGGCGCGCGCACTGTGCAGACCGTCATCGAGCACGGCAAGGAGCCGCATGCCGGCAGCGTCGCATCGCTGCTCGGCATCATCATCCTCATCGTAGGTGCCTCGAGTGTCTTCGGCGAGCTGCAATCCGCCTTGAACAAGATCTGGGACGTGAAGCCACCCGCCACGGGTGTCATGACACTGCTCAAGTCGCGCCTGGTGTCCTTTGCGCTGGTGCTCGGTTGCGGCTTCCTGCTGCTGGTGTCGCTGGTGTTCAGCGCCGTGCTCGCCGCTTTCGGCCGCTTCGTCAGTGCACACCTCGCCCTGCCGACCGGCCTGCTCGCCACGACCAACGCGGTGGTATCGTTCGCAGGAATCTTCGTGCTGATCGCGCTCATCCTCAAGTACGTTCCCGACGTGTATCTGCGCTGGCGTGACGTGTGGCCCGGAGCGCTCGCGACCGCGTTGCTGTTCACCGTCGGCAAGGCACTACTGGGCCTCTACCTGGGGAAGACTGCCGTGGGCTCACCCTACGGCGCTGCCGGCTCGATCATCGTGGTGATCCTGTGGGTGTATTACTCGGCGATGATCTTCTACTTCGGCGCCGAGTTCACCCGTATCCGGGCGCGCCGCTACGCACAGCACCCGCAGGCGTCGCGAGGTTGAGACGCGCTGGCTGGCGCATCGCCATGGCTTGCGCTGGCGTGCTGCGACAGATCGGTTGCTGCTGACATGGCGCGGCGAGCGGCACTGACGCCATGTTCGCGCCACAGTGCGCACGATGGCAGCTTGATCAGCCGCCGAGAGATCCACGCATGAGACTCAGCGCTCGATCACCTCTGGCAATCGCCGCGATCGCCGTTCTCGGGGTGGTGCTCCTCGTGGTGCTCACTCTGACGTTCTTGGACTGGAACCTGCTCAAAGGTCCGCTGACGCGCACCGCGAGTGCGCGCTTCGGTCGCGAAGTCGGCATCACCGGCCCCCTGCAGGTGCACCTGTGGTCGCGCCATCCCACCGTGATCGTCAATGGACTCATCATCGGCGGCCCACCGTGGGAGCGCGACCGCCCGGTGGCCCGGATCGAGCGTCTGCAGATCGAGCTGGAGCCGCTGCGCTCGCTGATGAAGGCGGCGCTCATCCTGGGACGAGTGGAGCTCGTGCACCCGGAGATCTACCTGCATACCGAGAAATCGGGCCGCGCCAACTGGACGTTCGAGAATCGCGCGCCGAGCAAGCAGCGTGCCTCACCGCCCCTGACGCTGCCGGCGATGCACGACCTGGTGATCGATGACGGCAAGCTGGACCTGATCGATGAGCGACGGCGGCTGAAGGTGAAAGGCACGGTGGAGGCAGCCCAACGGGCGGCGCCGCGCGATCAAAAGCCCTTTCGCGTCGAAGGCAAGGGCACCATCAACGACGAGCCGTTCCGGCTCGATGTGGCCGGCGGCCCATTGCAGGTATTGAGCCCTTATCGCCCGTATCCATTCGCGCTGGCCATCCGGGCGGGCGAGAACGAGATCCACGCGGACGGGAAGGTACTCAAGCCCTTCGATCTCGGTGCGCTCGAGCTGCGGGTGAGTGCGAGTGGACCGGACCTGGCGCAGATGTTCTATCTGACTCAGATCACGCTGCCCAACTCTCCGCCCTACAAGGTGCAGGCGAGCATCAAGCGCGAGGGTATGCGGATCGCGGTGCGGCAGATCGAAGGCTCGCTCGGCGGCAGCGACGTGACCGGTACTGTTGACATCGACGCGACCACCAAGCGGCCGACCGTCAAGGCCGACCTCCTGTCTCGACATCTGTTCCTCAAGGACTTCGCGGCCGTCACCGGCAGCCGCGCGAACCCCAACACCTCCCTCGCCAACGGCGCACCGGGCGGCGGCGCGCAAGCTGACGGTAAGACTGCGCGCGCTGACGCAAAGGCCGCGCGCGCCGACCGGGTGCCGCATCTTTTCCCGACCGCACGACTGCAGATCGAGCGCGTGCGCGCCATCGATGCCGATGTGCATTTCCGCGCCACCTCCATCGAGGCAGGCAGGGTGCCCTTCACCCAGCTGGTGCTGCACGCGCGACTCAGGGACGGCGTGCTCAGTCTCGACCCGCTGCGGTTCGACATGGCACAGGGGCGGCTGCGCGCCGATGTGCACATCGATGCCCGCAGCCAGCCGCCCGTGGTACGGGCCGATCTGCGCGCGGCTGACGTTCAGCTCGGCCAGTTCAAGGGCAAAGCGCAGGCCTCGCCGCCTCTCGATGGCGTGCTCGATGCGCGCGCGCTGATCGAGGGCAATGGCGACTCGGTGCATGCGCTCATGTCCGATGCGAGCGGCAGACTCACCGTGATCGTGCCCAAGGGCGATGTGCGCGCGGCATTTGCCGAGCTCACCGGAATCGATATAGCGAAGGGAATCGGCTTACTGGTGCAGAAGCCCGACGAGAAGGAGCAGATCCGCTGCGGCGTGGCGGAGTTCAACGTCGAGACGGGTACGGCCCATGCGCAGGACCTGCTGTTCGACACCCAGGACGTGCTCATCAAGGGAGAAGGACAGATCAACCTCGGCAACGAGAAGCTCGACCTGACCATCCGGGGCCAGCCGAAGAAGCTGCGCCTGTTCCGCGTGCGTGCCCCGATCGAGGTCGGGGGTGAGCTTTTGAAGCCATCCTTCAGGCTCAAGCCCGGACCGCTGGTCGCGCAGGGCGCCGCGGGTGCCGTGCTCGGGACGCTGCTGACACCGGTGGGCGCGATTCTTGCGTTCGTCGATCCGGGTCTCGCGAAAAATCAGGATTGCTCGCAGCTGCTCACGCAGGCACGGCAGAGCGAGCCGGGCAGCGCTGCGTCGAGCCGCACCGCCCAGGCTCAGCCGGCGGACCCCCGCAGATGACTGAGCCTGCAGATGGCAGGGCGCGGAGTCCTGAGCCCATCTCCAATTCGAGGAACGCACATGACAGCGCACGATCGCAAAGCTCGGCACGCTACCCGGCGGACTGCAGAGAAAGAGCAGTCGCGAACTCCCGGACGTCCGAAAGAGTCCGGCAGCCGGCAGCAGCATCGCCGCGACCAGGGCTCGCAGTCAGGCGATCCGCGGCTCGATGAGGAGCTTACGCGCGGTGGCGACGCACCCACCACAGAGAAGCCGACACGATCAGCCACAGGATGCCAGCCAGCGTCAGTGTCAGCGCGGGCGGGTATCGTCCCAGTGCCAGCCACACTGCCAGGGCAAAGCACAGCATCCCCCAGCCGCCGAGCAGCGCTCCGGCCGCATCGAGCGCCGCCGCTTTTCGCCCGCGCGCCCGGCAACTGATCCCGGCCTTCTTTTTCTTCTCGGTCTCGCTGCGCTCGATCAGTGTTGCCGTGGCGCCGAAGATCGCGGGGAAGGACAGGAACAGTCCGCCCACGAGCGCTCCCCAGTGCTTCGCGATCAGGCCGGTGCACAGTGTGACCGCGCCGCCGATGAGAAAGCGCGCCGCGAACTGATACCAGTGTGCCTGCCGGAGACCCGAGAAATCGAGGGAGGGAATCATGTCGTCAGGTGCTGCAACAGCAACCCGGCGGCAAGTGCCGCCACAGCCCAGACGGCAAGTCCCGCGAGCGAGACCAGCACCGGTGACCAGCGCGCCGTAGCGAGCAACCGCCTGGCGAAACAGACATACAACACGAAGGCGAGACTGCTGAGCACCATGGAGCGCGCTTCGAGCGCCGCGAACGTGACGCCGGATGTGCCGATAGTCAACGCAAGCGTCGCGAGCGCGACCGAGGGTGCCCCGCCGAAAATGCCCGCCAGCCGGCGCGGGCGCACGACATCGCCGAGCAGTGCGAAAGCGCTGACGACCGCACCGCCGAGGAGAAAGCGCCAGAGCAAATCCATCGCATCGAGCGTAACAGAGCGGCGCGGCTGAGCTTGCGCGAAGCGCGCGATCTGCGGGCTTGACCGACGCCGTGCTTTGCTGGCGTATACTCGCAGCACACACCCAGGGTGGCGCGTGGAAACCAACCGTTCTCTCAAGACGCGGCGGCGCGCATCGCGGGACAAGGTCCGCAACCTTATGGACAAGGTTACGCCCCCAGCAGCCCTGGACCCGCTCCAGGAGGAGCCCAATCATCGCGCATTGCTGGCAGCAATCGTCGACTCATCGGACGACGCGATCGTCAGCAAGACCCTCGAGGGCCGTATCCTCTCGTGGAACCGCGGCGCCACCCGCATTTTCGGCTATCGCCCCGAAGAAGCGATCGGTAAGCCCATCACCCTCATCATCCCGCCCGAGCTGCACGCCGAAGAGCAGCAGATCCTGCAGAAGCTGAGACGTGGCGAGCGCATCGAGCACTTCGACACGGTGCGAGTCACCAAGGACGGGCGGCGCATCGACATATCGCTCACGGTCTCGCCGGTGCGCGCCGCGGATGGAACCGTCATTGCAGCGTCCAAGGTCGCGCGCGATGTCACCGAGCGCAAGGTGGCCGAGCAGAGGCTGCGCGAGAGCGAGGAGGCGCTGCGCCTCGCGGACCGACGCAAGGACGAGTTCCTGGCGCTGCTCGCGCACGAGCTGCGCAATCCGCTCGCGCCGATTCGCTACGCGCTCGCCGCCAACAGGAAGCCCGGGCGAACGCCCGAGCAGTGCCGGCAGGCCGAAGCGATCATCGAGCGCCAGGTGAGCCACATGAGCCGCCTGCTCGATGACCTGCTCGATGTATCGCGCATCACCCGCGGCGCGCTCGAGCTGAAGCGCTCGCGCACCGAGCTGACATCCGTGATCGGAGCCGCCATCGAGACGGCGCGGCCGATGCTCGATGAGAAGCATCACACGCTGGTGCTCGATCTGCCGACCCAGGCGGTGCAGCTTGAGGCCGACGTGGTGCGTCTCGCGCAGGTTTTCTCCAATCTGCTCATCAATGCGGCGAAGTACACCGACCCCGGCGGGCGCATCCAGCTGCGCGCGCGCCAGGAAGGCAACGAGGTCCTCGTAACGGTGCGCGACAACGGCATTGGCATACCTGCGGAGCTGCTGCCGCGCGTGTTCACCATGTTCTTCCAGTCGAGTGCGGCGCTGGCGCGCTCCCAGGGCGGCCTGGGAGTGGGCCTGTCGCTGGTGCGCGGGCTGGTGGCGCTCCATGGGGGCGTCGTCGAGGCGCGCAGCGACGGCCCGGGGGCGGGGAGCGAGTTCACCGTGCGCCTCCCGCTCGGTGCGGCAACGCTCCGGGCCGGCGATGCCGAGGCCGAGGTGGAGCCCATTTTCGGAGACACCGGGCTCAAGATCCTCATCGTCGATGACAACCGCGACGCCGCCGACAGCTGTGCGATGCTGCTCGAGGCTTCAGGTCACCACGTGCAGACGGCCTACACCGCCCGAGCCGGGCTGGAGCTGGCGCGCGCATTCCGTCCGCATGCGCTGTTGTTGGACATCGGACTGCCGGACATGGACGGCTATCAGCTGGCGGCAAAGGTGCGCGCCACCCCCTGGGGTCGTGGCGCCGTACTGGTGGCAGTCACGGGGTGGGGCCAGGAGCAGGATCGCCAGCGTGCCGTCGCGGCGGGCTTCGATCAGCATCTGGTGAAGCCGATATCGGCGGAGACCGTGGAGCAACTGCTGCAGTCGCTCACACCGCGCACGACTTCCTAGCTCGAACCCAAGCCGAGGCAAGCCCTGGCCGTGCCACCCGGCACGCCGCCACGCTCACTCTGCCGAGCGGCAGCGACAGCGCGGGCGCTCTCACTGGAACCGCCGTTGCGGCGTGCGGTCGCAATCTAACGGGAATCCGGCCCCGCGGCGAGCGCGAGCCGCCGCAGTGACCGGCGACTGCAAGCGAGCACGGAGTGCAGCCATGAGCAGTGCCAGACAGCGCGCCGCCGCGCGCCACAACGTCCGCAAGGCCGCGAGCGCGGCGCGCCGCAAGCGCACCATCGCCCGGCTGCCGCAATCGGTGCGCAGCGCACTCGGCAGGCAGGGAGCGAAGGCAGCGAAGACCAGACGGCACTCTGCCCCGCGGAGCCGCGGCTAAGCCCCACCCTTGCTGCAGCGGACGTCCACCGCACCGGCGCGCCTCGCCACGGCGCAGATCGCCGTGCTGTATGCGGGGAGCACGCTCCTCACCCCGCTCTATCACCTCTACCGTGACGCCTTTGGGTTCTCAGTACTGACGCTGACCCTGATCTATTCCGCGTACGTGCTCGGGAACCTCACGGCGCTGCTGCTGCTGGGGCGCCTCTCCGACCAGATCGGCCGCCGTGCCGTCGACCTCGGCGCGGTCCTCATCGCGGCGTGCGCAACGCTGCTGTTCCTGCTCGCCTCCTCCGCGGCGTGGCTGTTCGCCGGACGCATCCTCAGCGGCCTCGCCATCGGTCTCGGCGCCACGGCCACCACCGCCTGGCTGGCGGAGCTGGTTCCCGACAAGCGCGGGGCGACGTTGTACGCCACGCAAGGCAACTTCCTCGGCCTCGCGCTCGGTGCCCTGCCGGCCGGACTGGTCGCGAGCTATCTGCCCTGGCCGCTGCGGCTGAGCTACGTGTTATATCTCGCAGCGCTGTGCGTCGTGGGATACGCGCTGGCGCGCGTGCCCGAGACCGTGCCTCACCCGGTGCGATCCCTGCGACGGCTGTCGCTGCGGCCGCGGCTCGGGGTGCCGCGGAAGCTGCTGCGGAGCTTCGTCGCGCCCGCGGCGATCGCCTTCGCCACCTTCGCCGTGATCGGCTATTACGCAGCGCTCGTGCCGAGCGTCATGGCGCACGCGCTCGGCCGCTCGAAACCGGTCGCGGGCGGGGTAGTGATGGCGCTGCTGTCACTCTCAGGTGTGATCGCCGGCGTGCTGAGTCGCGCGGTGTCGAGCCGCACCGCCATGCTCGCCGGCAGTGCGCTGCTGCTGCCCGGCGTCGCGCTGTTGCCGTGCGCCGAGGGCTGGCACTCGCTGGCGCTGCTCGCGGGGGGCACCCTCATCACCGGGGCCGCCACCGTGCTCGGCTATCGCGGCAGTCTCGAAGTGGTGAACGGGATGGCGCCGCCGGAGCGGCGCGCCGAGGTGATTGCGAGCTACATCCTCTTCATGTACGCCGGCAACTCCGTGCCGATCATCGGCATCGGGCTGCTCGACACCGTGACCCGCTCGCTGGTCGCGGATCTGAGCTTCGCGATCATCATCGCCAGCGTGTCGCTGCTCGCGCTGCTCATCGGAATGCGGCGCATAGCGCCAGCAACCTGACAGCCCGAACCGCTGCGCTCGAGCAGCAGTTTGCCAACTGTCCATGATCACGCTTCGATGTCAGGAACATCGGGCGCTGCTTGTGGTCAGTGTTGAATGACATGAGCATGCGCCGGCGCGACTTGTTGACAGGCACCGCCCTGGTTCTGGTTGGCGACCGCCTCGCCGGGGCCGAAGCTCTCACGGCCAGGATACCCTGGCAGCCCGACGCCGGTACGCCGCCGACACCGGTCAAGCCGGGTCCCTGGGAGTTCTTCACGAACCCGGAAGCCGCGGCCGTCGAGGCGCTCGTCGATCGCATCATCCCGCCGGATCCGCAGACCCCGGGCGGCAAGGGCGCGGGCTGTGCAGTGTTCATCGACCGGCAGCTCGCAGGCGGCTACGGTCACAACGAGGGCCACTACAACCTGCCGCCCTTCGAGCACGGCAAGGAGCAGCAGGGACCGCAATCGGCCGACGGACCGGCCGACACCTATCGCGCCGCGCTCGCGGCCCTCGACCGTTACTGCCGCTCGCAGTCCGGAGCGGATCGGGGCAAGGCTTTCGCCGAGCTGGCAGCCGCTCGCCAGGACGAGATTCTTCACGGCATCGAGTCGGGGTCCATCAAGCTCGAGGGCGTCGACGGCCAGAGTTGGTTCAATCTCCTGATAAAGGACACGCAGCAGGGATTTTTCGCCGATCCGATCTACGGCGGCAATCGCGACATGTGCGCATGGAAGATGATCGGCTTTCCGGGAGCGCGCTACGACTATCGCGACTGGGTTGGCCGGCACAATGAGCGCTATCCGTATCCGCCCGTGAGCATCGCCGGCCGCCCGCAGTGGACCCCGGGAAGATCGTAGCGGCACATGACGCAGCAGCACATGACGTAGCGGCACATGGCAAGGAAGCTTCCGCACAAGGACGTGGTCATCGTCGGTCTCGGCTGGAGCGGCTCGATACTCGCGAACGAGCTCACCGATGCGGGCCTGAACGTCGCGGCGATCGAGCGCGGCCCGTGGCGCGACACGGCGACCCAGTACGCACCCAACTACGCGCAGGATGAGCTGCGTTACCGCCTGCGGCACGAGCTGTTCCTGCGTCCGGCACAGACGACCTTCACCTTCCGCAACAAGCCGGCCGATACCGCGCTGCCGATCCGCACCTGGGGCGCATTCATGCCACCGAACGGTGTCGGCGGCGGCGGCGTGCACTGGAACGCCGAGACCTGGCGGTTTCTGCCGAGCGACTTCGTGCTGCGCTCGCATCTCACGCAGCGCTACGGGGCGCACTTCCTCCCGGCGGATACGACCATCCAGGACTGGGGCGTGACCTTCGAGGACCTCGAGCCTCATTACGACCGCTTCGAGTACCTGTGCGGCACCTCCGGGACCGCCGGCAACCTGCGCGGCCAGATCCAACCGGGTGGCAACCCGTTCGAGGGTCCGCGCTCGCGCCCGTACCCGAACCCGGCGCAACAGCAGCCCTTCGGGGCGACGCTGTTCGCCAAGGCGGCACGCGAGCTCGGCTACAAGCCTTTCCCGCAACCCTCCGGCAACATGTCGCAGGCGTACCGCAATCCGCTCGGGGTACGCCAGGGCCCGTGCACGTACTGCGGGTTCTGCGAGTGGTTCGGCTGTGCGAACTACTCCAAGGCGAGCCCGCAGACCACCATCCTGCCGGTGCTGATGCCGAAGGGTAACTTTCAGCTGCGCGACAACTCCGAGGTGACGCGCATCAACCTCGATCCGTCCGGCAAGCGCGCGACCGGCGTCACCTTCGTCGACACGACCGGCAGCGAGTGGGAGCAGCCGGCGGATCTGGTGATCCTCGCGGCCTACACCATCTTCAACGTGCAGCTGCTGCTGCTCTCGAAGATCGGCAGGCCGTACGACCCGCAGACGAACCAGGGGGTCATGGGCCGCAACTTCACCCACCAGACGATCTCCGACTGCGTGAGCTTCTTCGACCGCAACAAGTTCATCTTCAACCCGTTCATCGCCTCGGGCGCCATCGGCATGTGCATCGATGAGTTCAACGGCGACAACTTCGATCACGGCCCGCACGGCTTCATCGGCGGCGGCTACATGGGTCAGGTGCAGACCAACGGCCGCCCCATCGAGACGACACCGGTACCACCGGAGACGCCCCGCTGGGGCGCCGCCTGGAAGACGGCGGTACGCGAGAACTACCAGAGCACGCTGCAGCCGGGGACGGGCGTGCACGGCAGCATGTACAGCTATCGCGACGTCTATGTCGACCTGGATCCCACCTATCGCGACCGTCTCGGTCGGCCGCTGGCGCGCATCACCATGGACTTTCACGAGAACGAGCTGAAGCAGAACCGCTTTCTGACCGACCGTTTCGCCGAGATCTTTCAGGCGGCAGGTGCACAGCGCGTCGTGAAGCAATATCGCAAGGCGCCATACGACATCACCAAGTACCAGACGACGCACCTGTGCGGCGGAGCGGTCATGGGGGCCGACCCCAAAACCAGCGCGCTCAACCGCTATCTGCAGAGCTGGGACGTTCCCAACCTCTTCGTCATGGGAGCGAGCGCGTTTCCGCAGAACGCCGGCTACAACCCGACTGGCACCGTCGCCGCACTCGCCTACTGGTCGGCCGCCGCGATCCGCTCCATGTACCTGAAGAATCCGGGGCCACTCGTGCATGCCTGAGACACTGAGTCAGCTCGCTGCGGCCGTCGTCGCAGGCCTGCTCGCAAGCGCCTGCGCGTCGCGCCTCGTGCTGGCCGACAACCTGCCGACGGAACAGGATTTCTCGATGATCGAGCGCGGCCGTTACCTGACGACGGTTGCCGACTGTGTCGCCTGCCACACCCAGCCCGGCAGCCGCGACACGTTCGCCGGTGGCCGGCCGATCGAGACCCCCTTCGGCCTGGTGGTGTCTCCCAACATCACCCCCGACGCCGAGACCGGCATCGGCACCTGGAGCGATACGCAGTTCGACGCCGCAGTGCGTCTGGGCCGCGACCCCGACGGCGCGCGGCTGTATCCCGCGATGCCCTTCCCCTACTACACGCGCATGACGGCCGAGGACGTGCGCGCGATCCGTGCCTACCTGAATACGATCCCGCCGGTACATCACCCGGTGAAGTCGAATCAGCTGCCGTTCCCGTTCAACATCCGTGCCAGCATGGCGGTCTGGGACGCGCTCTACTTCGAGCCAGGACCCTTCAAGCCCGATCCGCACAAATCTGCCGAGTGGAATCGCGGCGCCTACCTCGTTCTCGGTCCCGGACACTGCGGTGCGTGCCACACGCCGAAGAACGTGCTCGGCGGCGATGAGAAGCAGCAGCCGCTGCAGGGCTACAGCGTGCAGGGCTGGTTCGCCCCCAACATCACCGGTGATCTGTCGCTCGGGCTCGGCCGCTGGTCGGTCGAGGATGTGGTGCAGTACCTGCAGACGGGACACAACCGCCTCGCCGGCGCCGCCGGTCCGATGGCCGAAGAGGTCGCGGACTCGAGCTCGGGAATCAGTCCGCCGGACCTGCATGCGATCGCGGTGTATCTGAAGGACCAGGCGGGCGGCAAGGCTTCGGCCCAGCCGCTCGCCGCCAACGATCCGCAGATGGTGGCTGGCGCTGCGATCTACCGCGACCTGTGCTCGGCCTGTCACTCGCCCGATGGGTCCGGAGTCGCCTATCTCATTCCGAACCTCGCCATCTCCTCCGCGGTGAGCTCACGCGAGCCGACGAGCCTGCTGCGCGTGATCCTCCACGGGGCGCAGACGGTCGCCACCCCGCAGGAGCCCACCGCCGCCATGATGCCGGCTTTCGGCTGGCAGCTCACCGATGCCCAGATCGCCGCGGTGACCACCTTCGTGCGTAACAGCTGGGGACACGCCGCCCCGGCGCTGAGCGCGAGCGACGTCGAGAAGATGCGCTCGGTGGGCTCAGGCGACTGAGGGCAGAGCCAGCCCGCGGCAAGGGTTCCCGTCGCTGCCCTCACCACGGCGCCGGCGTCGCGGCGCGCGTCAGCTCATCGAGCAACGTCAGCGCTACCAGCATGCCGAGCCAGATGAAGCCGAGCGCCGATACCAGACGCGTCAGAGCTCGCGCCTCGGTCTCGTGCATGAACACCGCCATGACCAGCAGTGTCTTGGTCACCGAAATGCCGAGGTTGAGCACCGTGTTCCACGGCCCGAGCCTGAGCAGCGCGCTGCCGGCACTGGCGGCGAGCAATGCCAGCAGCGCCGCCAGCACCCACAGCAGGCGGCGCAGCGGCACGACGTGCGGCGCGCGCGCGCTCATGCCGCGCGCCCCACCAGATAGATGAGCGGGTAGACGAAGATCCACACGATATCCACCAGGTGCCAGTAGAGCGCGGCGAGCTCGCAGGTGGTGTAGCGCTGCGGTCCGAAGCTGCCGCCTGCAGTGCGCGCGCTCAGCACCGTCATGATGGCGACGCCGATCAGCACGTGCAGCGAATGGAAGCCGGTGATGAAGTAGTACAGGCAGAAGAACAGCTCCACGGCGTGCGCCTGCGGGCCGTGCTGCAGGAAGTCGACGCCCGGCACGAGATGCTCGGTGTACTCGCTGTAGTACTCGAAGCCGTGCATGATCAGGAAGCTCGCGCCGAGCGCCGCGGTGCCAGCCAACAGCAGCACGGCACTGCGCCGCTCATCGAGCTTGATGGCCCGCAGCGCGAGCGCGACGAGCGCGCTGCTCGTGAGCAGCACCGCGGTCTCGAGCGTGCCGAGCAGCATATCGGTGCGGCGGCTCGCCGCCGCGAAACCCTGCGGGTACAGCACCCGGCACACGGTGTAGCTCGCGAACAGCACGCCGAAGAAAAGGATCTCGGTGGCGAGGAACACCCACATGCCGAGCGTCGCGGCCTCGCGCTGCTGCACCGGATCGTCGAACTGCTCCTCGAGCAGGGCGGGAGCGGCGCTCATGGCGCGGGCTCCGCGTAGTCGTAGACCTCGCGCACGCGCGGCGGCCGCCGGAAATTCTCGGTGGGCGGTGGCGATGTGGTCTGCCACTCGAGGCCGCGCGCCTGCCAGGGATTGTCCCCTGCAGCCCTGCCGTAGCGCAGCGACCACAAAAGATAGGCGATCGGCAGCAGGTAGGAGACGGCGAGTATCGAGGCGCCCCCCGAGGAGAGCACGTTGAGCACCTGGAATTGCGGCGCATACGCGTGATAGCGGCGTGGCATCCCCTCGTAACCGAGGAGGTACTGTGGAAAGAAGGTGAGGTTGAAGCCGAAGAACATGAGAATGGCGGCGAAACGCGCCCAGCTTTCCGGGTAACGCCGCCCGGTGAGCTTCGGCCACCAGTAGTGGATGCCGCCGAGGTACGCCATCACCGACCCGCCGACCATCACGTAGTGGAAGTGCGCGATGACGAAATAGGTGTCGTGCAGCGGCATGTCGAGCGCGGGGGCCGCCAGCATCAGCCCGGTGAGGCCGCCGAGCATGAACAGGCCGACGAAGCCGAGCGCATAGAGCATCGGCGATTCGAAGCTGATCTCCCCCTTGCGCAGCGTCGCGGTCCAGTTGAACACCTTGATGGCCGAGGGCACCGCCACCACGAAGCTCAGCAGCGAGAACACCAGCGTTGCGTACATCGACTGTCCGGCGACGAACATGTGATGTCCCCACACGAGGAAGCCGATCACGGCGATCGCCAGCATCGAGTAGGTCATGAAGCGGTAACCGAACACCCGCCGCCGCGCGAAGCAGCTGATGATCTCGCTCGCCACTCCCATGGCCGGCAGGATCATGATGTAGACCGCCGGATGCGAGTAGAACCAGAACAGGTGCTGGAACAGCAGCGGATCGCCGCCGAGCGCCGGGTCGAAGATGCCGACCCCGAGACCACGCTCGAGCCCGATGAGCGCGAGCGTCATGGCGAGCACCGGGGTCGCGAGCACCATGACGAGGGAGACGGCATACATCGCCCACACGAACAGCGGCAGGCGGAACCAGCTCATGCCCGGCGCACGCAGGCAGTGGATGGTGACGATGAAGTTCAGGCCGGTGAGAATGGTCGAGAAGCCGCTGACGAACACTGCGATCACGACCAGGAACACGTGGCTGTTGGAGAACATGGTCGAGAACGGTGCGTAAAAAGTCCACCCCGTATCGACGCCACCGGCGAGCAGCGCCGCGACCGCGAACACTCCGCCACCGATGTAGAGGTACCAGCTGAGCAGGTTCAGGCGCGGGAAAGCCACATCGCGTGCGCCGATCATCAGGGGCAGCAGAAAGTTGCCGAGCGTGGTCGGAATCGAGGGGATGAGGAAGAACCACACCATCACCACCCCATGGAACGTGAACGCCTTGTTGTAGGTCGCCGCCTGCAGGAGCGCGCCCTCCGGCGTGATGAGGTTCAGCCGGATGAGGGTCGCCGCGGCGCCGCCCAGGAAGAAGAAGAAAGTGATGCCGAGCCCGTAGAGGATGGCGATGCGCTTGTGGTCGCGGGTGATCAGCCACTCGCGCAGGGTATGTCCCCCGGCGAGAAAGCTGCCCGGCAACACGGCGGCTTCAGCGGCGCTCATCGGCACTCTCGTCGGCGACGCCGGCAGGGCCGGACTTCATGTAGGCGATGAGCGCGAGCAACTCTTCCTCGCTCAGCTCACCGCTGAAAGAGGGCATGACCGGCGGATAGCCCGCCACCCGCTGTGCGGAAGGCTCGAGGATGCAGTCGCGCAGGTAGCGGTCGTCCGCGAGCACGCTCCGGCCGTCGGCGAGATGCACCATGCGCCCGTAGAGCCCCGTCAGCTCCGGCGCATGCACCACGGCATGGCTGCCGTGACAGCCGCTGCAGCCGTGAGCGCGGAACAGCTGCGCACCCTGCGCCGCGAGCGTTCCGGCGCCGCCCTGCCCGGCGAGCCAGCGCGCGTATTCGGCACGCGGCATGACGATCACCGTGCCACCCATGCGGGCATGGTCCGTGCCGCAGTACTGCGTGCACAGCAGCGGAAAGGTCCCGGGCTGAGTCGCCGTGAACCACAGCTGCGTGTAACGGCCGGGCAACACGTCCTGCTTCACCCGGAAGGCCGGAACATAGAAGCTGTGGATCACATCCTGCGAGGTCATGGTGAGTCGCACCGGCTCATCGACCGGCACGTGGAGCGTGTTGATCTCGCGCTGCCCGCCCGGATGCTCGATCTTCCACATCCACTGCTTGGCGACGACGTAGATATCGCGCGCGTTCGCGGGCGGCGTGCGTGCCAGCGCGAAGATCGACAGGCTCCAGATGAAGGCCACCACGAACAGCCCGAAGGGCACGAGGATCCAGGTGATCTCGACACCGAGCGCATCGCGGTGCCGGTCGGTGCGTGGGGCGGGGCTGCCGCGGCGGTAGCGCACGCCGAAAAAGACGATCGCGACGATCACGCCGGCCGCGACCAGTGCGCACAAGGCGGTCATCGACCAGAAGAACACATCGATGCGGAAGGCGATGCTCGAGGCCTGCGGCAGCAAGAACCGCGGCGTGCTCATGGGGGCAGCCGGTCGCTGCGCCGGCTCGATTCCGCGCGGCGCAGCCTGAGCAACAGCGCCCCGAGGCCGAGCAGCGTGAGGACACCCATGACCTGCAGCAGGCGGCTGATGAGGAGGCTGTAGCGGCCGGTGCTGCTGTCGTAGTCGCAGCACAGCAGCAGCAGCTGGTCGACCACGGTGCCGATGTGCCCCGCGGAGGCGCTCACCAGTGCGAGCCGCAGCGTGAGCGGCGAGAACTCGACTCCCGGGAGGTACTGTGTGATCGCGCCCCGCGGACTGACGACCACCGCACCCGCCGCGTGGACATACTCGCCGGTGCGCGGATCGAAGAAGTAGCGGAAACCGAGCGCGCGCGCGAGTGCGCCGCTCGCCTGCGCCGTGCCGGTGAGGTAGCGCCACCGTGCGACCTGCGCGAGCGGATGCGCCGCCGCATCGCTGCGCTGCGCTGCGGCCGCCTCGGCTATGGACTCGCGCGGATCGATGCCGATCAGCACGACGTTGAACTGCGTACCCGGGACGAGGCCGCTGTCGCGCACGGCGCGCGCGATGCCGGCCCGCACCACCCCGCACAGCGTGTGGCACCGGTAATAACCGGGTACGAGCAGCGCCGGCCGCCCCTCGAGCGCATCACTCAGCGTGACCGATGCTCCCTGCGCATCGCGGAAGATCAGTCCGCGCGGCAGCCACGCGCCGAGGCGCTGATCGAGTCCCACGCGCGCGCGCAGATCCGGCGGCGGCGGTACGGCGGCGTGCCCTCCGTCATCCGCTGCCGCCGGCTCGTGCCGTGCGACGTAGAGCGCCATGGCCCGCTCGATGGGAATGTGCGCGAGCTGCGCCCGCTCATCGCTCCACCCCCAGCTCTCGAGCTGCGTGCGCTCCCTGAGGCGCAGCGCTGCGAGATCGGTCGCCGG
>Ga0335069_10007429_pt1 | contig 15832 bp, 11 predicted proteins | sample Lox_Sample_11_FD_206714 | JGI IMG/M metagenome (GOLD analysis project Ga0335069, IMG submission 206714) | Soil microbial communities from Loxahatchee National Wildlife Refuge, Florida, United States - Lox_Sample_1.1 | ecosystem: Environmental > Terrestrial > Soil > Wetlands | place: USA... | reverse complement strand
CAAGAGCTTCATCTCGGCGCGGCAGCGGTCCCACTTCTGCTCGATCGTCCCGTCGGGAATCCTCGCGTCCAGGAGCGGTTCCGGTTTCGACGCCGAGTCCGGCCGCAGGCCTTGTCCCTCGCTGGGAAGAGTGGACATCGCATCTCTCCTTTCAACGCAGCCAGCCGACCCACACGGAGACGGGGACGGAGATGAATCCGACGAAGACGACGAGCGCGAGGCCGCGTGACACCGCGCGGAGCAGCGGCGTAGTGCGCGCGTCGTTCCAGCCGAGCGTCTGGAACATGCTCCAGATGCCGTGGTCAAGGTGCAGGCACAGGCACGCCATCGCGATTACGTAGAAAAGCGCCACGTACCAGACCGAGAAGGCAGCCTCGACATTGTGGTGAACCGCCAGGTGCTGGTATGCGCCGGGCTGGAAGCCGACCTTGCCGGCCGTCAGGTGCAGCAGGTGGTAGACGACGAACAGGGCGAGGATCGCGCCGCTCCAGCGCGTGGTGCGGGCCGCGTACGTCGTCGCGATCGACTTCTTGGTGTCGTAGCCATGCGGCCGCGCAGCGCGATTCATGCGCGTGAGCTGGACGGCGGCCGTGATGTGCAGCGCGACCGAGGCGAGCAGCACGATGCGGATAATCCAGAGCAGCACGCTGTACGGGAGCAGCGGCTCGCCCATGGTGCGCAGGAAGACGGCGTAGGTGTCGATCGCGTTCGCACCGAGGAAGATCTTCAGGTTGCCCAGCATGTGCCCGACGACGAAGCCGACGAGCACGAAGCCGGTGACGGCCATGACGACCTTCTTGCCGACCATCGTGCTCCAGAGCGCCACGGCCGGATTGCTCGCCCATGTACTCGCGATCCGGGCCGGGATGGAAGTCGCAGGCTCGGACGCAGTGCCGACGCTCATCGCCGAAGCCTCCAGTTGACGTCTGTCGTGCCCTGACGATCGGCATCTGCATCGATCATGCCCAGCTTCGAGGTGATCGCACGATGACGCGCAGCCAGGCTTGCGCTCCGCAGCCAACCATCGTGCCGAGGCGCCTGAGTCGCCGCGATTCCGCGCTCTGAGCGAGAGTCGGCGCAGGCTTCGCGCGCCGTGCACCTGCCACGCATCGCGATCCGGTCCGCGAGGGGGGCCCGCGCGCGGATAGCCTGCCCACCTGCCGGCAGCGTGCCGTGGGGTTGGCACGCGAACGGACGGCCACCGATCGGGGTGGCGCGACAGCTCTCTGCTGGCGCGGGCACGCCCGTTGCTATGTCACGCTTCGCCTTCCCTGGCCCCCGACGCTTCCGAGCACCGCCTTGCGACTCTTTCAACCTCGCCACCAGGATTCCGCGGCGCGTCGTAAACTACCGGGTCCTCTACCGGAGCTAGACAGCGCATGGCCCCCTCCGTGAGCATTCTGGGTTCCTTCTTCCCGGCCTGGTTGATCAGCATCGTGATCGGTCTGTTGCTCACCGTGGCCGTCCGCGAGGTGCTGGTGTGGACCGGCACGGCCTCCTACCTCCGCCCCGCAGCGCTCGCCTACCCGAGTCTGGCCGCTCTCCTCGTCTTTGCGACTCGGCTCCTTCTGTTCGCGAGCTGAACCTGGCGGGCATGCGCCGCAACCTAGACCGACTCATCGTCCCCGGCCTCGCCGGGGCAGCGGTCCTACTCGGGGTCGTTCTGGTGGCGCGCTTGTCGCGGAACCCGCAGACGGACGATGCGATCGTGATGGCCGACATCATCAACGTCGTTCCTCAGGTGAGCGGCACGATCGACGAGCTCCACGTCGTCGACAACCAGATGGTCCGGGAAGGCGATCTCCTGTTCGTCATCGATCAGCGCCCCTATCGATTCGCGGTTGAGAGAGCGCGCGCGGAGATCGCGGCGCTCGACGGCGAGATCGACGTGACACAGCGGCGGATCGAGGGACAGCGCTTCGCGGTCGAGGCCGCCAGAGCGGCGGTGCACCGCGCGGAGGAGCAGGCGAAGAACGCCGGGGACACCCTGCAGCGCACGGAGCCCCTGCTCGGCAAGGAGTTCGTGACCCCGGAGCAGGTGGATCAGTTGCGCACCGCGAAGCTCACGGCCGAGGCTGGAGTCGACGAGGCGCGCCAGAAGCTCGATCAGGCCGAGAAGGACGTCGGCAATCTGCTCGCGCTCCGAGCCCAGCGCGATGCGGCGCAGGCGGCGCTCGGCAAGGCCGAGCTCGATCTCGGCTATTGCACCCTGCGCGCCCCGTTCGACGCGCGCGTCGTGAACCTGCATACGGCCGTCGGACAGTTCGTCGCGCCGGGGCCGGTGCCGGTGTTCTCGCTGGTGGACGATCGCGCCTGGTACGTCGTCGCGAGCTACCGCGAGACGGACCTCGCCCATATCGCACCCGGCATGGAAGCCGAGCTGTACGTGCTGACCGATCCGAGGCGCCGCTTCCGCGGTACGGTGCAGGGGATCGGCTGGGCCGTGAACCCCGAGGACCTGCAGATCACGCCCGGGCTGCCACGGGTCGAACGCGAGCTCCAGTGGGTCCACATCGCGCAGCGCTTCCCGGTCCGCATCCGCGTCGAGGACCCGCGGCCGCGCGAGCTGTTCCGTGTAGGGGCTTCGGCCGTCGCCATCGTTCGGGGCGGTTCCTCTCCGCGCAAGACCGACGGCGAGCATTGAAGAGACACGACGCGTGACCTCCTCCAGCAGTGCAGCGATCGGAGCCCCGAGCCGCCTGGAGGCCGCGTCCGTCTCGCTGATCGCATTTCTGCGCCGTGAGCTCGCGCCCTTCCCAGGGCGCGCCACGGCCACGCTTCGCATCGTCCTGGCGTGCGTGGTCGTCCTGGTGCTGTGCATGACCCTGCGCGTGCCCGAGGCCTATCTCTCCGTCTGGTTCGTGTTCAAGGTCGCCCTCGAGGAGTCGGGCGAAACCCTGCTGATCGGCATCGTCGCGCTGGCGGCGATCACGGTCGCGATCGCCGTCTCCTTGGTCCTGTTGTTCGTCGCGATGGATCAGCCTGCGCTGCGCTTCTGCCTGATCGGTGTCACTGCGGCAGCCGCGCTCTTTCTGCGCCGGGTGTTCGTCATCGGCCCCGCCGGGTTCGTGTTGGGCCTGGTCCCGACCGTCGTGTTGACCTTGCCGGACTTCATGCCGACGGCCGAGCGCGCCGTGAGGCTCACGCTCTGGCTGTGGCCGGTGTTCGGGCTGGGCATCGCCGCCGCGGTCGCTGCGAACCTCTGGATCGCGCCGAGCGACCCCGCCTCGCTGCTGCGCGAAGAGCTGGTGCGCCGCGTCCGGGCTGCAGAAGACGCGATCGCAGCGCGTCTCGGCGCGCGTCCGGACGCGCCTGCGGTCGCGTCGCTCGCGACGTCGGGGATCGCGAGGTTGCTCGGACTCCTTCGCAGCACCGAGCTCGTACACCCATCCTTGCGTACCCGACATGCGCAGCAGAGCGCGCTGATCACACTGGTCGATCGGCTGCTCACCGCCGCCGCCGCGCTGAACGAGTCGGACATCGCGCCGCGCGCGGGGGAGCGCGCGCGGCTCGCGGCCGTTGCCACCGCGTGCGCCCGCCTCCGGCTCGCGCTCGAGAACGGCGAACCCCCGTTAGCTCCTGCGAGCGGCGGGAGCGAGATCCGTCCTCCCGAACACGGCTCCGCCCTGCTGCCGATCCTCGTCGAGCTCGAGCACGTCGTCGCGCTGCTGCAGCAGGTGCAGGGCTCCGATGCGCGCTCGCTCGCGGCTGCCGCCTCGGAGCCCGAGCGCCCGGGCGTGTTCGTAGAAGACGCGTTCACGAACGCGGAGTACATGCGCTACGCGCTCAAGGGCGCGCTCGCCGTCCTCCTGTGCGATCTCATCATGAACGCGCTCGACTGGCCCGGCATCCGCACCTGTTACATCACCTGCATGATCGTCGGTCTCACGAGCGAGGGCGCCACGATCCAGAAGGGCACCTTGCGCATCGCGGGAGCGCTCGTGGGAGGGGCGATGGGATTCCTGGCCATCCTGCTGCTCGTCTCGCACATGGTGTCGATCACGTCACTCGCGCTGCTGGTCGCTGCCGGGAGCGCCGTGGCCGCGTGGGTCTACGTCGGCAGCGCGCGCATCTCCTACGCGGGGGTGCAGATCGCCCTCGCGTTCTTCATCTGCGTGATCCAGTCCTTCGAGCCGAGCTGGTGGTTCTACACCATTCGGGATCGAATGGTGGGCATCGTGCTCGGCAACACCCTCATCACACTGGTGTTCCTCGGCGTCTGGCCGGTTCGCGCGGGCACGGCCATGTGGATCGGCTTCGGGTCGGCGCTTCGCGCGATGGCCGACCTCGCCAGGGTCGGAGGCCGTAGCGACGACCAGGCGGTCGTGGCTCGCGAGATCCAGCGCCTGCGCCTGCGCGCGTACCGACACTTCGCGGCGGCACAGCAGTCGGCCGAGGAGGAGGAATTCGAGTGGAACCCGGGCGCGCGTGCTGGCGCGGAGCGGGACCGGTTTCTGGCCGCGACGGCCGACGCCCAGGCGGTCTTCCTGACCCAGCTGACGATCGCGAGCCAGCGACCCAGCGTGGCGCCGGCCGATCTGCCGGGGGAGGTGGTCGCCGCGATACGCCGCTTCGACGAACGGGTGGGGACGAGTCTCGATCTCATCGCTGGTGGTACGGCGAGATCCCTGCTGGATGAGGGCCCGGACCTGCAGGGCGCGCTGGCCAAGCTGAGCGGCGCTGTGTCGGCCGAGCTGTCGCGCAGCCCGGAGCGGACCTGGACGACTCAGGTCGAAGGCCGGCTCGCGCTGTATCGCGAGCTGGTGCCGCGACTTCAGCGGCTCGCGTCCACGGTGCTGGGTTGATGCCGATCGCGCGGGGTCGACGCCATCGCAGTTCTCGAGGTCTCCACCGCCTCGCGTCGCTCGTGCTCGCGGGCTGCGCGGCCTACGCGCCGCTCGCGAGCGCGCCGCCCTCCGCGGATCGCCCCTGGAAGGGCGAGGACCTGCGGCGCGTGGCGGGCGGTCTCGCGCCCGCCGAGGGCGCCGCGCTGCCGGGTCTCGTGGCGGTCGATGCGCAGAAGACCTACGAGCTGAGCGAGCTGATCGACATCGCCGAGCGCACCAACCCCGAGACTCGCGTCGCCTGGGAGCGCGTGCGTCAGGCGGCGATCGCTGCCGGCCTGGCCGAGGGCGCCTACTATCCGCGGCTCTCCGCGGTCGCAACTGCCGCGCTCGCGTCCGTAAAGCTCCCGATTCCGGAGACGGTCACCTCGAGTGGCGAGTTCCGCGCCGATACGCAGTTCTTGGTGCCGACCTTGAGCCTCGAGTGGCTCCTGCTCGATTTCGGCCGCCGTCGCGCGTCGGTCGACGCGGCGAAGGCGCTGATCGCGGAGGCCAATGCCGGCTTCAACGCGAAGCACCAGCAGGTCGTCTTCGACGTCACAAGGGATTTCTACGCGCTGACGGCGGCGCGCGGCAAGCGCAACGCCAGCCAGGCGGCGCTCGACTCCACGCGCAGCGTCGAGGAGGCTGTGCAGGCCCGCAAGGACCACGGCCTCGCCACGCGCCCGGAGCTGCTGCAGGCGCAGGAGGAGGCCGCGCGTGCGGCCTACGAGCTCGAGGACGCGATCGCCGCGGAGCACGATACCCGGATGGCGCTGCTCGAGAGCGTCGGGATCGGCCCGGCCACGCCGATCGAGATCGCCGACGTCTCGCAGCGGCCCTTGCCACCCGAGCTCACGGAGTCGGTCGACGAGGCCGTGGACCGGGCCCTGACCCAGCGCCCCGACCTGATCGCGCTGCTCGCGAGCGTCCAGGCCAAGGAGGCCGAGGTGCGCCGCGCGCGCGCGGAGTTCTGGCCGCGCCTCGCAGCGCGGGGTGATATCGGGGGGAATCTCGGCAGGCTCAAGGTCGACAACAGCTCGTACCAGGGAGTAGGCGACGAGCAGTACTCGGTCGGGCTGCGCTTCGAGTGGGAGCTGTTCGAGGGCTTCGAGCGCCGGAACAAGGTGAATCTGGCCGAATCGCTCCAGCGGCAGGCGGAGAGCGAGCTCGAGCACGCCAAGGAAAAGACCGTCCGCGAGGTGTGGAAGGCGTACAACGACTCCAAGGTCGCGCTCGCCAAGCAGCGGGCCGCCGCCGCGTTGCTCGAGGCTTCCGAGAAGGCATGGGCCGCCACGTTCGAGTCCTATCAGCACGGGCTCGCGACCTTTCCCGATGTGCGCGAGTCGGAGCGCAGCCTGGCGCAGGCGCGCTCGCTCGAGCAGGCGGCGCGCGCCGAGGCGTGGACGCAGGCCGCCGCCTTCGCGGTCAGCACGGGCGACCTGGCGCAGCCCTGACCGGACTCTGGATCGAGGTGGAAACCCGCTCGGGTGAACCCGAGCGCCCCCCGGCTCAACGCTCGAGGTTCGCAACTTCCTCGTCGAGGATCAGCACGGCGAAGTTGGATGCCTGCACACTCTGGACGAAGCCCAGCTTGAGCACCTCGATGACCTCTTCGGGGCGCGCCCCGGCTCGCATCGCCGCCTTGATGTGTCGACGAGTCTCGGCAGGGTACAGATGCCCTCGCGATGCGTAGTAGGCGACGCTCAGCAGTCCCACGAGCTTCGGCGGGATCACGCCGCTCTCCTGGAATCCGAGGGCGGTGGCGACTACCTCCTCCGTCCACTCCGGGTCGAGATAGAAGAATGCGTCCCACGCGGGATCCCATCGTCCCGCCGCCCGCAGCTTGTCGGCGATCGGTGTCGCCGGCCGCGCGTGCGGCTCCCCGAGGTCGGACGGAGGCAATTCCTCGAGCAGGATGGAGCCACCGAGGGTGCAAGAATGGATGCACATCAGCGAGGACATCTTGAGCACCAGGAGGATCTCGTCGCGGCTGGCGCCGGCGGCGAGCGCGGCGCGCATGTGGCGACGCGCGCTCTCCGGGTGGAAGGAGACGGTTCCTGTGTTCAACGCCACGCTGATCAGCTCGACCGTCTTGCGGGGCAGAACGCCGCTCTCCCAGGGATTGTTGGTCATCCTCGAACAGGTCTCTGCCCACGCGGGGTCCCACTCTCGCAGCAGCGCCAGCGCTTCGTCCCAGGAACTCGCCTGGTGGGCCGAGCCCGTATCTCTCGCATGCGATTCCTTGGATCTGTCCATCGAATCGTCCCGAGTCATGAGCTCCCTCCGAGGCCCCGCTCGCTCGAGCGGCGCGGCCGCCGTGTGGAGGCGACCATACGTAGTCAGAAAGGCGCCGCAACCCGGCCGCCAGCCTTCGTCGCCCCCGCATCGGTGTCAGGCAGCCCACCGCTCCTCGTGGCCGTCATGGCTCTAGCCGCCCAGCGCAATCGCAACCCCGACGAGGCCAGACCTGTGACGATCGTGCGCGATGCCGAGCTCGGCCCGCTTCCGCACCGCCACGATCTGCTCGACCGAAAATCGCTTCCTCTTCACGGCAAACTCCCCAGTTATCCAGTGGTCTGGTTTGCCGAAAAACTTCACCCTCGATTCGGTCCGAGATTCGCCCAACCGATCAGGAGCGAACCGCCGTGAAGGTGCTGGTGAACGAAGCCGTCCGTTCGCTGTCAGCGGACCGTACTCCGTAATCCTCCCAGCATGCCAGGATATTGTGTCAGCTGGGTGAGCCCCCGGCGCATCGCGAGGAGAGCACGCCATGATCGACTTTTTTGCCAGGCTGTTCGCCTCGGACTTCATGCCACACGGGCACTGCTTTCTCTGGAACCCCGGAGTCCTCTGGTTGCACGCGCTTTCTGACGGGGTGATCGCGCTCTCGTACTACGTCATCCCGATCACGCTTCTGTACTTCGTGCGCCGCCGCCACGATCTGCCGTTCAACTGGATGTTCCTCATGTTCGGGCTGTTCATCCTGAGCTGCGGCACCACCCACGTCATGGGTGTGTGGACCCTCTGGCACGGAACCTATCGATTGGACGGCGCGATCAAGGCCGTCACCGCAGCGGCATCCGTGGTCACGGCTGGATTGCTCATCCGGCTGATGCCCCAGGCGCTGACACTCCCCAGCCCGGCGCAGCTGCGCATCGCCAACGACAGGCTCGAACGGGAGATCGCCGAGCGCCGTCGCGCGGAGGCCGCGCTGCAAGCGGCGCGTGATGAGCTGGAATCCAGAGTGCAGCTTCGGACCGCCGAGCTTGCCGGGGCCGAACGGCGATTCCGCGGGCTGTTGGAATCGGCGCCCGACGCGGCCGCGGTCGTGAATAGTGAAGGCGAAGTGGTCCTGGTCAACGCGCAGCTGGAGAAGCTGTTCGGCTACCAACGGCAAGAGGTGTTGGGGAAGAAGATCGAGCTGCTGGTGCCGGAGCGATTCCGGAGCACACATCCCGAACACCGCGCGGCCTTTGTGGCCGACCCTCACGCGCGGTCTATGGGATCTGGGCTGGAGCTGTACGGCCTGCACAAGGATGGACGTGAGTTTCCCGTCGAGATCAGCCTGAGCCCGCTGGAGACCGAGGAGGGCGTGCTGGTGTCCAGCACCGTTCGCGACATCACCGAGCGCAAGCTGGTGGAACGGAGGATTCGAGAGAGCGAAGCGGAGCTTCGACAGCTCATCGATGTGATTCCCCAGAAGGTTGTCGTGTTCGACGCGGATTGGAATCTGCTGTTCGTCAACCAACGCGAACGGGAACACACCGGCCTGACTCTCGAAGAGGCGCAGTCCAAGAACGCTTTCGATGGCATCGTTCATCCCGACGACATCGAGAAGCTGGATGGCCTCCGCGAACGCGCGCGCGTGGAGGCTGCCCCTTTCGAGCTGGAGGCACGCATCAAGGGAAGGGACGGGCAGTACCGCTGGTTCCTGATCCGAGACAATCCGCTGCGCGATGAGCGGGGACGCGTCCTGCGCTGGTACGGCACGCGTACCGACATCGAGGATCGAAAGCGGGCCGAGGAAGCGCTGCGGCGCAGCGAAGCCTCGCTGGCACACGTGACGCGCGTGACGACGCTCGGGGAAGTCGCCGGCTCGATCGCTCACGAGCTCAACCAACCGCTCGCAGCCATCGTCAACAATGCCAACGCCTGTCTCGGTCTCCTGCCAAGCGGAAGCCCACGTATGGACGAGATACGGGAGGCCTTGGCGGATATCGTCAATGATGCCGAGCGGGGCGGCGCGATCATCCAACGCGTGCGGGGGATGGCCAGGCGCTCGCTGCCACAGCGGGTGCCGGTGCGACTCGCCGATGTCGTGAACGACATCATCGCTTTGACCGCGGCAGAATCGGTGGCGCGAGGAATCGCGATCACGACGCAGGTTGCTTTGGATCTCCCCGTCGTGCTGGCAGACCGCGTTCAACTGCAGCAGGTGTTGTTGAACCTCGTCGTGAACGGCATGGATGCCATGGGCAAGGTCGAGGAGTCCGAGCGGAGGCTCGCGATTCTCGTCCAGCCTGGTCAGCAGGACGGCCGCCCTGCGGTGAGGATCAGCGTGCAGGACCGCGGGATGGGTCTCGGCGTCGGGGAGCCGGATAAGCTGTTCGAAGCCTTCTACACGACCAAGCCGCACGGCATGGGCCTGGGCCTGGCGATCTGCCGCTCCATCATCGAGGCGCATGGCGGCCGGCTGTGGGCCGCGGCCAACGAGGGGCACGGCGCGACTTTCCAGTTCACCTTGCCGACGGTCGACGGGAGCCAGCCTGACTGAGGCCGCCACGAAATGAGGATGCGACCGATCTCTTGGCCGCCCGTGGAACCGATCTCTTCAACCGCCCGCACAGGCTCCGTCACGCGCTGCAGACGTCCTCGCCGCAGGATGAACGAGGGTTCGCCGTACATCCATGGATCCCGAGACCGGCGCTGGCCAGGCCAACGCGCGGTGCGCGGCGATGAAGGCGTCGATCCGGGCCGCCACCTGCGCCGGGAAGGGGGAGGTGCGACGGGCGGTCAGGTCGGCATGCGCGTGCACGCACTCGAAGAGCGAGGAGAGCATGCCCCGGGTCTCGTTGACCATGAACATCATGTAGTGCATGAGCTTCGCGCTCCGCGCGAGGATGCGAGCCCGAATCACCACGGTGTCCCCGATGCGTACCTCGGCGGGATACCAGAGATGGTGCTCGAGATCGAAGCCGCCCATGCCCGAGGTCGCGAAGTAATCCGCGGTGAGCCCGAGCATCGGGTACATCGCGTCCCCCGCCTCGTCGTAGAGGGCCAGGTACCAACGCATGTTCATATGGTGGTTCCGGTCCTCGTCGGCGGGCGGGATCACCGCCCGGTACACCTCCGGCAAGGCTGCGAGCTGATCGAGAGAGATCGTCGGCGGTCGCATCTTCCTTCCTTTCTCGACTTGCTTCCAGTCTGGCATCGGGTCTATTGGAGACTGGCCGCTTCGGCAAATGGAGCCGGCTTCTCCCCGCGGCTCGAGCTGCTCATTCCCGAGGAGCGCAGGGCGCGGATGACCGCCTGCGCGCCGAGCACCGGCGACAGCGCCCCGATGCGGACGTCGCGCTCGGCGTCCTCGGCAACGCGGCGGATCGACTCGGTCTGCTCCAGCATGCCGTGGAGTTGCTCGTCGACCAGTGACCACATCCACTTCGCGGCCTGCGCGCTGCGATTGGCCTTCGAGGCGCCCGAGCGCTCGCGCTCGTGCATCCGCTCGCCGATGATGCGCCAGATCTCCTCGATCCCGGAGCCGTCGAGCGCGCTGCAGGTGACGACGGGAGGCTGCTCGCCGCCGCGCAGGAGACGCATGGCAAAGGAGTACTTCGACGCGGCGAGCTTGGCGCGGTCGACGTTGTCGCCGTCGGCTTTGGTGATCGCGATCATGTCGGCGAGCTCGAGCAGCCCGCGCTTGATGCCTTGCAGCTCGTCACCGGCGCCGGCGAGCATCAGCACCAGGAGGAAGTCGGTCATGCTCGCGACCGTCGCCTCGGACTGGCCGACGCCGACCGTCTCGATCAGCACGACGTCGCAGCCGGCCGCTTCGCAGAGCAGCATGGCCTCCCGCGTCTTGCGGGCGACACCACCGAGCATCAGCCCGCTCGGCGAGGGCCGAATGAAGGCGTTGGGATCGGCGCTGAGGCGAAGCATCCTGGTCTTGTCGCCGAGCAGACTGCCGCCGGAACGAACGCTCGAGGGATCGATCGTCAGGACGGCGAGGCGATGGCCCTCGGCGGTCAGCCGACAGCCGAGGGCTTCGATCAGAGCGCTCTTGCCAGCGCCAGGAACCCCGGTGAGGCCGACCCGGATCGAGCGTCCGGTGTGGGGCAACAGCCGATCGAGCAGCTCTTGCGCCATCCGCTGGTGATCGGGCCGGCTCGACTCGATGAGGGTGATCGCCTGCCCCAGGATTGCGCGGTTCCAGCCGAGAATTCCGTCCGCATAGGCTGCGAGCGTCAATCTCGAGGCGCCCTGAGGCAGGCGGGGGGTCGGCGTTGAGAGCATGACTGACACCCTTCCGGGTTGGGCGCTTGCCCTCACGCGGCTTTCTGCGCGCGATCGGCAAGCACGTCGAGGATCTTCGCCGCGGACTCGGATATGACGGAGCCGGGACCGAAGATGGCGGCGACGCCGTCCGCATGGAGCTCGTTGTAGTCCTGCGGCGGGATGACGCCGCCGGCAACGATCAGGATGTCGTCGCGCCCGCGCGCCGCGAGCGCCTTCCTGAGGGCCGGGATCAGGGTCAGGTGCCCGGCGGCGAGCGAGCTGGCGCCGACGACGTTCACGTCGTTGTCGACGGCCTCCTGCGCCGCCTCCTCCGGCGTCTGAAAGAGGGGGCCGACGTCGACGTCGAAGCCGAGATCGGCGAAGCCCGAGGCGACCACCTGCTGGCCGCGGTCGTGACCGTCCTGGCCGAGCTTGGCGATCAGGATGCGCGGGCGGCGCCCTTCCCGCTTGAGGAACGCCTCGACCTTGCTCTGCACCTCCTTGACGGCATTCTGGGTCTCGCCGACCTGGTGCTCGTAGACGCCAGTGACCATCTCCGGCTTGGGCTGGAAGCGTCCGAACACCTTCTCCAGCGCGAAGCTGATCTCGCCCACCGTCGCCTTCGCGCGGGCCGCCTTGATGGAGAGGTCGAGGAGGTTGCCGTCCTTGCTCTGCGCACACCTCGTCAGAGCGTCGAGCGCCGCCTTGACCGCGCCCTCGTCGCGCGAGGCGCGCAGCTCCTTCAGCCGCTTGATCTGCGATTCGCGGACCGCCGTGTTGTCGATCTTGAGCACGCGGATCGGATCGTCCTTGGCAGGCCGGTACTTATTGAGGCCGACGATCGTCTGCGATCCTGCGTCGATCATCGCCTGGGTGCGGACCGCTGCCTCGGCGATCCGCATCTTGGGGAGACCGGCCTCGATCGCCTTGGTCATGCCGCCGTGCTCCTCGCACTCGACGATGTGCGCCCAGGCCTTGCGCGCCAGCTCCTGCGTGAGCCACTCGACGTAGTAGCTGCCGCCCCACGGGTCGATGACGCTGTCGGTGTCGGTCTCCTCCTGGAGGAAGTTCTGGGTATTGATGGCGATGCTCTCCGAGAAATTGGTCGGAAGCGCGAGCGCCTCGTCCAGGGAATTGGTGTGCATGCTCTGCGTCTCGCCCTGGGTCGCCGCCATCGCCTCGACGCAGGTGCGGATCACGTTGTTGTACACGTCCTGCGCGGTCAGGCTCCAGCCACTGGTCTGGCTGTGGGTGCGCAGCGAGAGGCTCTTCGGGTTCTTCGGATCGAACGTCTTGACGATCTTCGCCCACAGCATGCGCGCCGCGCGCATCTTGGCGACCTCCATCAGGACGTTCTTCCCGATCGACCAGAAGAACGACAGGCGCGGGGCGAAATCGTCGACCGTCATGCCCTTCGCGACGCCGGTCCGCAGGTATTCGAGGCCGTCGGCCATCGTGTACCCGAGCTCGAGATCGGCGGTCGCCCCGGCTTCCTGCATGTGGTAGCCGGAGATGCTGATGCTGTTGAACAGCGGCATGTTCTGGCTGGTGTACTCGAAGATGTCGCCGATGATCCGCATGCTCGGCGCCGGCGGATAGATGAAGGTGTTGCGGACCATGAACTCCTTGAGGATGTCGTTCTGGATCGTGCCGGTGAGCTTCGCCTGCGGCACACCCTGCTCCTCGCCCGCGATGATGTAGAGCGCCAGCACCGGCAGCACGGCGCCGTTCATCGTCATCGACACGCTGATCCGGTCGAGGGGGATGCCGTCGAACAGGATGCGCATGTCGAGGATGCTGTTGATGGCGACTCCGGCCATGCCGACGTCGCCCACGACGCGCGGGTTGTCGCTGTCGTAGCCGCGGTGCGTCGGCAAGTCGAAGGCGACGCTCAGGCCCTTCTGGCCGGCGGCCAGGTTGCGCTTGTAGAAGGCGTTCGATGCCTCGGCCGTCGAGAAGCCCGAGTACTGGCGTACGGTCCACGGCCGCGCGACATACATCGATGCGTAAGGGCCGCGGACGTACGGCGGGAAGCCGGGGAAGGTGTCGAGGTGCTCGATCCCGGCGCGGTCCGCCGCCGTGTAGAGCGCCTTGACGTCGATCCCCTCGGCCGTCTTCCAGCCGAGCTCCGAGACGGGCCGTCCGGCCACCCTCTGGGCCGCCTTGCTCCACGTCTCGGGCGTCTGGACGGCAACCCCGGCGCCGGGGAACGGAAGATCCTTGAAGTTCGGGATCTTGCTCATGACAACACTCCTTCTTCCCTGAGCAGGGACGACAAGATTTCGAGTACATCGCACTTGACGAAGATGAAGCGGTCCACGCCGGCCGCGCGGTAGGACGCCTCCTTCGCGCCGGGGTTGCCGGCGAGGATCACGGTGCGCGCTCCGGCCTTCTTCAGCTTCGGTGCCAATTGGAGGACACAGGCCGCGTACTGCTTGTCGGTCGAGCAGATGACCGCGATCTTGGCGCCGCTTCGCGCAAACTCGGCGGCCGACGAGTCGACGTCGTATTTCTCCTCTCGGGCCACGACCTCGAAGCCTCCAACCTCGAAGAAGTTCATGGCGTAGGTCTTGCGGGCGATCTGCTCCGCGATCGAGCCCACGCCGGCGAGGAACACGCGGGGCTTGTGGCCCTTGCTCGCGGCGAAGGCGTCGCTGGCGTCGCGCAACTCCTCGAAGCGCTCATCGAAGGGGTGTACCGCGAGCGCGATGGCGTGCGCAGGCTCGGCGCCCGGCGAGCGCAGAGCGGCGCCGAGCTGGCCGAGGGTCGCGCCCGCGCCCGCCGCGGCGATGGCGCGCGCCGTCAGCTCGCCGGCCGGGACATCCGAGCGGTGGGTCGCCTTGACCAGGAGGTCGAGAGCCGCCTGGGGCGCGTGTCCCCTGCGCCAGTTCGCGAGCCGTTGTGCCGCCGCCATCCGAAGTGCGACACGGTTCGGTGACGCATCGCCGAGCCTCTTCTCCGAGCCGTCGGGATGCTCGCTGATGCCGGTGATCGGCAGCTTGCGCGTGGCGATGTCGCGCTCGCGCTTCAGCTCGGTGGCGTCGATCTGCCGGGCGACCCAGTCGCTGGTCGCGGCGGCCAGCATGCCGCCTTGCGCCTCGATCTGCTGGAACAGCGCCCACGCCTTCTCGGCGAGCTGCCGGGTATACCACTCGACGTACCACGATCCGCCGGCGGGATCGACGACGTGGTTGAGATGACACTCCTCGGCAAGGATGAGCTGGGTGTTCCGAGCGTTGCGCCGGCTCAAGTCCGTGCTGAGCACGACCGGGGCGTCGAAGGGAATCGTGGTGATCGCGTCGGCGCCGCCGATGGCTCCGGCGTAGCACGCCGCGGTGTTGCGCAGGATGTCGAGCGCCGGGCTGCGCGTCGTCAGCACGCGCCGGCTCGTCGTCGCGCGCAGCCGCATGGTCTGGGCCGCTGCATCGCCGCCGCACGCCGCGACGACCTCGGCCCACAGCAGCCGAGCCGCACGGATCTTCGCGATGGCTTGGTAGAAGCGGCAGCCGATGCTGACGCTGAACGCGATCTGCTTTGCCGCGGCGTTCACATCCAACCCACCCGCGGTGAGCGCCCGTAGGTACTCGACGCCGGTACCGAGCAGGAACGCCAGGTCCTGCGCCGAGGTCGCGCCGGCATGGTGATAGGGCGCGGTGCCGACCTCGACGGCGGTCATGCGCGGCGCGTGCGCGGCAGTCCACGCGGCGAGATCTGCCATCTGCTTCAGGGCGTCAGCAAGCGGAACGGGCAGCGAGCCCTCCCCCATCAGCGCCCCGAGCGGATCGGCATTGAAGGCGCCGAGAAGGTGATCGGGTTCGAACCCCGCCTGACGCGCCGAAGTGACATAGAGTGCCGCCGCGGGAAGGAACGCCCCGCCGGCGTCGAGCCAGACCCCGGCGATGTCGAGATGCACCTGATCGAGGGCGCGCTGCAGATCCGCCGCCGTCGAGGCGATGACGCCGTCGCGGCCGCTGAGCTCGGCGGCGCTCGGGTCGTCGGCGTCATAGCCCGCCGCGGATGCCGCATCGAGGCGCAGGACGATCGAGGTGACGTTGTTTTGCAGATCGTCGAGGATCTGCGCGTTGACCTCCGCCGGATCGGCGGCGGCGTGCTCCTGGCGGATGTCCCAGCCGGTCACCGAGCTGCCCAGCACCTGCGAGCCGCGCACGAAGGGCGGGAAGCCGGGTACGCCGGAGGGATCGCCGCTCGTGGGGAACAGCTCCTCCGTGTAGATCGGCTGCAGATCGATGCCGTCGTAGGTGCGCGAGATCATCTTCTTCTCGAACGGGGCGCCCTTGAGCGTGGCTTCGACGGCCTTGCGCCAGGTCGAGTAGTCGATCCTCGGGAAATCGCTCCCGAGCGAGAATTCCTTCGCGATCATTTTGACTTCCTCCAATGCACCGGTGGATTCACGCGGCCAGAGCCGGCGAGAACTGGTTGAGATCGAGCTCGGGAAGCATGGCTCCGTGCTCGATCAGATTGCGATGCAGCTCGAAACACCGTGACAGGTCGTG
>Ga0335069_10007428_pt1 | contig 15835 bp, 22 predicted proteins | sample Lox_Sample_11_FD_206714 | JGI IMG/M metagenome (GOLD analysis project Ga0335069, IMG submission 206714) | Soil microbial communities from Loxahatchee National Wildlife Refuge, Florida, United States - Lox_Sample_1.1 | ecosystem: Environmental > Terrestrial > Soil > Wetlands | place: USA... | reverse complement strand
TGTGCTCGGCGATGGCGATACACTTGGAGACCGCGGGCTTGCCACCTCTGCACTTAGTCTTGAACTCATGCCAAGGGTCGAAGTGCAACACGGCGATGTCCTTGCCCTTCAGTGCGTCCCGTGCGGCCAAGACGTTCTTTGCGTAGGCGAGGATCGCTTTTACGGTTTTGCTGTAGAGCTGGGCATCCTTGGCCAACAATTCCTTTAATAAGGAACTCGTAGCTTGCTTTTGTTTGTGAGTTTCCGCCGTGATTGGCGATGTGACTTTAGCGGACTTGCCCGTGAACGTTTGCTGTGCCGCTGCTGTGCTTGACATACATGCTCCTGATGTATGTCAAGGTGGGCATGATTGAGCGTGGCATTGATGCTTTCCCTTGACTGCGACGTGAATACGTGTTTGCTTCCATTACTTCTCTAAACTACTAATATAACACACGGCTGAGCAAGTGTCAAAGTGGACTGGAACCACGGAATATCAATGGACTTTCCCTTGGGGAAACTTCTGGTGGCTCCTTTGGTGAAACTCTGGGCTGGCTAAACCACACTGCCCCAAAAGGTGGCGAAGGGGTGACGATAGGCTGGCGTACCCATACCAAGCGAGGATCCTGGTGTGCCATCGGCTTCGGGTAATTCCTATAGGCTACGTGTCAGGTTTTTCGTTATTCGGCTGGAAGGCATCGACGCAGCCGTCTTCCTTTTTAAGGCGTTGATTTCTTTGTGCAGCAGCCAGAAACGCAGGCATTGCGTCTTTATCACGATTTCACGGAGCAGCGCCCGCAGTCGGCGAGTATTTCAGCACCGGATCAAGTGCGAACACGACTTCCCGAACAAAGCCGTGCTCATGTGTCGCGGCGGCGATGATTAGTCTGCCAGTTCAATCAATCGAAGCGATGGAAGCAGATGCTTCAAGGTAGTTACCTTTGTGATGAAGTGATCCTTCAAGTGTGTCACTTCATCTTCATTTGCTTCATAATCTGCGAGTGACATGACAAGCTGAAAAGTGATCGTCTTTTCTTTCGATTCGGCTCTTGCCTTGACTGTTGTCAAAGCCATGGCGGCATCCAAATGGTCTTCCGCTTCGGCTTCGGCAAGTGTGGTTCTGGTGCGCGAACGTTCGAGCTTGCTTTCCACCGGCTCTTCGACCTTCCAGGTTCCTTTAGGATGTGGCTTCTTACCGGCGATGGTCCGTGCTTGATCTCTTGTCATGGCAGGGTTGATGGTGCCATCTTTTTCCGTGACACTTTTGGGAACTTGGTTGAACTCGTCCACGCTCATGTTAGACAACTCGTAGAGGGTAGAGGCGGACGCCGGAAGGTACTTCAGATTCTTGGCGTCATTGATCGGTTTATGCTCGGCAATACTGATAAACTTCGATACGGACGACTTGCCGCCCTTGCATTGATTCTTAAAATCAGTCCACGGATCGAAGTGCAACTCAGGGATGCCGTTACCCTTCAATTCGTCTCGTGCCTCGAAGACGTTCTTGGCGTAAGCGAGTATGGCCGTGACGGTATTGCCGTAAAGCTGACTGTCCGCTTCGAGGAACTTCTTCAGCACGGCTATGGTTGCTTGTTTCTCTTTGGTCTGTTTCTGGGTTTGGGTTTCAGCCTTGCTTGCCGTAAGCTTGAATTGCTGTCGGATGCTTGACTTGCCCGTTTGCGGTTGCGGGATTGCTACTGTAGTTGACATCTACACTACCTCTCTGCTCGACGCTCCGGCGCAGGGAGCTTACGGCATCAGGTAGGTAGCGACCCTTGGGTAGGGGTTTAGGAGAGCCTTTAGTCTGCTCTGGGCTTCCAGTATCGCTCTGTCCTATCTCCTTTATTATATCACACCGGCCAGACAATGTCACAGCTGCGCGTAAGCAAAGTTTCCCCAGGGGAAACTTCTGGTGGCCCGGTTCATGAGATTTCTGGCTGGCTCGTGGGTATCTTCGGATTCAACGTCCGCAGGAGGCGGAATCAGCTGATTTGGACACCAGTGTGGCTAAAACCATGTTGCCCCAAAGGTGACGTGGGAGGTGAGGACGGGTTGGGATGCCCGTACATTGACTGATATCGCTAGCGGTCTCCGACAGTATCCCGGGCGGCCCACGCACACGAGCGCGGGGGACGCGTCCCTCACACCATCCGCATCGCCGCGGCGCCTCCAGTAGCATTCCTTGACGGCGGCCTGGCCGAGCCACTCCCAGTCGAAAATGCGTGCTGGAGGATGTTGATTTCCTCCACTTGCGCACTCGGTCGTGGACAAGGTCGCGGGCACTTCTGGAGCTCCGCAGCGTCATCAGCGAGCAGGCGGCCGGAGTCGTTTGTTTGGTGTTGTGGTTCAAGCCCGCGCTGAGTCCTGTCCTGCGTAGGTCGATCACGCTGCGCCTGTCTCAGCAAGCGCTTATGCCAGCACGGCCTCCAAGTGCCGGCAATTGTTGAGCACGTCACCAAGTCGCCCCAAACCACAATCAAACCCCTTTGCTGACTTTGTGGCCGAAGTCTGCATCCCACACCGCCAGCATTTACTACAGTCGCAGATTTACGCGCGGCCTATGCCACTTGGGCCCATGATACAGGCGAACGAAACCAAAGAGGTCGGCCGGAGTCCATCGCGGCCCTGCGAGGCATCCGGTGTACGCCAACGATTAGGCGCTCCGGACGTGGTCGGGAAGGTATAGCTCTTCAATCTGTTACGACAACGCTGTACAGGGCGCTTCGCAAACGGCACCGCCTACACTCAGCCGGCGTTTCGACAATGACCACGAATGGCACGTGCCGTCCGACAACGCCACGCTTCCGCTGCGTTGAATAGCTATAGATACTAGGCCCGATTCGAGGAAATCCGCGCGATACCGGCACGACTTGCGCGGAAGTTGACCAAATAGCCATCCGTGTCACACTGAGAATACGCCAAGCCCCAAAGCGCGGGACCTCTTGGCGACTAATCTATGTCAAATCACTTTCGTATTCTCATTACAGCATTCAGCAAGGAGCATACGCCGTTGTCCTCCTTCCTGGGTTCTCTCCTGGTTAACGGCTGGCACGCTGATGTTCGGGCCGCAAACCTCAACCCAATACCCAACACCAACGGGCCGCAGGTGCGTACCTGGTGCGGGTATCTCTTACCCGAACTGCGCATAATGACCAGATCAGATTCGGGCGTCACGCAACAGTACGTCAGCACCAACGCAAGCCTCCCGGACTTTGGGTCCGATGATTGCGTGGCGCAGTATACAATAATGTTGGCTGGGCAGTCATACCCCGGCTTTGTTGCTCCCTGCTCGACTGACGCTGTTGCCATTTTAATGGGCGAATCTCGGCACGCTCCTCCGTCTGAGTGGGCGCAGGCCACAATCGAACGCCACTACGATGCTGGCTTGCGGTTCTTGATGGTTGGCTACGATGTTGGCGACGCCGCTTACAATCCAGAGCCGGACCGCTTTGTGTTCTACTCCGTTCCAGCAGAACATCAGGACTGCAAGATGAGCCTGCACTGCGTTGGCCTTGAAGTGCCAAGTCCGCTTCTCTCGCCTCAATAGACTCCTGCTCCGCCGCGAGCCGAACAATTCCATTTGTTCACGGCGGAACCTCCAGACAGACAACCCCTTCAGACGATCTGCAATAACGCATTATCCGCCGCGTCAGCTTCTGATGGCGGTCTCGGGACAACCATCGCCAGTCGCAGTTGCAGTTGTTTGAGCGCCAGGATTTCCTCCGCGCCGAGCTTCGTGCTGAGAAGAGCCGCGGGTGTGGGACGATCAACTGGTAAGTGGAGTGATCCATAAACACTAGAGCTTGAGCTTACACTAGAATGGAATCCACTAAGAGGTATCGAAATGTTGCTTTCGCATTTCGCGCGTAGCTTTGCTGAAAGCGGACCCGGCGACACAAGCACCAGCCACCGCAGACCCGACCACGGCACCGCCAGCATTGACAGCCACCGCCACAGCATAACATTTTAGTGTTGACCTGCCCCGGAAAATGAGACAGCCGGTAAGTTGAGACCCAGCCTGGTGTGCGGCTGGTGCATTGCGTCTTGTCTTTTCAATAGAGCGACCATACACATTGTTGTGTTACTTAGTTGTGTCCTGGTGCGACATGACCTACCTTGACAACTTACTCTTAGTGTGGTACATTGAAAGTATGAAGAGCACCACACAGACGCAGCCGGGTAAAAGCAGAATAATCAAACAGCGGAAAGACTTTATCGAGAAATTCAATACGCTTAGAAAAACCATCGAAGAATCATACCCGACTGTCTTCAAAGCCGTTTGTTTAGGTTGTGGTGTTACACTTGACACTGATTACGATGGATTAGACAAAGCAACCTATTGCGATCTATGCAGCACGCAGCCGGGTTACAAGCGCACAACAGTTTTCACACAAACGACTACAGTAGCATAGGTTACGACCTGTGCGGAAAGGACAACACAAACATATGAACGAAGCAACACAGAAGTACACACTAAAGGCGCAAGTCCAGGTTGGTATAGAATGTCCAGCAGTTGACAAACTAGATCATGACACAGCCAAACAGTTTCAGGATAGCTTTAATGCGTGGCTGGAAAATGCTCAAGACAGTATGTGTGACTTTTTAGACGGTAAAGTAATTGTAACCGTCAAGAAAGCCATATCTGTCGAATTACCAAACCAGCCGAACGTAACCGCAACTGAAACACTGGTATCGACAGCCACAAACGAAACAATCGCCAATCTACTGAAGTAGCACGCAGCCGGGTACGACGCACCACAGACCCGGCTAGAGGAAAACGACGGACATACGGGTATGACTCCCATATGTCGAAGGCACCGCCCGCTAGAACCCCACCAGGAGCGCACCAGAGACCGTAGGACGCACCGCCGCACCCGGAAAGGACGCAGAGCACCAGGAAACCCGGCGACGTGTCCTAAGTCGTTTCCATAGGAGTATCCAGGACCCATAAATACTGCCTCGTCGGGGGAATCTGTGGGTGACGGCGGGGGTCAGGTTGCCGTCTCAGCAAGGAACCGGCGGAACTTTCTGCAGGTGGAGTCGAACGAGCTCTGCTGATCTTCGCCGCCGTGGTACAGGAGGGGTCCAGCGCATTCGATCATCTTGAATAGGACCTGGCGCACTGGCCGGTTTCTCATGGAAGGATTGTTGTGGAGATCCCGGATGAACTCGCCGCCCAGTGCCCACATGTTGTCGACGTGTTTCTGGATCGTCTTCCGCGATAGAGTCGATTCGGCCAGATGTTCCAGGAACGGGCGGAATATCGTCACCAACTGGTGGCCGGGAAGCAGGTCTTTTTCCAAGCCCATCCACGCGCGTGGCCAGTCATTCAGATCCCGGCAATAATGTTCGAGTCCATGGTGTGGCACGCTGGCGACGCGGGTTATTTTGGTAGTTCTGGCCGTCGCCATCTTCCATCTCATGCTGCAGCTCATCACAATTCTAAATCACTGTCACCGCTTTCCAGGTCCGTCAATATCAACCCACGGTATCAGCGCACCGCCCGGAATTGGCACACCGACACGATTCCATCTCGGGATCTGACGTTTCGGCCCTTCGCAGCAGCCCGGCGGTTTGTCCACACGCTTGGAATGCGAACTCAAGGCGAGTGGTTTGAGTACTGCAAATCTGGAAGAAAGCCGCGTGACATCCCGGCTTCTCCGAACGTGGTCTACAAAGGTGCGGGCTGGAAGAACCTGCGTTACTGGCTTGGAACTGAAAAGCGCGGCAGAAAGAAGCCGGCGTTTCGCCCCTTTGTCGCGGCACGGGAATTTGTGCGCACATTGGGACTGCGTGGTTTTACAGATTGGTGCGATTTCAGTAGATCCGCTAAACGGCCAGCCGATATTCCGTCAAACCCAGCTAAAGTGTACAAGGATGATGGGTGGGTCAATCTTGGTGACTGGCTGGGAACAGGCAAGGTCGGGAAGGGCCGGATGAAAGTCCCCGCGAGCGGCTATTAACGACGAGCCTGGCGCCTGCAAGTAGATGTATCGAAAAGGGGTTATGACTTGACAGCTAGAAAATCCATGAGACAATGGAAAGGTAGACAGAAACAGCCGTTCGATGCCGTATGTTTGCATAGCTCGAACGTTTCTCACTTACTTCCAAGTGCCAGGCGAGCCGGAGTCTGAGGCCATCCAAGACCTCTCCTGACGCCAATTTGTTCGCCGGCACATTCACAGCCAACTGAAGCATAACGTTGTGCGGGGCTACGTCGAAGACCAGGCGGGATTCCGCCGGTCACCCTGCGCTGGCTAGCCGGGCGCCGCCGCCGGCTCGCACGCTCTTGGTGCGCCTGCTTGCAGGCCATGCACGGCGGCAAACAGACCTCGTGGGAGACCGCTTGGTCATAACATTGGGCCAAATAGTGGCTCACCAGACACTCATGGCAAATCCTGACACTGTCTGGCTACAACAATTGCAAAGACATACAACAATATGGCAAATCAATACAGAATCTATTTTGACGTTTGGAGCGCACAACCAGAGGCGCTCCGTGTTTTCCTGGGTACGCTGATCTCCGATGGATGGTACGGGCATGTTCCAGTCCCGGTGAGAAACTGCAGGACAGGTGAAGGAGGTGACGACATCATCACCGCCGAAATCGATGCCTGGGGCGCGTACCTATTTCCGGATATGCGCATCCTGACCAGGGCTGGCTTAGTGGAGGTGGGTGAGTTGGGCTCCAACCTCCCGCACTTTGACGCAAAGTCTATTGATGAGCGCATAGCCTGCTTGTCGGACGAGCACCAGCCCGGTTTCATGCCGCCAAATCCCACAGACCACTTCGCCTCCATCATCGCGGAGAGCCGCGGTGGAATCCCGTTTCGATGGTTCGTCAACGTAATTGACCAATCTTACGACCAAGGACTGCGGATATTTGCCGTTGCCTTCGATTCCGTTAATGCATCCTACGGAACCACGGACGGCGTCCTGTTTTACTCGGCCCCGTCTGAGTCCGAATGCGGCCTTCACATGCTCGACGGGCGCTCAGAGCATTGCATTGGGCTGACGGTGCCTGATTATATCCAAGGATGCCCGGACGAGCCGGAGCCAGAACTGGACGATCCCTCGGCCGTGGTCCCGATGGAAGACTGCAGCCTGGAGCCTTTGGGCGTCGCTCGCCGGAGCCAGGCCAACATTGGGAATAAGGTTCGAGAGGAAAGCCTGGGAGAACGGACTTGCGAGGTGCAGCGTGCCTAACTGGTGCAGTAATTACCTAGACATCGAGGGCCCGACCTCTATCGTTGACCACTTCCTCACGCTTTTCAGGAACAATGGCTTTGCTGGACACAAGCCAGAGCCGGGGAACGCGCAGTCTGACCCGCAATATGACTGGTATAGCTGGCGTGTGCGTAACTGGGGCACGAAGTGGAATGTCACGGAAGACGATTGGTCTGTTATCAGCGAAACATCGGCAGGCGACCGCAAGGTAGTACGACTGTCGCTATTGACTGCGTGGTCTCCACCTATCGAATGGCTTCGGGCGGCTGCGGCGTACTATCTCGACAGACCCGTTCACTTCAGACTGGCCTACTTGGAAGAAGGCAATTGCTTTTCGGGGGTTGTGGAGTTCTGGTGTGAAGAAAAGCTCGAACGAGCGACTGCCCGCGGCCTCTCGGATGGTGACCCGTTTCAGACGGCCGCCCATCGGGACGCTCTCATCGAGTTTGGTTCAGACGCCGCGATCGGCTATACATTCGCCGCCGAAATTGCCGGCGCCCGACTCCAAATACCTCCGCGGATGGTTGCGCGTTACCCTTCGCTGGCTCAGGTGGAAAGTGCTTTGGCGCTGGGCGAGCGGGACAGGGCGCGGAACCTGATAGCTACGGAAGTTGGCTGTGCGTTTGATCCAACAAAGGTCCGAGGTGGTGTGGAGCTGCTGTCTGCCAACGCCTATGACTGTTCTGATGATGGAGAAGAGGCCCTCCAAATAGAGGTGGAGGAAGTACTGTTCGATGGAGGCACCCTTGTCGTGTCGGTGCGGGCGAACCTCTCGATCGCTTTCGCCGTTCCATTTGTTTCCGTTCCAGATTTCTACAACACGTGCAAAGACAGTGAAGCACTGCCGAGCGGGGTTCGCTTGTGGCTTGAAGACATCGAGTTCGAGGACTATCAGCTAATAACTCTCCGGCCCGAGCCAAATAATTGGAAAATCCGAAGCCTAGCCAGTCTCGAGACAATCTATGAGCAAAACGAACCGAGTGCTGCGTGACGGTCCGGCCGGTGCATGCAGAAAGTAGCGCCGTGCAAAGCGGCGTCGGAGACTACACGGGATTCCGCCGGTCACCCCGCGTTGGCTAGCCGACCGCCGTCTCAGGCTAGGCCCGCTGAACAAGATGGCGCCAAGGAGAACTTTAAAACAAGACCTGGGGCGCTTGCCCGGAGGCAGAGATGGGCGACAAAGACTACTTCGTCAAACTCTGGGCCGACTACAAGGCGGAAGGCGGCGTCAACAGCGCGGACATTTCACCGACGATCACCGGTTAGATGAGCTGGGTCGCGACTATGATCTATCTGTTCCGCTGGCTTCGGATTTAGATGAAGACGGACGCTTACGGTCCTGCGACAAAGCCAACAAGGACGCTGCCAACGGAGTAATATGATCACCACAGCACGACGACCGTTAACTTCTCTGCTGGAAACCTACGCCCAGCAATCGCTGGCTCGTCATTGCCTGCCGCGGTAAGGGCCGGACCCAACGACAGGCACCAGCAAGGATGTGGCGAGAGTACCTGGAGACCGGGAACAGATAAGCATCTGGTTGTTCCCGCTCCACGAGTAGGTCGGGACGAATAGATCGTGCAGCGGGATGAAGCTGCTGCCAGAGGATACAAATATGATTAACTACGCAATATTCTTTAGACCCTGTTCAGCGACGAGCATGGCCACTGGACTAATGCTTACAGTTCCGGCAGGACTCGGGAGCGTTCATACTTCGCCGCGACTTACCGGTAATGTTTTATTACTATGGAGAAATGTACATGGCCACCCGCCGTGCATTCAGCGAAGCGACAGGGAAGAGCGAACAGTTCTTACAGATCGCGGACGACATTGATGGTTGTAACGATGATTGGGATGAAGCAAGACTAGCTGAAGTAACAGAGATTGAGCGGTACATCGGTTTCGCCGGATACTCTTGGAACGGGCAGGAACTTACCTACACTGACAACGTCGACAGTGATGGCTGGGCCACTTAACGGAGAAGACGTTATGACCAGTTACTAAAACAACACACTAGGCAAGTGGTCGATTATTGCACGCACAGCGCGACGTTGCCTTCGAACCTACATGGACCTTTTGCATGGGCCCGACAAGCGGAAGGCGTTGACCTGTCCGCACTCTCTAACAAGGAATTACTGGTTCTGCGAAAGATGGTGTTGGAGTTGTATGATGACTACCCGCTGATGGAGGCTGGCAACGCTGTTTTGTTTATCGACAACGAGATCGAGCGTAGATAGGGGTCGTAGGGCTCAGGGACTGAGATTGTTAAAGCACGGTAACCGGATGCCGGAATGGTACGGGATCGGGCAGGCCGCAGCTAGGGCGTGAATGATTCGAAGATGAAGTTTGTGCTGGAACGGGGTTTGTTGCCAACCCTCGCACCGGTGTTTCAGGGCTGACGTAGGCAAAGCTGAAGGCTCCGGAATAATCCGCGGCAGGAAGGAGTATTGAAATCAGGAAGAAAACCACAAGATCGAGATCGGGAAGACGCTTTACGAAAACTGTTTGAACTGGAACAGGCCAACCAGAACCGCACCGGGCCGGATGCTCTTGATGAGATGGGCCGCTACTTTGAGTTGAAAAGTACGACCCGCGATCGTGTTTCCACAGCCCGCGACGTCGGCCCGGAACACCTCAAGAAGTGGCGCCAGCTGAATTGGATCTTTGGGCGCGGCCAGTACACCGGGAAGACATTCGAGTTTGAAAGCACGTATGTCCTGACCCCCACGCAAATGGAACCCTGGTTCAGGATTATCGAAGCCAAGATTACCCAGGATGACGCCCTCTTCGGACGAGCTCTGGACGTACTGGAGGCCAATGGATTTACGCCGGCCGAATGTGATCGGATTCGCCGGGCATTTCGACGCGGTGTGCTGCTGAATGATCCGAAGATCACCTGGGGCTGCATCCAGACACACGGCGTTGAGATCCGGCGGAACCACGCACGGACGCTTCGGCGGGTTTTGATGAGCCGCAATTAGCGGATGGGAATATACGGGCCGGCGGTGTTGATGAAGGGCGCCGACGCTGCTGGTAAGGCGTTTCCTTGTCTAATACCATTCTTCATTCACGTTGTTCGCAATAACGAACAAATGGACTGATCCGGCTCATAACGCATCTCCTTTCAATTAAAATTTTTGCAGCGCCAGATTACCGCCGCGGCGCTGCCTTTCCGGCCCTTTCACGTCGCCCATCCCGGGCCACGGTTCTTGTTGATGTCAACGGCGCTGACAGATCTGGAACACTCCAGGCGCCGGAATTCCGCCCAACAACATTTTTCACTGCGCCACCGATTCGTCCGCCCGCAAAACACCAAGTTCACGGGCGTATGTTTCGAGATCCAGATGCATCGTTGCAATAGCATTCAGTCGGATATTGACGAGATAGTACTGCCCGCAATTCAGCAGCATATTCATGCCCCGTGCCTTGCCTAACCGGTATTCTGTAGTCTTCAGCTTGCGGCGGATGCGACCAACAACCGTTTCTTCCGTGATTGTCATAAGCTCTTCGTCTCCTTTCTATGAAAAGTTTTCAGCGCCAAAAAACTCTCGCCGGGGCGCTGCTTTCCCGGGTTAGGTGTTGAAGACCAACGGCGCTGACAACGCTGGAACGCTCCAGGTCGCCGCATCCGCAAAACCTTGACAAATATTTTGTGCGCTGCGGATCCCGGACTTGAACCGGATTGATTGACTACTTGACGTAGGGAAGGTTGACCGGTTGATTGTCCTGGCGGGAGGAGTAGCAGCCGCCATCTTTGTGCCCGGTCAATCCTTTATCATCTGGATCAGATACTTTGCCAGACCCCGGTCTTTTTCGTCAACCAACTTGGCTTTTGCCACCTGACACCTGTCAGTTGATCCGCCGCATTGTTGTATGTTTATTCTTTGCTCACAGCCCAATTACCTCGTCCTGACGCCGGCAAACATCCGTCGTGAGTTGCAAGGCCTTCGCCCGCAGCAAGGATGGATCTTGACCGACCACAATCGTGCGTTCCACCGGCCATGTGTTCAGGGCAGAGGCGATGGCCTTCTCGACAGTCTTATACTTGCGATGCGGAAACTGTGCTCGAACAACCACGTCGCCAAAACCGGCTGACTTCACCACTTCACCGGACAACTGTTCAACGATGCTGCAGATGTTCTCGGACACCGTCCTGCGGACGAGGCTGGCATTACGTGAGGATGGCTGGAAGGAATGCGAAGAACTGATTTGGTGGAAACCGGATGCGCCCCCACTAGGCTCTAAACAACGGCCGCGGCGGACCTGGGAGCAGATCTTGTGGTTCTCCCAATCTGCGAGGCCATTTATTAACCTCCGAGCGAACGGGTTTTATAGCGAGCGCATCGGATTCGTGGGCTCGAGCCGTTACGCTGAAGACGGCGTGGTCGCAGTGGGGCGCTCGTCAAGGGTGGAAAACGGCCACGCTCGTACTACCGATCACTTCATCGCCAATGTGGGTGCAAACGAGAAAGACGTGATACACCCGGCCATGTTCCCGGCGACGTTGTGTGAACAGTTGATTCTGACTTTCAGCAAAACAGGGCCAAAGGGTTGCGGATATTTTTTGTGGGTCAGGCCAGACTCTCGTTGCTGCTCAAAGATTAGGGCGGCGCTGGACCGGCTTCGACATCAAGCGAGAATACATTGAGATCGCAGCGAAACGTCTGAATACAACCTTTACGGAGCACGCCAGCGTCATCGCTCCAGGCCAGCCAGTCCGATTGCGAACCGACTTTCCGGACACGGCGAAGCCCCGGCGTATCTACCTCAAAAGCCGGGGGCTGAATGCGTCGGATGCGGCTGTGTTCGAGTTGATCTTATCCAACACAGTGAATTCTGACGGCCACAAAGCCGCCACTGAACTGTCCCATAATCAGATTGCCGCTGCCACCGGACTAAGTAGGCGCACAGTGACACGATCCATCGAGCGCCTGAAGAAAGTTAATGTCATTGAAACCGCAATGCACGAAGATTGGTATCTGGGTCGTCCGAACCGAATCGCAATCACGTCGCCTCTGCTGGTGCCACTGGAAGACAGGCCTATTGTCACCATTGATCGGAAAAGTAGGAAACGTGACAACAGGCTCCAGGTTGTTGCGAAGAAACGTTGATGCCTTCGATTTGGCATTTCTTCAGTCGAACGTGGATGTTGGGTCGCACCCTACCCAATACGTCAGATCGTAGCCGCTGGTGTTACTGAACATGGTGTAGGTGGGTGTGACGGTGCCGTGGTAGGCGCCCTTCAACTCGTCTGAACCCACGAGCCGCTCACCGCCACATCAGCCACTTGGACATGCGATTGTACCGATGCTTTCCCGGTAACGAGACAAAAGAAACGGGCAAGAACACGACTGGCGTGCAGCAGACCACGCGGCGAATCCGAAAGTCGATGAACTCAGGCCATTCCGCGCGCGCCACCGTCATCGGGCCCAGTGTTTAATTCTGTTTGTGTTCGATATCATATTCATTCCCCGCAAGCCATTGCGGGTTTGGGGAAGTGTTTTTGTTACCGTACGGTAACAAGATTCGGTAACAATAGAGTGAATTTTAGGCAGAGGGGAAGACATCACAACTGCCTGTAAGCAGTTGTAAATAGATGGAAGCAGATACCAGCAGATTCGGGGAAAGTTGATTCGTAATCAGCAGGTCTCCGGTTCAAGCCCGGAGGGTGGCTCCACAAAATCAATCACTTGCAAGCTAATTAATCTCTCCCGAAAGCATTTTGATAGCAACGGTGGTAGCAACGCCATTTCGTTCCGCTCCAGATAAGCCATTGAGAAGAGCGTCCCTCTTGGCTGCGGCTTCTGTCTTCGCTTCGGCGTACACGTGCGGGTAAAGATTCTGGGTCAGCCGGATATCCGAGTGTCCCACGATCTCAGCAATGACCTTCAGCGGTACTCCCTGCGCGCCGAGCAGCGAAACGCAGGCGTGGCGTAAGTCGTGGAACCTCTGTTTCGGCAGTTTAGCCGCGGCCACAAGAGCATCGAATTCCTTGAGAATCTTTCTATCGTCAATCGGGGTGCCAATACCGCTGGTGAAGCCGGTATCGTTCGCCGGGCCATCAGCAGCCAACGTGTCGGCGGCCCGCCCCCCTCTCCCTTTCAGCACGCCAGCGCGCCGTAGAATTCGAGGTCGCCGCCGAGCAGGTTCTCGATGGTGTTCACGGCGAGGGGACGCCATCCGAAGGTGTTGGTGCGTTTGGGGCTGGTATTGCGGACGTGAATCACCGCCACGTAGAACGCGTGATTGGATAGCGCCTGCACGCGAGCGTTCCGCAGGCCCCAGACAAAGACGGTATCGGCGCCTTCGTTCATATCGGGGAATCGGCGCTGCTCCCAGAATTTCCGGCGGTAACAGAAGGTACCGCCAGCCACCCACGGCCGGTCCGCGGGTGGGTATATGTACTCCCAAGCGCTGGCGGCGCGCGGATCCCAGAACATCAATTGGGAGAGGCCGCTGAGTGTTTCGGCGGGCTGCGGGCGCAATTGCTCGGCCTGGTAGGAAATGCGCCATGGGGCCATCCAATCGTCATCGTCCCAGTGGAGGATGATTTCGCCCCGGGCGGCCTCGCACGCGAGGTTGTGCTTATCGCCCATGCTGCGGCGTCGGTTGAGGCGGATGTAGCGAACGCGGTCGCTCTGAACTACGTCTTCGATGGAGGAAGCGCCATCGTCAATGACGATCAGCTCGCGATTGGCGTAGTCCTGGCGTTCGAAGTAGCGGATCGCCTGGACGGCGAAGGCGCGGCGGTCGGCGGTGGGCATGATGCAAGAGACAAGCGGATCGCTGGTAAGGATTGCCGGGGCGGGAGCTGTGACAGGAGCCGAACGGCGCTCAACAGGAGCGGCGGCAACTGGAATCTCGACCCGCGCCTCTTTGCGGAGCAGCATGAGGCTGGCTGCCAGATGGACTCTGCAATACTTGCCGGTGGCGAGCAGTTCGTCGACGAAGGTCTGTACGCCCGGGTAGTAGTGGGCGTAGTCGTGGAACGCAACGAAGCCGCCGGTGGGAATCCAACGCTCGAACTGGTAGAAGTCGCGCGATACGTTGGCGTAATCGTGCAAGCCGTCGATGAAGAGCAGGCAGATGGGGCGATCCCATTCGACTTCAAAGGACGGCTTGACGACGGGCTCGACAATTTCCTCGAGGCCGGCGGCGGCGATATTGCGGCGGAACTTTTCGAGCGTGGGGGTCGAGTGCGTGATGCCGCGGTCGAGCGCGCCCACGACGCCATCGTGGGGATCGACTGCGAAGATGCGGGCGGCGGCTCCGGAGGCCTGCACGGCGGAGCCTAGCACCACGGTCGACCGTCCGCAGTAGCTGCCGACCTCGACAACGGACGCTGCTTCTGGAAACGCGGACAGCGCCTTGGTGGCCGCGCCGATCAGCAGATCGGCCTCCGCATCCTCGAGCCAGCCCTCGATCCGGCGCATGCGCTCGAGAATCGGAAGGGTGAGCAGCAGGGGTGGAGGCGCCGGTTGGGCGGCCGGCGCCGAATCGAGCGACGCAGCCGCGGCGTAGTCTTTCCAACGCTCGCGGATCTTGGCGCGAACCGGGTGGTCGTAGCAGCGTGGAACGGGGTGCACCCAGTACACATCGTCGCGCTGGAGCGCCCAGCCGATGTGCTGGGGATGAAAAACGGCGCGGTATTGGACGTATTCGTAGCTGAACGGGCTCACGCCCACGTCGAAGCCAAGCAGGGACACGAGCGTCGGGAGAATAATCTCCTCGGTAGCCCAGATGCGCGTCTGGGACATGATGGAGCGAAGGGAATCGCTGGTGCGGAAGAGGCAGGCGAGTTCGCGGGCGGCGTCGGCGAGAAACACCGTGGACGGCCAGAAACACCAGTGAACGAATTTGTCTTCGCCGCTGCGGAACTGGCGCAGGAACGGACGCCACAGCTCGATTTCGCGCAGGGCCGTGGCGGCCGGGCTGATGCGAGTGCCGGGTTTCTGAACGGCCGCGGAGTTGCCGAGCAGTCCGAAATTGTGGCCACCGGGCAGACGCGCCGCCAATTTTTCGGAGTAGCCGGCGCGTACCGCCAGCTGGTCGGAGTCGACGATCGTCAAGGCGTCGAACGAGTGATGGTGCAGAGACCATTCGATGCAATCCAGGGCGAACGGGTGGAGGCTCCCCCATTCGAGCGGACGGGGCGCGGGGTGGACGACGGCGCCGTAACGGTCGAATGGGAAATGCGGGCTCAGCAGATCGGAGCCGCGGCCGCCGTTATATAAAAGGATGAGCGATTCGGGATCCAGGGCGTGCAGGTTGCGCACGAGGTCGATCACGCACTCGGGCTGCTCGTGGACAAGGCACGCGAAGATGTTGCGCAGCTTGGCCATCGGCTAACCCGCGAGGAGAACGAAGGCCGGACTGACGTTAATGGGGTCATCGCCGAAGCGGGGTACCACCTGGAGCGCGGTGGTATCAGGCGCCAAGGTGCCGGATACGCTGACGGTGCCCGCCACGTTGGCGTTCGCGACGCCCAAGACGACCGCGAACACCACTTCGTCGACGGTGGTGGAAGCAGTGGGCGCGACCCATTCCCAAACGGCCACGGCGGTCCCGTTGGCGATCGGAATAGCCGCGACCTGCACGCCGCTGTTGATGGTGCCGGCTGCGATCGGAG
>Ga0335069_10007427_pt1 | contig 15835 bp, 12 predicted proteins | sample Lox_Sample_11_FD_206714 | JGI IMG/M metagenome (GOLD analysis project Ga0335069, IMG submission 206714) | Soil microbial communities from Loxahatchee National Wildlife Refuge, Florida, United States - Lox_Sample_1.1 | ecosystem: Environmental > Terrestrial > Soil > Wetlands | place: USA... | reverse complement strand
TTTCGAGAAGCGCGCGCACCGAGAGACGGAAATCGTCGTCGTCGCCTACGATACAAACGGGAGATGTGTCGCGCATGTCAGCAACCGTCACGCGATGTGTGCGGCCATCACGCGCGGAACGCCATGTGGCGCGACGCCGCGACGACGAGTCCCGTTTCGGAACAGGATGTGGGCTGGGCTGTCGCAATGATCCGTAGACGGAGCAACACGATCATTGTGCCAAATTCGTACACAAATGAGAGATAGGGAATTACCGCACTATCGCGCTTGCCGCGTGTGCGCGACACTCGTGTGTTACGCAGCGGGGCCGTCGGCAATGCCGTTCGCAGTCTGCCTGATCGCCGCTGGGCTTGCCCAGCCGAGCCGGATCGCGTCCGTTCTGGAGAGGTGCGGCATCCCTGTGTGGACGCCTTCATCGGCAGGGGCGGATGAGGGAGGTATCTACAGGAACGCGATCTGCCTGGTGATCGACATGCCAGGTGACGCGGGCGTGCGCACACTGCGCCTTCTTCGACAGTACGGCATAAAGACGCCGGCACTGCTGATCGCCGACAGCGGCTACGCGCCGGGCCCGGCCGAGCTTGGGGATGCCTGGGTGCTCAATGTCATTCCACGGACGGCCGATCCGCGGGAGGTGCTGCGCTGGATCGAGTGCATGTGCGTCACTCGGGGCCTGCTCGATCGACTGCACGCTGCGGAGGAGGATTGCGGCGCTCTGGTGGCTTGATCGGCCGCGCGCAACTTCGCCGCTGCGTTGACGTTCTCCAATGCGGGGGTGTCGGTGCAGCGGGAAAGTCGCCTGCGGCCGCGCTGCGGTGACGTCATGAAGCGTTTGGCGGTGATCAACGGGCATCCGGATCCGAGACCCGAACGGTTTTGCGGCGCGTTGAGTGAGGCTTATGCCAATGGCGCCAGCGCCGGCGGGTGGCAGACGCGGCGCGTCAATGTCGGTGAATTGTCGCTGTCGTCGATCGCGGCGATCGACCGCGGGGAGGCCGCCCGTGGGGATATTGCCGCCGCTCTCTGCGACATCGAATGGGCCAACCGGCTTGCGATCATCTATCCACTGTGGTTCGACCGCGCTCCGGACGGCCTTCGCGCACTGTTCGATCGGTTGAGCATGCGGCGCCGCGCGCACGTCATCGTGACGATGGACATGCCGGCGTTCGCATACCGCTCGCTGCTACGGAAAGGAGCGCCAAAGAACGCCAATGGTCTTTCCATTCCGGGCGTAATTGTAGAAGAACCGGTGATGATCGGTTGCGTCAGGACGATCACGCAGGAACAACGCCGCGGCTGGCTGGAGACTGCGCGGGAGTGCGGTGAGCGCCGCAGTTGCGGCACCACGCCGGCGCCGTCGCGCCCGTTTGGGATCGCATCGCTCGTCGACCGCACGGTCACGCTGCTGCGGAGCGGATTCGCTTGATCACGCGACCGAGGTCTCGGGTTCCTCGCGCAGAATCTTCTGGAACCCGCGCAGATCGGTGACGTCCGTGAAGGTGACCAGCGTTGCGCCCTCGGGCAGGCGCGTCAGCGCCAGCGACAGGCTGCGTCCGTCGGCGCGTTCCACGTGTCCCCATTCGCCGTAGCGCGACGGCTCGCCGGAATTCACTCCGGCCGACACCATGCTCCAGATTCCGTCGCGCCCGATGCGGGCGGCGCACAAGTCGGCAACCGCGCTCAGGTGCGGCTGGCTCGCCAGATCGACTTCATCGAGCCTCCACAGCCGCGCGAAGGCGTCGTTGTGGAGCTTGAGGCGGCCATCCGGTCCGAAGATCGCCATGGCGTCGCTGATCGTGTTCAAGGCGGCGCGCTGGCATTTCACCAGCATGTGATAAGAAGCTTCCAGGCGAAGCCGCTCGCTCACATCGCGAAAGAGGTAGACCACCCCGCCCAGCAGGTAGGGGAAGGAGCGCACGTCGACGCTCAGACCCGTGGGCGAGTGCCAGGTATCGCGAACCTGTCGGCTCGCATCTTCGAACGGCTCGGCGTGCTCGCGTTTGAAGGCGGCGAAATCGCGCTGTTCGGGCAGCCTGCGCATCTCCCGCAGCCTGTCGAGGATGTCGAAGACGGTAGGATGGGCTTCCAGCCAGGGTTCGGGCAAATGCCACATCCGCGCATATGCGGTGTTGTAGGCTGCAAGGCGCTGATCGTCGCCGAAAATCGCGACGGCGGTCTCGAACGTGTTGAGGACACTCGCGAACGCGTCGGCCTTGAGTTGGAGCCTGGCTTCGGCTTTGGCGAGCGCGGTCACGTCCGCGGCGAATCCGGTCACGCTGCCGTCCGCAAGACGGCGAATGTCGATCTCGACCGCGCGGCGCTGGCCGTTGAGCACCACGTACCGGCGTTCGCGGATCACGTCCTTGCCGTCGGCGGCCGCCCGCGCCAGATCGCGCTCGGACCGATCGAGGCTGGCGTCGGATAGAAGAGCATCCCTCAGCGTGGGCGAGGCGGTGGCCGAGAGAAACGCCTTGTTCGCCCAGGTCAACACCAGGTGCCGGTTGCGGATCCACACCGGCACCGGAAGAGCGTCCATCGTGGCGGCGAAGTCGGCCTGAGGGTCGGCGGCGTCCTTGTCGAGGCGGAAGAACACGGCGGCGCGCGAACCGACCGGGCAGCCCCGTGCGGTGACAGCCGGAAAACTCGAGGTCCTCACTTTCAGCGCGAACGCCGCGCCGGTCGCCATCAGCGCCTCGAGCTTGGTTGCGAAGACGTTGCCGTCAGGGCCGTCCAGGCACGCTTGCAGCAGAGCGGAGCCGCCGCGGTAGCTGAGCGGCGCGCTCAAATCGCCGCCGAGCACCGCCGCAGCTTCCGAGCCGGCGGAGATCATCGCCTCGCGGAAACGGATATCGGCCTGGGCGCGGGCAAGCGCCGAACGCAGCGCCCGGCGCAGCGAGAAGGTCCTGAGCCGCTCGGCAACCGCCCACATGCAGCAGATGAGACCGAGAATGATGGAGGCGGCGACCACGGCCGCCAGCGTGTAGTCGTCCTGGTTCGCGTGCCGGTGCGCCAGGTTTGCCATCGCCGAAGCAAGCACCGTGACGCAGGCCAGGACCTGGAGGTACGCACCCATCGCGACTTCGAACACCGCATGCATGTTCAAGCACTCGAACCGGCGGTCGCCGGCCGCAGATTACCCAACCACCAAATGAGGATTGCGCCCGTCCGCAAGCGCGCGCAGCGCCCCTGCCTTTCGGATCACGAACTGATGCGCGTTGGGGACGTCGATCATCCCTTCGCTTTTCAAGACCGCGATTGCACGGCAGATCGTTTCGATCGTCAGCCCGAGATAATCGGCGATGTCCTGACGCCCCATCGGTACGTCGAGACGGTCACCGAACAGGTTGCCGCGGTCGCACATGTTGACAAGGAACCAGGCAAGGCGTTCGCGCGCGCTCTGGCAGCTGATCACGAACAGGTGTTGCTGCGCGCTCGCGAGTCGCGACGCAAGATGCGCCAGGAGATCGGAACGCACGCGGGCGTTGCCCTCGCAGAGCCGTTCGAAATAGGAGCGCGGGCACGCCGCAAGGGTCACCAGGCCGACGGCCTCGGCTCCGGTCGCGTAGGCTGCCTGTTCGCTTAACCCGAAAATGTCGCCCGGAAACATGAAATCCGGGATGTGGCGTCTGCCGTCGGGCAGGTTGCGGCACAGGCGGACGCAGCCGCTGACCATGGTGAGGATGTGCGCGGCGGCATCGCCCTGGCTGAAGATCGTCTCGTTGCGCAGAAAGCGCATCCGCGTGCTGAAGTCGCGCAGCCGGTTCAGATGTTCGGCGACACCTTTGTGATGCGGGTAAGGCATCTCGAGCTGTCGTGGTTGGAATGCGCCAGCTTCATCGCCTGTTGCACGCTTCGCCTGCGCTGCTGTCGGTGTCATCGAGCTCAGTCCCCTCTGAAACTCATTCCGAGTTGGTTTATTTTTTGTCACAACGGCCGCGAATCGGAAGCTGGGAATTCCGCGTACGGAAATTCGTCGCGGCGGAAGTCAGGGCTTTCCACCATCCACCGACGGTTGCCGATGCTTACGGATTGCTTCGTCGTGGGGGACGTCGCACGCGTAATTGACGCTCTTGCGTGCCGATTTGGGACGGTGGTTTGACTTTTCTGAAATCGGTGGAGCGCAGGTCTATGAAATCGCTTGCGTGAGAATCCCGCTCGCCTGAGGCGAAGTTCTGCATGCGGAATTTGGCTTCGCCGGAGCGGCAAGCGTCAGTGTGCGGAGCGTGTCCGATCTCCGGGCGAGGCTGTGCGTGCGTGTCGCACACGGACCCCTCACAGGTTCAGGAGAACAGAGCCTGCGCGCGCTGTTCGGCGGAGAATTCGGCGCCGGCAAGATCGCAGGCGATGAGCACGCCTGACTTCAGGCGCAACGGGCGCATGTCTGCGCCCAGGAATTTGGCGTGATGGAGCAGGGCCCCGCGCAGCTTCACGCCGCGAAGGTCGGAGCCCTCGAAGCTGGCCCCGCGCAGGTCCGCATTATCGAAGTTGGCGCCTTGCATCTCGGTGCACGAGAAATCGACCCCCGGCGCGATGATCCCGCGCGCCGATATGGCGGTAAGCTTGAACTTTCCGATCGTTTCGGCGAGCGGCCGCAGATCGGCGCCATCGATTTGGGCTGCGGTGCCGACCCGACCGTCGGATTCGATCCAGCGCTGGTGGGCGTTGAGCTGGAAAACGATCCGCCGCTTGGCGGCCAGCGCTTCGGGCGTCGGCGGCAGCACACATTCCTTGAGGGCGGAAGCGGGAAGGGAAATGTCCTTCAGATCGCCATCGGCGATTACCGCATGCTTGAGGATTACGTTTTCCATCCGGGCGCCCTTGAACTTCGTGCCCACGAGGATGGCGCCCGTGAAATTCGCCCCCTTGAGATCGGCCCCTTCGAACGTCGCGCCGACGAGCGAGCAGTAGGTGAAATCGACGCCGGCCGCCGATCCGGTGCGATCGATGACCGCCCCGCGGCCCATGTCGTCGGTCCTCAACAACCGGCCTGAGCGGAAGTCGGCGCCGTCCAGGCGCGCGTGCGACAGATTGCTCCCGTTCAGGGTCGCCCCCCGCATGTCGGCGCAACAGAAATTGCCGTAACGCGCGTCGACCTTGTGCATGTCGCAGCAGTAGAGCGTGGCCCCCGCCAGATTCACGAATTTCAGGTTCGCACGTGCCAGGACCGAACCCGAAAGGTCGGCCTTGGACAGCAGGCGGTTGGAGAGGTCGATGCCAGGCAGATGACGCGAATTCAGCACCGCGCGAGCGCCTTTCATGCTGTGCTGCAGAAAAATTTCGTGCTTGCGGAGGATTTCCTCGAGCTGGTCCGGCGTCAGGACCGGTTCCTGTTGGATGGGCAGAATGGGGGCGTTCATCAGATGGCATCCGCTGGAGGGCCGGGAAGTCTAGGTAGCGCCTGTTAATTCCGGATTGAGTAAATGCCTGCCGGCGATTTGCGGATTTGTTTACCGGATTCCTACCTGGACCTTCGGGCCAACGCTTTTTTCACCATCAAGGCAGAGACTGGGGCGGTCGAGGGTCTCGGAGCCGTCGTTGTCGAGCGGACCGGAAGCAATGACTGCAGCCGTTCAAACCTACGCCGATGTGCCGCACCGGCGGGATCGTGAGGACCTGCACGCGCGGATCCTCGACGCGGCCCGCAGCCTTTACGAGCGAAATGGCACCTCCGGGTTCAGCCTCAGCGCCGTGGCAGCGGAGGCAAAGCTCGCCCGCGCGACGATCTACGCCCACTTTTCCAGCCGCAAGTTGCTTCTCGCACAGATCTCTCAGCCGAACGCGGAACCGGCTGCATCTTCCGAACAAAGTCCAATCCCGGCCGTCGAGGAGTCCGTTCCGGACTCTGCGAACCCGCCGGAAGCCGTACCTGGCGAAGCAGGTGATGCGGGGCGACAGACAGCCGAAGCACCCCCTTCTGCCGAGCCGTCGGCCGAACCCGAAACCGCGCTTCCCGTCGAAGCCGCGCCCGAGCAATCGGTCGAACCAGCTGCGGAGGTGCAGGCCGATCCCGTTCCCGAGCCGCAGCCAGAACTTGTCCCCGAAGCGTCTGCCGCACCGGTTCCCGAAGCACAAGCCGAACCTGCTGCCGAGAATGCGGACGAGCCGGTCGCTGAATCTCCGGACGAACCTGTCGACGAAAAGGCCGCCGAATTGACCTTGGGGCAGTCGGACGAGCCGGCCGCGGCCGAATCCGAAGGCAGCTACGCCAGGGTCATGCGGGCGCAAGCCGAAGCCCTCGATCACATCGCCCGGCGGGTGATATTCCCCAAGTCGCTGCGTCGCGAAGGCACGGAAGCCGTGCTGACACGCGTCGAGGCGCGCTTGAGCGTCGTGGAAAAGACGCAGGCTTCGTTCGAACAGACGGTGGGCGAGCGCCTCAAGACGATCACCGCGGATACGTCCGCCTTGGCCGCCTCGCTCCAGGACACCAGGGTCCGGATTGAACGGTTCGAAGAACGCCAGCAGGCTGCACTCGCCCAGTTGCGGCTCGAAGTTCACAATCTGACGCATCAGGCCGGTGCGCCTGCGCCCGTGCCGGAACCCCCGATCGAGCCCGTGCCGGCACCGGCGTGGGAGCCTGCTCCTCCGCCTGCCGCAGAACCCGAATCCGCGCAGGCCGAGCCGGTCCCGTCGCGGGTCCAGCCCTATCTCAGCAGCGCGCGCGCGGCGGCGATCCAGGCAGCGCAGAAAGCGGCCGAGCGGCCGAAACGCGCCGGCTATGCGGCGTGGCTGCGCATGGTCAAGCGCTGGCGCTGGCCGTTGCTGGCGATCGCGGGCGTGCTGGTGGCCGGTTTCGACCTTTTCGTTTTCCTGCACTATCAGCCCGCGGGCGCAGCCGTCGCGCCCCAGTCCGCGCCGGCTGCTGCGGCACCGGTCCGGCATCGCGCACTGACGCCGCAACAACAGCTCAGCCGCGGCTTGCGTTATCTGAACGGAACCGGCGTACCGATGAATGTCGAGAAGGCGGCGCGCTGGCTCGAACGCTCGGCCCGGAGCGGCCAACCGGTCGCCCAGAACTACATGGGCGTGCTTTATCAGACCGGCACCGGCGTCGCCGCGAACATGGCGACCGCGATCGCCTGGTACGAGTCTGCGGCGCGGGCTGGCAACCTCAAGGCCATGACCAATCTGGGCAAGGCGTATGCAGGCGGGTGGCCCGAAGGCATCGATTACGCGAAGGCCGCAGAGTGGTTCGGGCGCGCCGCCGGCTTCGGCGACGTCGATGCACAGTTCAATCTGGCCGTTCTCTACGAACGCGGTGCAGGCGTGATCCGCAGTGAGCCGGACGCCTACAAATGGTACCTGATCGCCGGGTCGAGAGGGGATGCCAACGCGGCCGCGCGTGCCGCCGCCGTCGCAAGCGAGCTGACGCCGAACGAGCAGCTCGCCGCACAATCGGCCGCGGCGCTGTTCCGACCGGCAATGGTCGACAGCGCCGCGAACGACGTGCCGCGCTAGCCGGCCTTCGTCGGCGTCGGTGTCATCGGATCGAAGTCAGGCGGCGGCGGACCATACGAGTTCTCACCGGACGCTCCGGGTTGCACCCAGTGATAGATCAAGACGACCGCGATCACGAGCGACGCGAGCCCGATCAGGCCGAACAGCCAGCCTAGCGTGAAGAACAAGCTGACCGCGGCGAGCGCACCGAACGGGCCGCTCAACCCCATCAACAGCGCGAAGACCTGGGAGAGGGCCGAGAGACCGCACAATACCCAAGCCAGAGTGACCATGTTGCCGGTCGTGCCGGTGTCCTGAAGGCGCCTGATGCCCATCCCGGTCATCGGCAGCAGCAGCGCCAGGCCCAGGAGCGGACGAAGGACGCCGAACCCCAGAACGGCGTCGACGATCGCCGCGACGATGAACACGGCGACGCAGGCGCCCACCCACCACCAGAACTCCTTGCGGCCGACCCGGCCCTTCGTGTCGAAATAGTGTTCCGTCACCGTCCGGCGGAATAGTTCAACGATCGCATTCACATCCATGGCCAGCCTCCCAATTCCAACGGTCAGGACTCACCGCATTTATCGAGCTAAAGTTGCCGCCACGCACTTGTCAATGTGAGGAGCTTCTGTAGAAGGGGAAAACCCACGCAGGAGAAGCGCTTCAAGTGGCACATTCGATCTTCATCGATGGCGCGTCAGGCACCACCGGACTGGAAATTCGTGAGCGCCTTCAAGGGCGCAGCGAGCTTTCACTGGTGCAGCTTTCGGCAGGCGAGCGCAAGGACGCGCGCGCCCGCGCCCGCGCGCTCAACGAGGTCGAGCTGGTCATTCTCTGTCTGCCGGACGAGGCTGCCCGCCAGGCGGTCGGCCTGATCGAAAACTCCCAAGTGCGCGTCATCGATGCGTCCACCGCTCACCGAACGGCGCCGGGGTGGACCTACGGTTTTGCCGAACTCGAGGCGGATCAACGTGCCGCGATTGCCGCGAGCAGGCGTGTGAGCAATCCGGGCTGCTGGGCGACGGGCTTCGTGGCTTTGGTCCGCCCATTGGTGCGCGCCGGGCTGCTGCCGGCGGATTTCCCCGTCAGCGCCGGCGGCATTTCCGGCTATTCCGGCGGCGGCAAGGCCATGATCAACGAGTTCGAGAACAAAGACTCGCCGGCCTATGTCGAAACGGTGGCGCGCAGCTACGCCCTCACGCTTTCGCACAAGCACCTGCCGGAGATGCAGAGGTGGACGGGCCTCGCGCATCCGCCGGTGTTCGCCCCCATGGTCGGCCGGTACTACCGCGGCATGATCGTGGAAGTGCCGCTGGCGTTGTGGGCGCTGCCCGGCAAGCCGGCAACGATCGAGGTTCACGACGTCCTGGCGGCGGCCTATCGCGGCGAGAAGCTGGTCGAGGTGGCGCCCCTGGAAGGCGGAACGGCGCGCCCGGCGGATATGGTGGCGAGACTTCGCGAGCCCGCGATGACCGGCATACCCACATCGCTTGATGCGGAGATGTTGAAGCTGACGAACGGCATGAAGCTGTTCGTATTCGGCAACGACAAATACGGGCAGGTCCGACTGATCGCGCTGCTGGACAACCTCGGCAAGGGCGCGAGCGGGGCGGCGGTGCAGAATCTCAACATCATGCTCGGCCTGCCCGAAACCGCGGGATTGGTTTAGCGACCCGCTCGGGCTGGGCTCGAATCTCGACGCGGCTGGTGCTTCGGCGCCGACTGCGAGAAGGCTGGGTTCGCGCGCACCGTCGTGGCTGGGATGGCGCACCGGGTCTCGCCTTGGTCTCCCAGAAAGCAAAGCAGCCGGTGGGGGGTCCAGCCGGCTGCCTCAGCTTTGCGAGCTCGGCCAGGGATTCAGATCGGCCGTATCGCAAACATATCCTGCATCCCTCCAAAGGACAATTGTGGATTACCCCTAACAACTCGCGGCCGGTCGTGAAACCACGAGAAATCCTCCGCGGACGTAATGGTTTATGGCGTCGTGCGGGGAATTCGTCCGGCTGCGCCCTTTTCATTCAAGTATCGGCAGTGCTCGAAAAAAGGCTGGCATTCATGCTCGAAAACTGCGCCGTTGTTGGGAGTATCCGAGGGTCATCGCCGCCGTCCTCGGTCCCGAACGCGGGCAGGCGATGGGAGCTGCTTTATCACCACATCCGGTCTCAAGAGCAGGATATCGGGCAAGAGCCTTCCGCACCGTCGGGCATTACCGATGCAGGCATCGGAGCGTGATGTCTGGGACAGGATATGCGTCGGGGCGATTGCTTTCGCACCAGCCGGTGTGTGGTACGAGATTGCAGTTTGTCTTGCGCTGTTCCGAGGAATGCCGATGAAATCCGCGCCGGCGCGCGATGTGGATGCTCAGTTGCTTCGCTGAGAGCGCAGCCGCACTGTTTGGCGTTGCGACTCACCGGCCGCGCCGCCCGCTGAGGTAATCTGCCCCGTTGCGCCGAATTTTTCGCGGAATTGCACTGCGACAATCTGGTGTCGTGCGGCGAGTTTGTCACAGATTTCATGTGCTTGCGTGGCTTTGGCGGCTTGGATCGGGCATAATGGCCCTGTATATGGGCCAAGCGTGCCGGTAGGGCACCTTAAGGAGCTCCTCCATGAGGCTGGGCGTTCGCAAGACCAATCTTCTGCGCGCCGCTGCGCTGGCGCTTGTCGCCGTCGGCGCCGGCGCGTGCTCGAGTCTTCCGAGCGTTCCTGATTGGGTCGACCCCACGACCTGGTTCGGCGATGACTCGAATTCGGCAGACAACGCGCAAACGCCCGACCTCGCAGGCCTGCCCGACAAGCCGAAAGCCACGCCCGCCGACGAGCAGCATCAGGTGACGGAGTCGTTGGCGGCGGATCGCTCGCACGCCGAGTACAGCGCGGACGCCTTGCGCGGTGGGACGGAAGCTGCGGCCGCGCCGCCGCCGAACGTCGCCCCTGCTCAGGTTGCGGACGGATCCGAAGAGACCGCCGCGATGGCGGCAAAGGCGAAAGCCGGCGCCAAGCCGGCTGCCGCACCGCCGCCGGTGCAGGTCGCCTCGGTCGATCGTTCGGTGGCGCAGGAGCCGACCGGCTCCTCGATGGCCGGTACGCTTCCGGCGACGCCGTCGTCCGGCTATGCCGCTGCCGAACCGCCACCCGAGCCGGTTCAGACCGCTTCGGCTCCCGAGGCCGCGCCCGCCGCCGCGCCGGAGCAGTCCGCTGCTGCATCGGAGCAGCCAGCCTCAGCGGCCGCAGCCCAAGCCGCGCCGCAACCTGCCGCTGTCCGCACTGCGACGGCACCCGAGGCGGCGGCGCCCATACGGCCCAAGCACAGACATGCAAGGCACACGGCCGTCGCCGCATTGGCGCCGAGCGAAACAGCGTCTCCGCCGGCCGGCGCGCAGCCTGCGCTTCCTCCGGTGTCGGCCGCGCCGCAGCAGATGGCGAGCGTCTCGCCGTCCGACGCCGCGCTCGGATTCAAGCCTTCGACGGCGCCGCCGCTTGATCCGTCGATCTCGCAGTTCGTGGCCGCTCCCATCATCGAGCACTATCGCGAGACCGCGGGATACGCCGGCGCATCGAGTGCGGCCGCGCCTGTTGCCGTCGCATCCGCCCGGCATGCGATCAGGAGACTGCACAGGCCTGCCCGCCAGGTGGCCGAAGGCGGACCGGAACACATGACCGGTGCGGTGGTTGCCAATCTCGAAACGCTCACACCCACGACGGCGCCCGCCCCGACTGCGAGCGCATACGCCAATCCGGCGGGTCTTCCCGCGAGCACCGTCGTGTTCTTCCCCGGCGACATCGTCGGTTTGAACGCGGAAGCCAGGACACAGGTTCGTGCCGTTGTCGACCAGTACAGAGCGGGCGGAGGTCAGGGCTTTATCCGAGTGGTCGGCCATTCTTCCAGCCGCACGGTGAATATGAGCCCCGAGCGACATATGGAGATCATCTTCCGCAAGTCGCAGGACCGGGCGAATGCCGTGGCGCAGGAAATCATCCGCGAGGGTGTTCCGGCCGCCAAGGTGCTCGTGGAGGCGGTCGGCGACAGTCAGCCGGTCTATTACGAATCCATGCCGAAGGGCGAGGACGGCAACCGCCGCGTCGAGATATTCCTGCAGAGTTGAAGCGCTACGATAATTGCGTTGGCCGGCGGTTCCTGTGGTTTGCACGCCACGAGGCCGCGCTGCGCGCGCGTGGCGCATTCCGCGAGTTCAAGAATGTCGTGAATCCCATTGACGCCGCACGTATATTGCCGCGATTCTGCGCTGCTGCTCACGGAGGATGGTCTAGGCCTTTACGGACATGCACACCGATTTCTACCGCATCAAGCGTTTGCCGCCCTATGTCTTCGAAGAAGTGAACCGTCTCAAGGCGGCGGCGCGAGCGGCGGGCGAGGACATCATCGATTTCGGCATGGGCAATCCCGACATGCCAACGCCCGATCATATCGTCGAGAAGCTGTGCGAGGTGGCGCACGATCCGCGCTCGAACCGGTACTCGGCTTCGCGCGGCATCAAAGGTCTGCGCCGGGCGATGGCTGGTTATTACCAGCGCCGCTTCGGCGTGAAGCTGGACCCCGATACGGAAGTGATCGCGACGCTGGGATCCAAGGAAGGCTTCGCCAATCTGGCCGCAGCAATCACCGCTCCGGGCGACGTGGTATTGGTGCCCAATCCGGCTTATCCCATCCACGCATTCGGATTCATCCTGGCGGGCGCCGCCATCCGGCACATTCCCGCGACCGATCCGGAAGGCTATCTCGCCGCCGTCGTCAACGCGGCGCATCATTCCATTCCGTCGCCCTTGGCCGTTGTGGTCAACTATCCTTCGAACCCGACGGCGCAGGTGGTAGGGCTCGATTTCTACAAGGAGCTCCTCAAAATCGCGCGCAAGCACGAGATGTGGGTTCTCTCCGATCTCGCCTACGCGGACATCTATTTCGAGGACAATCCGCCGCCGTCGATCCTTCAGCTTCCCGACGCCAAGGACATCGCCATCGAGTTCCAGTCGCTGTCGAAGACCTATGCGATGCCGGGCTGGCGCATGGGGTTTGCCGCCGGTAACAAGGCGCTGATCGCGGCTCTGGCGCGCATCAAGTCGTATCTCGATTACGGCGCCTATACGCCCATTCAAGTCGCGGCGTCGGCCGCGCTCAACGGGCCGCAGGCCTGCATCGACGAGATCCGCGCCATCTACAAGTCGCGGCGCGACGTGCTGGTCGAGAGCATGGGCCGCGCCGGCTGGGAGATCACGCCTCCGCCGGCGTCGATGTTCGCCTGGGCGAAGCTGCCCGAACAGTATCGCCAGCGCGGTTCGATGGAATTCGCCAAGCAGCTTCTCATCCACGCCAAGGTCGCCGTCTCGCCGGGCATCGCGTTCGGCGAATACGGGGAAGGTCATGTCCGCGTGGCGCTGGTCGAGAACGAGCACCGCATCCGTCAGGCGGCACGCAACGTCAAGAAATTCCTGTCGCTCAGGGTCAATGAACCTCCATCGCTGGACACCGGGAAATGAATCCACCGCTGAAGATCGCCATCGCCGGTCTGGGCACCGTCGGCGGCGGGGTGTTCAAGGCCCTCAAGGCCCGCAACGAGGCCTTGAATTTGCGCGCCGGGCGCCGGCTCGAGATCGTGACGGTCTGCGATCGCGATGAGACGAGGAGGGCCCAGTTTCCGGCCGGCAATTCGACCGCAGACCTGCATTCGCTGGCGCGCAGCGACGCCGACGTCGTGGTCGAACTGATCGGCGGCGAGAACGGCGCCGCCCCGGCGCTGGTGGAGGAGTGCCTGGCTGCGGGCAAGCATGTGGTCACGGCCAACAAGGCGATGATGGCCCGGCACGGTGCGCGGCTTGCTGTGATCGCCGAGCAAAAAGGGGTCGCGTTGCGTTTCGAAGCGGCGGTGGCGGGAGGCATCCCGATTATCAAGAGCCTGCGCGAAAGCCTGATCGCATTCGGCGTTACCGCCGTTCGCGGCGTCCTGAACGGCACCTGCAATTATATCCTCACTCAGATGGAGGCGACCGGCCGCGGTTTCGGCGATGTGCTGAAGGACGCCCAGAAGCTCGGCTATGCCGAGGCCGATCCCACTCTGGACGTCGGCGGCGGCGACACCGCACACAAGCTGGCGCTGCTTACGGCGGTGGCATTCGGCGTCAAGCCCGACCTCGAAGCCCTGGCGGTGACGGGCATCGCGCACATCACGCCCGAAGACATCGCGTTCGCGCGCGAGTTCGGTTTCCGCATCAAGCTGCTCGGCATCGCCAAGATGACCCCGCAGGGGATCGATCATCGCGTCCAGCCGGCTATGGTGCGCGCCGGCACGCCGCTTGGAGACGTCGACGGCGTCTTCAACGCGATCGTCGCCGACGCGAACCAGGCTGGCCCTTTCTTTTTCGAGGGACGCGGTGCGGGCGAATCGCCGACCGCCAACGCGGTCGTGGCCGACATCATCGACATCGCGGTCGGCAACGTCGGCCCCGCTTTCGGCGTTCCCGCTACGTCACTGGTAGCGCTTAAATCCGCGCCGGGCGGTAGCACGACGAGCGCTTTTTATCTACGCTTCCAGGTGCTGGACGTGCCCGGCGTTCTCGCGGAAATCGCCGGGCATCTGGCAAAGTGGCGCGTCTCTATCGAAAGCATGATCCAGCGCGGCAGAGCCCCGGGAGAAGCGGTCTCGATTGTCATGATCACGCACGAAACCACCCATGCGGCGGTCGAGAGCGCGCTCAAGACCATCGCGGCATCCGACAAGGTCATCGCGCCGCCCTGCATGATTCCGATGGAATCCAAATAACTCCGCGCAGGGAGAAACGATTGGTCAATCAACCGTTGGATCGCGCGTTCGCGCTGGAAGCGGTGCGCGTGACGGAGGCGGCTGCGTCCGCCGTGGCGGACGAGATCGGGCGGGGCGACGAGCATGCGGCCGACCGCGCGGCAGTGGAGGCCATGCGCCGCGCCTTCAACTTCCTGCCCATCACCGGAACAGTCGTGATCGGCGAGGGCGAACGCGACGAGGCGCCGATGCTCTACATCGGCGAGACGGTCGGCACCGGCGGCATCGCAGTCGACATCGCGCTCGATCCGCTGGAAGGCACGGCGCTCACCGCCAAGGCGCTTCCCAACGCGCTCGCGGTGCTTGCCATTGCCGAGCCGGGCACGCTGCTCAATGCGCCCGACGTCTACATGGATAAAATCGCCGTCGGCGGCGGTTATCCGGAAGGCACCATCGATCTCGACGCGCCGATCCAGGAGAACATCCTGGCGCTGGCTCGCGCCAAGAACGTGCACCCCCGCGAGATCACGGTTTGCATCCTCGAGCGCCCGCGCCACGAGAAGCACATCGCCGCGGTGCGCAGCGTGGGTGCCGCCGTGCGCCTCATCACCGACGGCGACGTGGCGGGCGTGATCGCCACCGCCGATCCGGCGACGGGCATCGATGTCTGCCTGGGCCGCGGCGGCGCGCCGGAAGGTGTGCTGGCGGCGGCGGCGTTGCGCTGTGTTGGAGGGCAGTTCCAGTCGCGGCTGTTCTTCAAGACCGATGCGGAAAGGGCGCGGGCGCACAAGCTGGGCATCACCGACCTTAACCGCAAGTACACGCTGCGCGACATGGCGTCCGGCGACGTGATTTTCGCCGCCACCGGCGTGACCGACGGCTCGATGCTCCAGGGCGTGCGGCGCACGCCGGAGTTCATCGTCACCCACAGCGTCGTGATGCGTTCGACATCGGGCACGGTGCGCTGGATCACCGCGCGCCATCCGCGCCATCGCGGCGGCAGGAAGTAGGCCCTCCGCTCAGGAATCGTGCGACAGGCCCTGCTCCCAGCTTCGGCTGAGCCGGTGGGCGCCGAGGATCAGCCCCACAAGAGAGTACGTCTGGGGGTAGTTGCCCCACAGTTCGCCGCTGACGGGATGGATGTCCTCCGAAAGCAATCCGGCGCCGTTGCGCCGTTGCAGGAGTTCCGTGAACATCTCGCGCGCCTGGCTGCCGCGCCCGGTCCGGGCGAGCATGTCGACATACCAGAACGTGCAGACGAGAAAGGCCGTTTCGGGCACGCCGAAATCGTCGGCCTCGTCATAGCGCAGCAGGAAGCCCTGCCTGAACAGCCGCTTTTCGATCATGGTCAGGGTGCGCAGAAAGCGCTCGTCGTCTGCGGACAGCAGACCCAGCCTGGGAAGCAGAAGAACCGAGGCGTCGGCGACCTTGGCGTCGAGCGCACCCGATATCCACCCTTCGTCGGTGACGGCGCGATCCAGGATCTGCTGCTTCAACGCGTCCGCGCCGGTCGTCCAATGGCGTGCGTCGTCGGCAAGGCCGAGCTTGTCGGCGATCATCGCCAACCGGCTCGCCGCCGCCCAGCACATCGTGGCGGAATAGGTGAACACATGTCTGCGCCCGCGATATTCCCACGGGCCCGC
>Ga0335069_10007426_pt1 | contig 15836 bp, 15 predicted proteins | sample Lox_Sample_11_FD_206714 | JGI IMG/M metagenome (GOLD analysis project Ga0335069, IMG submission 206714) | Soil microbial communities from Loxahatchee National Wildlife Refuge, Florida, United States - Lox_Sample_1.1 | ecosystem: Environmental > Terrestrial > Soil > Wetlands | place: USA... | reverse complement strand
CACCTCGGCCGCGTGGCCCGTCGCCCGCCGCTGATAGAGCGCCGCCGCCACGCCGCCGGCGATGAACATCCCGCCGATGGTGTCGCCGTAGGCCAGACCCGGCGGGGCGAGCGGCAGGTCGAGCTCTTCCGGCGTCACCAGCAGGGCCGAGCCGCCCCGCGACCAGAAGACCGAGGAGTCGAACCCGCCGCTCTCTCGTTCGGGTCCTTTGTCGCCATTGGCTGAGCCGCGCACGTAGATGATGTCCGGATTGGCCGCCCGGATGTGGTCGACGTCGATCTTCAGCTTTCGCCGCGCCGCCGGCAGATAGTTGGTGAGGAAGACGTCGCTCTTCCTGGCGATCTCATAGAGCAACTCCAGGCCATCGGGATGGGCGAGGTCCAGGCCCACGCTGCGCTTGCCCCGGTTCGGATGCTCGACGAGCATGTTGCGGAGCGCGCCCTGTTCGGCGTCGTTCAGGTATCGCACGCCGCGCTGGGAATCGCCGCGCACCGGATGTTCGATTTTGATGACGTCGGCGCCCCAATCCGAGAGGACGGCGCCGGCGGCGGGCGTGAAGGTGTATTGCGCCACCTCCAGAACGCGGACGCCGCTCATCACCTTGGGCATGATCCCAATCCTCTCCCGGTCATGGCGCCCGTTTTATTGTGTACAGAGCGGCGGCCAAGCGCTTTGATGAGCTTATTGCATTCAAACCCTAAGCCCGGGATCGATCCGCCATGAGCCTTGTCGAATACGAAGTCCGCGACCGCGTCGCCCTGCTCACGCTCAACCGGCCCGAACAGCGGAACGCCCAGAACCCGGCCCTGCTCAAGGAGCTCGACGAGGCTTTCGACCGCGCCGTGGACGACGATGCGGTTCGCGTGATCGTCCTGAAGGCCAACGGCAAGCACTTCTCGTCGGGCCACGACCTGTCGCCCACGGTCTCGCAGGACGAGCCCTGGAAGTCGATGTTCTCCACGGTGGAGGCCGACGGCCTGCTTCGAATGTACCGCTGGGAGATGAAGCACTTCCTCGGCTACTCGAAGAAGTGGCGGGACCTGCCCAAGCCCACGATCGCCGCCGTCCAGGGGGCCTGCATCGCCGGCGGGCTGATGCTGGCCTGGCCCTGCGACATCATCATCGCCGCGGACGACGCCCGCTTCAGCGATCCGGTCGTCCGAATGGGCATCGGCGGCGTGGAATACCACGGCCACACCTGGGAGTTCGGCGCGCGCAAGGCAAAGGAGCTGCTCTTCACCGGCAAGGCCATCGACGCGCAGGAGGCTCATCGCCTGGGCATGGTGAACCGCGTCGTGCCGCGCGAGGAATTGGACCAGGCGACCCTGGAGCTGGCGAACGAGATCGCCCAGATGCATCCCCACGCACTGTTACAGGCCAAGCGGTGCGTCAACCAGGCGCTGAACGCCCAGGGCTTCAATGTGGCGATCGAGGCGGCCTTCGACATCCATTCGCTGGGCCACGCCAACGCCTACGTCGTCAACAAGCGGCCGGCCCTCGTCGGGCTCACGGAAATGGCGGCCGCCAACAAGCGCGGCGAGGGCTGAGGCGCGCTCGGCTTTCGCCGTGAAGCTTGACCTTTTTTCGCTCCGCCCCCTTCATGTCGCCCGGGGAAAAATCGGCGCGACGGACAAGGGGCGGAAATCCGCACCCTGGGGGTCGACCAAGAGGCAAGAGCCCGGGAGGCGAATGACCGATTCGGCGCCACGGTCCGGCTCCGCCCTGCCTCGCGGCCGAGCCCGGGGAAGGGTTCCCCTCCAACTGGCGCCGTGGCTCGCCATGGCGGCCATGGCGGCCGCCACGCTCCTGCCACGTCTGCGCAAGACGGCGGCGCCGCATCCCGCCCGTCCGCGGCTGCTCAGTCCAGCCGAGCTCGACGCGGCCGAGCCGGGCCGCGGCCGCTGCGCCCGCTGGCCGTGGATGATCCCCCTGCTCGGCTGGAAGGACATCCTCTGGCGAACCTATCGGGAGATGGGCCGAGACCGGCTGCCGGCCCTTGCCGGCGGGATCACCTTCTATGTGATGCTGGCCACCTTCCCCGCCCTGGCCGCCTTCGTCTCCCTCTACGGCCTGTTCTCAGACGTGGCGACCGCAGAGCGGCAGGTGGCGCACATGTCGGCCTTTCTGCCACGCGAGGCGGTGACCCTGATCACCAGCCAGATGGTCCGCCTGTCGAGCCAGCGTCATGCGACGTTGAGCACGGCCTTCGTGATCTCGACGCTGCTTTCCGTCTGGAGCGCCAACGCCGGGATGAAGGCGCTTGTGGACGGCCTCAACGTCACCTTCGACGAGCTGGAGAAGCGCGACTATGTGCGCCGCAGCCTCTTCACCTACATCGTCACCCTGTCGGCTCTCATCTTCCTGGCCCTCGTCGCCAGCGTGATCCTGGCCGCGCCGGTGCTCTTCCACAATCTGCACGTAAGGAGCGGCCTCTGGTGGGCGCCGGTCCGATGGCTGCTGGTGTTCGTGATCGCGGCCGGCGCCTTCAGCCTGCTTTACCGGCACGGGCCCAGCCGCATCCACGCCAAATGGCGGTGGGTGGCGTTTGGCGGCGTCCTGGCGGCCTTCGTCTGGATGGCGGTCTCGCTCTCCTTCTCATGGTATGTGAACCACTCGGCCCACTTCGGGGTCGCCTACGGATCCTTGAGCGCGATCATCGCCTACATGCTCTGGATCTGGGTCTCGGCCATGGTCGTGCTCGTCGGCGCCGAGCTCAACGCCGAGGTCGAACACCAGACGGCGGTTGACACGACCACGGGACGGACCAAGCCCATGGGCGAGCGCGGCGCGGTCATGGCCGACACCGTGGGCAAGGCCTTCACCACCTCTCCACGAGAGGCGGTCCATTGGTGGGCCTGCTTCGCCGGCCGGCAGGTGGGCTACGTCGCCGGTTTCTGCCGCCGAATTGGCAGGATCGTCAGTTGAGGCTGTCTTCCAGGCTGGCCAGCCGAGCGGCCTGATCCTCGGCGATCAGAGGATCAATGACATCGTCCAGGGCCTCTCCCTCCAGCACCTTGGGCAGGTTGTAGAGGGTCAGGTTGATCCGATGGTCCGTCACCCGCCCTTGCGGAAAATTGTAGGTGCGGATCCGCTCGGACCGGTCGCCTGAGCCCACCTGGGCCTTGCGGCTTTCCGACCGCTCGGCGGCCAGGGCCTCGCGCTTCTGCTCATAGAGGCGGGCGCGCAGCACCTTCATGGCCCGGGCGCGGTTCTGGTGCTGGGACTTCTCCGAGGAGGTCACCACGATGCCGGTGGGCAGGTGGGTGATCCGCACCGCCGAGTCGGTCTTGTTCACGTGCTGGCCGCCGGCGCCGGACGACCGATAGGTGTCGATCCGCAGGTCGGCCTCGTTGATCTCGATGTCCACGTCCTCGGGCTCGGGCAGGACGGCCACGGTCGCCGCCGAGGTGTGGATGCGCCCGCCCGCTTCGGTGGCCGGCACCCGCTGCACCCGGTGGACGCCGCTCTCGAACTTCAGGCGGCCGAACACCCCCTCTCCGGAAATGGAGGCGACGATCTCCTTGAAGCCGCCCACCTCGCCTTCGGAGACGCTGTCCACCTCCACGGCCCATCCATGAGCCTGGGCGTAGCGTTGATACATGCGAAAGAGATCGCCGGCGAAGAGCGCCGCCTCGTCCCCCCCTGTCCCGGCGCGCACCTCCAGGATCGCCGAAGCGTTCTCGTCGGCGTCCTTGGGCGCGAGCAGCAGCGCAACCTCCCGCTCCAGGTCCGGCAGGGTTTCGTCCAGCGCGGCCAGCTCCTCGCGTCCGAGCTCGGCCATGGAGGCGTCCCCTGAGTCGACCAGATCCTCCGCTTCGGCGCGGTCGCTGCGCGCCTTGGCCAACCGCTGGGCGGCGACGGCCACCGGTTTCAGCTCGGCATGCTCCTTGGCCAGCCGCACGATCTCGACCCCGTCAGTGGCGGCGCCCATGCGGGCCTCCACCTCACGGAAACGGTCCAGCACCTGATCGAGCCTCGCCTGAGGCAGACGCACGGAAAGAGCCCTCGCACCTGGATGGAAGGAGAGTGTCTAGAGCAGGATGAGTCCGGAAGGAATCGCGTTGGCGCGATTTCAGTCTCTTGCTCAATGACCTTGCGCTGTAGGGTCCGGGAACAAAGCACAGACACCAGGGAGAGCATCGTGGGCGGACGTCTAAAGGACAAGGTGGCCTTGATCACCGGAACCGGCGGCGGACAGGGCCGGGCGGCGGCATTGCAGTTCACCGCCGAGGGGGCTTTGGTAGTCGGCTGCGACATCAAGGCGGAGACGAACCAGGAGACCGTTCGCCTGGTCACCGCAGCGGGCGGACAGATGACGGGAATGGCGCCCGTGGATCTGGGCGATCCCGACCAAGCCAAGGCCTGGGTCGAGGCGGCGGCGGGCGTCCACGGTCGCATCGACATCCTCTACAACAACGCCGCGACCGTGCGGAACGGCTCTATCGAGACCCTGTCCATCGACGACTGGCGCTACGGGATCCGCAACGAGATCGACATCGTCTTCTACGTCACCAAGTTCGCCTGGCCCTACCTGAAGCGCAAAGGCGGCGTGGTCCTCACCACAGCATCGGCCTCGTCGCACGTCGGCCTGGCGGACCGCTTTCCCACCTGCTCTAACAACGGCGCGAAGCTGGCGATGATGCGGGCTCTGGCCTCGGACGGCGCCCCCCACGGCATCCGGTCAGTGTCGATCAGCCCGGGCCCGATCGTCTCTCCAGGGACCGCATCCTATTTCGCCGATCCCGCCATCAGGGAACGGTCGACCAGCGGCACGCTGATGAAGCGCCTGGGCACGCCCGAGGAGATCGCCGGAGCGGCGGTGTTCCTGGTCTCCGACGAAGCCAGCTACATTACCGGCGCGGATCTGGCCATCGACGGCGGCTTCGTCGGCGGACGGTGAGCCGGGCCACAGCTATGGTTTGCATTAACCATCATCCGCCATAAGTGAGGGAGGGCCGCGCAGAGGGACACCCGCCCATGGCTGACAAGGTTCGCAGCAACGCTTCGGCCGCCCTGGAGGGCCTGCTCTTCGACGGCATGACCCTGATGTCCGGGGGCTTCGGCCTCTGCGGCATACCGGAGGTGCTGATCGGCGCGATCCGCGCCGCCGGGACGCGCGACCTCACCGTGATCTCCAACAATTGCGGGGTGGACGACTTTGGTCTCGGCCTGCTGCTGGCCGGCGGCCAGATCAGGAAGATGATCTCGTCCTACGTGGGCGAGAACAAGCTCTTCGAGCAGCTCTACCTTTCGGGCAAGCTCGAGCTGGAGTTCAATCCGCAAGGCACCCTGGCCGAGCGCATCCGCGCCGGCGGCGCCGGCATCCCGGCCTTCTACACCAGGACCGGCGTCGGCACGCCGGTGGCCGAAGGCAAGGAGGTGCGCGACTTCGGCGGAGAGGCCTATCTGATGGAGACGGGCCTCACGGCGGACATATCCCTGGTCAAGGCCTGGATGGGCGATACCGAGGGCAACCTCGTCTATCGAATGACGGCGCGGAACTTCAATCCGATGATGGCCACCGCCGGCAAGGTGACCGTGGCCGAGGTCGAGACGCTCGTCCCCGTCGGCCAGATCGATCCCGACCACATCCATACGCCCGGCATCTTCGTCGACCGGATCGTCCAGGGCGCGCACTACGAAAAGCGGATCGAGAAGCTGACCACCCGCCCGCGCGGGCCGGAGGAACACTGATGGCCTGGACCAGGGACGAGATGGCCGCCCGGGCGGCCAGGGAGCTGAAGGACGGCTACTACGCCAACCTCGGCATCGGCATCCCGACCATGGTGGCCAACCACATTCCGGCGGGCATGCGGGTCATCCTGCAAAGCGAGAACGGCATGCTCGGCATGGGGCCTTATCCCTACGAGGGCGAGGCGGACCCTGACCTGATCAACGCCGGCAAGGAAACCATCACCGCTCTTCCGTACTCGTCCTATTTCTCCTCCGCCGACAGCTTCGCCATGATCCGCGGCGGCCACATCGACCTCTCCATCCTGGGCGGCATGCAGGTGGCCGAGAATGGCGACCTCGCCAACTGGATGGTGCCCGGCAAGATGGTCAAGGGCATGGGCGGCGCCATGGACCTGGTCGCGGGCGTCCGCCGCGTGGTGGTGGTGATGGAGCATGTGGAGAAGTCCGGCGGGCCCAAGCTCCTGAAGCGCTGCACCCTGCCGCTGACGGGGACGGGGGTGGTGGATTTGCTGATCACTGACTTGGCCGTCTTCGAGATCGACAAGAGCGGCGTGCGACTGACCGAGCTGGCCGCGGGCGCGACGCTTGACGAGGTGCGCGCAAAGACCGAGGCGGCGTTCGCGGCGTAGTTTACGCTGGACGACGCCATCTTGAACGCCCGCACCACCGTCCCAACCTCTCCCCCATGTCCAAGCTCGCCCGCGCCGCCGCGCTAATGCTCGCAGCGCTCATCGCTGCTAGCTCCGCCCAGGCCGCCGTCACCCAGACCGCCATCTTCGCCGGCGGCTGCTTCTGGTCGATGCAGCATGCCATGGAGGAGGTCCCCGGCGTGGTGAAGGTGGTGGCCGGGTATACGGGAGGGCATACGGCCCATCCCACCTATGGCGACGTGACCACTGAGACCACTGGCCACTATGAGTCTGTGCTCGTCACCTTCGATCCGGCCAAAATCAGCTACGCCGACCTTACGTACCAGTACTTCCGGCACACTGATCCCACGGACCCCAATGGCCAGCTCTGCGACCAGGGGCCCTCCTACCGGCCCGCCATCTTCGTGGCCGACCCCGCCCAGCGTGCCGCCGCCCTGCAGGTGAAGGCCAAGGTCGCCGCCGAGCTTCATCGCCCCATCGCCACCACAGTCCTGCCGGCCCAGACCTTCTGGCCCGCCGAGGCCTATCACCAGGATTTCGCGCGGAAGAACCCGATCCAGTACGGCGCCTACAGCCTCGGCTGCGCCGGCGGCCGGGACGCGGCGCTGAAGGCTGTCTGGCGGCGCTGATCTTGACGAGGGGCCATGCGGCGCCTAGGTGCGCCCGCTCCCTCGTTCCAGCGGAGTCTCGAGAGGCCGATGTCCCGGACCGTCCCCGCCGAATGGTCGCCGCATCGGGCCCTGTGGGTGGGGTTCCCGAGCGACGGCGCCCTTTGGGAAGACGACCTTGCGCCGGCCCAGCGTGAAGTCGCTGATCTGGTCCGCGCACTTGCGGGTCCGGGCGGCGAGCGCGTTCGGCTGATGACCAGCGGCGAGGAGGCGGCGGGCGCCGCTCGCGCCCTCTTGGCTGATGCGCCCGGCGTGGAGATCACACCCGGCCGGTTCGGCGACGTCTGGCTGCGCGACACCGGGCCGATCTTCTTCTCGGCGGATGCAGGCGCCGCTTTCGCCTTCAATGGCTGGGGCGGCAAGTACAGGCTGGCCGGCGATGAGACAGTCGCCGATCAGATCGCGGCGGCGGCCGGCGCGAACCTCGAGCGCCAGGCTTTCGTGCTCGAAGGCGGCGCCCTGGAGCATGACGGCGAAGGAACCCTCCTCACCACCCGCGAGTGCCTGCTGAACCCCAACCGCAACCGCGGCTGGACCGAAGCGGTGGCGAACGCGGCCTTGGCGGAGTCCCTCAGCGCCCGCAAGGTCGTCTGGCTGGGGAACGGCCTTATCAACGACCATACGGACGGCCACGTGGACAATCTCGCCCGCTTCGTCGCGCCGGGCGTCGTGGCCACCGGCATGGCCCATGGCGCGGACGATCCGCACGCCTCGGTCTATGACGCCGCCGCCCAGACCTTGTCCTCCGCCGTCGACGCCGCCGGGAGGCGGCTCCGCGTCGCCCGCGTCCCCTCGCCGGGGCGGGTGCTGGACGCCGACCATCGCATTGCGCCGGCATCGCACCTGAACTTCATCATCGCAAACAAGGCCGTGGTTTTCCCCACCTACAACGCGCGGCCGGCCGAGTTCGCGAAACAGGCGCTTGAGGCCCTCTTCCCCGGCCGGGCGGTCATCGGCCTTCCCGCCCGCGCTCTGCTCACCGGCGGCGGCGCTTTCCACTGCATCAGCCGCGAGGAGCCCGCCTGATGACGCGCATGCTCACCTTGGCCGCGATCCAGGCCAGCTATGGCGACGACCTCGCCGCCAACATCGACAAGACCGCCGGCTTCATCCGCGAGGCCGCCGCGCACGGCGCGCAGGTGATCCTGCCCTCGGAGCTCTTCCAGGGCCCCTATTTCTGCGTGGCTCAAGAGGAGCGCTGGTTCGACCGCGCCTGGCCCTGGCGCGAGCATCCGTGCGTGAAGGCCCTCGCGCCGCTGGCCGCCGAGCTGGGCGTCGTCCTGCCCATCTCCATCTTCGAGCGCGACGGGCCGCAATATTTCAACAGCGTGGTCATGGTCGACGCCGACGGGAGCCTGCTCGGCGTCTATCGCAAGAGCCACATCCCCGACGGCCCGGGCTACCAGGAGAAGTACTACTTCCGTCCCGGCGACACGGGCTTTCGCGTATGGGACACCAAGGCCGGCCGCATCGGCGTCGGGATCTGCTGGGACCAGTGGTTCCCCGAGGCCGCGCGCGCCATGACCCTCATGGGCGCCGAGGCCCTGCTCTACCCCACCGCCATCGGCTCGGAGCCGCACGATCCGACGCTGGACACCGCCGCGCCCTGGCGGCGAGCCATGCAGGGGCACGCGGTCTCCAACGTCATCCCGGTGGTGGGCGCAAACCGCACAGGGTTCGAGCCTTGGCCCGGCTATCCGGGCGGCGGGCAGCGCTTCTACGGCTCGTCCTTCATCTGCGACCACCGCGGTGACCTGCTAGCCCAGCTGGGCCGCGACGACGAAGGGGTCATCACCGCCGCCGTCGACCTGGACTTCCTCGCCCGGCACCGGGCGGCCTGGGGATTCTTCCGCGACCGCCGGCCCGACCTTTACGGCCCCCTTACGGGCGCTAGCGTAGAACCGTAAGTCCGTTGCGGATCACGGTGACGTTGCGCGCCTTGACCCTGGCCTCGAAGGAGACCTCCTTGCCGTCCTTCCACAGGTCCACGGTGATGACATCGCCCGGGAAGGTGGGTGCGGAAAACCGGGCCTGGTGGCTGCGGACGGCGTCGGAATCGTAGTCGACAATCCCCGCAAGGACGGCCCGGCAGGTGATCCCGTAGGTGCAGAGCCCGTGCAGGATCGGCCGCGGAAAGCCTGAGATCTTGGCCGATTCCGGATCGCTGTGCAGGGGGTTGCGGTCGCCGTTCAGCCGGTAGAGCAGGGCCTGGTCGGGGCGGGTGGCGAAATGCAGGGAAAGGTCGGGCGCGCGCGTGGGCGTCGCGTGAGGGGCGGGCTGACCTTCGCTCGGACCGCCGAAGCCGCCATCGCCGCGGGCGAAAAGCGTATTCTGCGACTTGGCGACCACCTCGCCTTTCTCGTCGGTCCAGATGTCTTCGCTGATGACGACCGCACCCTTCTCCTTGCCCTTGTCCCACGCGCCCACGGTGCGGCCCTGGGCGGTGAAGGTCCCGCCGGGCGGCAGGGGGCGCAGAAGCTCCACCTTCTGCTCGCCGTGCAGGATCATGAGATAGTTGAACGAGCTTGCCCGGTGACCGGGAGGCATCTCCGGCGGCGGGAACATCCGCATGCCCGCGGTGCTCGAGAGCACGGTGACGGCGGTGGGAACGACCTTCAGGTTCTTTTCGTAGACGAACGCCAGCTCCTTCTCGTCCATGGGATCGGCGCCCATGCCGACGCCCAGGGCGTAGAGCATCACGTCCTTGTCGCCGTAGGTGAAGGTGCGGGGAGCGGTCTTCTGATCGAGAATGTCGGGATAGTAGATGGGCATCGACAAGCATCTCCTGATGAAATGACTCGATAAAAGCCAGCCGGCGCCTTCGCGCGCAAGAGGCGAGGGGGCGGGAGGGTTCGCATTGCCGGCCTCGCCGCCATCGGCTAGAAGCGCGGCCCGGCGTCCTTAAGACTTTTTTCGGAATCTCATGGCCCTTCCCCCCGCCTCGCCCCTTCCCGAGCTCTCCGGCAACGTACTCTTCTATTCCCGGCCCGAGCCCCTTTCGCGCGACACCCACGGCAAGCTTGGCTTGCGCCGGATGGACAAGCCCTTCGCCTTCGCCGCTGCGTCCAACGTCGTCCCGGTGACCGTGACGGAGTTCGCCATCGCGGGGCTCTCCTACCCGATCATCTTCGCCGGCGAACGGCGCCAGCCGCTGGCGGTCATGGGCGTGTCGGGGGGCCAGAACCTCTTCATCAAGCCGGACGGCGGCTTCGAGCTGGGCGCCTACATCCCCGCCTATATCCGCCGCTATCCCTTCGTCCTGGCCGCGGACGAGACCCGCACCCAGCTCGTCGTCTGCATCGACCGCGACGCGGCCATGCTGGGCGAGGATCACGACCTGCCCTTCTTCGACGCCAGCGGTCAGCCTACGGACTATACCAACGGCTGCGTCCAGTTCTGCAACGACTTCGAGACCGAGGGCCGGCGCACCGAATCCTTCGTCGAGCTGCTCAAGGATCTCGATCTCTTCGACGTGCGGACGGCGAGCTTCACGCCGGTGCAGGCCGACGGGACGGCCGGGCCGCCGCAGACAGTGGCGGAGTACTTCGCCGTGTCCGACGAGAAGCTCAAGGCGCTGCCGGCGGACAAGAAGCTGGAGTTGTTCGAGAACGGCGCCCTGGCGCAGATCTACGCCCATCTCATGTCGCTGGCCGGCTGGGACCGCCTGATCGCCCTGACCATCGCCCAGCAGCCCGCCCCGCCGGCCGGGAAGGGGATGAACTAGTCTCCCCCTATCGGGCGAAGACGCTGCGGGTGAGGCAGGAGAAGATCAGCCTGCCGGCTTCGTCCAGGAGATCATGCTGGGCGAAGACCACGCCTTTGTCGTCGCCCACCGCGTCCTTGCCCATGATGGTCATCCGGCCACGGACGTATTCGCCGGCGGGCGGATTGCGCATCCAGCGCAGGGCGTCGACGCCAAGGCGCTTGGTTTGGGCGACGGCGGAGGCCGACTCCGCGTCCAGCCTCGACCAGAGGGCGTAGATCATGGCGTCCGGCGCGCCACGGCTTAAGTCCCATCCCGGCGCAAAGGCGGCTACGAAAGCCGCCAGGGCCTCCGACTCGATCCTCGCCCCGCCCAAGGGGATGACTTGGCCCATGGTGATGTCGTCAAATCCGTCCGGCATGGCCCGCCCCTCTTTTGCCGCTTCAGCGCGGCCCCTATAGCAGGTCCATGCGCGCGCGCCCGCTGGTCCTGGCCCTGGCTCTCTTTCTCTGGAGCGCTTCAGGTTTGGCGTACAGCCAGGCGCTAGGTCCGGAGCATGTGAAGCTGGCGCTCGTCGCCGAGACTTCGGGCGCAACGCCCGGCTCGACGATCTATGTGGCGGTGGCGCAGGACATCGAGCGCGGTTGGCACACCTATTGGCGCAATCCGGGCGATGTGGGCGAGGCCACTGAGATCGCCTGGACCTTGCCGCCGGGCTGGCGCGCCGGGGACATCGTCTGGCCGGCGCCCGAGCGGCTGCCGGTGGGTCCGCTGATGGACTACGGCTATGAGGGCGAAGTCCTGCTGGCGGCGCCCCTCGTGGTTCCTGCGAGCGCCACGCCAGGTCAGACGGCCCATGTCTCGGCGGCGGTGTCTCTGCTGGTTTGCGCCGACACCTGCGTGCCCCAGACCTCGCGGCTTTCCCTCGACCTGCCGATCGTCGCAGGCGAGGCGGCGCCCGATCCGGATTGGGGCGAGAGGATTACGGGCGACCTCATGGCCGCGCCGAAACCGGCCGGCCTTGCGGCGACCTATCAACTCACGCCCGGCGCCTTGAAGATCGCGGTGACGGGTCCCGATCTTCGCGACCGGAGGGGCGCCGACGCCTATTTCTTTCCCTACGAGGGAGGGATCATCGACCAAGCCAAGCCTGAGGCGATCGATCTGGGCGAGCAGGGCCTCACCTTCACGCTGGCGCCAGGCGATTTGGCCCCAAAAGGCGCGCTCGCGGGCGTCGTTGTTCAAGGCGTCTTGGAAACCGATGGGCGGGCCTACGAAGTGACCGCAAAGGCCGGCCCCCCGCCACCGGGGTCGAGCGGACTGGGGCCCCCGGCGGCCAGGCGAACGCTCGACCTGCCCACAGCGGCGTTCTTCGCCTTTCTTGGGGGCCTCATTCTCAATCTGATGCCTTGTGTCTTTCCCATCTTGTCCATGAAGGCGGCCGCCCTCGTGGCGCGCCCGCACGAGGCCGCCTATGCGCGGCGCCAGGGCCTGGCCTTTTTCACCGGCGCGCTCACGGCCTTCATGGCTCTGGCCTTGATCATCATCGTCCTGCGCGACGGGGGCCAAGCCGTCGGATGGGGCTCGCAGCTGCAGCCGCCCCTCGTCACCGCCGCCTTGAGCCTGGTCATGCTGGCCGCGGCGCTCGATCTTTCGGGGGTCTTTGAGATCGGGGCTTCGCTCCAGGGCCTGGGCGGCGGCCTTGCCGCGCGGGCGGACCTCGTGGGCGGGGTCTTCACCGGCGCGCTGGCCGTCGTGGTGGCCGCGCCCTGCACGGCGCCCTTCATGGGACCGGCCGTCGGATACGCTCTGACGGCGCAGCGCCTATCAACGGCGCTCGCCGTGTTCGCCGCCCTGGCGGTGGGATTTACCTTGCCGTTCACGGCGCTCGCCTTCACGCCTTGGCTGTGGCGGCGGCTGCCAAAGCCCGGCCCTTGGATGGACGCCTTCAAGAAGGCGCTGGCCCTTCCGATGTATGGGACGGCGGCCTGGCTCCTGTGGGTGCTGACAGCCCAAACGGATCGGCGTGGCGTGGCGGCCGCCCTCGCCGCAGCCATTCTGCTCGTCCTCGCCGCCTGGATCTATGGCAGGGCTCAGCGTCGGATGGCGGCAGGCCGCGCAGCCCCTCGCCGCTTGGCGGCGGCGGGAATAGCCCTGGTCCTGGCGGCGCTGACCATTGGGCTCGCGCCATTCCCGCCCCCGCCGACCAACGCCGCCGGGCAGGCCGTGTTCGCGAAAATCCCCTCGCAACCCTGGAGTCCGGAGCGCTTGGCGGCCTTGCGCGCTCAAGATCGGCCGGTGTTCGTCGATTTCACGGCCGCCTGGTGCGTCACCTGCCAGCTCAACGAGGTGGTCGCCCTCAACACCGAGGAGGCCGCCTCCGCGTTCAAGCGGACCGGCGCCGTCCTTCTCAGGGCCGACTGGACCAACCGGGACGGCGCGATCGCCAAGGCCTTGGCCGACGAGGGCCGCGCGGGCGTACCCTTGTACCTTGTCTATGGCGCGGACGGCGGCGCGCCGAAGATCCTGCCCCAACTGCTGTCGGCCGGCGCGGTGGCCCAGGCGCTGGACGCCGCCGCGCCCGCCGGCAAAGGACCACCGGCCCGCTAATCGACGACCGCGAAGCGACCGCGCTCGAAGAACCGCAGCACCTGGTCGAGCTCGTGGCCGCGGCGCAGGATCATCCCGCCCTGGCCGACAACACGCCAGGCGCCCTGACGGCGCGCCAGCTCAGGTATCTTCTCGATGCGATAGAGCGGCGCCTCGGAGGCGCGACGAAAGACGGAGAATACCGCCGCATCCTTGAGCCCATCGATGGCATAATCGCGCCACTCGCCGGCCGCCACCATCCGTCCGTAAAGTCTAAGCAGGCGGTCGAGTTCGCGCCGCTCGAAAAAAGTGACGGCTAGACTGGCGGACGGCTGCGGATCGAAGGCCATGTGCGGTCAAACTAGTGTCTCGCCGGCCGATTGGCGAGCGGCGTCCGCGGGCTAATTTGGCGAAATATGAATTGTGATTCATCTTTCGCCTCCAAAAGACCTTATTTCTGTCGCGCAGGCGCCCGCTTGCCCGAGCATATTGTGACTGTCGGCTGATCGGAGGCGCGTTGGTCTCGGATCCTGAACAGCCCCCCCAGCCCCCCTGGATCAGCGGGCGCCGGTCAGTCGACGCTCTATCCCAAAACGCCTCGGTGAGCCCTCGCCGGGGCGTTTTTGCGTAAGAGGCTCAGTGCTGGTCGCCGTGAGCTGGCTCTGGCTTTTCCTCCGCCGCGGATTGCAGGACGCCAAGCACGCGCCCTCCGCCGGCGCCCTGGACCACCACCGCCGTCGCCAGGCCGTCCGCCGGCGGCGCGGGCATGGCCAGGAGCACCGGGCGGCCCTTCCAGGCGCCCAGGCGGGCGATCTGGACCACCACATTGCGCTCGACGACCGTCTGGCCGCGATTGTCGCCATCCTTGATCTCGACCTCGGCCTGCTTCGGATCGTAGCGGACGAGCCAGACCTCGGCGCCGCCTTTCGGCCGCCGACCGCTCCCCACCGCCACCTTCTCGCCGCGGAACGCCATATCCGGCGGATCAAGCTCGGCGCGCCTGGCTTGGCGGACCAGCGCCTCCACCGCCGCGGCCTTCACCGGCGGGGCCTGGGCGCTTCCGTCGACCACGACCTGAGGGGTGTAGACCTCAGCAATGCCAAAGCGCTTGGCGTAGAGCCTCTGCCGATCGGCGAACTCCGGCTTGGCGAAGGTGTCCTTCCAACCGAGATAATCCCAGTAGTCGACGCCGTAGGTTAGTACGAGCACGCCCTTGTCGTCAGCCAGGCCGGCGACGAGCGTGTCCGCCTTGCCGCACGACGAGCACCCCTGCGCGGTGAACAGCTCCACCAGCACAGGAGGTTTCGCGATCGCGCCGCCGCCCCAGGCCAGGAGCGCCGCGACCTGAAGAACCAGAAGACCTCGTCTTGCGACAAGGCGCATCGTCAAATCCGCCCTCCTGTCAGCCCGCCTTGGCTAGATTGCGCAGCACGTAATTGAGGACTCCGCCGTTGTGGAAGTACTCCAGCTCCGTCGGCGTATCGATGCGGCAACGCACGGGGAAGCGCGCGATCTTGCCGTCCGTGGGCCGATAGATCTCCACGACCAGCTGGCGGCGGGGCGTGATGTCGGCCAAGTCGCGGATCGAGACGATCTCTTCGCCGGTGAGGCCCAGGCGCTGCCATCCTTCGTGCACGAACTGGAGCGGCAGCACCCCCATGCCCACGAGGTTGGATCGGTGGATGCGCTCGAAACTCTCGGCGATCACAGCCCGCACTCCGAGCAGCTTGGTGCCCTTGGCCGCCCAGTCGCGCGAAGAGCCGGTGCCATACTCCTTGCCGGCGAAGATCACCGCCGAGCGTCCTTCCGTCTTGTAGCGCATGGCCGCGTCATAGATGGACATCACTTCGCCTGTGGGAAAATGGCGGGTGACGCCGCCCTCGATGTCGGGGGTGATCTTGTTGCGGATGCGGATGTTGGCGAAGGTCCCGCGCATCATCACCTCATGGTTCCCGCGCCGGGCGCCATAGGAGTTGAAGTCGCCCTGCGAGACTTGATGGGCCAGGAGATATTCGCCGGCCGGCGAGGTCTTGCGGATATTGCCGGCGGGGCTGATGTGGTCGGTGGTGATGGAATCGCCGAAGATTCCGAGGACCCGCGCCTCGACGATGTCGGTGACCGGCTCGGGCGTCATCGACAAGCCCTCGAAATAGGGCGGGTTCTGGACATAGGTCGAGCCCATGTCCCAGGCGTAGGTCTGGCCGCCGGCCACGTCGATGGCGCGCCAGTGCTCGTCGCCCTTGAAGACGTCGCCGTAGCGTTCCTCGAACATGGCGCTGACCACGACCTTCTTCTGCAGCGCCGCGACATCCTGGCTGCTGGGCCAGATGTCCTTCAGATAGACGGGCTTTCCCCCCTTGCCGGTCCCGACCGGATCCTCGGCCAGATCCACCAGCATGGAGCCGGCCAGGGCGTAGGCCACCACCAGGGGCGGGGAGGCGAGATAGTTGGCGCGGGTGTCCGGATTGACCCGGCCCTCGAAGTTGCGGTTGCCGGAGAGGACCGACACCGCCACGAGGTCGCCGTCCTGGA
>Ga0335069_10007425_pt1 | contig 15836 bp, 12 predicted proteins | sample Lox_Sample_11_FD_206714 | JGI IMG/M metagenome (GOLD analysis project Ga0335069, IMG submission 206714) | Soil microbial communities from Loxahatchee National Wildlife Refuge, Florida, United States - Lox_Sample_1.1 | ecosystem: Environmental > Terrestrial > Soil > Wetlands | place: USA... | reverse complement strand
ATTATCGGCGTCGACCATGCTGTCGATTGTCAGGCCGCGGGCGTCAACCGGGTAGAGCGAGATGCCCGCGTTGTTCAGCCTGTGCATGGCGCGGTCCACCACGCTGCCATAGTGGTCCACGCCGCCCATATCCGAATCGAGCGGGAAGGCGGAGGTAATCCAGATGAGGGCTTTGCGGCCCTGCGAGCCGGCCATGCGCGCCGCGATGGATTCGAAGACCGCCAGCGTGTCCCGCGTGCGGTGGTCCACCCAAAAATCCTTGACGGCGTGCGCCAGGGGACCGGAGCCTCCGCAGATCTTCATGTTGTCGTCGCCGGGCGGGAGTTTGTCGTCCAGGCCGTCCATCTGCGGCTGGAAGCACGGATAGGGCTGGCCGGTGAGCGTATCGAGGCTCCGCAGGATATCGGCGCGGTCTGCGCCGATTTCGTTCACCACCTTGAGGCCGTTCCTGTCGAAAGAGTAGAGGCCGACGCGTTCTTCCGGGCCCAGCCGCTGCATCATCTTGCGGGCTTGCGCGCGGGCGCGAGCGGAGTTGCGGAAGCCGGTGTTGGCCCAATCGAGCAGGATGACCGCCGATCCGCCCTGGCGCGCGGGCGGCGAAGCATTCGTCTGGGCGGCGGGCGCGCGAGGCGTCGCGGGCTGGGGCACGCGCGCTCCGGCCTCGCCATAGAGCACCTCGATTTGCTGCTGCTTCCCATTATCGAAGAGCGCGAAATCTTCCTTCTTCAGGTCCGTGACGGGCCGGCCTTTGGAATCTTGCGCGGAAACGCTTACCTGGACGAGGGTGGTGGTCGTCCTAATGGTGACTCCCGCGGGCGGCGGCGTTTGAGCCGGGGCGAATGAAGATGCCGTGGCGAGCAGGCAGGCGAATGTGAGTCGCGTCATGCTTGTCTGTTATTACCGCCGCGCCGCGGCCGGGATACGCGGCGGCTGGAAAAAGCGGGCCGCCGCGCGCCCGTATCCTTTCGCTATGCTGACGGTAATTAAATGATAGTGCTGGACGTGACGCCGCGCGCAGCGTTCGATAGGTACCACCAGGCTGTCTACCGGTTCGCGTATCGGCTGACGGCGCGCGAGGATCTCGCCGAGGACATCACCCAGGAGTGCTTCTTGGCCTTTGTCCGCAATCCGCAACGCTACGACCGTTCGCGCGGCTCGGTAAAGACCTATCTCTTCGCCATCGCGCGGCATCTGGCTCTCAAGCACTATCGGGACGAGCGGGAGCATGAACCGCTCGAGGAAGAGGAGATCGGCGGCGTGGATGCGGCGGACCGTTGGGAGATCTCTTCCGCCGTGGCGCGCGCCGTGGCGGATTTGCCTCAGCTTCAGCGGGAAACCGTCATTCTGTTTGAGTACGAGGGGTTCACGCTGGACGAGATCGCCGGCGTCACCAGCGCGGAAGTGGGGACCATCAAGTCGCGGCTGCACCGCGCGCGGGAAAATCTGCGCCGCAGCCTGGCGGCCTACCGGGAGGTGGGAGATGAACAAGGAACCGTTTGAAGGCGACCAACTGACCGACGCCGAACTCGACCGCTTGCTTCGCAAGTGGGACGCCCCACCGGTCCCCGCGCGCCTGCGCGCCGCCATCTTCCCGGATAGCGCCGGCCCCTGGTGGCGCCGCGCGTGGCGCGGGTCGCTACGCGTGCCCATCCCCGTGGCCGCCGCCTTGGCCTTCGCCGCGGCGCTCGGCGTTTGGCAAGGCTCCGCCCATCGCCCCGCGCCGCGCGAACTGGTCCGCACGGAACGCGTCGAAGTACCCGTCTGGAAGGACCGCGTGGTGGTGAAGACCGTCTACCTCCGCCGCGCCGCCCCGGAGGCGGAGTTGCTCAAGCCCGTCTCGGAGCTGAAGCCCAGAATTGTGCAAACGCCCGATGAATAGCTTCGCCCAAACCGCGCTTGGCCTCGCCCGCCGCGTTTCGCCGCGGCGCCTGCCGCCGTGGTGCGCTCTCTTGTTCGCGCTGCACGCCGCCCAGGCGCAGCCTGCCGCCTCGAAGGAAATTCTGGCCGGCAGCGGCACCCTGGAGTCCGGGCTTTCCATCCAATACAACACCACCGTCACCGGACCCGGCGTTCTGGCCGATTCCATTGGAGGCGGCTTTCGCATCGACGGCGACCGCGTGCTCCGCCTCCTGGTGGATAAAGCCGGCCGCCAGTACCTTGGCTATCAACTCGGCATCGCGCCGGCGGCCGGGGCCTACCGCGTTTCCGTGGAGCCTCTGGCGGGCATTGAAGACCTGCTGCGCCGCTTCGCCCCGGACGCCGTATTACGCCCCGCGCCCGAGCCCAAGTGCCCGGCCCCGCAAACGGTTCGCGAGGGCGAAGGCCTCGCCTTCGACCTGATGACCACGCCGGACGGCCGCCAGCGCGTCACCGACACCATCCATCTCCTGCGCCGTACCGCGGCCGAAGTCACCATGCTGGACGCGCCGGTTACCTTCAAGTCCTCCTCCAATCTCGTCTCTGTTCCGGTGGTGGTGCGCGACGCCCAGGGACGCGCCGCGGCCAATTTCACCAAGGATGATTTCCAGCTTTCCGATAGCGGCAGGACGCAGATCATCAGCCGCTTTGAAGTGGAGCGCCCCGGCCAGGATTCCGCCGCCGGCAACCTCCCCGGCCGCTTCGTGGCCTACCTTTTCGACGATTTGCATTTCGGATATCCGGACGACCCGAATTACAAGAGCGGCATTGCGGACATGGAACGCGCCCGGGACGCCGCGTGGCGCCGCATAGACGCCTCCCTGGGCCGCGACGAGCGCGTGGCGCTCTACACCACCTCCGGCCAGATCGCCATCGATTTCACCGCCGATCGCCAGCGCCTGCGCCAGGGCCTCTACTCGCTCCGCGCTCTCGGCGCCACCCGCGGAGATCCCCACATGATGAGCTTCTGGGCGGCGAACCAGATGGTGAATAGCAATTCCATCGTCTTCGTGCCGCGCGGCGAGCCGGGTGATAGCCCGATCGGCGGTACATACAACCAGGTGATGCGCGATCGTGCGCTGGCCCAGGCGGCGCTGGACTACTGGAACCGCGACACCCGGTCCGCGCTCGATGCGCTCGACGTCGCCGTGGGCAGGCTCTCCGTCATGCCCGGCCGCCGCGCCATCGTGATCGTCTCGCCCGGGTTCCTGCTGCTCAGCGACGGCGTGGAATGGGAAACCAGCATCATAGACCGCGCCATTCGCGCCGGCGTGGTCCTGAACGCCGTAGATGTGAAAGGCGTGTACTCCGGCAACAAGGCGATCGGCTCGGACGAGCGCGCGGTCATGGCGGAGCTGACCTCTGGAACCGGCGGCCGGCTGCTTGAGAATTCCAACGATTTCAACCAGGCTTTCGATTCGGCCGCCGGTACGCCGGAGACCATCTATGTCCTCGCATTCGTCCCGCTGAACCTCAAGATGGACGGCCGCTACCATGCCTTGCGGGTCACGTTGCGAAACGGCCGCGGCTTCTCGCTGGAGGCGCGCCGCGGCTACTATGCCCCGCGCTACGCGGACACTCCCGAGGAGCAGGCCAAGAAGCAGATTGCGGAGGCATTTTTTTCAAACGAGGAAACCCGCGAACTCTCCGTGGCCGTGGAGACGCAGTTCTTCAAGAGCGCCGGGGCACAGGCCACCGTGGACGTGCTCACTCGCCTGGACCTCAGGCAGCTTCGCTTCCAGAAGGAGGGCGGCCGCAACAAGGACAACGTGACCGTGGTCTCCGGCCTCTTCGACCGCGATGGGAACTACGTGACCGGAGCCCAGAAGGTGATCGAGTTGCGGCTCAAGGATGAGACCCTCGCCAACCGCGCCGACTCCGGCATCGCCGTGCGGGCCAGCTTCGACGTCAAGCCCGGCGCCTACACCGTGCGCACCGTGGCGCGGGACTCCGGCGCCAATACCCTGACTGCCGTAAGCGCCGCAATCGACATACCTTAGCTCCGCCCGCTGCCCTCGTGTCCCTTTTCCAGGTGGGTGTATCATGATCCATAGGAGACTAGGAATTCCTTAGTCATGGCCGCCATAGGCGAAACCCTGCGCCGCGAAAGGCTCCGGCGCAACCTGGATTTGCATCAGGTCGCGGACGAATTGAAACTCTCGACGCGCTTCCTCGAAGCCATCGAGAACGAGCAATTCGACCGCCTTCCCGCGCCCGTCTTCACGCGAAGCTGGGTGCGGCAGTACGCTCGCCTGCTCGGGTTGGATGAGGAGGAGCTCGCGGCCCAGGTGGCCCGTGAGTGCGAGCCCTCTCCGGAGAGCTTTCCGCTGGACGTGAAAAGCCAATCCGCCAATGCCGGCATTCCTCTTCCGGCCGCTGCCGCTTGGGACAGCATCAGCGACGGGGCCAAGCGCAAGTGGCCGGACTGGTTTCCCGGTCTGGTTCTGGCCGTGGTTGTGACCGTGGCATGCTCCGGCGTTTACGTCTGGTGGGATCGCGCCGCCCATGCGCCGCCGCACGCCGGCCCCAAGGCGCCTGATCCGCAATCCGTGCTCGCCGCGCCGCCCGCCGTGCAGCCGGCAGCCGCCAGTGAGCCCCCCGCGCAGCCGCCATCGGATTCGCAGCCTCCCGCCACGGATCTCGCCGCGGCTTCTCCCGCCACCCCTGCGCAGACGGCCCCGCAGCCCGCGCCGGCCGCGCAGGATCTCTCCCCGGCCGCCCAGCCAACCGCGGCGGCGGAGACCGCCGGCCCGGTGCACATCCTGTTGACCGCGCGCGAGTCGGTATGGGTGCGGGCCCGGTCCAACGGCGCGCTGCTCTTTAGCATCACCATGCAGCCCAGTCAGACCCGCACCATAGACTCGCAAACGCCCGTGGAATTGCGCTTGGGGAATGCCGGCGGGGTGGATGTCCAGCTCAACGGCAAGTCCATCGGCCCGGTGGGACCGGAAGGCCAGATCCGGACCGTTCAGCTCACGCCGGGCGGCTTCACCATCGTGGCGCCCTCCAAGCCGGCTTCCTCTGCTCCCGCCGATGCTCTCTGACGCCGCGGCTTCTGGCGCTTCCGCTCCAGCGCCAGCAGTTCCCGGCGCCGCCGCAGCTTGATGCGCTTGTCCACCTTGCCCCAGAACTTGCGGAAGTAGCTCGCGGCGGAAATCACCGCGAAGAACACCACCACCCACATCATGACCATGGCCGCCACATGCAGGGCGGGGTAGCGGATGCTCACCATCACGCAGGCGATGGCCGCCACTTGCGCAATCATCTTCGTCTTGCCCAGGTCGCTGGCCCGGATAATGTAGCCCTCGGACGCCGCAATGCTGCGCAGCCCGCTCACCGCGAACTCGCGCGCGATAATCAGGATCGCCATCCAGCCCGGCAACGCCCGCACCTGCACCAGCGAAACCAGCGCTGCGGAAATCAGCAGCTTGTCCGCGATGGGGTCCAGCAGCGTGCCAATGGTGGTCACCTGCTTCCAGCGCCGCGCCAGGTATCCGTCCAGCGTATCCGTGGCGGCGGCCGCCAGAAAAATGGCCAGCGCCAGCCATTCGTGCGGCACGGAGATGCCCATCATCCGCATGCCTACGTCGTTCTGCTGCACCAGAGCGGCCACCAGCAGCGGAACGAAGAAGATCCGCAGAATCGTAAGCGCGTTCGGAAGGTTCATCTCACCAAAGCCAAATCGCGGCGCCACGCGAGCCCGGCTGCTGTCCGGCGCGCGTGCGGCCCCATCTCACCTACTATACTGAGATTTTCAGCCATGAACCTATCGCGACGCCGTTTCTTTTTTCTAGGCAGCCTGGCGCTTCCTCCGCTGGCCGCGGCCAAGAGCGCTCCGGACCGTCCCAACCTTCTTTTGATCCTGGCGGACGGGTTGCCGGCAATGGCCTTGAAGTGCTACGGCGGGGCCGATTTCCATACTCCTAATATCGACCAGCTTTCGGAGTCAGGCGTCTTTTTGCGCGAGCACTTTTCCGCCTCGCCTTCGGCCGGCCCCGGGCGAGCGTCGCTGCTCACCGGGCGGACGCCCATGCAACTCGGCGGCGGCGAATCCATTCCGTCGGACGAGTTCTCTCTCGCCCGGATCCTCGGCGCCGCGGGCTACGCCTGCCTGGCCGCGGACATGGGCTCCTCGGATTCCGTGACGGCCCAGACCCTCAAGTTCATTGACGACCAAACCTCCGGCCATCCCTTCTTCCTCACCGCCGGATTCACGGACCTCACGCCACCCTATGACGGCGTGGCGCAGAAATACCGCGACCTCTACGCCAAGACGGTCTTCGAGCCCTTCTATCCCATCGCCCCGCCCTCGCCCGCCGCGCGCGCCGGCAAGGAAATGCTGGCGGACCCCATCGCCAGCCTGCGCAAGGCCGCGGCCGCCGTCAGCGCCCTGGATGACCGCGTGGGCGCCATCGTGGCGCACCTCCGCCAGCGGCAGTTGCTGGACAACACGGTGGTGGTCTTCACGGCCACCTGCGGCGCCCTCTTCGGCAAACACGGTCTTTGGGGCGCAGGCGATTCCTCCTCGCCGGTGAATATGTTCGAGGAGTCCGTGCGCACCCCATTGATCTTCCGCTGGCCGCTCAAGCTCCCGCCCCAAACCAGCCGCCCGGAATCCATCGGCTCCTGCGATTTCCTCCCCACCATCTGTGATCTCACCGGCGCCGCCCTGCCCGCGAAGAACCTGCCCGGACGCAGCTACCTGCCTCTCCTCCTCGGCAAGCCGCTCCCCGCCAAGAAGCCCTGGCCCAAGGCGGTCTTCAGCCGACTGGGGGATACGGACATGTGCCGCGATTCGCTCTTCAAGCTGATCCTACGCGACGACGGCAAGGAACCCGGCGAATTCTACGACCTCCAATCCGACCCCAAGGAGGCAACCAACGGCTATGAGGACGGCCAGTTCGCCTCCATTCGTCCGCAGCTTCAGGCGGAAATCGCCAAGTGGAAGAAGCAGTATTCGGCCTAACGAGCGGGGAAGCGGCTCGGCTCTCCACGCCTTTTGCCCATCTGCCAAGCCGCTAATAATCAATATTTTTGCTGCGAATCTTGCGGTAAAGCCTGAATTTTAGACGGAGGGGATCCAGCGGAAATACGAAGCGGATCCGCACGGCTAAGGCTGGCGGCCCTCGGGGGGCGCGCTTCTTTTCCGTGAGGATCCGCGCGGATCCAAAACTCTATGCGCCGCCACGCGGCGGCAAGGGCTCTACTCACCGCCACGCGGCAGCAAGCTTACTTCTTCTCGAAGCCCTTGGGCGCCGTGCACTTACCGAGGTCCTTGTGGCCGTTCGTTGCGTAGCACTTGCCCGTATCGTTCAGGTCCTTCTTGCCGGCAGTCACGTGGCAGTAGGTGCACGCGTTCATCCCGGCGCCCACCGTCGGCGCTTCCTTCTTCGCGTACGCGGGCAGTCCGAACGAACTCGTGGTGCATACCAGGAAGCCGGCAGCCAGGACAGCCGCGGGGATCATTACCTTAAGCGTCTTCATTTTCGATTTCTCCTTGTTCGAGCCCCGGGGCGATTCGCCGCAGGAGGCCGCATCATGCCTGAACGCATTATAGGTCAATTAAGAGCTTCATAACCCTAAATTTCATTAATTCTCGCTGAATTCCGCGACAGCCTGTGGATTTCAGGGTTGCACCTCCGATTAGAGGTTGGCGTTCGGCTCCAGGCTGCGCCATAGGTACCAACTGGCCACGGAGCAGTAGGGCCTCCAGCGCTTGGCCATGTCCTCCATCTCGGCCGGCTGCGGCAGTTCGGCCAGCCCGTATGCCTTGCGGATGGCGTTGCGGATGCCCAGGTCCCCGGTGGGAAGCACGTCGTGGCGGCGCAGGGCGAAGATCAGGAACATGTGCACCGTCCACGGGCCTATGCCTTTCACCTGGGTAAGCTGCTCGATCACCTCGCTATCGCTAAGCTCGTGCAGGCCCTCGAAAGTCACCGAACCGTCACGCGTGTGCCGCGCCAGGTCGCGGATGTAGGCGGTCTTCTGCCCGGAGAGTCCCAGCGTCCGCATGCGTGAGGGCCGCAGCTTCAGCACGGACGGCGGCGTGATTTTGCCGCCCACGGCCTTCGCCAGCCGGTCGAAGATCACGCTCGCTACCCGGCCGCTAAGCTGTTGGTATATGATCGATTTCACCAGGGTTTCGAAGTCTGGGTCGCGGAATTGGATCCGGTATTCGCCCACCTGGCCGATGATCCCGGCAAGCACCGGGTCAGACCTCTTGAGGTGCTCAATGGCTTCCTTCATGTCGTGGAAACGCTTACCCAAATGGCGACGTCACCCCTATTGTACCGGCATGCGAATCCTGGCGGCCTTCACCCTGGCGGGCGCGCTCTTCGCCCAAGCACCCCAATCCTCCCAAGCCGTACCCCCGGCCGATGAGGTCCCCCTTATCACTGCGGACGTGGACGTGGTCAGCATTCTGGCGGCGGTGCGCGACAAGCATAACGGCCTGGTCTCGGATCTGGGGAAGGGCGATTTCACCATCATGGAGGACGGCAAGCCGCAGACCATCAAGTACTTCACGCGCGAAACCGATTTGCCCCTCACCATCGGCTTGCTCATCGATGTGAGCCGCAGCCAGGAGAACGTGCTCGATATCGAGCGGCGCGCCGCGGCGGCGTTCTTTACCCAGGTCCTCCAGAAGAAGGACGAAGCCTTCCTAATCAGCTTTGGCGAGGAATCCGAACTCCTCCAGGACTTCACGAACTCGCCGCGCCTGCTGACCAACGCCATGAACGGCCTTAAGGTCAGCTCGGGAGTCGGCGGCCTTGGCCCCGGGCCCGTGCCCACACTGGGCGGCGCCGCCGGAACGGTTCTCTATGACGCCATCTACCTCGCCTCCAATGAGAAGTTGAAGGGCGAAGTGGGCCGCAAAGTCATCGTGGTGATCACCGACGGTGTGGATGAAGGCAGCAAGCTGAAGATTGAGGACGCATTGGAGGCCGCGCAAAAGGCCGACACTGTGATCTATAGCATCGACTATTCCGACGCCTCTGCTTACGGCGGTTTCAGCTTCGGGTCGCTGGGCGGAGGCTACGGCGCCCTGAAGCGTATGTCCGAAGAGACCGGCGGGCACGTCTTCGAAGTGGACCGCAAGCACACGCTGGATGATGTTTTCAAGGAACTCCAAGAGGAGATGCGCAGCCAGTATTCCATTGGCTACACCCCCATCAACGACGTCAAGGACGGCTCCTACCGCAAGCTGGACATTCGCGTCAAGGACAAGACCATGAAGGTCCAGGCCCGCAAAGGCTATTACGCCATCAAGCACGAAGCGAAATAGCGGGCATCCCCGCCGCCGGCGCTAAGCGCGCCTCTCGACGCGCGTCTTCTCTAGCAGGGTAAACTAGTAGCAGCGGCTACTCCGCTTCGAACTCTTCATGATTGTCGATACTATCCTCGCGAAACTCTTCGGTACCAAGACTCAGCGCGAGATCAAGAACATGCAGCCCATGGTGGCTGCCATCAACGACCTCGATCCGGCCATGAGGGCGCTCTCTGATATCGATCTCGCGGCCAAGACCATCGAGTTCAAGGAGAAGTTCGCGCAGGGCGCCACCCTTGACGATCTGCTCGTCGATGCCTTCGCCGTGGTCCGCGAAGCCGGCCGCCGCTTCCTCAACATGCGGCACTTCGACGTCCAGTTGATTGGCGGCAAAGTGCTCCACTCCGGCAAAATCGCCGAGATGAAAACCGGCGAGGGAAAAACGCTGGTGGCTACGCTGCCGTGCTACCTGAACGCCCTCGAAGGCAAGGGCGTCCACGTGGTCACCGTCAACGATTACCTGGCCAAGCGCGACTCGGAGTGGATGGGCCGCATCTACCGCGCGCTCGGGCTCACCGTCGGCGTGATTGTCCATGACCTGGACGACCGGGAGCGCCACGAAGCCTACGCCGCCGACATCACCTACGGCACCAACAACGAGTTCGGCTTCGACTACTTGCGGGACAACATGAAGTTCCGCATCGAAGACTGCGTCCAGCGGCCCTTCCACTTCGGCATCGTGGACGAAGTCGATTCCATCCTTATTGACGAAGCGCGCACCCCGCTGATCATTTCGGGCCCCAGCGAGGAATCGACCGACAAGTATTATAAGATCAACCGCATCATTCCGAAGTTGCAGCGCGGCGAAGAAATCGAAGGCAAGGAGCCGGGCGAAAAGTACACCACGGGCGATTACACCATCGACGAGAAACACCGCTCCGCCGGCCTCACCGAAGAGGGCACGTTCAAAGTAGAAAAGCTGCTGAACATGCCGGGGCTGTTCGAGGCCGCCAACCTGGAAAGCTGGACCATCCGTCATCACGTGGAGCAGGCGCTGCGCGCGCACGTGCTCTATCAGAGGGACAAGGATTACGTGGTGAAGGACGGCGAGGATGAAACCGGCAGGCCGATTCAGGAAGTGGTGATCGTGGACGAGTTCACGGGCCGCCTGATGCCGGGGCGGCGCTGGTCCGACGGTTTGCACCAGGCCGTGGAAGCGAAGGAGAACGTGAAGATCCAGCGCGAAAACCAAACGCTGGCTACCATCACCTTCCAGAACTATTTCCGCATGTACAAGAAGCTGGCCGGCATGACCGGTACGGCGGAAACCGAAGCGGCCGAGTTTCAGAAGATTTACAACCTGGACGTGACGGTGATTCCCACGAACCGCCCCCTCAAGCGCCAGGAGTTTCAGGACGTCGTCTACCGCACCGAAGAGGAGAAGTTCCGCAACGCCGCGGCGGAAATCAAGCGCATCCATGAGACCGGGCAGCCCGTGCTGGTGGGCACCATTTCGGTGGAGAAATCCGAAAAGCTCTCCGGCATTCTCAAGCGGATGGGCGTCAAGCACGAAATCCTGAACGCCAAGAATCACGAGCGCGAAGCGCTCATTGTGGCGCAAGCCGGGCGCAAGTCCATGGTCGTCGTGTCCACCAACATGGCCGGCCGCGGTACGGACATTCTGCTGGGCGGCAATCCGGAGTTCATGGCCAAGGAAGCCTGCCTGAAGGAGAAGACGGCCGAACACCTCGCTCCGGAAGACGTCAAGTACGTAGGCGATGAGCAGTTCAACTACTTCTCCCACTACGACCAGTTCTATCGCGTGCGGCGTGACGTATGGGATGCCACCTACTCCCGCTTCAAGGTGGTGACGGACCAGGAGCACGACGAGGTCACCGCGCTGGGCGGCCTGGCCATCGTGGCCACGGAGCGGCACGAATCCCGGCGCATCGACAACCAGCTTCGCGGCCGTTCCGGACGCCAGGGCGACCCCGGCAGCGCGCGCTTCTTCCTCTCCTTGCAGGACGATCTGCTGCGCATTTTCGGCGGCGAGCGCATGCAAAGCCTCATGCTCCGCCTGGGCATGGAAGAGGATGTGCCCATCGAATCGCGGCTCATCACCAAGCGCATCGCCAAGGCGCAAGAAGCCGTCGAAGTGCAGAACTTCGAATCGCGCAAACACCTGCTCGAATACGACGACGTCAATAACAAGCAGCGCCAGGCGGTCTACGGCATGCGCCGCCAATTGCTCGAAGGCATCGACCAGAAGGAGCGCATTCTGGAGATGGTGGAAGGCATCATCGAGCAATACATGGAGTCGCGCTGCCCGGACGACAAGCACCCCGATACGTGGGACCTGGCATCGCTGCGCAACGACATTTTGACCCAGTTCGGGTACAAGATCGACATCAACGAGATCTCCACCATGAGCCGGCCGGAGGTGGCCGAACATCTGCTCGAACGCCTCAAGCAGCGCTATCAGGAGAAGGAAGACCTGGTGGGCGCGGACACCATGCGCTACACCGAGCGCATCGTGATGCTGCAGGTGATCGACAACCAGTGGAAAGACCATCTCCTCTCCATGGACGAGCTCAAGCAGGGCATCAACCTGCGCGCCCACGGACAGAAGGACCCACTGGTGGAGTACAAGAAGGAGTCCTACGATCTCTTCGTGGACATGATGGACCGCATCGAGGATGAAACCGTGCGGTTCCTCTATTTCCTCCAGGTGCGCACGGACAGCGGCCCGGTGATGCCGTTCCCGCAAGAGGAGGAAGGCGAGGAGCAGTCCGAGGCGCAGGAGACCGCGGCGCGGGCGGACGCCGCCGAGCAGCGCCGCCTGGCGGCGCAGACCTCCATGCAGGACTTCACCCGCAACGTGCAGCGCAAGAAGGATAAGGAAATGGCCGAACTGCAATTCGCCGGAGGGGAGGGCAACGGCAGCGAGGCCAAGCCGGTGGTGGCGGGGAAGAAAGTCGGCCGGAACGAGAAATGCCCCTGCGGCAGCGGCAAGAAGTATAAGCACTGCCACGGGGCGTAGGGCCGGGCGGCGGACGGTTGGCGTGGCTATAGTGGTCACAAGGGAATTCCGCACAATACCACTGGGCTTCTTCGATCGAAGTCGCCAATCCTGGTGACCCGGCGGGGACGGCGGGCGTGTTTTTCCCTTGGCCGGAATCTACTCTGCCCATCGAGTTTAAGAAGGAGCTCTTCCCGGTGCCGAGGTTCGCGGCCGCGCGGGAAGTCCAAGCGCGGGGCATGACCGAGGACGAAGTTTCGCGCGATTTCAAGTCCTGGCGGAAAGAACGGCGTGCGAGTGGCGGCCGACGCTAACGTTTTGCTCTCCGCCGTCTTGGGCGGCTGCGCCGGGGCTTGTACTCCCGTGCCGCGGCGGAAGCAGTTTCCCCTCTGGCTTCCTCCGCCCGTTCTGGCGTCTAATGTTCATATGAGGCTTTTTCTTGCCGCCCTGGCCCTGCCGTTGCTCGCCGGCGCCGCGATTTTGCCGGATTCCATCGGGACCTACCAGAAGACCGGGACCTCCAGCCCCAAGCTCTCCAGCCAGCCGGTTTGGGACGAATACGGGCTCAAGAACGCGGAAACCGTGGACTACGCCGGCGGCGGGACCACGTTCGCCGTTACAGCCTACCAACTGGCCGATTCCACGGCCGCTCTGGGGGCGTTCGACTGGCAGCGGGCCGCGGATGCGACCGCCTCCAAAGCCGCGCCCCTGGCCGCCGAGACGCCCAAAACCCTCCTGGTGGCCCAAGGCAACTATTTGCTGCTCTTCGATGGCTACAAGCCCTCGGCTGACGAATTGGAGGGGGTTCTGGGCGGCCTCCTGAACGTGGACGACACCGCGCTGCCTACCCTGCCCGGCTTTATGCCGTCCGATGGCCTTGTGCCCAATAGCGAACGCTACATTACCGGGCCCGCCGCGCTGCAGGCTTTCGACCCGGGTATCCCGCCTTCGGTTGCGGCGTTCCATCTTTCGGCCGAAGCCCAATTCGGCCAGTTCCGCAGTCCAAAAGGTGCTATCGGGCTCGCCATTTTCCGCTATCCGACGAATCAAATCGCGCAGCAGCGTATGCCGGATTTCGAGAAATTGCCCGGCGCCGTGGCCAAACGCAGCGGCCCTCTGGTAGCCGTCATCCTCTCTCCCGCCGATCCCGACGCTGCCGAGCGCCTCCTCAGCCAAGTGCGCTACCAGGCCGACGTGACAGCGAGCGAGTACGTTCCGACACGCAAGGACAACATCGGCGACCTGGTCATAAACGCCTTTATCCTCATCGGGATGCTTGCGGCGGGCGCCATCTTCGCCGGCTTCTGCATGGGCGGATTCCGGACCTTCCGGCGTTGGGGAAGGAAGGGCGAAGAGCCCGATCCCATGATCCTTTTGCACCTCGACAGGCTCTGATTCGCCTACATAAGCCAATGTTTTTGTTTGCATTAGAGCCAAATTGCGCTGTGGAAATCGAGCCTTTTCCGCTGCCGCGAAATTCACCCCGCCACGCCCCCTTCTCGCAAGTCGTCCTGAGAGAGTGGGTTACGCCCGGAAATTTTGGCCGGGAATTTTCCTTGACTTAGGAGCCGTAGGGAAATAAGATCCAACTACAAAAGTTTTTGGCGGTTGCGATTCCGTCGAAACTGATTCTCCCATCGAACATCACCCCTGGTGGAACAGGGGACAAAAGCTCACCTCCCCCTAAAGAGGTGGGCTTTTTTGTTGCACCCCCGTTATAACCACTACACTAATAGTATTTGGCCCGAACCCGGGCGCGCCTGCTACCGTGAGAAAAGAACCCGATGACTGATCAGAAACTACAGGTGATTCCCCTCGGCGGATTGGGCGAATTCGGCATGAACATGACCGCCATCCGCTACGCGGACGAGATCTTAGTGGTGGATTGCGGCATGATGTTCCCCGGCGCGGAACTCCTCGGCGTGGACCTCGTCATGCCGGACCTAGCCTTCCTCCAGGAGCACCGCGAGATGGTGCGCGCCATCGTTCTCACGCACGGCCATGAGGACCACATCGGTGCGCTGCCCTATTTCCTCTCCGAATTCGACGTTCCCGTTTACGGAACCGCTTTCACCCTGGCCCTGGTGGAGCGCCGCCTCGAGGAGCATGAGCTGGACCATGAGCCGCGGCTGAAAACTATCAAGCCCAAACAGACCGTCGAAATCGGCCCTTTCAAAATCGAGTTCCTCCACGTCACGCACTCGATTGTCAGCGCCGTCGCCCTGGCCATCTCCACCCCCCTCGGCGTCATCGTCCATACCGGCGATTTCAAGGTGGATCCCACCCCCATCGACAACGAGATGTTCGACCTGCACACCTTCGCCGACTACGGCAAGCGCGGCGTACTGCTCCTCCTCTCCGATTCCACCAACTCCGACCGCCCCGGCTTCACCGAATCCGAGCGCGCCGTCCGCCCGCGCATGGAGGAAATCTTCAGCCGCTCCGAGCGCAAGATCGTCCTCGCCTGCTTCAGTTCCTCCATCCACCGCATCCAGCTTGCCCTGGACCTTTCGCGCGAATACGGCCGGCGCGTCGCCGTGGTGGGCCGTAGCATGGTCTCGGTCACCGAAATCGCGCATTCGCTGGGCCTGCTGGAGATTCCGGACAACATCCTGCTGCGGCCGCAGGACGTCGAGGGACTGCCCTCGGATAAGGTCACCGTGCTCATTTCCGGCACGCAGGGCGAGCCCATGTCCGCCCTCTCGCGCGTGGCGGTGGAAAACCACAAGCACATCTCCGTCGAAAGCGGCGATACCGTGGTGCTCAGCTCGCGCATCATCCCCGGCAATGAGAAAGCTATCTTCCGCATGATCGACCACATGGCCCGCCGCGGGGCGGACGTCATGTACGGGTCCATGAATCCGCCTCTGCACGTCTCCGGGCACGCCAGCGCGGAAGAAATGAAGCTCATCCTCAACCTTCTGCGCCCGCGCTTTTTCGCCCCCATCCACGGCGAGTACCGCCAGCTCTCGCGCCACGCGCACCTGGCCGAACACCTCCGCGGCGCCGGGCTTGAGGAGAGCTTCGTCATGGAATCCGGCGACGTTCTCGAAATCGACCGCCACGGCGCCCGCAAGGCCGGCAAGGTTCCCGTGGGCCGCATCTGCATCGATTCCGGTTCGGTGGACGAGGTCGTAGAGGAAATGGTCATCCGCGACCGCCGCCACCTCTCCGAAGACGGCATCGTTCTCGCCATCATCGCCATCAACCGCCAGACCGGACGCGTGGAAACCCCGCCGGAGATCGTCAGCCGCGGATTCGCGGTCTCGGAGGGCGATTTCGCCGAAACCGCACGCCAGATTGTCGGCAAAACGCTGGAAGGTTCCAACCGCGAGGAGATCACGGATTGGGGCGTGATGAAGGAGAAAATCCGCGCCGACCTCAAACGCTACATTAGCAAGGAAACCTCACGCCGGCCCCTCATCATGCCGGTCATCATGGAAGTCTAGTTAGGCCCTACTGCACGTATACCCGCGCCGGCGCCGCGATCTTCACGTGGGGCAGCTCCGTCTTAAGCGTCACCGGCTGGAAGCCCTGCCGGTTCGCCGCCTGGAAGGTGACCCGATACTGGTTCGCCAGCCTCAAGCTGAAGTCGCTCAGGTACGGCGCAATGGACACGGGGTTGCTCAAGGT
>Ga0335069_10007424_pt1 | contig 15836 bp, 16 predicted proteins | sample Lox_Sample_11_FD_206714 | JGI IMG/M metagenome (GOLD analysis project Ga0335069, IMG submission 206714) | Soil microbial communities from Loxahatchee National Wildlife Refuge, Florida, United States - Lox_Sample_1.1 | ecosystem: Environmental > Terrestrial > Soil > Wetlands | place: USA... | reverse complement strand
GCCGCGTGCGCGATATGGTCGAGTGGTCCGGCGTATCCTCATCCAGCGCGATCCCCACAAAACGCCGCAGCGCCAGCGAGTCCGCCAACCGCCAGGCAATGCCGCGCTCCGCCCCGATGCCCTCGAAATATCCGATCAGCAGCGAGCGAAAGTAGATCCCCGGTGTCAGCGAGGGCCTTCCGAACTTGGCCGCATAGAACTTCGCGCACCGCTTCTCGACAAACTCGTCAAAGCGCTCGCCCTCCAGCAACTCATTCAGCTTCTGGTAAAAGGGGTGCCCCGGCGCGGTTGCCAACTCCGTGTGTGCCATCCACAATCCCTCTTGCTTCTCCCGCTGCTTGCGCGTGCCCATCGCCATAACGCGATTCTACGAACACAGCTTGTGGATACCTCACAAGTTTTTGCGCACGTATCCAGACTTGCACCACGGGCTGTTAGTGCCTTGGCCAGAATTGCCGTTGCTGACGCACGTGTCCAGCGTCACGTCCCGGCTTCCAGATACATCAATTCCGTCATTGTTGGTGGAGGTGACATTCATTCCGTAGACGTAGATGAGCAAGGAATCGGCAATCGTCAGATTGCCGGCAAGGTTGGCGGGACCAACCAGGGAAATCTGATTCTGCGCTCCAAGGTAGACGTCTTCTGTGCAGGTTCCCGACACGAGAACGACGTCGCCGGGGAGCAACAAGGGCAGGACAGAATTGATGGATGGATACGCGCCCGGTCCGCCCGTTGGACAATTGACGGTATAGGTCGCCGCCTGGGCGAAGCTCGGAATGAGAATGAAAGTGAAGGCGAGTGCGAGCAACGGCAACTTGTACGACATGGTTCCTCCTTAAGGTGCCGTTATTTCGGTTACCCATGTTCGCCTCAGAGGGTGTTGCTTTCCCCTGGCGGGGACTGCTCTTCGGGGAGACGAAGGAATTAGGTAATTGAGGTCGTCGGATTTCTAACATCGAAGCGAGTGGTCGAGGATGGGCAGGGAATCGAACATGGGATGGCACAAGCCTGTGCCGTGACTAAGGAAGTGCGCGCCAAGCTTTCTCAAGCAAACCGCACGGGGCAGAGATGCAGTCGGCCGGTCGGCTGACGGCTCGGCGGCGGTTTCGGGCACTGTCATGGAGAACGCAGCGACGCTCTCCCAAGGCAGGGGTTCAGACTCGTCATAGACGGTTTCGGATAAGTCTTCTGCCGGAATAGTGAAAGACAGACCGCCAAGCGCAACAACGAGACCGATAGAAAGGAAGCCCGGCTTTCTCATAGGTGCACCGCCAGCCACCTTGCCAACAGTGTAGTCCCATGCTAATGCTCTGGCTTACCACAGAGAAAAAAATGACACTTGATCCCAAATTGGAACAGCAGGCCATCCAGCGTGAACCCTTTGCCTTCGACACGCGGGGCTGAGGTGTTCGCGCCCTCTGCGACACATCCGCAATCGATGCGAAGCCCGCCTTCCTAAAATAACTACAGCGTGTTTCAAAAATCGCCTGACGACGAACCGCTTGTTCGCTCAGGGGCTGAAGCCCAGGTTAGAAGCGACCCGGAACGGCACGGCTGAAGCCGTGCCCTTTCAAACCGCCTTTTTGAAACACGCTCTAGTGAAACATCGCCATTCCGTGAGCGACTCTCGCTTTTCGGATTGTTCATGGCGTTTCTTTGGCAGAACGGAGTCTCTCCGCCAGATGTTCAGTGGAGGCCGCTGCCATCGGCCGTTTGCTTCTGCGTGATGGCCGCCCTGACCTGAGTCAGAGGCGCGCTTGAATCGAACTTGATGCCTCCGTTCGAATCCCGCGAAATGCCGAGCTGCTTCCACAGCGCGGCGAGATCGACCGGGTCCGGCTGGTTGCCCATCTCGCGATCCAGGTCGGTCAGCACGGTCGTTCCGGTTGCCTTGTCGCCGACGGCGAAGGCGCGCTCGATCTCCCAGTCCTCATTGATCGTCCCTCCGGCGTTGAGAATCCCGCGCAGCGCGTCCTGAAGGCCCTTCTGATTTTTCGTCTGCTGGCGGATGCGCACGTCGGCGACGAGGCAGAACATTGCTCCACCCCAATAGGTGCGACCCCAGGTGTGGGTCTGGTTGAGCCCATGATCGTCGGCGTCAGGCTCGCCTTGCGGCATGTCGCGGACGACATCGCGCCACATGCGTTCGGCGGAGAGTTGGCCGGCCTGCACGCGCGCGATGGGTTCGACGTAAACCGAAATGCCCTCTTCGATCCAGTGATGCCGGCGTTTCATTGAGGGGAATGCCAGGTGGATCATCTCGTGCGTCAGCATCCAATCATCGTCGAGTTGGGCGACCGAGGTGTCGGCGCCAAGAGAGATGTTGATGTAGCCGCCGTCTTCGGGATAAGTAACTCCGCCATGAACGCCGGCGCCGCCGCGAACGCGTACATCGAGAGTGACATGTGGAACAGGGAACTTGCCGTAATAGGTGCAGACGGCGTCTCCGGCACGGCGGACCCAGGTGAGCAGATCGTCACGCCTGGTAGTGGCGGTGTCGCCCTCAAAGCGAACGTCGATGGTCGATCCGCAGATGTTGACGGTGGCTGCGGGGCCGGATGCGTGTTGAGGAGGAGCGGCAAACCAGGTAATGCCGAGAATTGCGGATGCCACCAAAACGACTACGAGAATGATTCGGCGGGAGAGGGTTGGACGAAACTGCATGTTCCTTAGATGCTCGCAGTACTCTCAGGCGCTAAAGCCCGGACATATTCTCACGTCTTACGGCACCCTTCGGCTACGGTCTCTCGAAAAACCTGCGTAGGACGAGGATTCGACGGCGTGGGGAAGGTTATACGCCGGGTAGGGGTCCTTCGACTCCGGCGTCGTAAAAGACGCGACGCCTCCGCTCAGGAAGACACACTTTTGTTTTTCATTGCCTTGGGTGGGCCAAAGGCCCATGGGTGCTCAGGGCAGGCTCTTGAAGTCGTGCACTGATACAAAGCACAGCTAAAGAGAGTTTTTCGGCAGCAACAACTAGAGCGGTTTCACAGTAGCTGTGCCCCACGATTGTGCCGCCGGGCTGAAGCCCGGCTATCTCCAGGAAGGGCTGCAGTGACGCGACGCTGAAGCGTCGCTCTACCCAAAGCGGCCGGAAGGTACAGCAATCTTGAAACCGCTCCAGGGAAACTCTGAATTAAGTCTGATCGAAGTCCCTCAGGGGCTAAAGCCCGGCATTGTACCAGGCGCTTACGGACGGCCTGAAGGCCGTCCCCTTCAAGACTTGGACTTAATCAGACCCGTTCTAGTGTTCGTTCCGCGTCCACCAGCGCTCGATCAGATAATCCAGCGAGAATCTGCCCGGGCCAAAGATCAGGATAACCAGCGATGCCATGAGATATGTGAACGGAGCGGCGGCGGAGAACTTGTCTGGATCGGAGAAGATGGAGAGCAGCGCCTCGCGATCGCCCGTGATGTATGCCACGGTCATGTTGCAGGTCAGCAGGAAGGCGATCAGGCGGCCGCCCAATCCGAGAGCCAGCAAGAAGCCTCCAACCAATTCAAGAATCGACACGAAGTAGGCGGTCGGACCGGGAGCCGGCAGGCCGAGGCTGCCGAAGTATTCGGTAACTTTCGCGATATGGTGCAGCTTGCCCCAGCCATCGACCATGAACTGCCATCCCCAGTAAAGGCGGACGAATAGCAGAAACGGAGACTGCAGGGAACTGGCGATGCGAGTCAAGAGCGAATACGCCCATTGAAGCTTGTTCGTGAAATCCGACATGAAGATCGTCCTAATCTGATTTGCAGAACCAGCCTAGAGCCGACCACAGCGCAAACCACGCCTGCACGTTCTGCGCGGCCTCTTCTTCCGATCGCCCGCGCCAGTCGGCCAATTCGACAGCTTCGGAGAGCCGCTTGCCGTTGCGCAGCGCGCACAGAATGGCGAACGCCTCGCCATCGAGCCGCTTGAAATACACCGAGTTGTCCGCCCGATGGACTGCCAGAAAGACCTTCTCCCGCTTGGGCAGCGCTCGTTTGCGCGATCGCCTGCGCTGCGGCCGGTCGGTCACTGCATTGCTGACGATATCGATTTCCCTCTGCTCTCGCCGGATGCCCAGCAACATCTGGTCGACTGGATACTGCAAATCCAGCAGCCGTATGTAAGGCTGCAGTTCGAATTGCGGGTCCGGGCCCCGTGCTGCCACATCAGCTTCCGTCAGCTTGGGTCTTTCCGCCTCGTCGAAGGCCTCGATCTCCGCCCACTCCAGCCGCACCATATCGAGTGCAATGTCCTCGAATCCCGCGATGAACTCCGTGTGCGAGCGCAACCACCTCTCCAGCCGTGATCCCAGGTTGCGCAGCGTAAACGACCGCGACGGGCAATCGCGCAGGTAGGCGACCGATAGCTTTTCGAAGTTACGATCGCCAACGATCAGCCGCAATCCCTCGAAGTCCTCCGCCAGCGCCGCCAATACGCGGAACCAGTACTGGCGGTTGTAGATCTCCAGCCGCTCGAAGGAGGTCAGCCGGTCATTCGGCTTGATGATCTTTTCAGCGATGGCCTTTGTCGATCGACCGCCGGCAGTCCGCCGTCGCATTCCTTCCGCCGCCGTCAACGGCTGCCGCACCGCGTCGAACATGCTGCGCTGAATGTGGTCGAGGTCCATCATGCCACCACCTTCTCGCGCACGTGTCGCGTAGCCTTCAGCGCCTCGCGATGGACTTCGTCAAACGATGGAATGTGGTCGTCCCACTCCAGCAGCGTCGCCGTTGGGCCGACGAGCTCAATCGCGCGCGCGTACAGCTTCCACACCGGATCAATCACGGGATGGTCGTGCGTATCAAGGATGTACTTCTCGAACTTTGAGTGCCCGGCGATGTGGATTTGCGCCACCCGCTCGTGCGGAACGCTGTTCACGTACTCAAACGGATCGAAATCATGATTGCGCGAAGAAACATAAATGTTGTTGACGTCCAGCAAAATCCCGCAGTCCGCGTCTTCGACTACTTCGGTGAGGAACTCCCACTCCGTCATCTCTGAGGCATGAAACTCGGCGTAGCTGCTGACGTTTTCCACCACCACCGGAACTTCCAGGAAATCACGCGCCTCGCGGATCTTCTGCGCCGTCTTCCTGGCGGCTTCAAAGGTGTACGGCATGGGCAGCAGATCATGCGAGTACGTGCCATCAACACTGCCCCAGCACAGGTGATCTGAGAGCCACGGGGTGTTCGTTCGCCGCACCAGCGCTTTCAGCCTTCGCAGGTGCTCGCGGCTCAGCGGCTCGATCGAGCCGAAGTACATCGACACCCCGTGCTGCACCACCCGGTACTGCTCGAGAATCTGGTCGAGCACATGCAGCGGGCGCCCGCCATCCACCATGAAATTTTCCGAGATGATCTCGAACCAATCGACGACCGGCTTCTTCTCGAGGATGTGGTTGTAGTGCGGAATGCGCAGGCCAATTCCCACGCCGTATTCCGTGAAACCGTTGAAGCGATTTGCGGGCATTGCAGTGAACCTGGGGACGTGACGGGATCGGGTCAAGATGGCCGAAGCCTGCCGACTCCGGCCATCCTGATCGCTGTTCGATTGTGGTTACGCTGAAGGAGGCTTGGAGCCGTCGGTTGCACAGCCGCCCTTGCCCTTGCAGGAGTTCTTGCCCTTGCAGCCGTTGTCGCCGCTCTTACACCCGCCTTTGCCCTTGCACGAGTTCTGACCCTTGCAGGCGTGCTTGTCCTTGTCGCCCCAGCTCACCTGGTGACCGAGGTTCGAGCCGCTCGAAAACGACTTCTGAGCGGAGGTCGAGCTCTGCGCCATCGCCGAGCTACCGGTCATAAGGCCCGCCAGAGCTGCCCCCATCATGAGTGACTTCATCGACTTCGTCATTGCTGATTCTCTCCTCTAGTGGTTTTTTGGGAAGACCCTTGCTCTCAGATCCTCACCGTGGTCCTGAGCTAATTACGTGCGAAGCATTGTGTCGGATTTTCTTGATTTAGGGAATCGCTAATTATCGAATCTCCCCACTCTCAAGACGGAAGCCACCCCACACGTAAGTGGTGGTCTGAACTCTCAAGTTCAAATCCACCGGTTGTGTAATGAGACTCAACAAGCTCGAAGAAGTTGCAGCCCTGATGAAGGATTATTTTTCGCGCCCCGACCCGCGTGTGGCCCAGATATCCCTTCTATTGGGATAAGAGGGGCTCCGTCAGTTGACCCCTGCAGACGAACTCCCATCCTGCACGCAGCGGAACCCCAGATGGTTCGTCCCCGTGCTCACCTCGCCTTTGCCTCTCGTGCCCACCACATACCGTGAGCAGTACTGGTCAGTGCACAGAAACGAGCCGCCGCGATGCGTCTTCTTCCGCTCCGTCGGCTCATCCGGGTCCCACGGGTTCGTCGGCCCCTGCGGATTCCGCGCCACGCCCCCGGCCGCCGCCAGCGTCAGGTAGTAGTCGGGCCGGTACCAGTCGCTGGTCCACTGCCACACATTGCCCGCCATGTCGTACAGCCCGTACCCATTCGCCGCATACTGCTTCACCGCCGCAATCCCCACATGCCCGTCCGCCCCGGTGTCCTGGTTGGGGAAGTGTCCCTGGTGCGTGTTGGCCATCCACTTCCCGCCCGGCCGGAACTCGTCGCCCCATACATACGGCTTGCCCGCTAGCCCGCCGCGCGCGGCGAACTCCCACTCCGCTTCGGTCGGCAGGCGCTTGCCCGCCCACTTCGCATAAGCCTCTGCATCTTCATAGGCGATCTGTACGACGGGGTAGTTGTCCTTCCCCGCGATGCTGCTCTTCGGTCCCAGCGGATGCCGCCAATTCGCCCCCGGCACGTAACTCCACCACTGCAAGTGGTTATTCAGCGGCACCGCGTGGTCCGGCGGCGAGAACACCACCGACCCGGCCACCAGGTTCTCCGGCGGAGCCGTCGGATAGTCTTCCTGCCGTGGCTTGCGCTCGGCAACAGTCACATAGCCCGTAGCTTTCACAAACCGCGCGAACTCCGCGTTGGTGACGTCGGTCTGGTCCATGAAGAACCCGTCCACGTACACCCGATGGATGGGCCGGGAATCGCGCGTGGCCTGCATGCCCACCTCGCCCTCGCTGGGCGAATCCGCCGCCCCCATCGAGAACTCTCCCCCCGGAATCCACACCATGCCCGCCGGCGCAGGACGCGGCGCGGGCGCGGTGTTGGGAATCGTCGGACCAAAGGTGTTCACGGCGGAATTCGCGCCCGAGTTCTCAGCGGAAGCCGTGCCGCTCGGCCTGGCGGTTTCCGCCGACTGACGCGAGCATGCCGTCCAAAGTGAAATGCTCAACGCCAGCAGAGCGACGCCGCCCGCGCGAAATCTAAGCGCGCACATCGTCGATAGGAAGGTTGTTGGCTGTGAGGTCATGGAATCGGGAGGAGCGCAATGCCGTGATTCTAGACCGGATGAGGCAGGAATGTCACAAGGTGGGGAGGAAATCGAAAATTCCCGAGATGAAAGCGTGAACGGTTCTGAGAGCGTACCACTAAAAACAAAGGAGGTGGCAGCGCACGCGCAGCAGGCGGGGGCGATCTGCATTCGATAATCCACCAGCACTATTGTGTGCGATAATGCGCCGCATGGGGAACGAGGATAAGCAGGGCGAATCTGCCAGTGCAAAGAAAACGAATTTCTTTCGCATCGGTTCGCTCCTCCCGGTGGTTGCGCTCTTACTATCTCTTTTCTCGTTCTACACATCAGAAATGGCGCGCCGGGATGTGGCTCGGATTGACGTGATAAAAACTGAATACGGCTTGTTCCACCAATTGGCCCAACTGCAGCTCCAATTTCCCATGATGGAACATTTGTTTGCGGTGTCTGGCGAGACGTACGAATTGGCTGTCGCGAGTATCAGCGCAGCCGACGCGGGTGCGTCGGAGCAAGACCGGGCCAAGCTGCAGCTGCAGGAAAGGGCCCTGGCGCATTTCATCTTCACAACCTACGAAGAGGCCTTCTACTTGTGGCAGCAATCGCAAGGATCCGATCAGCGGCGCATTCAACTGGCGGAGGACGACCTCGCATACTTCAACCGGGCTCTGTGCAACAATCCGCGCCTGCTGTGGTACTGGGACAGCAAGAAGGGTGGACGACTGGACCGGGCATTCGGCGGCGAATTGCGAGACTACTACCGGAAGAATGTCCTGGAGGGGTGTGCGACAGATGCTGACCCGGTTGGTCCATTCGGCAGCAGGAAAGGAGAGTAGTTCGATGAATGCAACGAAGAAGCTCATGACGGCAGTGACGACCTCACTGATGTTGGGCGGGCCGGCGTTCCTGCCCGCCAGCGCCGTGAATGCCTATGGACAAACGGCGAGCCAGCCGGACGATTCGTGGAAGACCGATCCACAGGTTCAACAGGCCGCCGACGACATCTTGGCAACCTTTTCGTGCCCGTCTGTCCCGAAAACGGAAGAAGCGATTCTCAAAGAACTGTCGCAATACAATGCCCCCCTGATCGAAAAGGCGCTCAAAAAGCTGACCACTTACACGGGCGATTTGAAGCGCAACGGCGACGGCAGCAAAGACAAGCCCTATACGTACACGCTAGCGAGTTCTTGCACTGGCTAACACCGTCAAATGGACGAACGCCTGCACGACTATCGTCGCGCGCGCAAACAGTTCTTCGACCGTTACGGCGCGCGCTGGCCGGACACCCTCGCTGATGAGTTCGACATCCTCGCCCCTTGCGCACTAAGTCGCGCCGAAGCCCAAAGTGTCCTTGCCACAGCACACGGGTTGGCCAGGATTTATGGCCGGGCGGCACAATTGCTCCGCAACCTCTCGGATGACGCGCTGCTGGCCATGGGCGTCCCGGAACACCTGCTGCGGATCGTGCGCTGCGATATACCCGGAATGGCGGATTGCGTCGTAGGGCGCTTTGACCTGGCGCCCGCCGGGCAGGGTTACAAGATGCTGGAGTTTAACGCTGACGTCCCCGGCTTCATGGTGGAAGCGTTCTCAGTCAATGCCGCCGTGTGTCGCCATGAAGGAGTGTGCGACCCAAACGACGGAGGCGAACAGGAGCTGGCGAGCGCTCTGGTGAGTGCAGTAGACGCCGGCGTCCGGTACACGGGAAAACGGGTGGGCGAAGCGGCAACTGTCGTCGTGACTTCGGTGGGGAGCTACGGTAGAGACCGGGCCCTGGCGGAGTACTGCAGCGGGCTGCTGCAAGACCGCGCGGCGCAGTATCATCCGGTCGAGTCGCTAGGCATTGACGGTGAGGGGCTCTACGACCCGAGCGGGAAGCGAATCGACGTACTCTATCGTTTCCTCCAACTGCGATCGATTCGGAACGAATTGTTCCGTCCGCATGGGCCGCGTGTGCCGACGGAGTTGGGCGGCATGCTGCTGAAATTGGTCGAGGAGCGACGCCTGGCCATCATCAATCCTCCGATGTCTTTTCTGCTCGAGGGAAAGGCGCTGCAGGCGGTGATATGGAATCTGGCGGAGTCGCAGCAGTACTTCTCAGAAGAGGAACGCGGCTTGATTCAAGCGTACATGTTGCCGACCTATCTCGATCCACCCAATGACGGAACGGCATTCGTCATGAAACCCGCTTATGGCGCCGAGGGAGATACGGTCAGAGTAGTGGCTGCCAGCGGAGAGGTGACTCACACGTCAGCTTATACGTCGCTCTTGCATCAGGCGATGGTATATCAGAGATATGTGGAGTGGGCGCCGGAAGAAATGATGACGGAATACGGGCAGCGCCGGCTTCATGTAGTCACCTCTTGCTTTGTGCTGGGGGGAAAGCCGTGCGGCATCTTCCGACGTGCCGGCGATGCCATTACCAATGAAATGGCATGGGTTTTGCCGGTCAGCATTCGCGGGTAGTGACAAGCGTGTTTCAAAAATCGCCTGACGACGAACCGCTTGTTCCCTCAGGGGCTAAAGCCCAGGTTAGAAGCGACCCGGAACGGCACGGCTGAAGCCGTGCCCTTTCAAACCGCCTTTTTGAAACACGCTCTATGCAGAAGTAGTTCCGCTTGAAAGCCGAATCATCCTTCCACTACCATCCTCCTGCCACTTCGCGGCGCACTCGCTTCGTCAAAGGCGGACGGCTTTCATCATGCACATCCAACATTTCCTGCTCGGCGTTGTTCTGATCGCCACCTCCCTGTCGGCGCAGTTGCCATGCGATGCCTCCGGCGCGCTCACGCTGACTCGCCCCGCGCGCAATTGGCAGTTTCTTGACTCCGTCGGCCCGCACGCTGGACTCCTGGGCCGCGAGGACGGCTCGTTCGAAGCCTGGATCTATCCGCTGAAGCTGTTTCGCGACTTCCAACTCAAGTTCCGCGTGGGCGACATCGTGCTCTCCGGAGACGCCATTCCGCGCACCATTACCGTGCGGCCGGAGTCGTCGTCGGTGAACTACATCTACGACTCGTTCACTGCCTGCGCCACTTGGTTCGTGCCCATCGACCAGCGCGCGGCGATGGTCGAAATCGAGGTCAACTCCGCAGAACCGGTCGCGGTCGAGGCGTCGTTTGTGCCCGATGTGGCTTGGATGTGGCCCGCGGCCGTCGGCGACGCCTACAGCCAGTGGGACGCGCAACTAAAGGCCTTCCGCTTCAGCAACGACCATCACGTATTCTGGGCGGTTGCCGGCGCTGCTGCTGCCAACCCGCTGCTCACCACCTACAGCGCGAACTACTCCGCTGAACATTCCGACGAATTCTCCTTTGGCCCGCCCGCGAAGGGACATAAGGCCTATCGCTTCGTGATGGCGGCGTCATTCGAGAGCCAGAAGGACGCTGACATCGCGTACCAGAAGCTGCTCGCCGCCGATAGTTCCCTGATGCAGGTGGCTCGCGACTATTACTCGCACTACCTCGAGAGCACCGTCCAGCTCTCGCTTCCCGATAAGGAGTTGCAAAGCTCCTACGATTGGGCGCGCCTCAGCACCGTGCAGGGCCTGGTGGACGAACCTTACGCCGGCAAGGGTCTGGTGGCGGGATACAACATCTCCAGCGGTTCGCATCGCCCCGGCTTCAGTTGGTACTTTGGCCGCGACTCGATGTGGACCGCGCTTGCGCTCGACGCCATCGGAGACTTCACCACCGTTCGCACCGCGCTCGAATTTTTGCAGCAGTACCAGCGCCCTGACGGCAAGATCCCACACGAGATCGCGCAGACCGTGAAGCTCGTCGATTGGTGGAAGGACTATCCCTACGGCACCGCGTCCGCCGACGGCACGCCTCTCTACCTCATCGGCTTCGCCGACTACGTCCGCTCCTCCGGCGACCTCGCTTTCGCCCGCGACCACTGGGACAGCCTCTGGCGCGCATATGCGTTCCTCAAGTCCACCTATTCCTCCAGCGGATTGTCGCAGAACTTCAACGTGGGCCACGGCTGGATCGAGGGCGGCCCGCTGCGCCCGCAGCCGGACGACCTGGCCGTGCCTCATGACCCGCCGCTGGTGCCCATCTCCGGCGAGTTTTATCAGGCCGGAGTCGGAATCGCCGGAGTCGAGTCGCTGGCCGCGCTCGCGCACGCGATCGGCAAGAACGATCTCGGGCAACAGCTCGATCGGGAAGCCACCACGCAGCGTGCCACGCTCGAAAAAGTCTTTTGGTCGCCGGACAAGAACTACTATGCGTATGCGGTCGACACCAACGGCAATCGTATCGATAAGCCCAGCGTGCTGGGAGCTGTGCCTCTGTGGTTCGGTCTCTCCGACCAGCACAAGAGCGACCTCTTTCTGAACGTCATCGCCGCGCCTGACCATCAGGCCGACTGGGGCCCACGCATCATTTCGAAACGCGATCCGCTCTACTCGCCGACCGGCTATCACTTCGGCAGTGTGTGGCCTCTGTTTACTGGATGGGCGTCGGTCGCGGGATATCGCTACCATCGCGCTCACTACGGCTATGAAAACCTCATGGCCAATGCGCAATTGGCGCACGATGGGTCACTTGGGCGCACGACGGAAGTGTTGTCGGGCGACTTCTACACCCAGCTTGCCACCAGCACGCCGCACCAGATCTGGTCCTCGGCCATGGTGATCAGCCCCATATTGCGCGGCATGATGGGGCTGGAAGCGAACGCGCTGAACAACAGCGTGACTTTCGCCCCGCACGTACCGGCGGGATGGAGCGACTTCGCCATCCGCAATATCCGGGTCGGCAGCACCCGGCTCGACTTGATCTACCACAATGTGGGAGAGGATATGACGCTGGAAGTCGAGCGTCACGGCGCTGGCACAGTTCAACTCAACTTTTCCCCCGCACTCAGCCTGCGTGCAAAAGTCCTCGATGCCGAAGTCAACGGCAGCAAGATCCCTCCGAAGAATTCCGCCAACGAAAACGACCAGCACGCGTCCGTGTCGGTGCCGATCGCCACCGACAAGACCACGATTCATTTGCGCGTCAGCGGCAACTTCGGCATCGCTTATCCATTTGTCGTGCCTGCCGACGGCGCGGCTAGTTCCAATCTGAAGATCGTCTCGGAACAATGGAGCGATGCGCACAACACGCTGCGATTGCAGGTCGCAGGCGTCAGCGGCAAGACCTACGAAGTTCCCATTTACAACGCGCCGAGCGGCATCGACGTCGGTGGCGCGCGCATCACGAAGGTTCCTGGACTGGCGCTCGAAATCGCTTTCCCGCCGGACCCTGCCGCAGCCGGTGCTTTTAGCACCCGCACGGTCACCGTGCAGTTCCCGTCGCGACAGTGAGACTCTCTGGGGCCGCAGTGAAGCTGGCTTTGCGTAGGCGGGGTCGCGCCGCAAAGCGCTGTGGGACTCCACTTCGGTCAGCATCCTTCGCGGAATCCTCGTGGCGCTGTCCTTTCGTGTTACCGGTGACATCTGTGAATATCCGCGGTTCCTTTTTCTCCGCCGATGCGAACCCGCTATACTCGACCCAGGCCCGCATGACGACTCACCGTACCTTCGCCTTCGGTATCGCTTCTCTGGCATTGAGTGCAAGTTTCGTGCTTGCACAGTCGCCGAATGACCAGCAATTACCTGCGAGTCCGCAGCCCCAGGCCCCGTCCACCGCGCCCGCAAATCCGCAGATGCCGCGCACCGCGCCTTCCAGCTCGGCCGCGCCGCAAACTGCTCCCGCGCAAGCGCCAAAGGCCGGTGAGACGCAAACTGCGCCAATCATCCCGGCCGCTGCCGAGCGCCACTACCACGCGGGACGCATGTTTGAGAAAGACCAGGATTACGACAATGCCATGGCCGAGTACCGTGCCGCCATCAATGAGTACAGCGACTACGTGGATGCTCGCTACCGGCTGGCCAACCTGCTGATCAACCGCCAGGATTACACCCACGCCATCAGCGAGCTGCGCAGCGTGGTGATGCTGAAGCCCAACGATGCCAACGCGCACAACGATCTGGGATATGCCCTGAAGAAGAACGGCGAGGCCAAGGAGGCGGCCGCCGAGTATTTCGCCGCAATTCGCATCAATCCCAGGCTGGCCATCGCGCACAATAACCTGGCCAATCTGCTGTACGCCAGCCGCCAGTACTCCTCTGCCATTGAGCACTATCGCGCCGCGCTGCAAATACAGCCCAACAACGCGGACGCGCGCATGAACCTGGCCACCTGCCTCGACGTGATCGGCAAGTCCGATGATGCGATCGCGCAGTACAAGGAAGCAGTGCGCCTGCGCCCCAACGACGCCAACATTCACTACAATCTCGCCATCGCGTACCAGAACAACAAGGACCTGATTAACGCCGTCGCCGAACTGAAGACTGCCACCCGCCTCGCGCCCGACTGGGTGACCCCGCACCTGATGCTGTTCAAGCTGTTACAGAATTCAGATCCCAAGACCGCACTCGACGAGTGCATGATCGCCGATGGCCTCTCCCAGGACGCCAAGCTGCACGATGAGTGCTTCCAGTTGCAGAAACGGACGCAGTGAGCACTCAGCAGCGAGCAATAAGCCCGGGCGATTTTCGAACAAGGGACTGCCTGGCGCGCAGTCGAAAGTGCTCCCCTTCGGCCGGAGGACTTTAACGGCGATCGTCAAACCGCCACGACTGAGGCCGCGCCATTTCAAACTAAGCCGATATGGGCAGAACTTATTGCTGAGTGCTCATCGTCAATTGCTCATCCACGAATCTTCTCAGCGCTCACCCGCATCCACATCTCACAAGCATATATGGCCACCTTTCGTTCCCTAGCTGAAGAAGCGCACGCGATCCAATCCTCTGTGTCCGGCTCCAACCCCGACGCCGAGCCTCTGGACGCCTACTCGCGCGCGGTGGTTGGCGCGGTGGCGCGTGTCAGCCCGGCCGTCGTGCACATTCAGGTGCGGCAGAAGAACAATCGCCAGGGTGGATCCGGCTCGGGCTTCGTGTTTACCCCTGACGGCTTCATGCTCACCAACAGCCACGTGGTGCACGGCGCGGCAGAAACTACCGTGACCACCGTCGAGGGCGACCAATTCCCTGCCGAATTGGTTGGCGACGATCCCGACACCGACCTTGCGGTGATTCGCGGACGCACCTCGGCGCAATCGGTCCCGCTGGGCAGCTCGCGCAAACTCGCGGTCGGGCAACTCGTCATCGCCATCGGCAATCCGCTGGGCTTTCAGCACACGGTGACCGCAGGCGTGGTAAGCGCGCTCGGCCGCACCATGCGCTCGCGCTCCGGGCGCCTCATCGACGGTGTGGTGCAGACCGACGCCGCGCTGAATCCCGGCAACTCGGGCGGCCCGCTGGTGGATTCGCAGGGCCGTGTGGTGGGCGTGAACACCGCCACCATCATGGGCGCGCAGGGCATCTGCTTCGCTATCGGCGCGGACACCGCGGAGTTCGTCGCGTCGCATCTGATTCGCGACGGCCGCATCCGCCGCAGCTATGTCGGACTGATGGGCCAGGGTGTGCCGCTACACCGCCGCATCGTGCGCTACTACGACCTGCCGATGGACAGCGGGCTGCTGGTGGAGAGCGTAGTCCCGGGTTCGCCCGCTGAGCTTTCGGGGTTGCAGGCGCGCGACGTGATCGTGCGCTTCGCCGGGCAGCCCGTGTCCGGGGTGGACGACTTGCACCGACTGCTGACTTCCGAGCGCAGCGGCGTGGCCGCCGAGGTCGAGGCGGTAAGAGGCACAGAGCTGCGCAGGTTCCGAATAGTTCCCCTGCCACAGAGTGACTGAGGCCCTACGTGTGCTGCCGCTGGTAGTGCCGCCGCGCCTTCTGACGGTTACCGCACACGCTCATGTCGCACCAGCGCCGGCTGTGATTGCGGCTCTTATCGAGAAACAGCCACGCACACGTCGGCGCTGCGCACATGCGCACTTTCTTCCGGCGGTCGGAGGTCAGCAGGTCGCTGGCTGACTGCCCGATTGGCCACAGCATGCAGGCCAGTGCCTCGTCCTTGTCGCGGTTCCACTCCCAGCGGTAGTTGCGGCCGGCGGTGACCAGATGGCGATGTTTCATAGCTTCCGCGGCAAACTCTTCGATCAGCTTCACGTCCGCGGAGGCTGCCGCGCGGAGGCCGGCGATGGCAGAGAAGACGCGGTAGATCGCTTCGCGGAGGACGACAGCCCGCTGCAGCACCTGGGCGGTCTTGCGGGGTTCCGCGAGGCCGGCGACCAGGAGATCGCGGGCGTATTGCGGGGAAATCACCCGCGCTTGTTTCGCAAACCGGATCAGGTCGCTGTATGCGGGCAGATCGTCGTGGGTCCGGCCTGGGACTCTGCGCTTGCTGACAGTGTTGGCAAAGTCGAGACAGAGTATTCCGCCGCTGAGGTCGAACTCGGGGGCGGGGGAGCCTGGGGATCTAGTATCTAGTTGCATAAGTTAGCGTATTGTGTTTTTGGATGTTTTTGCAACACGGTTTGTTTCTTCCATTCGAAGGGGTGGGCGGTTTGGTTATAGGCAGCGATGAAGTCGTCCATGTGCTTGCG
>Ga0335069_10007423_pt1 | contig 15837 bp, 8 predicted proteins | sample Lox_Sample_11_FD_206714 | JGI IMG/M metagenome (GOLD analysis project Ga0335069, IMG submission 206714) | Soil microbial communities from Loxahatchee National Wildlife Refuge, Florida, United States - Lox_Sample_1.1 | ecosystem: Environmental > Terrestrial > Soil > Wetlands | place: USA: Florida... | reverse complement strand
GCAGCAGCTTCACCGCCATTCCGAGGCTGAGTCGGACGGAATAGATATTCGGCGCGGCAGCCGAGGCGAGAGATGGTCCACGGGATGCCCGTCTGCCCAATGACGGATTCGACGCCGTCGGTGAAGCGCTGTCCGAGCGGGATCATGCGGGCAAAAGCGTCGGGTGTGAGAACCTTTTCCAGGGTCGCTCGCATCGCCGCCAGCGACAGTGCATTTCCCGCCAGCGTTCCTCCAATTCCGCCCGTGTCGCAGTCTTCCACCTTAATACGGTGCAGGATGCGCTCCCCAACCTCGGCGGTGAATCCGTAGGTCGCGGCGGGAATTCCGCTGGCAATCGGCTTGCCGATGACGAAGAAATCGGGATCGAGATGATGCTCGCGCGTGTAGCCGCCTGGTCCGGAACAGATGGTGTGCGTCTCATCCATGATGAGCAGGGTTCCGAATTGGCGGGTGAGATCACGCAATACTTTGTGATAGCCAGCGTCCGGGTGCACGATGCCGACGTTGGTCATTACCGGTTCGGCGAGTACGCAGGCAATTTCGCGAGTCGTAAGAGCGCGTTCGAGAGCGGCGAGATCGTTGAACTCGATCACGGTTGTTGTAGTCGTCGGATCTACGGCAGGTCCGATATTGCCGCGACGCGCGTGCGCCTTTCCGTCGTGCAGCGAGATGAAGCTCTCATCCACCGTGCCGTGATAGCAATAGTTAAAGACCAGCACTTTTTGGCGTTGCGTGACTTCGCGCGCGAGGCGCAGCGAGAAACGATTTGCGTCGGTAGCGGTGAGCGCAAACTGCCAGTAGGGAAGTCCAAAGCGGCGCTGTAGTTCTTCGCCAACCCAGATGGCGTCCTCGCTCGGCAACATACAGGTAATCCCGCGATGAAGTTGCTCGGCGATGGCGCAAACCGAAGCTTCGGGGGAATGTCCCGTCATTGCGCCAGTGTCTCCGAGGCAGAGGTCAATGTAGTCGTTGCCATCAACATCGGTGAAATGCGCGCCGCTGGCGGATGCGACGAACACTGGGAAAGGTCCGGCCCATTTGGACATCCAGTTCATGGGCACGCCGCCCAGCAATGACTTCCGGGCGCGGCGGAAGAGCGCGTCCGATTGCGGATGGGTTTGCGTGAACAGCTGCTGCTCCTTTTCGTAGAGCTGATGGAGTCGTCCGCGATCGATGGTGTTCATGTCTGGTGCGTGAGTTCCTTGATGGCGCGATAGGCCTGATCTATGGCAGCGTCGGTGTAGGCGCTGGCGGCCGCGTCGGAATTGGCAATGGCAATTTGCCCGAACTGTTTGCGACCTTTTACCCACGGCTTCTCTTCTTCGGCCCAATCACTGTCCACCAAAGAGTTCGGCGTGTAGGCATAACCATGCGCCCAGCGATTCACGGTGATGCCGGCGATATCGCGCGCGGCATCGAATCCTCCGGCGGCAAGCATGCGCTGCAATTGGTCGCGAATGTTTCGCTCGAACGTGGAGAAGGGTGTCTCCATCAACTCGGCGCGGCCCATGCGATATTGCGCCGCCATTTCCAGGCCCGGACTGCATGGCGTCCGCAGCATGAACAGCACCATCGGCTCCTCTGGATGAGTTGGAAAACGATAGCCTCCGAAGCTGACTGGAAAATCCAGCGCAATATAGGTGTGATAGCTTCCCGGAGCTTCAATCTGGCGGATGCCAAGTTTCTGAAACGCTGTCCAGTTCCGGATCGCCACATGCGTGTACACCAGCGGCGCCTTCACCAGGTACGCGAGTGCATCTTTCTGTTCTTTCGGCAGATCGGGGCACAGGTAGGGAATCATCGTGTTGTAGCAAGCCAGCACGCAGTGTTTGCCAGTAACCCTGAACAACTTGTCGCCTTGCATGTAAGCGACCTGTACGTCGCCGCGCGCACCCGGCCCGGTGTGCTTCACATGCATGACGGTGCTGTTCAGGCGAATGCGCACGGGCGAACCGGAGCGATCAAGCTGGTCGTAGCCGACGCGGGCAAGCACCACGTCTTCCATGGTGTGACCAGGAATGGAGCCAGGAATGAGCGAGCGTACCAGCAGCCGCGCAACGGAGGCGTTGCCGTCGGGGAAGTGAAAAATGTAGGCTTCTTCCGGTTCGTCGCTCGGGTCGGAAAGGTTCATGCCTTCAAAGCCGGCATAGCTGTAACCGCCGTAGTCATCGGGCGACTTGAAGCAGTCGAGGGCGGAGATGGCGTCGATACCCACCGCCCACAAATCGTTCGTGTAACTCTGAAAGAATTTGAGCGCGTCGGGGTGAACCCCGCAAACTTTCGTGAGGAAGTCGGCGTAGCTTATCCTCGCGAGCCTGGCACGCTTCTGCTCATGGGTGAGACCAGGCCAGTAGTCGATGTTCTCGGTGTAAACACGTTCGATGTCGCGGCGTACGACGTCGCTCAACGGGGTTTTCGCGAGGAATTCTCTCCACGGCGTCGAGCCGAGTCCCGGGACCAGGCGGTCTTCGCCGAAAGTTTCGCGGTCGAAGAATGCGCCGGTGCTGAGCCTCATGGACGAGTAAAGCTGCTGGTCGTATGCCTTATAAAACTTCTGCACATCGATACCGAGGTCTTTTAGAAGACCAGCCGCTACCTTGCTATAGTGGCTGGGGCTTTCGATGGATTGCGTGCCGCCATACGAGAGCAGGGTACGGTCGCCGACGCGGAACTCGTTGCGTTTGGCGTGGCCTCCGAAATCGTCGTGGTTGTCGAGAATCAGAATCCGCGACTTTGATCCCGCGCTTTTACGATAAAAGTAGGCAGCCGCTAAGCCGCTAATGCCTCCGCCGACGACTACAAGGTCGTAGGTCTCGTTCGTGCTGTGGGGATCTCCGCCAGCATTCCAGGCAGCACCGTCACGCAACTTGTGTGCGTAAGTAAATGTGCCGTCGTGGTTGCCACGCATTCCGGTGAGAGCCGGCGGATAGTAGTCGCGAGAGCTCTGGTCAAGCGAAAGAGAGAACGCGCCGGGCGCGATCAGGCTGGCACCGATGGTGACGGCAACTCCATTCAGAAAGTCGCGCCGGGTGATTTCTGCATCCATCCCGAGTTCGCGATCCCTTGATTCGCTCATGAGGCCTCCCCTTGTCAGGGGTCACTAGAACGTCGGCGGAGTATTGATCCACAGCACCAGCGTTTCTCGCGTGCCGGGATTGTGCCACTCGTGCGGCGTGCTGCTATCGAAATACAAACTGTCGCCCCCGCGAAGCCGAAACTGCCTCCCCGCGAGCGAAATCAACAACTCGCCACGAAACACATACAGAAATTCCTCGCCATTATGGGAATACGATTCACCGCTGCCGCATTTCGGGGCGATGCGAAATAAGTGAGGCTCCATGATCAGGTTTCCCCACGCGAGCAATTCCATGTGCACGCCGCGGCCGGCGGCAAGCTTCTTGCGATCCTTTGGACGAACCAGGTAAGGGTTCGTCTCCGAAGGCTGGAACATATCGAGGACATTGATGCTGTAGAAACGCGCCAGCTTGCGCAATGTGCCCACCGAAGCGCTCATCTGCGAACGTTCGAGGGCGCTGAGGAATCCGGGCGAGATCCCAATGGCCGAGGCGGCTTCGTTCAAAGACAGGTTTTGTTCGGTACGGGCGCGGCGCAACTTGACACCCAGCTTTTCATTCTTTGGCGCCGGAGGACGAGTCTCGAAGGGAATATCACCGTTGCGTACAAGCAGGTCGACGATCGCGGGCGCGTTCAGGCCGCGCTCCTTGCGCAGGAACCGTGCGCGTTGCAGCAGGCGAACATCATCGGGGGTATAAAGACGATACTTGCTGTCGGTGCGCCGGGGGCGGATCAGCCCCAGCCGTTCCCAGGAACGTATGACCGTGGCCGATATTCCTACCATCTCCGCAACATCACCGATCTTGAGGTAGGCGGTGGCCTCGCCGCTATGGGCGTGATCGCTATTTTTTATGGCGGTTCCCACTTGACAAAGAAAAGGGTGTTCTCTAACCTTGCGCGATTATAGCAAGGTTTGTATAGGCGGCAAGTTGTTTCTGGGGTAGCTTTTGGGGCGCAATACGTAAGCGGAAAGAGTGGGGGGAGCGATGGATCAGCGGTGCGGACGTTGGTTCCTGTGCCTTTGCGTGGCGGTCTGCCTGAGTGTCATCACGCCGAGTCTGAGAGCTGAAACTACGGGACGGGTGACTGGCAAAGTCACCGACACAACCGGCGCGGTTGTGCCCGATACCAAAGTGACGCTGGTGAACGAAGATACCAGCGTTCCGCGCAGCTCGAATTCCGACAAAGAGGGCGGCTATACCTTCCTGCAAGTTCCGGTCGGGAACTACCACCTCGAGTTCGAGCACGCCGGATTCAAAACCTCCGTCCAGAAAGGTGTTGCCGTCCAACTCAACCAGGTGGTGAACGTGAACGTGCAGCTGGAGATTGGCGGCACCAAAGAGGTTGTGGACGTTACCTCGGAAGCGCCGCTTGTCGACACCAGCAGCACGCAGCTAGGCGCCGTGGTGGACAGCCAGTCCGTAGCCAATCTGCCGCTGACCTCGCGCGACACGTATCAGCTCCTGCAACTGCAGCCGGGTGTCCAGGGAGTGGGAGGAGCCGACCTTTTTTATGGCAGCGGACAGGCGGGGGCGGTGTCGGTCAATGGCGGCCGCGGGCGCGCCAATAACTTTAGCGTTAACGGTGGCGATGGCAACGACCTGTTCGTGAACGGTCCGGGAATCCAGCCCTCTCCCGACAGCATCGAAGAATTCCGCGTGCTGACGAACTCGTTCGATGCCGAGTACGGACGCAACTCCGGAGCTGTCATCAACGTTGTCACGAAATCGGGAAGCAACAATGTTCACGGAAGCGGGTACGAGTTCCTGCGTAATGACAAGCTGAACGCGAAAGGCTATGTCGATCCGTGGAAGCCGCGCAACCATCAGAACGTGTTCGGCGGAACCTTCGGCGGTCCGATCAAGAAGGACAAGACATTCTTCTTCACTTCGTACGACGGACGGCGCAACACGCAGGGTGTGACCTCCGACCCGGTGTTCGTGCCCACGGCGGCACAACGAGGGGGCGCAACGGTAAATGGAGTGCAAGTGGCGGACTTCTCGGCCACGCCGTTCACTGGGGTGATCACGAATTCCGTGATCCCGCAGATGTTTGCGAATCGCGGGACGTGCGCGGCGGACATAACTGCGATTGGCGGCGCAATGCCCGTCGTCGATCCTACCAACGGAGTTACGGCGAACTGGTCCGATGTATTTCCCAACAGCCAGATGCCGGTATCGTGCATGGATCCGGTTGCTCTCGACCTGACCAGACAATACGTTCCTATGCCGAATCAGCCCAACCTGGGACCGAACGTCTGGCAGGACGTTCCGAACGGCCACTTCCGCGATGATCAGTTCACGATGAAGGTGGACCACCGGCTTACCAACAACCAGAACCTGGCGGCATACTACTACTTCGTTGATTCGTACAACGTGCAGCCGTTCACTCGTTTTGAGGCATTGACGCCGAACTTGCTGTCAGGCTTTGGCAATACGGGCGCGAGCCGCAACCAGCAGGTGAACCTGTCGCATACCTGGACCATCACGCCGACCGCGGTAAACGAATTCCGGTTTACGTATTTCCGAGAGTCGCAGGGAACGTTCCTGCATCCGACGCACACCAACGCGGTGAACGCGTCGTGCAGCAGCGCTCTGCAGAGCATTTGTTTCACGGGAACCACGGATACGCCGGGCGTGATCACGGGAGATCCTGCGTTGGGAATCCAGAGCAACTTGCCGGTGAGCCACACCGGCGTACCGTTCATCACGCTTCTGGGCGGCTTCACTATCGGCAACGACTACGAAGGCGAGTTGCCGCAGACCGGCAATACCTTCCAGTGGTCGGATAACTTCTCGAAGGTGTGGGGCAAGCACACGGCGAAGTTCGGCGTGGATGTGCGGCGCATGCGGTTCGACCAGACCTTGTACTTCGATCCCAACGGCGATTACACGTTCAGCGGCGGCGGATCGAACGATCTGGTTGCGCTGGACGCCACCGGTGCGCAGAACCTGTTCCCGAACTACCTGATGGGACTGCCCGACAGCTACCTGGAAGGTGCATCGCAGCACGAGCATATTCGCAGCTCGGGGTTCTACCTGTTTGCCCAGGACAGCTGGAAGCTGAAGTCGAACCTGACGCTGAACTACGGCTTGCGCTGGGAGTTGAACGCTCCGCAATACGACGCGGAAAATCGTGTGCAGACGTTCCGGCCCGGACAGGCGGATACGGTTTACCCGTGCGTGCTCGATCCTGCGACCTCGAGCAACGCGATTGCGCTCTATGGCAGTACCGATTGCAGCCCGACGGGGCCCGCGGGAGCGCTGTTCCCCACGGGCCTGTTGGTGCCCGGCGATAAGGGCGTGCCGAATGGCCTGACTTCGACCTACTACCATTCGTTTGCGCCGCGGCTGGGAATCGCCTGGAGTCCGGGAGCTTCGGGAAAGACCAGCGTTCGCGCTGGCTGGGGTTTGTTCTACAACCCCATCGAGCAACTGGTGATGGAGCAATTCCAGGGTGAGCCGCCATTCGGCGGAAGCTCGCTGATTTCGGAAGGCTTGTTTAACACGCCGTTCCTGCTGCAAAGCTGCGCCGACAGCGGCGCGCCGTGCTCGACCAGCAATGGCGCGGCTCCGAATCCGTTCTTCACGGTACCGGGCGGCATTCGCAATCCGCAGCCAGGAACTCCGGTGGACTGGTCGGCGTTCCGGCCGGCGATTCTGTACGGCGAAATGCAGCCGCATATTCGCAGCCAGTATTCCGCCCAGTACAACCTGACGATTCAGCGTGAGATCGCCAACAACATGGTATTCACGATCGGATACGTGGGATCGCAAGGCCACCGCCTGCTGGCTACCCACGACATCAACTTTGGCAATCCGCAAACCTGCCTGGACCTGAATACGTTACTGGGCGACGGAACCTGCGGACCGTTCTACGCCGATAGTTCGTTCTTCGTCGATCCGACCACGATGGTTCCGGCGGGATTCACGTTCCACCTTCCGTACGGAAGCCCCGGCAACATTACGAACAGTACCGGAGCCGCCGCGCCGCTATCGCAGTTCCTGCCCGCGGGCAGCAACGGGATCTCGCTCGTCGGTTTGCGTCCGTACTCTTCGCCGCAATGCAACCCATACACGGGTACCGGCTGCCCATTGGATGGAATTCCCGTGCTGTCGAGCATTTTCGCGCAAGACACAATCGCGAACTCGGCCTACAACTCGTTGCAGGTTTCCTTCGAGCGACGCATGTCAAAGGGCCTGCAGTTCCTGGCAGCCTACACGTGGAGCAAGTCCATCGACGAGGCCTCGACCTTTGAAGAGATCCTGAACCCCCTCAATCCCAAGGCGGACCGTGCGCTCTCCTTGTTCGACGCGCGCCATCGGTTCGTGTTCAGCTATATGTGGCAGCTGCCCGTTCCCAAGTATTCGGGAGCAAAAGAAAAAGTGCTGAATGGATGGGCGATTTCGGGCATCACGACGTTCCAGTCCGGCTTCCCCATCCGCATCATCTCCAATAATGACCAGGAATTGATGAACAGTTTTGACTTTAACTTGCCGGGCCGGCCCGACCAGGTAGCGCCATTCACGACGCAGAATCCGAAGACCAACAGCTTGTATTACTTCGATCCAACCATTGGCAAGATCTTCGGCGATCCCGCTCTGGGCACGCTGGGGACGGCTCCCCGGTCGATCTGCTGCGGCCCTGGCATTAACAACTGGGACATGTCGATTCACAAGCAGACGAAAATTGGAGAGAGAGTTGGTTCGGAGTTTCGCGCGGAGTTCTTCAACGTTTTCAACCACACGCAGTTCTTGAATCCAGACGGAAATTACTCGGATGGGTTCTACTTTGGGCGGATCCAGCATGCGCGCGATCCGCGGCAAATTCAGTTCGCACTGAAGTTCTTCTTTTAGGAAGCAGTTGATTCAAAGCGCGGGGGTGCATACCTCCGCGCATTCTTCACGATAAGAGACAGTAGTGGAGGTTTCGTGTACACCGCATTACAGAAAGAACTCGACACTTACCAGCGCCGCACGCCGAAGTCGGCAGAAGCTCACAAGCGCAATCTGCAGCGGCTGCCGTTGGGTGTCGCCAGCAATTACCGTGCCTATGATCCATACCCGATCTTTGCGAAAGAAGGCCGTGGCAGCAAGCTTTGGGATGTTGATGGCAACGAGTATGTCGATCACAACCTGACGTTTGGCGCCTTGATGGCCGGGCACTGCCATCCGGCGGTGGTCAAGGCGGTTGAACAGCGGCTCAGCCGCGGCACCATGTTCGGTATGCCGCACGAGCAGGAATGGGAACTCGCGGAGGAGATCTGCAAGCGTTTTCCCGTCGAGATGGTTCGCTTCGGAAACAGCGGAACGGAAGCGACGATGCACGCGATCCGACTGGCCCGCGCCGCGACCAACCGCGATAAGATCATCAAGTTCGAAGGCGCTTATCACGGGTTGCACGACGCTGCGCTGGTGAGCGTGAAACCGCACGCTCCGGACTACGGCGATATCAATGCGCCAACGTCAGTTCCTGGCGGACAGGGCGTTCCCAAGGCAAGCCTGGCGAACGTGGTCATAGCGACGTTTAACGATCTCGCTACAGTGGAACGCCGGTTCAACGAGAACCCGGGGGAGATTGCGGCGATCATTCTCGAGCCCATCCTGATGAACGTGGGATTGTGCCTGCCGCAGCCGGGGTTCCTGCAGGGACTGCGCGATCTCTCGACCAAGCACGGCGCGCTACTCATCTACGACGAGGTAAAGACGGGAGCGAAGCTGGGCTGGGGCGGAGCATCGGAGTATTTCGGCGTGAAGCCCGACATGATCTGCCTGGCGAAGTCCATTGGGGGCGGATTCCCGTTGGCGGCATTCGGCACCCACAAGTGGGTGATGGACCTGATCTCGCAGCACAAGGTTTTTCACGGCGGCACGTACAACACCAATCCCGTATCAATGGCCGCAGGGCTCGCCACCTTCCGCGAAGTCTTGACCGCGGAAAACTACGCGCACGTCGACAAACTCAGCAAGAAGCTCGTGGACGGATATCGGAAGACGATCGCCAAAGTCGGACTGCAGGGATACATCGCGGTAGCGGGCGCGAATGGTGCGCTGATGCTGTACGCGAAAGAGATTCGTAACTATCGCGATTGGGAAGCCATTGACGTCGATCTCTGGCGCCATTACTGGTTCGGGATGGTGAATCGCGGAGTCATGTGCCAGCCGTACTGGTGGGATGAGCAGTGGACCATCTCCGTGCAACATACCGAGGCGGACATCGACAAGCACCTGGCGGCATTTGCGGACATTGCTGAAGACCTTGCCAAGGCGCAGCATGAGCGCGCCGGCAACGTGGCGGTGGCAGCCCACTGATCGAGGAAGACATTGTCGTCAAACCATGACAATCCAGCCGGCGCTCCAAAACTAAAACGGGTCTTGGGGCGCCGAGATTTGGTCCTGCTGTTCGTGGTGGCAGTATTCAACCTGAACGTGGTGCCGTCAATTGCGGCTAACGGCGGCGTTATGGTGTGGTTCTGGCTGCTGGCAATCGTGCTCTTCTTCTGGCCGCAGGGCATCGCCGTCATCGAGCTGGCGGGGCGCTACCCCGGGGAAGGCGGCGTGTATCTGTGGGCCAAGGAAGTTTTCGGCCCATTTCACGGTTTTCTTTCCGGCTGGTGTTATTGGACCAACAACATGCTGTACGTGCCGACGGTGATGCTCTACTTCGTAGGCGTCTCGGTGTATGCGCTGGGGCCGGGGAGACAGGGGCTCGCCGACAACAAGGGCTTCGCGCTCGGCGCATCGTTTGCTCTGCTTGCATTTCTAACGGTGCTGAACATTGTCGGTTTGGGTGTGGGGAAGTGGATCAACAATGTGGGTGCAATCGGAACCGGCGTTGCCGCGGCGGTTCTGATCGGCCTGGGAGCTATCGTATTTCTGAAATTCGGTACCACCGTGACAGGCGCGGATTTCCATATTCCCGCCGATCCCAAGTTCGTCTTGAATTCGTTTGGCGTGATCTGCTTCGGATTGGTTGGCCTGGAACTCGCTTCGGTAATGGGAGACGAAATCCAGGAACCGCGGCGGACTTTGCCGCCGGCGGTGGCTTGGGGTGGCGTAGTTTCCGGGGCTCTCTATATTGGAGCGACCTTAACGCTACTGGTAGCGGTCAGCAAGAGTGACATCAGCGTCTTGCAGGGAATCGTGCAGGCGGTTTCGCACATGGCGAAGCAAGTCGGCGTGGGATGGATCGTCGCACCGTTCGCGCTGATGCTCAGCCTCTCGATCGCCGGGATTGGCTCGGCGTGGATGGGGGGCTCGGCGCGTATACCGTTTGTCGCCGGCCTCGACTCCTACATGCCGTCGTGGATGGGCAAGGTGCATCCGAGGTACGCAACCCCGTACGCGGCGCTGATTGTGCAGGCAATCGTGTCGCTTATCCTGGTAGTCATCAATTTTCTTTCGGCCGGCGGGGTACAGGAAGCCTTCCAGACCATGCTGTCGATTGCCGTGGTGTTGCAGTTGGTGCCGTTTGTCTACATGTTCGCCGCGTTACTCGCTTTCGCCCTCCGCGAGACAAAGGTGAAGGGCAGCTATGGCAAGACGACCCTGGCTCTTGCCGGGGGAAGCGGATTGTTGACGACCGTGATCGCGATCGTCGTCGCATTTTTCCCCGCGAGCCACGTGACCTCAATCTGGCGGTACGAAGTCACCATGTTCGGGTTGACACTATTCTTTGTGGGCTTGGCGGCATTCTTCTTCTTTGTTTACGGACGTCGTCGAGAGCCTCACGCGGCAATCGCGGGAGAGGCTGTCGGCGGTCATGTCTGAATACGAATTCCCCAGGGTGAAGGTGAATTATGGCGACATCTGTGCAAGCAGGAGTAAAGACCTACAAAGCATTCATTGATGGCAAGTGGACCGATAGCGGCAGCGGCAAGACGTTCGCTGTTTACGATCCGTCTACGGAAGAAGTCATCGCCGAGGTTCCGGATTGTAATGCCAACGACGTGGACCTCGCCGTTACCGCCGCCAAGAACGCATTCGAGAGTTGGTCGCAAACCACGGCACAGGAACGCGGCCGCGTGCTGTTCCGCCTGGCGGAGCGCATTCGCAAGGAAGCCGGGCACCTGGCGCAACTCGAATCGCGCAACGGCGGCAAACCCATCGTCGAAGCGGAGTACGACATGGCTGACGTTACCACGTGCTTCGAGTACTACGGTGGACTGGCCACCAAGATTACCGGTCATGTGAATCCGGTGCCCGATAACGCCTTGAGCCTGTCATTAAAGGAACCGGTTGGCGTGGCGGGACAGATCATCCCGTGGAACTATCCGCTGCTGATGGCGGCGTGGAAATTGGCTCCCGCGCTGGCGGCAGGGTGTACCTGCGTATTGAAGCCCGCCGAGCAAACTCCGCTCACCGCGCTCGAAATGGCGGCATGGTTCGAAGACGTAGGCCTTCCGCCCGGTGTTGTCAACATTATTTCCGGATACGGCGATACTGCAGGCGCCCCGCTCGTCACTCATCCCGACGTCAACAAAGTTGCTTTCACCGGCAGCGCCGAAGTCGGCAAGAAGATCATGAGAGCAGCCGCCGAGTCGGTGAAGCGCGTAACTCTTGAGTTAGGAGGCAAGTCTCCGAACATCTTTTTCGCCGATGCCGATTTCGAGAACGCGATCGACGGCGCGCTGTTCGGTGTCTTCATCAACCAGGGCGAGGTCTGCTCCGCCGGCAGCCGCATTCTGGTCGAGAAGAAGATCTACACCAAGTTCGTCGAAGCGATGACGGAGAAGGCCAAGCGGATCAAGCTTGGACCGCCTCTCGAGCGCGAAACGAAGATGGGTCCGCTGGTCAGCAAAGAGCAGTGGGAACGCGTGCGGTCGTACCAGGATGTCGGCAAGGGCGAAGCGAAAGTGGCGATTGGTGGCGGAGTTCCGAAGTCGTTCGGCAAGGGCTACTACGTCGAGCCGACGATTTTCTACGATGTTGACAACAGTGCCCGCATTGCGCGCGAGGAGATATTTGGCCCGGTGTGCGCGGTGATTCCCTTCGACGATGAAAAGGATGCGATCCGCATCGCTAACGATTCGCCGTATGGACTGGCTGCCGCAGTTTGGTCCCGCGACATCTACAAGGCATTGCGCATGGTGAAGGCCTTGCGCGCAGGCATCGTGTGGGTGAACCACATGCAGCCCACTTATGTCGAAGCTCCCTGGGGCGGCTACAAGCAGTCGGGTTTCGGGCGCGAACTTGGTCCGTGGGGAATCGAGGAATATCTCGAGACCAAGCAGGTTCATATCAATCTCAACGAACAGCCGATCGGGTGGTACTGAGAATGGGGAGCATCAACCTCAAAACCAGCATTCCTGGCCCACAATCGCAGGAGTTGATGCGGCGCAGAAACGCTGCCGTGCCTCGTGGCGTATATCACTCCACGCCCGTATTCGCCGCTCGGGCGGAAGGTGCGCTGGTTGACGACGTAGACGGCAACACCTTCATTGATCTTGCCGGCGGTATCGGCTGCGTTAATGTGGGACACCGTGCGGAGCCGGTGCTGAAAGCTATCGCAGGACAGATGGGGAAGTATCTGCACACTTGTTTCAGTGTAGCGCCGTACGAAGGCTACATTGAACTGGCGGAGCGGCTGAACGAACTTACGCCGGGGAATTTCGCCAAGAAAACGCTGCTGGTGAATACCGGCGCGGAAGCCGTCGAGAATGCGATCAAGATTGCGCGAAAGTTCACCCAGCGCTCCGCCGTCGTTTGCTTCCAAGACGCGTTTCACGGACGCACCCTGCTGGCGCTCGGACTTACCAGCAAAGTTAATCCGTACAAGGCTGGATTCGATCCCTTTCCCTCCGACATCTATCGCATTCCGTTCGCCTACTGCTATCGCTGCAGCTTTGGGCTGCAGTATCCATCGTGCGAGGTGGCCTGCGCAAAGCATCTCGAGCAGGTGTTCAAGAATGTCGTCGCGGCGGAGAGCGTAGCCGCGATCATCGTCGAACCGGTACTGGGCGAAGGCGGATTCATGACGCCGCCGCCGGAGTACTTCAAGATTCTTGCGGACATTTGTCGTAGGCATGGCATTGTCTTCATCGCCGATGAAGTGCAGACCGGCATCTGCCGCACGGGTTCGCTGTTCGCCGTCGAGCAATACGGAGTCGAACCCGACATCCTGATCGCGGCCAAGTCGCTGGGGGGTGGGCTGCCGATCGGTGCGGTCACCGGCCGCGCGGAAATCATGGATGCACCGGTCGTCGGCGGGTTGGGCGGCACTTTCATCGGCAATCCGGTTTCCTGCGCGGCCGCCCTGGCTGTCCTGGACCTCATCGAGAGTGAAGATCTCAACTCTCGTGCCCGCAAACTGGAAAAGAAGTTTCTGGCTCGCGCCGAAGGCTGGATGAAAGCGATGCCGATCGTCGGCGCCATTCACGGCCTCGGCGCCATGCGCGCTTTGGAACTGGTGCGTGACCCGGTGACGAAAGAGCCTGCGAGCGAGGAAACGAAAGCGATCGTCCGCTATTGCTACGAGCATGGCGTACTGACGATTTCTGCCGGTACGTCCGGAAACATCATTCGCATTCTCATGCCGCTGGTCATCAGCGATCAACAGTTCGAGGAAGCGATGGATGTTCTGGAGGCGGCAATCGCGAGCGTTCGTGCGCCGGCATCGCGGGCAGAAACGAGTCGGGCATACGTTTGATGGGCGTTGCGGGGACTCGGCCGAATCCAGCGGTGTCGGGGCGGCAGTTGCAGCTGTCGCCTCGACCATGGGCTCACCGGTTCCTGGCGCGCGAATAATGTGCGACGTTGTCTGGCGTCGCGATCTCCGGCGCGAGTTTAGGATCGGCGATTGGTTGTCCAGCAACGAGCCTGAGAGGAATTACGCCGGCCCACGCAGGAAGCGAGTAATCCTCCTCGTCGTCTATCGGCGGGCCGGTGCGAATCTTTGCCGAACATTCCGTTAGTGGCAGTCGCAGCACCCAAGTCGCTTTCAGTTCCTGTTCGCTCGGTCCACGCGACTGATCCCATCGCCCGGGGACAATATGCTCGGACAGAGAGTGGAGTGCTTTTACTTTCTCGACAGGGTCGCTGACCAACTCGGCTGTTCCGAGGACGACGACCGAGCGGTAGTTCATGGAGTGGTTGAACACCGAGCGGGCAAGGACGAGTCCATCGAGCAGGGTGACGGTCACGCAGACTGGAATTCCGCTGCTGAGCTGCCGGAGCATGCGGCTCGCTGCCGAGCCGTGGATGTAGAGGTCGTCACCGACACGGCCATAGCCGGTGGGAATCACGAACGGCTGGCCGTCGACAACGAAGCCGACATGGCAGATGAAGCTTTCGTCGAGTATCTGGTTGATGAGTTCGCGATCGTACGCACCCCGGTGCGGTTCGCGGACCACGCGGGTGCGCGCGGTAGGCGCCGAAGATGACATGGAATTTCCTTGCGTCGCACGCGCGGTAAGAACCGCGCGATTAGTTTGATTCGATTCTACATGGTTAGCTTTTGCCGGCGCTTATATGGGCATGAGAGAACAAAACTATTGGCTTGATACGGTGTCCATGCCGCTTGGCGTAGCGGGAGCGTTACCCGAAATGGCCGATGTGGCCGTGATCGGTGCCGGGTTCACAGGATTGTCGGCAGCGCGCTCGCTTGCCCGCCGAGGAGCTCGTGTCGTCGTCGTTGAATCCGCCTCCATCGGTTGGGGCGCGAGTTCGCGCAACGGCGGCATGGTGCTGACCGGCATGAAGCTCGGCGTCGAGGTTCTCGCGGGCCGCTACGGCATGGAAACGACACGGCGTCTGTACGCCGCGTCGTTGGAGTCCATCGATTGCGTTGAGGGCATCGTCTCGGAAGAGGGAATCGATTGCGACTTCAGCCGTTGCGGGCACCTCGAGGTCGCCTCGAAGCAATCGCACTTCGATACCTGCGAGCGTGCGGCCGAACTCATTGCGCGGGAGTTCGCGCATCCGCAGCGGATCGTGCCGCGGCAGCAACTCGCGTCTGAAATCGGTTCCAACCTTTACTACGGGGGCATGGTCGACGACAGCAGTGCGGGTGTGAATCCGGCGAAGTATGTTGCCGGGCTTGCCCGTGCCGCTCAACGCGCGGGTGCTTGCATCTACGAGTACACTCGGCTTGATGCCGTCGAACGCGGCTCCCATCAGGGCATCGCCGGCTTTAAACTCCAGACTTCCCGCGGCACACTTTTCGCAAAAGACGTGTTCGTCGGTACCAGCGGCTACACCACACGCGCCACACCCGCGTTACACAAACGGATCGTCCCCATCGGCTCGTTCATCATTGCTACCGAACCGCTGCCCCAGGAACTAGCGCACGAGTTAAGCCCGCGCAACCGGATGATCTTCGATTCCATGCACTATCTCCACTATTACCGCCTCACACCTGACAAGCGCATGCTCTTCGGCGGTCGCGCCGCCTTTTTTCCGGAGACATCCGATACCATTCGCCAGAGCGCAGATATTCTGCATCGCGACCTCCTGCGCGTATATCCCCAACTGCGGAACACGCAGGTCGAATACGCTTGGGGCGGCACGCTGGACTTCACTTTCGACATCGTGCCCCACGCTGGACAACTGGATGGTCTCTACTTTGCGATCGGCTACGCCGGGCACGGCGTAGCGCTGGCCACCTACCTGGGAGCGAAGGTGGCGAACGCTATCTGCGGCGACAACGACGACAATCCGTACCGCGACATCAAGTTCGCCGGAGCACCGCTCGGCCTCTATAACGGCAAACCCTGGTTCCTGCCGCTGGCGGGCGCCTACTACAAAATCCTCGACTGGATCAGCT
>Ga0335069_10007422_pt1 | contig 15840 bp, 15 predicted proteins | sample Lox_Sample_11_FD_206714 | JGI IMG/M metagenome (GOLD analysis project Ga0335069, IMG submission 206714) | Soil microbial communities from Loxahatchee National Wildlife Refuge, Florida, United States - Lox_Sample_1.1 | ecosystem: Environmental > Terrestrial > Soil > Wetlands | place: USA... | reverse complement strand
AGATCCTCGAGGGCACGACCGCGAGCGTGCCGCCGCAGGGCGGGCGCAAGCACCCGCACCAGGAGTTCCTGACGATCGACACGACGAACATCCTGTTCATCTGCGGCGGGGCGTTCGCGAACCTCGATCAGGTGATCGAGCGGCGGATCGGCAACAAGGGCGTCGGCTTCGGCGCGACGATCGAGAGCAAGGCCCAGAAGGACACCGGGAGGGTGTTCGCCAAGTGCCTGCCGGAGGACCTCGTCAACTACGGCCTCATCCCCGAGTTCATCGGCCGCCTGCCGGTGATGAGCGCGGTCCACCAGCTCACGCGCGAGGACCTGATCTCGATCCTCACCGAGCCGCGCAACGCGCTCACCAAGCAGTTCCAGAAGTTCTTCAACTTCGACGGCATCGAGCTCGTCTTCTCCGAGGACTCCCTGACCTCGATCGCCGACAAGGCGCTCGAGCGCGAGACCGGGGCGCGCGGCCTGCGCTCGATCCTCGAGGAGATCCTGCTCGAGGTGCAGTTCGAGCTGCCCTCGCGCCGCGACGTGAGGAAGTGCGTCGTGACGAAGGAGACCGTCGACAACGGCAACCCGCCGACGCTCGTCACCGAGGCCGTCGACGACGAGGACGGCGAGCGCAAGGCCGCGGCGGGCTGATCAGGCCCGCAGCCGCAGGATCGTCTCGAGCTCTTCGACGTCGGCGAGGTCCTTCGGCCGCCCCGCCGCGCGCTTCATCGCGATCAGATCGGGGAGCCCCGCGACGAGCACGGCGAACCCGCCCAGGTCGTAGCGGTCCGCGCGCGCTCGCAGCCTCGCGTACGGCGGTGCGCCCGCAGGCCGTGCGAGGACGTCGAGGTCGCCGGCATCCGTGGCTAGCGTCAGCACCTCGATCTCGTGCAGGGCACGGGCGTCGGGGGTGAAGGGCACGTCCTCGGAGACGCCGCGCAGTCGCGCGTTGAGGTCGAGCAGCACCCGCGCGAGCGCTTCCCGGTTCGCGGCGTCCTGGGAGAACGCAAGGTCGAGATCGAACGTCGTGCGCGCCGACCCGTGCAGCACCGCGGCGATCCCGCCGATCACGACGAAGTCGACGCCGCGCGCGACCAGCGCGCGCAGGATCCGGCGGACGTCGAGCGCGGCAGGCTCAGCGTGGGACACGGCGAGCCACCGCGGTGAGGCCGCGAAGCTCCTGCTGCGAACGCGTGAACAGGTCGAGGCGCTCCGCTGCGGACAGCCGCAGCCGCTCGGCGATCTGCGTCTCGTCGACCGCGGGGAGGGCACTCGCCGACGTGACCAGCCGCCGGCCTGACGCCGCCAGTGCGCGCTCGAGCGTCCGCACGGTCGGGTTCGACGCCGGCCGCTCCCAGGAGGCGACGGTCGGCTGCGTCACGCCCAGGCGCGCGGCGAGCTCGGCCTGGGTCAGGCCCGCGGCCAGGCGGCTTTCTCGAATGAGCGATGCGGCGGACATGCTTCTCCAGTATAGGTGAAAATCACTATAGATCAAAAGCAATGACCGCCGGTCGGCCGGGGCGCGGTGATCCGCAGGTACGGTGGTGCGCATGCTCAAGCGCCTCAAGGCCGTCCCCTGGATCCTCGTCCTCGTGGCGATCCAGGTGCTCTGGGACCACTGGCACCGCGTCGAGGAGCGCGACCGCCGGCGCGTGACGCAGATCCTGCGCAGCTCCAAGGGCCTGCCGCACCGCATGAGCCAGGCCGAGCGCCGGGAGATCGTGGAGATCGCGCGGCGCTTCGACCACCTCGCGCTCGGCCGTGACCTTGCGGCGGCGGCGACCCCGTTCCCGACGCCGGGCCTGAAGTCCAAGAAGCCGGCCAAGAGCTAGCGGCGCTCGCGCAGCCTGCCGGGGTGCCCGGCGCCGCTGGTCGAGCAGTGCACGCATACCGTGCACAACTCGCCCAGGCCGACGGATGGGGCGCCGCCGTAGACTCACCGGCCCGTGTCCGACCTCACGAGCAAGACCCGCTTCGAGCCGGCCGAGGCCGAGCCGCGGATCATGGAGCGCTGGCTCGCCAGCGGGCTCTTCCACGTCGAGCCGCAGGGCACCGCCGCCGAGAACTACTCGATCGCGATCCCGCCGCCGAACGTCACCGGCGCGCTGCACATGGGCCACGCGCTCAACGGCTCGGTCCAGGACGTGCTCATCCGCCACCACCGGATGCGCGACCGGCGCAGCGAGTGGATCCTGGGCACCGACCACGCCGGGATCGCCACGCAGAAGCAGGTGGAGCGCCGGCTGCTCGACCGGGGCACGACGCGCGAGGCGATCGGGCGGGAGGCCTTCGTCGAGGAGGTCTGGAAGTGGCGCAAGGAGTTCGGCGGCCAGATCATCGAGCAGTTCAAGCGCCTCGGCGCGTCCTGCGACTACGACCGCGAGCGCTTCACCCTCGACGAGAGCTACCACCGCGCCGTCATGAAGGTCTTCGTCGACCTCTACGACGAAGGGCTCATCTACCGCGACCACTACATGGTCAACTGGGACCCGGGCAGCCGCTCGGCGATCTCCGACCTGGAGGTCGAGGACCGCGAGGTCACCGACACGCTCTACTCGATCGCCTACCCGCTCGCCGACGGCTCGGGCGAGGTGGTCGTCGCGACCGTGCGCCCCGAGACGATGCTCGCCGACACGGCGGTCGCCGTGAACCCGGCTGACGAGCGCCACGCGCACCTGATCGGCCGCACGGCGATCCTCCCACTCGTGGGGCGCGAGCTGCCGATCATCGCCGACGACTACGTCAAGACCGACTTCGGAACCGGCTGCCTGAAGATCACGCCCGGCCACGACCCCAACGACTTCGAGATCGGCCGTCGGCACGGCCTGCAGGAGATCGGCGTCATCGGCGAGGACGGGCGCATGACGCAGGACGCGGGCGCCTACGCCGGGATGACCGTTGCGGCCGCGCAGGAGGCGGTGGTCGCCGCGCTGCGCGAGCAGGGGCTCTTGCGCGCCGAGGAGCCCTACACGCACACGGTCCCGGTCTCGCACCGCTCGGGCGAGCGCATCGAGCCGCTCATCTCGCTGCAGTGGTTCATGAACATGGACGGGCTCGCGCCGCCGGCGATCGAGGCGGTCACCAGCGGGCGCGTGCGCATCCACCCCGAGAGCCAGGCGCGCCGCTACGTCGACTGGCTGGAGAGCATCCGGCCCTGGTGCATCAGCCGCCAGCTGTGGTGGGGCCACCAGCTCCCCGTCTGGTACCGCGGCGAGGAGACCTACGTCGGCCTCGAGGAGCCCGGTGGGGAAGGCTGGGAGCGCGACCCCGACGTGCTCGACACCTGGTTCAGCTCGGCGCTGTGGCCCTTCGCGACGCTCGGCTGGCCCGACGACACGCCGGAGCTGCGCGCCTTCTACCCGACCGACGTCCTCTCGACCGCGCGCGACATCCTGTTCCTCTGGGTGGCGCGCATGGTGATGATGGGGCTGCGCTTCGCCGGCGACGTGCCCTTCAGCGACGTCTACGTGCACTCGGTCATCCAGGCGCCCGACGGGCGGCGGATGAGCAAGTCGCTGGGCACCGGCATCGACCCGCTCGACGAGATCGACCGCCACGGCGCCGACGCCGTGCGCTTCGGCCTGCTGGCGATGTCCTCGACGCAGGACGTGCGCTACTCGCCCGAGAAGGTCGAGCAGGGCCAGGCGCTCGCCAACAAGCTCTTCAACGCCACGCGCTTCGTCCTGCTGAACGTCGACCCCGACGCGCCGGCCGGGCCACGCCCGACGACGGTCGAGGACCGCTGGATCCTCTCCCGCCTGCAGCGGATCATCGCGGACACGCACCGCCGGCTCGACGAGTTCGACTTCGCCAAGGCCGCGCTCGGCCTCTACGACTTCGTCTACGGCGAGCTGTGCGACTGGTACCTCGAGCTCGTCAAAGGGCGCGCGTTCGACGCCGACCTCTCGGCGACGTTGCTGCACGTCCTGCGCGAGACGCTTGCGCTCGCCCACCCGTTCATCCCGTTCGTCACCGAGGAGCTGTGGGACTCGATGCCGCGCGCCGAGGGCCTGCTCGCGGGTGCGCGCGCGCCGGTCCCCGAGGCCGCGCTGCTCGACGAGGCGGCCGAGGCGCGGATCGCGGCGGTGATCGGCGCGGTGACGGCCGTGCGCTCATGGCGCAGCGTCGCCGGTGTCCCGCCGGGTGCGCGGCTCCCCGCCCGCCTGAGCGCCGCCGGCTACGAGGACACCGCCCCGCTCGTCGCGCGCCTGGCCCGCCTGCAGCTCGAGGCCGGCACCGCCCACGAGCCCGCGGCGACCATCCCCGTGCCGGGAGGCGCCGTCGAGCTGCTCGCCTCCGACGTCGTCGACCCCGAGGCCGAGGCCCGCAAGCGCGACGCGCGCCGCCACGAGCTCGAGGCCGAGGTCGCCCGTGCCGAGGGCCGTCTCGCCAACGCCGGGTTCGTCGCCAAGGCGCCGGCCGACCTCGTCGACGCCGAGCGCGAGAAGCTCGAGCGGCTGCGCGCCGAGCTCGCAGCCCTCTGACCCACGCGATGGCCGACCAGCTCCCCAGCCCCGAGCGCCGGTGGACGATCGAAGATGCCGAGCGCTGGCTGCTGTCGCTCGAGGTCTTCGGGATGAAGTTCGGGCTGCAGCGGATGCGCCGGCTCATGACGGTGCTCGGCAACCCGCAGCAGCGCTTCCGCCAGATCCACGTCGTCGGCTCGAACGGCAAGTCCTCGACGGTGCGCATGATCGCCGCGATCCTCGAGCGCCACGGGCTGCGCACCGGCGCCTACCTGTCCCCGCACCTGGTGTCGTTCGCCGAGCGCGTGCAGGTGGGCGGGCGCGACGTCGCCGAGGCCGACTTCGCGGGGGCGGTCGCCCGCGCGGCGCGCGCCACCGCGGCGGTCGACCGCAGCTCCCCGGCCGACGAGCCGGTCACGCAGTTCGAGGCGATCACGGCGGCCGCCTACGACGAGCTCGCCCGCCAGGGCGTGCAGGCCGCGGTGATCGAGGCGGGGCTCGGCGGCCGCTACGACGCCACGAACGTCGTCGATTCCCAGGTGCAGGTCCTGACGAACGTGAGCCTCGAGCACACGCGCTGGCTCGGGCCGACGATCGCCGACATCACGGCCGAGAAGGTCGACGTCGTGCGCCCGCACGGGACCCTCGTCGTCGGCGCGCGGCTGCATCCCGACGCGCTCGCCGTCGCGGCGCGGGTGTGCGAGGAGCGCGGCGCGCGGCTCGTCGTCGCGCCGTCCGACCCCGGGGTCGAGGTGCTCGCGCGCGGGCCGTTCCAGCGGCGCAACTTCGCGCTCGCCGCCGCGGCGGCACACGCGTTCCTCGGCGCGCTGGACGCCCAGCGCGTCGCGGCGGCCGCCGCCGCGACGATCGTCCCCGGCCGGTTCGAGGTCGTGGCCGACGACCCGGTCACGGTCTTCGACGGCGCCCACAACCCCGACGGGATGCGCGCGCTCGCCGAGGCGCTGCGCGCCTTCCTCGACGGCCGCCGGCTCGTCGCCTGCCTGTCCGTGCTCGAGGACAAGGACGCGGCACGGATGCTCGAGGAGCTGCTGCCGCTCTGCGACGCCGTGATCCTGACCGCCGCGCGCAACCCGCGGGCGCTGCCGCCGGCGACGCTGGAGTCGCTCACCCGCCAGCTCGGCGGGCGCCCCGAGGGCTTCGCGACGGTGGTGTCCGAGCCGCACGCGGCGCTCGCCGCGGCACGGCGCGCGGCGGGCCCGGACGGCGTCGCGCTGGCCACCGGCTCGCTGTATCTCATCGCCGACCTGCTGCGCCCGCCGGGTGCGGGAAGGGGGTCGATCCTGTGAAGGACGACGGCCCGTCGGTCATCACGATGGTGATCTGGGTCGCCGTCAGCGTGGCGCTCGTGATCCTCGTCTTCTTCGCGATCGGCTACCTGATCGGGCGCGCCTTCCTGTAGCCGGCGTGCGTGGCATGCAGGGCATTGGCCTCCTGCGGCGAACCGGTGCTCTACCCTCCACGCGGACCGATGACGATCGCCCCTGCCATCTTCGGGATCACGAACGACACCCTGAACATGGTCGCGCAGCTCGTGCTGCTCGGCTTCGTGGTGGTCTGGCTCGCGCTCGTCTGGTACACGTTCGCCGACGCCCGCCGGCGAGTCGACGACGGCATGCTGATCGCCTGCGCGACGCTTGCCGCGATCATCTTCCCCTACCTCGGGACGATCGTGTACATGATCGTGCGCCCGCCGGAGTACCTCGAGGACGTCCGCGAGCGCGAGCTGGAGATGCAGGCCGCGGAGGCGCGCCTGCTGTCCGCCGACTACCAGCTGTGCCCGCACTGCGACGCGCCGGCCGGGCGAGACTTCCTGCGCTGCCCGCACTGCATGCGCAAGCTGCGCGACACCTGCGGATCGTGCGCCAGGCCGCTCGATCCCGATTGGCTGCTGTGCCCGTACTGCGAGGCGGAGATCCCCGGCGTCACCCCCGAGCGCCGGCGCCGGCGCCGCGATGCCGGCGACGAGGAGGCCGGCTTCGACGACCATCCGGTCGAGCTCGACGGGCCGGTCGCCGACGACCGCACGCTCGTGGCCCGCGAGGGCCAGCAGCACGACGAGGCGCCCTGGCACGAGGCGCCGCCGTCCACGCCGCACTGAACCCCACCCACGGAGAATCCCAATGGACCGGACCCTGATCCTGGTCAAGCCGGACGCGTTCGCGCGCAACCTGACCGGTGAGATCATCGCCCGCTTCGAGCGCAAGGGCCTGCGGCTCGTCGCGCTGCGGCACATGACCGTCGCGCGCGAGCTCGCCGAGCAGCACTACGCCGAGCACGCCGAGCGGCCCTTCTTCGGCGAGCTCGTCGAGTTCATCACCGGCGGCCCGATCGTCGCGATGGTGCTCGAGGGCCACGAGGCGGTTGCGGCCGCGCGCCAGGTGATCGGCGCGACCAATCCGCTCGAGGCCGCCCCGGGGTCGATCCGCGGCGACTTCGCCCTGGAGATCGGCTCGAACATGGTCCACGGCAGCGACGGTCCCGAGTCCGCCGCGCGCGAGGCCGCGCTGTTCTTCCCGGAGCTCGGCTAGCGCCGGGCTCCCGAGGCCGCCGGGCGGGCGTACTTGACCGCTTTGCGCCTGCGCTGGGACGCGTCGCTGGCGCTCGTGCTGGCCTCCGCCTCGCCGCAGCGGCGGGCGATCCTCGAGCAGCTGCGGGTGGCGTTCGAGGTGCGTCCCACGCAGGTCGAGGAGCTCGAGGAGGGCGAGCCCGGCTGGCTCGCCGCCGAGAACGCACGCCGCAAGGCGCTTGCCGGGCGGGACGCCTTGGCGCGGGCTGAGCGCGACCGGACGGTCGTGCTGGCCTGCGACACCGTGGTGGCGCTCGGCGGGTGCGTCTACGGCAAGCCGGCCGATCCCGCGCAGGCCCGCGCGTTCATCGGCGAGCTGGCCGGCCGCACCCACGAGGTGCTGGGGGCGCTCGCGATCGCCGTTCCGGACGGGCGCCTGCTGGAGCGCACAGACCGCACGCTCGTGACTTTCGCACCGCTCGACCCGGCCCAGGTGGCCGACTACGTCGCCACTGGCGAGTGGGAGGGGCGCGCCGGCGGCTACGCCATCCAGGGGCGCGGAGGCGCGCTGATCGACGGGATCGAGGGCGACTACCTGAACGTCGTCGGGCTTCCGGTGCCCGCGCTGCGCGGCCTCGTGCAAGGCCTCGTGCGGCCGTTTTGAGCGATCGGCCGCCGCTACACTGGACCGCGATGCGGCCCCCCCGCGCCTGCCCGTCGGACGAGGCGCCAGCCGGACGGTGAGCCGCATCATCCGCGTCCTATGGGTGTTCTCAGCTACCTGACCGGCATGGGCGGCCGCGACATGGCGGTCGACCTCGGCACCGCCAACACGCTTGTGTACGTGCGCGGGCGCGGCATCGTCCTCTCCGAGCCCAGCGTGGTCGCGATCGACTCGCGCACCGGCGAGGTCCACGCCGTCGGCATCGAGGCCAAGCGGATGCTCGGCCGCACGCCGGGGACGATCCAGGCGATCCGCCCGCTGAAGGACGGGGTGATCGCGGACTTCGACGTGACGGAGGAGATGCTCCGCCACTTCATCCAGAAGGTCCACCAGAACCGCTGGGCGCACCCGCGCGTGGTGGTGTGCGTGCCCTCGGGCGTGACGGGCGTTGAGAAGCGCGCCGTCGAGGAAGCGTGCCTGTCGGCCGGCGCGCGCCAGGCGTACCTCATCGAGGAGCCGATGGCCGCGGCGATCGGCGCCGGGCTGCCGGTCGGCGAGCCGACCGGGTCGATGATCGTCGACATCGGCGGCGGCACGAGCGAGGTCGCGGTGATCTCGCTCGGCGGCATCGTCGTCTCGCAGTCGATCCGCGTCGGCGGCGACGAGCTGGACGAGGCGATCATCAACTACGCCAAGCGCGAGTACAAGCTCCTCATCGGCCAGCAGACCGCCGAGGAGGTCAAGCTCGAGATCGGCTCCGCGCACCCGATGGAGGACGAGGTCCAGGCCGAGATCCGCGGGCGCGACATGGTCAGCGGGCTGCCCAAGACGGTCGTGCTCACCAGCGAGGAGATCCGCCAGGCGCTGGAGGAGCCACTCGCCCAGATCATCGATGCGGTCAAGGAGACCCTGGACCGGACCCCTCCCGAGCTCGCATCCGACATCATGGACCGCGGCATCATGCTCGCCGGTGGTGGTTCACTGTTGCAGGGCCTGGATGAGCGCCTGCGCGAGGAGACCCAGATGCCGGCGCACCTGGCCGAGTCGCCGCTCACCTGCGTGGCCGTCGGCTCCGGCCGCTCCCTCGAGGAGTTCGAGGTGATCCACCGCACCAGCCGCAACACGAGGAACCGCCGCCGGCGCAACTAGCGTCAGGCGCGACCCCCATGCACTCCCCGGAGAACTTCACGTGTACGACAAGTCGGTTCGCCGGCGCCGGGTAGCCCTCGCGCTCCTGGTGGCCTGCTCGCTGCTCTTGCTCACCGCGTACTTCGGCGAGTCCCAGAGCGGCGGGCTGCACAGCGTCCAGCGGGGGGTCCTGCAGGTCGTCTCGCCGATCCAGGAGGGCGCCAGCCGCGCGCTCAAGCCCGTGCGCGACCTGTTTGGCTGGTTCGGCGACACGATCAACGCCAAGAGCCAGGTGGCGGGCCTGCGCCGCCAGAACGCCGCGCTGCGCCGCGCCGCGATCGCCGGCAGCGACGCCGTGCGCATGAACGGCGAGCTGGAGAAGCTCGTCGGCCTGGACCAGACCAACAGCCTGCAGGGCACGCGGCCCGTGGCCGCGCGCGTGATCGGCCAGTCGCCGACGATCTGGTTCTCGACGATCGAGATCGACCAGGGCACCTCCGCCGGCGTGCGCGTCGGCCAGCCGGTCGTGACCGGCGATGGCCTGGTGGGGCAGGTGACGACGGCCGCCTCGGACTCGTCGGTCGTCACGCTCATCAGCGACAGCTCGAGCGCCGTCTCCGCCCGCGTCAGCCAGAGCGGCGCGCCGGGGATCGTGCAGACCGGCACGGGCGGCCCGCGCGACCTGCGCCTGAACCTCGTGCCGCGCCGCTTCCGGATCGACAAGGGCAACGCGGTCGTCACCGCCGGCACGATGTCGCGCTCGGACAAGCTCGAGTCGCTCTACCCGCCCGGGATCCCGGTCGGGGTCATCACGCGCGTCGACGACGCCGGCACCGACACCCAGCAGGTCCACGTGAGCCCGTACGCCGACCTGCAGCGCCTCGAGATCGTCCAGGTCCTCACCCGCCGCGTGAACGGGAACCGCGGATGACGACCGACGTGCGCTCGCTCACCTGGCGCCTGGTCGTCCTGGGCATCGTCACGGTGCTCGTCCAGATCGCCGCCGTCTCGCAGCTGAAGATCTTCGGCGCGAACGCCGACCTCACGCCGCTGGTCGTCGCCTCCGCCGGCCTGCTCGCGGGCTCGCTGCCCGGGGCCGCGTTCGGCTTCGGCGTCGGGCTGTTCCTCGACCTCGCGCTCGTGCAGACCGTCGGCATGTCCTCGCTGATCTTCCTCACGATCGGCTACGGCGCCGGGCGCCTGCGCGAGCTGCGCGACCCGCAGGGCGCCGTCGTCCCGATCGCCGTCGGCGTCGTGGCGACGGTCGTCGCCCAGCTCGGCTTCGCGCTGATGCAGTTCCTGCTCGGCCACGACGTGCCGATGGACGCCGACCTGATCTGGCAGATCGTGCTGACGGTCGGAATCAACGCGGTGATCGCCGCGCCGGTCTACGCGCTCGTGCGCCGCTGGCTGCTGCGGGCGCTGCCGGACGACCCGCGCCGGCGCCGCCGGCGGGCCTACACGACGGGCGGCCTCTCGCCGCTGAGCCGCGCATGATCGAGCCGGCCGGCAGCCCCGGGCGCGCAGGGACGCCGACGACACCGCAGCTGGCGCTGCGCGTGGCGATCCTCGGCGGCATCGCGTTCGCGCTGTTCGCGATCGTCTTCCTGCGCCTGTGGTTCCTGCAGGTGCTCTCGGGCGACCAGTACCGCCAGGAGGCGCTCGACAACCGCGTGCGCCTTGTCGCCGTGCCGGCGCCGCGCGGCGCGATCGTCGACCGCAGCGGCACGCCGATCGTCGAGAACCGCGAGGCGACGGTGATCCAGCTCGACCCCCGGCGCCTGCCCGCCAGCGAGCGCGACGCCGCCGCCGCCTGGGGCCAGAAGATGGGCGAGCGTGCGGCCCGCCCGAAGGGGCATCACGGGCCGCCCGTGCCGATCCCCAAACCGACGACGCCCGAGCTGGCGAGCCGGCTGGCGCGGCTGGCCGCGGTCCTGGGGGTCTCGCCCGCGCGCGTGCAGGCGAGCGTCATCCAGCAGCTCGCGGTGTTGCCCTACGCCAACGTGCGCGTCAAGGTCGACGTGCCGGAGACCGTGCGCGACTTCCTGCTCGAGCGCCAGCGCGACTTCCCCGGCATCGCCGTTGAGCGCGTCTACCTGCGCCGCTACCCGCTGGGCCCGACAGCCGCGCAGCTGCTCGGCAGCGTGGGGCAGATCAGCCCGCAGGAGCTCGGCACGCAGGCCTACCGCGGCGTGCGCCAGGGCGCGGTCGTCGGCCAGGGCGGCCTGGAGCAGACGTACGACCGCTACCTGCGCGGCACCGACGGCGTGCAGTCGATCACCGTCGACGCTTCCGGCCGGCCGAAGAGCTCGCGTCTGTCCACGCAGCCGCAGCCGGGCGACCAGCTGCGGACCTCGCTCGACCTGGGCCTGCAGCGCGTCGGGCAGACCGCGATGCAGAACGTGATCGGGAGCGGGACGGGGACCGCGGGCGCGTTCGTGGCGCTCGACCCGCGCAACGGGCGCGTGCTGGCGATGGGCTCGTTCCCGACCTTCGACCCGAACGTGCTGGCGCGGCCGATCACACAGGCGCGCTACGACCAGATCTTCGGCCCGCAGGCCGGCGCGCCCGCCTTCGACCGCGCGATCGCCGGCGCCTACCCGACCGGCTCGACGTTCAAGCCGATCACGGCGATCGCCGCGCTCGAGCGGGGGATCATCACGCCCGACACCCCGGTCGACGACCCCGGCGTGTTCGTCGCCGGCACGCAGAAGTTCTACAACGCGGGGAAGGTCGCCAACGGCGTGATCGCCCTGCGCCGCGCGCTGCAGATCTCCTCCGACGTCTTCTTCTACCGCCTGGGCAGCGAGGCGAACGCGCTCGGGCCCGTGATCCAGACGTGGGCGCGCAAGCTCAGCCTCGACCACCCCACGGGCATCGACCTCCCCGGCGAGGCCGGCGGCACGATCCCCGACCGCGCTTGGCGCGCCCGCCAGGACGCCAAGGAGGTCGCCTACGAGAAAAAGCACCACAACCAGTGCCCGCCGAACTGCCTGTACTCGGACAAGCGGCCGTGGTCGGTCGGCGACAACATCCAGCTCGCGGTGGGGCAGGGCGACGTGCAGGCCTCGCCGCTGCAGATGGCGGTCGCCTACGCCACCCTGGAGAACGGCGGGACGGTCGTGCGCCCGCACCTGGGCCTGTCGATCCAGAGCGACACCGGCAGCCCGATCCAGGAGATCGACACGCCGCCGGCGCGCCATGTGCAGATCAACGGCGCCGACCGCCAGGCGGTGCTCGACGGCCTGCACATGGCCACGATGGGCGACGGCACCTCCGCCGACGTGTTCGCGGGGTGGAACCAGAGCGCCTACCCGGTCTTCGGCAAGACCGGCACCGCGCAGCGCAGCGGGCACCTCAACGACCAGTCCTGGTATATCGCCTTCGTCCCCGACCCCAAGCGCCCGATCGTGATCGCCACGACCGTCGAGGACGGCGGCTGGGGCGCGCAGGCGGCCGCGCCGATCACCTGCGTGATGCTGAGCCACTGGTACGGCCAGAAGGCGGCCTGCAGCCCCGGGAAGTCGAGGACGAAGTGAGCGCGCGGACGGCCATCCAGCCCGCCGCCCAGGAGACGGTCGCCGTGCCGCGCAGCGGGGGTCTGGGCCTCCCGTTCGACCCCGTGCTGCTGCTGGCCGTGCTCGGCCTGGCGGCCTGCTCGCTGATCACGGTCGCCGCTGCGACCTCGGACGACATCGCCGGCGACCCGCACTACTTCCTCAAGCGCCAGGCGATCTACTTCGTCGTCGGCGCCGCTGCGGCGGCGCTGCTCTGGCGCCTGGACTACTCGCGCCTGCGCGAGCTGCGCCACGCGGTCTACGGCCTGCTGATCGCGTCGATCTTCGCCGTGATGGCGCTCGGCTCGGTCGCCCGCGGCTCGCGCCGCGCCATCGACCTGCCGTTCTTCTCCTTCCAGGCCTCCGAGCTCGGCAAGGTGCTCCTCGTCGTGTCGCTGGCGGCCTTCACGGTCGAGGCCTCGCGCAAGCTCGCCGACCGGCGCACCACGGCGCGGGTGCTGCTGCTGGGCCTCGTCCCGGCGGCGCTCGTCATGCTGCAGCCGGACCTCGGCTCGGCCCTCGTCTTCATCGCCATCACGCTGACGATCCTGTTCGTCGCCGGCACGCCATGGCAGCACTTCGCCGCGCTCGGGGCGCTCGCCCTGATCGCGGTCACGCTGGCCCTGATCGTGCTGCCGGCGGCCGGCGTCAGCGTGCTGCACGGCTACCAGAAGGATCGCCTGACCGCGTTCCTTCACCCTTCGCAGACCGCCAACCGGGCGGGCTACCAGCAGAACCAGTCGCGAATCGCCATCGGCTCGGGTGAGAAGACCGGCCGCGGCAACCGCGCGACGCAGACCAAGTACAACTTCCTCCCCGAGCACCACACCGACTTCATCTTCGCCGTCGTCGGCGAGCGGTGGGGCTTCGCGGGGGCCGCACTCGTCCTCTCGCTCTACGCGCTGATCATCTGGCGCTGCCTGCGGATCCTGACGATCTCGAAGAACCTCTACGGCGCGTTGGTCGCCGGCGGCATCGTCGCGATGCTGCTCTTCCAGGTGTTCGTGAACGTCGGGATGACCGTCGGGATCATGCCGATCACCGGCATCCCGCTACCGCTGATGAGCTACGGCGGCTCGTCCATCATCGCCACGATGCTGGCGATCGGGCTGCTGCAGTCGATCTACGCGCAGGGCCGCGCCGCGGCCGCGAGCAAGGGACGGGTGCTCACATTCTGACCATCGGAAGCGAGTGACCCACCAGTGAGAAAGCAAGTCCATGTCAGCGTCGATCCGTGGGAGACCCGGGTGGCGCTGCTCGAACACGACGGGACGCCGGCTCCCAAGGGCGGCGGGCGCGGCGGGCGCGGAAAGCAGCCCGGCGCGGGGTACCGCGTCGCCGAGCTCTACATCGAGCGGCGTGGCAGCCGCTCGATCGTCGGCAACATCTACCTCGGGCGCGTCGACAACGTGCTCGACGGGCTCGAGGCGGCATTCGTCGACATCGGGCTCGAGAAGAACGGCTTCCTGCACATCGACGAGATCGTGCTGCCGGGCGTGGACATCCCACGCCGCGGGCGCGGACAGGATGGCGGCAAGCGCATCAGCGACATCCTCAAGCCCGGCCAGGAGATCGTCGTGCAGGTCGTCAAGGACCCGCTGAAGACGAAGGGCGCGCGACTGTCGATGGATCTGACGATCGCCGGCCGCTACCTCGTCTACACCCCGACGGGCGAGGGCATCGGGGTCTCCAAGCGCCTGGAGGACAAGGAGCGCGAGCGCCTGCGGCGCGCCGTCAAGGGCCTGGACCTGGCGGGCGGCGGCGCGATCGTGCGCACCGCCGCACACGGCGCCACGCGCGAGGACTTCGAGCGCGAGCTGCCCTACCTGTTCAAGCTCCACGAGGTGCTCCAGCGGCGCGTGCAGCAGCAGTCGGCGCCGTCGCTCGTCTTCCAGGAGGCCGACCTGTCGGTGCGCGTCGTGCGCGACATCTTCAGCGCGGACTTCGAGCGGGCGATCGTCGACGACGAGCAGCAGTACCAGCGGCTCGTCTCGTTCTTCACGCGCACCGCGCCGGAGCTCGTCGACCGCGTCGAGCTCTGGCAGGGCTCCAAGCCGCTGTTCGAGGAGACCGGCGTCGAGGAGGTCATCGACAGCCTCATCTCGCGCCGCGTCGACCTGCCGAGCGGCGGCTACCTGATGATCGACTACGGCGAGGCGCTCACCGTCTTCGACGTGAACTCCGGGTCGTTCGTCGGCCGCGGCAAGCAGGCGCGCCTTGAGGACACGATCACCAGGACGAATCTCGAGGCCGCCGAGGAGGTCGTGCGCCAGCTGCGCCTGCGCGACATCGGCGGGATCATCGTCATCGACTTCATCGACATGGCCAAGGCCCGCAACCGCGACGCCGTCATGAAGGTCCTGCGCGGCGCGCTCGAGCAGGACCGCACGAAGACCTTCACGGCGGAGATCTCGAAGCTCGGGCTTGTCGAGATGACGCGCCAGAACGTCACCGAGGGCGTGCGCGAGATCATCTCGCGCACCTGCCCGACCTGCGACGGCGACGGCGTCGTGCTCAGCGAGGAGACCGTCGCGATCGAGCTCGACCGCAAGCTGCGCGAGCTGGCCGCACGCGCGCCGCGCGGCACCGAGGCGTTCCTCGTCCAGGTGCACCCGCTCGTGAGCACCGAGTTCACCGGCATGGGGGCCCGGATGCTGCACGAGCTCGAGGACGCCACCGGCAAGGTCTTCCACTTCGAGGGATCCGAGAGCCTGCCGCTCGACCACTTCGCCGTCACGATGGAGGGCACCGTCGAGGAGGTCCGCGAGCGCGCCGTGCCGTTCCGCGAGGGCGAGGAGGTGCTCGTCACGATCGTCGAGCCGCACATGTACAACGTCGACGACGCGGTCGCCAAGATCGACGGCTACATCGTGTCGGTGACCGGCGGGGGGCGGTTCCTCGGCGAGAAGCGCCTCGTGCGCATCGAGGAGGCCGGGCGCAACTCGGCGCGCGCGACGCTCGTCGGAAGTGCGCCGGACGGGGCCGCGGGCTCCAAGAACGGCTCGCGCGAAGCGGGCGAGGCGTCGGCCGACGGCGATGCCCTAGAATCGAAGCCTCGGCGCCGCGGCCGCAGAGGCGGACGGCGCCGTTCCGCTGCCACGGCGGAGGCCGCGCCCGCGGCCGAGAACCCCAGCGAGTAGGAACACCATGTACGCGATCGTGAAGACCGGCGGGAAGCAGTACCGCGTAGAGCAGGGTCAGACCCTGCTCGTCGAGCGCCTGCCCGCGGACGAGGGCGCGATCGTCGCGCTCGAGCCGCTGCTCTTCCGCTCGGACGCCACCGTCTTCGATCCGGACGGGCTCGCGAAGGTCAAGGTCGACGCGAAGATCCTCGAGCACGTGCGCGGCCCGAAGATCCGCGTCTTCAAGTTCAAGCCCAAGACCGGCTACAAGCGCTCAGCCGGGCACCGGCAGGAGCTCACGCGGATCGAGGTCACCGAGATCAAGCAGCTCTCGCGCCGCCCCGCCGCCAAGAAGGCCGCCGAGCCGGCGGACGAGCCGGCCG